>Ga0209677_100303_pt1 | contig 32409 bp, 28 predicted proteins | sample AraplaCvi_mCL_r2_2_FD_184285 | JGI IMG/M metagenome (GOLD analysis project Ga0209677, IMG submission 184285) | Arabidopsis root microbial communities from North Carolina, USA - plate scrape CL_Cvi_mCL_r2 (SPAdes) (version 2) | ecosystem: Host-associated > Plants > Roots > Endosphere | place: USA... | reverse complement strand
GCAGGCCGAGATAGTGCATGGGGAAGAAGATCGCATAGGCTCCGAGGAACGAGACCCAGAAGTGGAATCGTCCAAGCCCCTCATTGAGCATTCGTCCGGTGATTTTCGGGTACCAATGATAGATTCCGCCGAACACGGCCATGATCGGCGCAATACCCATCACCATGTGAAAATGCGCGACAACGAACATCGTGTCGGACAACGGAACGTCCACGACCACGTTGCCGAGAAACAGGCCGGTCAGGCCGCCGTTCACGAAGGTGATGATGAATGCCAGCGCGAACAGCATCGGGATAGTAAGATGAATGTCGCCGCGCCAAAGGGTCAGCACCCAATTGTAAACCTTGATCGCGGTCGGGATGGCAATGATGAGCGTGGTGGTGGCGAAGAAGAACCCGAAATACGGGTTCATGCCGCTCACATACATGTGGTGCGCCCAGACGACGAAGCTGAGGGCACCGATTCCGACGATGGCCCAGACCATCATGCGATAGCCGAAGATGTTTTTTCGTGCGTGCACGCTGATCAGATCGGAAATGATCCCGAAGGCCGGCAAGGCAACGATGTAGACCTCGGGATGGCCGAAAAACCAGAACAGGTGCTGGAACAGGATCGGGCTGCCGCCGCTATACTGCTTCAGCTCGCCCATCTCGACCAGCGTCGGCATGAAGAAGCTGGTTCCCAAAAGGCGGTCGAGCAGCAACATGACCGAGGCGACGAACAGCGCCGGGAAGGCCAGCAGCGCCATCACGGTGGCCGTGAAGATGCCCCACACCGTCAAGGGCATGCGCATCAACGTCATGCCGCGCGTGCGCCCCTGCAGCACCGTCACCACGTAGTTCAGCCCGCCCATGGTGAAGCCGATGATGAACAGGATCAGGGAAGCCAGCATGAGGATGATGCCCCAATCCTGCCCCGGAGTGCCAGAAAGAATCGCCTGCGGCGGGTACAGCGTCCAGCCGGCGCCGGTGGGCCCGCCGGGCACGAGGAAGGTCGAGGCCAGCACCAGGACGGCGAGCAGGTAGACCCAGTAGCTCAGCATGTTCACATAGGGGAACACCATGTCGCGGGCGCCGACCATCAGCGGGATCAGGTAGTTGCCAAAACCTCCCAGAAACAGCGCGGTGAGAAGATAGACCACCATGATCATGCCGTGCATGGTGATGAACTGGAGATACTGGTTCGCATCGATGAATGAAAACGTGCCGGGGAATCCGAGCTGCAGCCGCATCAGCCAGGACAGCACCAGCGCGACCAATCCGATCGCCATCGCCGTGATCGAATACTGCACGGCGATAACCTTGGCGTCCTGCGAAAAGACGTATCTCGTCCACCAGCTTCTCGGATGGTAGAGCTCGACCTCGCCCACTTCAGCCGGCGGGATGCCCGCGACTGCGTCCAACGGGATATCGACCATCGGAACAACCTCCCTGGCCCTCTCTTCGGCAAAGAGTCCGCCTGACAAGATGAGGCGGCTCCTCGTCGGTCCTTACTCGCTCTGTGTCTTGTAGGCGGCCTTCGCAACGTTGCGCTGCCCCGACAGTTCGGCGAACGTCCGCTGCTTGTCCAGCCACGCGTGATAGTCTTTCTCTTCCTCGACGATGACCTTGCTCCGCATCTGCGCATGCGCGATGCCGCAGAGCTCCGCACAGAGAACCTCGAACGTTCCGGCGCGCGTGGGCGTGAACCAGTAATAGGTCACCGAGCCCGGTATCATATCCATCTTCGCGCGGAACTCGGGCACATAGAAATCATGCAAGACGTCGATCGAGCGCAGCAACACCTTCACCGGTTTCCCGACCGGGAGATGCAGGTCGTCGTTTTGAACGACAATGTCGTCTTGTCCGTTCGGATCGTCGGGACGCAGTCCCATCGGATTTTCGGGGCTGATGTTGCGAGCATCTGATGTCCCGAGCCGGCCGTCCTTGCCGGGCAGCCGATAGCTCCATTGCCACTGCTGTCCCATGACCTCGATTTCGGTCGCACCGGCCGGGACCGTGACGAACTGGTGCCAGACAACGAGCCCGGGAGCCAACATGGCTGCGACGCCGACGGCTGTCGCGACGGTGAGCCATGATTCGAGCTTCTTGTTTTCGGGATTGTAGTCGGCCCTGCGTCCCTCCTTGTGACGAAAGCGGAACACACAATAGGCCGTGAACAGCACGACTGCGGAGAACACCGCTCCGGTGATCCAGAATGTCAGGGTGATCGTGTCGTCGATATAGCCCCAGTTCGAGGCAAGCGGCGTCCACCACCACGGGCTCAAGAGGTGAAAGAGCACCGAGGCAACCGCAACCAACAGCAGTATGATAGCTACAGCCATACCTAACCCCCCTTGCCATTCAAGGCCAGGAGACGAACGAAGGGCGGAACTCAGTTACAGCGATGGCGTCTCATTCACCATCGCATCGCCTTTGCCTTCCCATTCTGCCGGTCACGACCTTCGAACATCACCGGAGGTCGAACGTCAGGACCGCAACTCAAACGCATTCTCATCAGAGCTGGGACCGTTCTGTCAGCAATGATGATATTCGTCGCGCCCGTCGTCAATAGAGTTGAAGCGTGCGTCCCGCCTTGTCCGCCGCGCGTTTGCACGACGCGCGACCATGCAGGAAACGCTCCTCGCGCACCAATTAGTCGACGATGCGATGCAACATAAGGTTGCTGCAGGTGCACAGACCCAATCTGCTTTGCTTGTGCCCGGCATCGCGCTAACCTTGCTCCAATGGTCGCGACAGGCGTCGCCCGACAAAGCTCCTTTTCGTCGACCTTGGTTTGCCGGGCTCGATCGCGATTTTCGCGCACGAGACGGATGCGCGCGCTTTCGAGGGCGCTCCGTTCCCTGCACAACAGGCAAGGAGGCCGGAGCCATGGCCACAGTATTCGCAAGGCCCAGACTGCAATTATTTGGCGTCTCTACCGCCTACGTCGTTCGCAAGATCAGCTTTTCCGACCTTGGAGAGGCGTTGCGCCTGGGCTGGGAAGACTTCAAGGCCGTTCCAACTCACGCCCTCGTGCTCTGCGTGATATATCCGGTCCTCGGACTTGTCCTGTTCAGGCTCGTCCTTGGCCACTCGGTGCTGCCGTTACTCTTTCCCCTCGCCGCCGGCTTCACCCTGATCGGCCCGTTCGCCGCGCTCGGCCTCTACGAGCTGAGCCGCCGTCGTGAGCGCGGCGAAGAAGCCGGAGCCTGGCATGCAATGCGTGTGCTGCGCGCACCGTCCTTCGGCGCCATCTTCGAGCTCGGCGTCCTCCTTCTCGTTCTATTCGGCGTCTGGATCGCCGCCGCGGACGCGATCTACATTGCCGTTTTCGACTATGCTCCAGCCGCGAGCATCCCTGATTTCGCGCAGCGCGTACTGACGACGTCAGAGGGTTGGTCGCTCATCATCATAGGCTGCGGCGTCGGCTTGCTGTTTGCCCTGACCGCCCTGTGCGTCAGCGTCGTCTCGTTTCCGCTGATGCTCGACCGGCACGCGACAGCGATCGACGCGATCCGGACCTCGATGCAGGCCGTGATGATGAATCCGATCGAGATGGGTATGTGGGGATTGATCGTTGCGGCATTGCTGGCAGTGGGTTCACTGCCATTCTTCGTCGGTCTCGCCGTCGTTCTGCCGGTGCTCGGTCATGCCACCTGGCATCTTTATCGGAAGGTGGTCGAGCCTGACCCGAATCCCCCGGAAGAAGAACAGCCCCGCGCACCGATAGGCCACCGCTATGCGGCCGATTTCCCGGCCTCACTGTTCCCATGGAGCCGCGAACGCTAGGTGCGTTCCAAACGATCGGCGTCAGTGCTTCGTTTTCCGAAGCTCCCATCCTATCGCAGCACGTTCGCTTGCGAGCTTCGGGAACGAACGGTCACGCCGCCGGCGGGCGCCGCGGACTTTGCGCTCAATACGGTCGACTCCAGCGACGACCAATACGCCGTGGGCGTCAAGTCCCATTTCAGCCCGTTCGTGAGCTGGTACATGGTCGGCTCCTACCTGCGCAACGGACCGGGCGCACATTATTGCCTCGACCTCAGCAGGCACGGTTACGGCGTCTGCGGCCGTGATGCCAACAATAACGTGGTCGCCGGCAACAAGGCCGAAGCGCTCACGACCGGCATGACGTTCGATTTCTGAACTCCGACGGCGGCGACGATCATAGGGGAGCCCAGGGCTCCCCTATTTTTTCGGTGTCGCGTGTTCCGCACGCCATTTCGGCGGAATGGACCTGGTGACCAGAGACAGACGTCGAAAGCGAAGGTGCCGTCGGCCCGGTCCGCTGCCTCACACTGGCGTCATGCCGTGGCGACGCTTGGTGTTCGCGGTCTCCGCCGAGGCCAGATAGGCGATGAAGCCGCGCGCCGCATCCGCATGCGCCGCCGCCCTGCAGATGGCAGCGGCAAAGATCGTCTTCGGCTGCAACGCGTCGGGCAACAGGCCGACGATGTCGATGCCGGGTGCGCCCTGCATCTCGCTGAGCTGCTGGAAGCCGACCTCGACCGCGCCATCGGCGAGCAACTTCGCGACGGGGATGCCGGGCTTGGCCTGGACGATGCGGCCGGAGATCTCACTCTCCAGACCCCAGTCGCGGGCAAGTTTTACGACATGCGCGCCGCTCGGGCCGGTGGAGATGCCGATCGACGTGGCGCCGGCCAGCACTGCGCGCACCGCGGCCTCATCGAGCGGATCGGGCCGCCCCGCACCGGCACGCACCGCCATCGCCATCGGCGATTCCGCGATCTCGACGATGCTACCGGCCACCAGCGCGCCATCCGCCTCGAGCTGGCGCAGCGCGTCGGAGGCGAGCACGGCGAGGTCGAAAGGCTCGCCGGCGCGGATGCGCTTGGCGGCATCGACGCCGCCGACGGATTCGATGCTGACCGCCTGCCCGCTCGCCTGCTGATAGGCGCTCGCGAGCTCGGAGAGGATCTGCCGGGTCGCCATCGAGGAAATGCCAGTCACCGTCACGCTCATCGATCGCTCCGTTCAAGCCAGCCCGCGCTGCTCAGATCGCGTGGGTCCGAGGCCGCATCGGCCCCTCGACGTCCCGGATATTGCAAATGTCACGATGGAGCAAGCGCCCGGCCAAGCACGCGCCCGACCTTCCCGATGCCGCCAAGACCGCCAATTGCAGCTCGACCGCGCGACGATCTTCGGTCGGTTGTTAGTTACAGACGTAATCAGGTGACACGCTTAGTCACGTGCTGTTGACGCGACGATCGCTGATCATGTGCTGAGAATAAACTGTCACAGAAACTTCACATAGCAGCGCGCGAAACTGAGGGCCGGCACGGCACGTACTAACAAGTCAACGACGACGGCACGCTGCCCTGTGCATTAGTGCAGATGCATTCCAACGTCGTGATGCCTACGAGGCGCGATGAGCCGCGGACAGCCGCCAACTCATGGACGCCGCCAACGATTGAACAAACGATATTAGCCGAGCCGCTACGAGCAGCGGTCAGCATGGATCATTGATATGACGAACACCAGCGCAGAGCCATTGCAGGAGCCGCAACCCGACCAGATCAGATGGCCGCGCAGCGGCCTCCTCGACCTGCTCGGCATCGCCCACCCCATCATCCAGGCCCCCATGGGACAGCACGCCGGACCGGCGCTGGTGGCCGCCGTCTCCAACGCGGGTGCCCTCGGTTCGCTCGGCTGCGGCCCGATGTCGATCGAGAGCGCGCGGCGCCGCATCGCGCAGGTCAGGCGCGCCTCGGCGCGGCCGTTCAATTTGAACTTCTTTGCGCATCCCGCGCCATTGATCGATTCCGACACGGCCGATCTGGTGCGCGCCCGGCTTGCCTTCTACTACGGCCTGCTCGGCCTCGGCGCCGTGCCGCGGCCGACCGACCCGCTGCCCCGCTTCGACGAGAAGCGCCTGCAACTGATCCTGACGACGCGTCCGCGAGCTGTCAGCTTCCACTTCGGCATGCCGCCGGCGGCCACGGTCGCGCGGATCAAGCAGGCCGGCTGCGTCGTGATCGGCTCGGCCACGACGGTCGCCGAAGCCAGGGCGCTGCAGGAGCAAGGCGCGGATGCGATCATCGCGCAGGGCGTCGAGGCCGGCGGCCCGCGCGGCACCTTCACGCGGGGCGACGGCGCCGGGCTGATCGGCACGATGGCGCTGGTGCCGCAGGTGGCGGACGCGGTGCGCGTGCCGGTGATCGCCGCCGGCGGCATCGCCGACGGCCGCGCCATCGCCGCCGCCTTCGCGCTCGGCGCCAGCGGCGTGCAGATCGGCACCGCGTTTCTCGGCTGCCAGGAGGCGGTGGTCTCGGAACCCTACCGCGACGCGCTTCGCCAGGCGGCCGACGACGACACCAGGCTGACCCGCGTCTTCACGGGCCAGCCGGCGCGCACCCTGCGCAACCGCATGACCGATGAGCTGGCCGACGCGGAGGTGATCGACTTTCCGGCCCAGCTCAGCCTGACGCGCGCGCTCGCCAAGGCCTGCACCGAGAGCGCACGCACCGACTTCGTGCCACTATGGGCCGGCCAGGCGGTGCCGCTGGTGCGCAGCCTGCCCGCCGCAGCGTTGATCGAGGCGCTGGTGGCGGAGAGCCGGGCCTGGCTGCCGCGGCATCCGGTCCACTGATTGCGATCACGCAGCGCGAGCACCGGGATCGATGCGCAGCGTGGCGCGTTGGCCCGCTGCTGCCCGAGCGCCTCGCGCGTGCGCGCCTAGCGCCGAAGCCGCGTTTTCCGCACGCTGTGCATGCCGGCGTGCAGAACACCTTGGCAACCTATGAAATAGTTATGACATTGCTGCGTCGGGAGCGCCCGACGAACAGACCACGCGAGAGCCGCTGCCAGCGCCGGCAGCCGAAGTGCCGAACATGGACGACGCACTGCACGTGATCAGCACGGTCGAGCGGTTCTGGATCGGCGCCGCCTGCCTGCCGAACAACAGCGGCGCGCCGATATGCCCATGACTGAGACATCCGGCCATCCGACCCTGCTGCTGGTCGACGACAATCCCGCCGACGCCGAGCTGGTCCGCGAGATGCTCGATTGGCCCGGCGCGCCTGCGCGCTATGCGGTGCGCCATGTCAGCCGGCTGTCCGATGCGGAGCAGATCCTGCGCGCCGCTCACGTCGACGTCGTGCTACTCGAGCTGCACCTGCCCGACTGCTCCGGCGTCGAATGCGTGCACACGCTGCAGCGGATCTCGCCGGCCACGCCGATCATCGCGCTGAGCGGGCTGTCCGATGAGACGCTGGCGCTGACCTGCATCGATGCCGGCGCGCAGGACTATCTGAACAAGGAAGAGCTGCGGCCGGCGATGCTCCGCCGCACCATCGACCGGTCGATCTCGCGGCTGAAGGAGGCGCGTGCGACGGACGCGCTGCGCCGCCAGTTCGAACATCTGGTCGGCTCGATCCCCGATGCGGTGGTGGTCACCGATCAGCGCGGCACGGTGCTGTTCGGCAACGACGCTGCGCTCGCGCTGTTCGGCCGCGGGCGTCGCGATTTCATCGGCAGCCAGTTCGGCCTCAACCTCAAGAACGGCCTGGTGTCGGAATTCAGGATTCCGGGCAGCGATGAACGGCGCGCCTGCGACATGCGCGTGGTCGACTGCGAATGGAACGGCGCGCCGGCGCGGCTGACGCTCATTCATGACATGACCGAGCAGAAGCGGCTGGACGACCACCTCAGGCATGCCCAGAAGATGGAGGCGATCGGCCTGATCGCCGGCGGCGTCGCGCACGATTTCAACAATCTGCTGGCGATCATGCTGGTCTATGCCGAGATGCTGCGCACCGAGTTCGAGGCCGACGATCCGCGGCTGGTCGAGGTCGTCGAGATCGTGCATTCGATCGACCGCGCGCAGGCGCTGACGCGCCAATTGCTGGCGTTCTCGCGCAAGCAGGCGAGCGAGCCGGCCGTGCTCAACATGATCGAGGTGGTCGCCGGCGTTCATTCGATGTTGCAACGGACACTGCCGGCGAGCATCGATTTCGTGGTGCTGCCCGGCGACGACATCTGGCCGGTCCTGGCCGACAAGGGCCAGCTCGAGCAGGTGCTGATGAACCTCGCGGTCAATGCGCGCGACGCCATGCCTTCAGGCGGGCGTTTCGCGATCGAGATCGAGAACTGGAGCGTCGCGAGTGCCGACCAGGGCGTACGGCCCGGCGATTACGTGGCGATGCGCGTGAGCGACACCGGCACCGGCATCACTCCCGAGCATCTGGACCGCATCTTCGATCCCTTCTTCACCACCAAGGCGCGCGGACATGGCACCGGGCTTGGACTCGCGATGTGCTACGGCATCATCGCGCAGGCCGGAGGCAACCTGACCGTGGAGAGCAGGCTCGGCGCCGGCACCAGCTTTCTGATCCTGCTGCCGCGCACCCACCACACTCAGGCGCAGCTGTTCGCAGCGGAAGCGGAGCATGAGGAGCTGCGCGGGCGGGAGACGATCCTGGTGGTCGAAGACGATCAGGCGGTCATGCGTGCCGCCGCCGCCGCGTTGAAGAGGGGCGGCTATACCGTGCTGACCGCCGCCAATGGCGACGAGGCCCGCCGGTTGGTGCAGAACCACGATGGCAGGATCGACCTCGTGCTCAGCGACGTGGTGATGCCGCAACTCGGTGGTCCCGAACTGGCCGAATTCCTGGCGGCGACCTCACCCGAGCTGCCGCTGGTGTTCATGACCGGCTATTCCAACTATCCGATCACGGCCGAGAGCGGTGAGGGCCGGATCGCCAAGCATCGTGCGATCATGAAACCATTCCGCCCCAACGTGCTGCTGTCGACCGTGCGCGAGGTGCTCGACCAATCGGAACGCGAGCGCATGCTCGACCTGTAGGTGCTCCCGCAATGACCGGCCCGGCGGGACGCCGCGTCAGCAGGTCAAGCTCTTCCGTCTCGCGCGCCGTCGTGTTGCGAGGCCGCGCCATGTATGAGGCCACCCGCGAACAGCCGGAGGATTCCCTGCACGAGTTCGGGATCAGCGGCGGCACGACCCTGTCCGAGCGAACCGTCGATCCTGAGCATCGCCAAGCCGTGCACGAGCCCCCAAGCCGCAATCGCCGCCCGTTCGCGGGTCTCGGGCGGCGTGTCCACGGCAAGATAGTCCGCGAGTGCCGCACGCGTCGGCGCGAAGGTCGCGTGCTTGGCCTCCGAGACCAGCGGATAGGCGTGCCAGTCGGCAACGCCGACGCCGAACATCAGCCGATAGAGCTGCGGACGCGCCACGGCGAAGCCGATGTAGTCCAGCCCGAGCCCGACCATGCGCTCAAGCGGCTCGGACAGCCGCGCGGCGGTCTCGGCCTGCGAAGCCGCCAGCGTGCGAAAGCCGGCTTCGGCGAGTGTCGCGAGCAGGTCTTCCTTGCCGGAGAAATGATTATAGGGCGCCGCCTGCGACACGTCGGCCGCGCGCGCCACCGCCCGGAAGGAGAGGGCTTCCGCTCCCTCGCGCTCCAGCAGCGTCATCGCGGCCGCAATCAGCGCCCTCCTGAGATCGCCATGATGATAGGGGCGCGCCGCCTTCGCGGCTGCCGCTTTGGCGAGCCGGCCGTCCGTCTTTGATCTTTTCATCTCAGCCAATGTTGACAGTGACCATATTTCCCATAGGATAATGTTATCAGTGTTCATATTCCGGCACAAACCAGCAGGAGCACAGGACATGAACGAGCCGCGGACATCACGACGGCCGTCGAGGCGCCAAGCACTCGCCGCGGCCGGCGGCCTGACGCTCGGCGCCGTCGGCGGCATTGCGCTGGCACAGGCCAGCCGATCGCCCTCCCCGACCATCATCGAGGCATCCAAGCGCTTCGCCGGCAAGGTGGTCCTTGTCACCGGCGGCACGTCCGGCATCGGGCGCGCGGCGGTGGCGGCATTTGCCCGGCAGGGCGCCGCGGTCGCATTCTGCGGCCGGCGCGAAGCGCTCGGCCGGGAGGTCGAGGCGCAGATCCGGAACGCGGGCGGGACTGCGCGCTATATCCGCGCTGATATACGCGAGGAGGACCAGGTCGCGGCCTTCGTCCGCACCGCGGTCGAGACCTTCCACGGCCTCGACATCGCGCTCAACAATGCCGGCATTACGATCGAGAAGCCGCTGCATGAATATTCCGTGGCCGAATGGAATGACATCGTCGACACCAACCTGCGCGGCGTGTTCCTGGCGATGAAATACCAGATCCCGCATATGCTGGAGCGCGGCGGCGGCACCATTCTCGTAACCTCGTCGTCGAACGAGCATCGCACCAGCGCCCGCCGCAGCGTCTACACCGCGAGCAAATGCGGCCTGATCGGCCTCGTCCGCTCGGCGGCGCTCGACTACGCCGGGCAGAACATCCGCATCAACGCGATCGTGCCGGGGACGACCGACACCGCGCTGGTCCGGCGTGTCGCCGGCACGGAGAACATGCCCGATGCGCTGTGGGACGTAGCGGCGGCGCAGTGGGCGCATTCCAATCTGCCGGGCATCAAGCGAATGGCGCGCCCTGAGGAGATCGCCGAATTCGCGGTCGCGATGGCCGCTCCGGAGCTGACCTACATGACCGGTGCCGCGCTGGTGGCCGATGGCGGCTCGGGCTCGTGATTTCCAAAGCGCACGATCACGTGAGCGATCTGCTTGCGGCAACACTAAAATCGCTCACCATCGTGCTCTAGATTCATTCGCATGGTCCAATGCCGAGCAGCTTATACGGCGCAGAGCGGCGGACCGCGTGATGATGTCGTCGAGGGCGCGATCCAGGTGGGTAAGACAGGAATTGGTTCGGCCGGTTTGCGCGGCCTCCGCAGGCTGCCGCTCGCTATGATTTTTGCCGTGCTCCTGGTGAGCCATAGCAGCGCCGCCGGCCTGCTCCCACCGGCGCCGGACAAGCTCGATCGCATCACGCAATTCTTCGACCGGGAAGTGACCTCCGGCCGGCTGCCCGGCGCCGTGATCCTGATCCAGCAGCACGGCCGCGTGGTCTACCAGAGGTGCTTCGGCGTACGCGACGTCAAGACCGGCGCGCCGATGACGCCGGACACGATTTTCGCGCTGCATTCGATGACCAAGCCGATCACGAGCCTCGCCGCGATGATGCTGATCGACCAGGGGCGGATGTCGCTGTCCGATCCCGTCTCGAAATACATTCCCTCCTTTGCCAAGGTGACGGTCGGCGTCGACACCGTGACCGCGGACGGCAAGCATGTGCTCAAGCGGGTGCCCCCGAACAACCCGGTCACGATCCGCGACCTGATGCGGCACACCTCCGGCATCACCTATGGCTATATCGGCGGCGAGTTGATCGAGCACGCCTACATGGCGGCCGATATCTTCGCCGGCCATTTCGACAACGCCGAATTCGCCGACCGCATCGCGGGTCTGCCGCTGGCACGCCAGCCCGGCACGCTGTGGCGCTACGGACATTCCACCGACGTGCTGGGCCGCGTGATCGAGGTCGTGACGGGCGAGACGCTGTACGATTTCGAGAAGCGCAACATCCTCGATCCGCTTGATATGACCAGCACGAAATATGTCCTGACCTCTCCGCAAGAGCGCACGCGCATGGCCGAGCCGCTGCCGACCGACCATATCCTGCTTGCGGCCGAGCAGGAGCGGCGCGCGCATCCGGAATGGCAATCCGGCGGTGGCGGGCTGGTCTCGACCGTCACCGACTATGCGCGCTTCGCGCAGATGCTGCTCAATGGAGGCGAGCTCGACGGTCACCGCTATCTGTCGCCGACAGCATTCAAGGACATGACGACGGACCAGATCGGCCCCGGCTCCGGCGTCGGGCGGGACTATTTCTATTTCCCCGGCGACGGTTTCGGCTACGGCTACGGCCTTGCGGTGCGGGTCGCGCCGGGCGACGCGCACCCGCCCCCGCCGGGCTCGATCGGCGAACTGAAATGGGACAGCGGCAGCGGCACCTATTTCGGCGTCGATCCGAAGCTCGACATGACCTACATCATGCTCGAGCAGACCCAGAACGAACGCGGTCGCATCACGCCGGCCTTCAAGAAGCTGGTCTATGATGCGTTCGACGCAGCACAGAACACAGCGCCGCGCGACGAAGCTGCCAGCGCAAGCGCCAAATAGATGTTCCTCAGATCATCAATGTTGAAATGAAAGAGGCCGCGTCGGGCGCGGCCTCTTCGTCAGGCAGATCGGAAACGGCCGTCAGATCGCGGCCGCCACCTGGTCCAAGCCGATCAGGCGGGCGAGCTTGCGAACCTCATCCTTCTGGTCATCGCGGAGCTGCCACAGCAGCGGCATCGCCGCCGACTTCAGCTGCTGCACCTCGTCGGAGTCGGGATCGATCGCCGGCATGCCGCCCGGCTTCGCACTCGCGACTTGGCGCGTGGCATGAAGTTTCTTGGCGACTGCGCGCAGCGCGCTCTCCACCGCCGGCCAGTAATATTCCTGGCTCGAGGAGAGTTTCAGGCGTTCCTTGATGCTGGCGATCTGGCCGTCGCTGAGCAGCGCATAAGCCTTCTGCACCTCGGGCTTCATCGCCGTCGGCTTCGGGTGCGGAGCAGCAACTTCAGGCATCGGCGCTTGGGCCGCGGCGGCAGTCGCAACCGGCTTGGCTGGCATCGGCATCTCGGCGTCGGCCGGCGCATAGGCAAGCGCCTCGCGCACTGGCTCAGTGATGCCCGCTGCAGGTTGCTGCTCTTCGGCCGCTGCGGTCACGCGGTTCACCGTCAGACGGTCGCCCTTGGCCTCTCGATTGGAGATCGGGCTCCTGGCGATCACGGCCGGCATTGCGATACCCGCGGCCGGCACACTGTCCCGCGTCAGAATACTGGTCGCCGCGGCTCCTGCGACGAGCAGGCAGACCAGAGCGACAAGGGTAATCGACTTCGTCACGCAAATCTCCGTATCCCCGGCGCAACGCCGCACTTTGCCGAAAACTGGGAGTTAATTAAGGCTGAACCGCGCCGAGCGCGCGAAATTCCCGCCGATCCCAACTGCGAACGGGGCGAAAAAGCCACGGAACTCAGGCTGTTACGGAACTCAGGTCGTAGGCAGCCTGGATATCGGCGACGATGTGGGACGCCTCCCAGACCGCCGCGGGCTCCGGCGCATGCAGGCTGATGGTCCAGTTGCCGCCCCTCGCCGTTCGCGGCACGCTGATGATATCGAACTGGACTTCGCGGCACATCGGATGACGCTGCAGCGCGTGACTGACACGGATTCTGATCTCGTCGAGCGTCGCCGTCGTCTTGCCCAGGAATCTCTCGATGCCCATCGCACACCCTTAAGTGATTCGAGCCCAGCAAGTCTTCCGCAGATAGCGGACGACCGCCACGGACCGATTGTCGCCGCGGGATGGTTAACAGCGCGTTAAAGTTGTGCCCGTAGGACGTCCGGACCTTACCGCGATGCCGCGGCCGCGGCGTTTTGATATTCGAGGGTTGTGCGCGCGATCAGCGCCTCAACCAAAGGTATATCGGAGACGCCTGACGTCGAGTGGCCCGCGCTCCAGATGTCGCGCCAGCGCGCGGGCTGCGACTCGCGCGCGGCGACGTCGATATCCTTGCCGATGTCGATCGCGCCGCGGGCGGGCAGATTGTCGGGATCGAGGCCGGCCGCGACGATCGAGGGCCTGAGCATATTGGTCTGCAGGCCCGTGAAAGCCGTCGTGAGCAGGACATCGTCGGCCGAGCTTGCGACCAGCATCGCCTTGTAGCGCTCGTCAGCCATGCTCTCGCGCGTTGCGATGAACCGCGTGCCCATATAGGCGAGATCGCAGCCGAGCACTTCCGCGGCACGCAGCGCATGACCATCGCCGATGCCGCCGGCGAGCACGATCGGGCCGTCGAAGAAGGCGCGCACCGCGCGTACGAAGGCGAATGGATTGAGCCACCCGGTCTGCCCGCCGGCACCGGCCGTGAGCAGCACGAGGCCGTCGGCGCCGGCCTCGACGGCGCGCTCGGCGTGGCGGATCGAGGCGACGTCGGCCAGCACCAATGCGCCGGCATCGCGCAGCGGCTTCAGAACCGGCGCGGGCGAGCCGACCGACGTGATCACGATCTCCGGCTTGTGGCGCAGCAGCACAGCGAGATCCTCCGCCAGCCTGGCATTGGAGCGATGCACGACCAGATTTGCGCATGCGGGCGCAGGGCTCCGGCCCCTGGCGTCCGCATCGCGGGCGAGGCGCGCGCCAATCCAGGACAGCCAAACGTCGAGTTCCTCCGGCGCGCGGCAGTTTACCGTCGGGAACGCGCCGATCACGCCATTGACGCAAGCCGCCGTGACGAGATCGACGCCGGAGACCAGGAACATCGGCGCTGCGATCAACGGCAGGCGGAGACGACCGCGAAAACGGGCAAGAGAATCTGGACGCAGATCTGGACTCGGCACCGGCACCACTCCCCGATCTCTATATCGAGTTCAGGGATGATACGCGCAAGCCGGACGCATCAATCGCCGTCATCATCGAACAGGTTGAAGCGCGGCATCGCGGGGCCGGCCGGCTCGGCGACATATTCACGTCGCGGCGCGTCGCGGTAGACTTCACGCGGCGGCCCGTCACGATAGTCGCGTGGCGCAGGATCGCGCCGCGCCGAATCCTCGCGCACAGCCTGCTCGACATTGCGCATGTCGGGCTCGCGCGTATCAGGCTCGCGTTGATGCTGGTTGCGATGACGCTCTGCCCATTGCTGATGACGTTCGGCGCGGCGACGCTCGCGGTCGGCGCGCCTTGAGTTGGAGTCTCCATCACGCGATTTCGCGTCACTCGATTTCACGTCGGCATCCGAAGCCTTGGCGTAGGCGGCCTCCGGCGCGTTGGCCTGCTGATGCGCAGCAGGCGGCGAGGCTTCTGATCCGGCCGGCTGGGCCGGCGCCGCCGCTGCGGTCGTGACCGGCGACGGCGAAGGCTGCGGTTGCGGCTTGTTATCGGCTGCGGGCTGCGGCTGCGACTTGTCATCCGCCTTATCTGCTGCCGGCTGCGGCTGCTCGGCCGGCTTGTTATCGGCCGATTTGGCGGCTGCCGGCTGCACCACCATCGGTGTCGTGGCCGCTCCCTGCGTCGCCGCGAGATAGGAGTTTGGCGCTGCAATCTGAGCTGGTGGCGCATCATTCGATTTGCGCTCGATCTTGGTCACCTGTGGCGCCGGCGTTTTGGGATTCATGATCTCTGCGATCAGAAACCCGCCGCCAAGGCCGACCGCGACGGCAACGGCCACGGTTCCCGCCCCCGCGAAATAAGCTGTCGACATGCGCATCGCCTTGCTCCTCGGTTACGCGAGCAACGCAGTTTGAGCAGCGATGTTCCGGGAACATAGTATTGTGGTAGCGCTGGAACACGCCTCGAACCAGCGCAGAGCAAGCAAGGGCCATCGCATCAAGAGGACTGCAGCATCATGGGCCATCCGCTCTATTCGTTCCCTGTCGTCTGTGATCAGACCCTGCGCGCGCTGGCGCGTTATCCGTCGCGCACCGCGTTCAGCTGGCCGGGCGGATCGCTGTCCTATCAGGGCGCGACCGACCTGATCGGCCGCATGCAAGCCGTGTTCATGAAGCTCGGCCTCGAACCCGGTACCCGCGTCGCTCTTCTCTCGGCCAATCGCGCCGAGAGCTGGTGCGCCGGAACGGCGGCACAATTGTCGCGGCTCGCGATCACCTGGCTGCATCCGCTGGGCTCGCTGGAAGATCAGTTGTTCCAGCTTTCGGATTCGGAATCGCGCGTGCTGGTGATCGACGCGGCCGCGTTCCGCGATCGCGGTGGCGAACTCGCTGTGAATGCGGCCGGCGTGGCCACGGTGTTCACGCTTGGGCCGGCCGGCTATGGCATCGATCTGCTGGCCGCGCTCGATCAGGCGGGCTCCGCCACTGCGCGCAATTTCGCCGAACCCTGCGACATCGCGACGCTGAACTACACCGGCGGCACCACAGGGAAATCCAAGGGCGCGCTGCGCCTTAATCGCGAATATGGCGGCTTCGCCACCGCGATCCTGGCTGACTTCGAGATTCCCGACAGCGCGCGCTATCTTGCGGTAGCGCCGATCAGCCATGTGGCCGGCACCAAGGTGCTGCCGACCCTGATGCGCGGCGGCACCGTGCACATGCTGAAGGGCTTCGATCCCGAGGCGGTGCTGGCGACGATAGCGCGCGAGCGCATCAACTTCACGCTGTTCGTGCCGACCATGATCTACGTGCTGCTGGATCACCCCGCACTTGGCAGAACCGATCTCGCCTCGCTCGAGCTCGTGCTCTACGGCGCCTCGGCGATGTCGCCGACGCGGCTGACCGAAGGCATCGAACGCATCGGCCCGGTGTTCTCGCAGCTCTACGGCCAGACCGAATGCTATCCGGTGTCGGTGCTGCGCAAGGAGGACCACGATCCGAAGCGCCCCGAGCTGTTCCTGTCCTGCGGCTTCCCGATCGCCGCCTGCGATGTGAAGATCATGAACGACGAGGACCAGGAGGTCGCAACCGGCGAGGCCGGCGAGATCTGCGTGCGGGCGCCACATGTGATGGCGGAATATTGGAAGCGTCCAGACATCACGGCGGAGACGCTCAAGAACGGCTGGCTGCACACCGGCGACATCGCGCGCAAGGACGAACGCGGCTACATGTACATCCTCGACAGAAAGAAGGACATGATCGTCTCCGGCGGCTTCAACATCTTCCCGCGGGAAATCGAGGACGTGCTGACGCAGCACGCCGACGTGGCGATGTGCGCGGTGGTCGGCGTGCCCGACGACAAATGGGGCGAGGCCGTCACCGCGATCGTGGTGCCGCGCGCCGGCGCGATGCCGGACGCCGACGAGCTGATCAATCTGGTGAAGGCGCAGAAGGGCTCAGCGCATGCGCCGAAGCGCGTCGAGTTCGTCAAGGAGCTGCCGGTGACCGCGGTCGGCAAGGTCGACAAGAAGGTGCTGCGCGCAAGCTTCTGGGCGGGCCGGGACAGGATGGTGGGTTAGCGCGCTGTGTTACTCCAGCGCTTCGCAAAAAGCTCCTGCTACGTCGCTCGCGATTCTTGGCGAACGACCGGTCGTTCTCCGGGCGGAGCCGATAGCCGCCGGCGCTCCACGCGCCTACCACGACGGCGCAGATGAGCCGGTTGAAGCCGTACTACTACCGTCGTCCTACGGCGCTCAATTTTAGTGCAAAGTTTAAGCCTCGCAGCGCAAATCAAGTGCGGGTCCGCGCCATCATGCCTCAACGATGAGCATCGAGCGCATTCAAGCAGCAATGTGCAGCCATTGCGGACCCTCGCAATCCCATTCGGGACTATGAGCCGGAGTCGCAGATGCCATCCCTTTCCAACCTGTCCATTCGCAACAAGGTCCTGCTGGCCTTCGGTGTCCTGCTGATCACGGCCATGGGCCTCGGCGGCTTCTCGATCGACCGTCTGGCGACCGTGAATGGGTCTGCGGCCGAAGTCCGTGACAACTGGCTGCCGGCGACCGGATGGCTCGGCACCATCTCCAAGTCAGCGGAACAGTATCGCTCTCGCCAAGGGCAGTCGCTGCTGGTCACCAGTGCTGCGGAGCGAAATGAGATAGAACGGACTATCAGCGAAAGCTTGCAAATATTCGACCAGGCCTGGCGTCTCTACGAGCCGACCGTGACGACGCAGAAGGAGCTCGAGCTGGTTGCGGCATTCAAGCAGCCCTGGAGCTCCTATCTCCAGGACAGCAAGCAGTTGCAGGAGCTGACGCGTAAGTCCCAGGTCGAGGCGGCGACCGCGCTCTACATGGGAAAGATGCGGAACGAATTCGCCGCAATCCGCAGGGCCCTGGAGCAGGACTTGGCGTTCAACGTGGAGCAGGGCAAGGCGGAGGCTGACCGCGGAGCCGAGGTCTATCTGACCTCGCGCTGGTGGATCGTGACCACGATTGTCCTGGCCGCCCTGCTCTGCGTCACCATGGGCTTCATCATCATCGCCGGCGTCTCGCGTCCGGTCACGGCGATGACGGAGGCGATGCACAGGCTTGCCGGCGGCGACATGTCAGCGCCGATCCCCGGCACCGAGCGCAAGGACGAGATCGGCAAGATGGCGAGCGCGGTGCTCGTGTTCAAGGACAACGCCGTCGAGACCGAGCGTTTGCGCGCCGAACAGGCGGAAGCGGAGAAGCTCGCCGTCGAGCAGCGCAAACGCGACATGCACCAGCTTGCAGACGCCTTCGAGGGCGCGGTCGGACAGATCATCGAGACCGTCTCCTCGGCTTCGACCGAACTCGAAGCCTCGGCTTCGACGCTCACCTCGACCGCGGAACGCACGCAACAGACGACCACCGCCGTTGCCGCGGCATCCGAACTGGCATCCACCAATGTCCAGTCCGTCGCATCGGCAACCGAAGAGCTGAGCTCGTCGGTCAACGAGATCAGCCGGCAGGTCCAGGACTCGGCACGAATGGCCACCGAAGCCGTGGACCAGGCGCGCAAGACCAATGATCGCGTCAGCGAGCTGTCGAAGGCGGCCGCGCGCATCGGCGATGTGGTCGAGCTGATCAACACCATCGCGGGTCAGACCAACCTGCTCGCCCTCAACGCCACCATCGAGGCGGCGCGCGCCGGCGAGGCCGGACGCGGCTTCGCCGTGGTGGCCTCCGAGGTGAAGGCCCTCGCCGAGCAGACCGCGAAGGCGACCGGGGAGATCGGCCAGCAGATCGCCGGTATCCAGAGCGCAACGCAGGACTCGGTCGGCGCGATCAGGGAGATCAGCGGCACCATCGAACGGCTGTCGGAGATCTCCTCGACCATCGCGGCGGCCGTCGAGGAACAGGGCGCAGCGACGCAGGAAATCTCGCGCAACGTGCAGCAGGCCGCGCAGGGAACGCACGAGGTGTCGGCCAACATCTCCGGCGTCCAGCGCGGCGCGAGCGAAACCGGCTCGGCGTCGTCCCAGGTCCTTTCGGCGGCGCAGTCGCTATCGCAGGACAGCAACCGGTTGAAGCTCGAGGTCGGACGCTTCCTCAGCACCGTGCGCGCAGCCTGAAACGGCACGGCAGACCAACTTCATCTGCTCTTGCCTTCACCGGTCGAAACGCAGTGGGCCTCGCGCCGCGAGGCTCACCGCTTCTCGATCACGAGGCTCTGCGTGACGCGGCCGAAATAGCCCTCGATGTCGCCGAGCCGCGCCATGGCGAGCCCGGCACCATCGGGGCCGATCCAGCTGGTGGCATCGAGCAGCACCCATTCGCCGACCGGCTCGCGTGCCATGTTCACGGTGAGATCGGCATTCAGGAACGTGTAGGTGTTGAAGTCCAATGCCGCACCAGTGCCGTTGCTAAAGTCGGCGGCGACGAGCGCACGCATCGCCTGCGACACGGCGTGTCCTTCGACCAGCGGCCGATCGACCCGGTACCAGATGGCGCCCGGTCCACGCGCACCGAAGCGGCCGCGCGCCGTTCGCAGCGACATGCATCTAACGAACGGGCTCGTTGAGAAATCGGCCGGCTCCGGCCGCGAGGCCTCCGGTCCTGCCAGATCGACCGGCAGATCGGCGATATCGTCAGGCAGCGGCACGTCCGCCTGCCGCACCTTGAGCACGCTCGCAACCACGACAACGATATCGTCCGCGCGCAGCCGCACCATGCACAGCTGAATCTTGCGTCCTTCGCGCAGCACCTCGGTCTCGATCGACAGATCGCGCAGCGGCACCGGCCGCATCAGGTCGACTGTCACCCGCGCGATGCGCATCGGCGATTGCGTAGCGATCCGTTCGGCCGCCCACACCACGAGCGCTGATGGAGCCGAGCCGTGCTGCATCGAGGGGTCCCAGGGACCTGCCGCATCGGGGCTGACGGCGACATGCGCGCCGTCGACCCGGAAGATCGGTCGCATCAGGTCGGCACCGGCGGGCGCTGCGCGTCAGCCGGCGGTTGCGAAGGCGCGATCGGCGCCAACAGGCAGTTCGATGTCGACCTCGAGCGTCGAAACATGCTTCCCCCGATCCATCTTGACCATGACCTTGTCGGGATCGAGTACCACATGGCGTGCGACGACAGCGAGGATTTCCTCGCGGAGCTGCATCAACAGATCGGGCTGGCCGCGCAGGCCGCCGCGCTCATGCGCGAGCAGGATCTGCAGCCGCTCCCGCGCAATCGGCGCCGTGGCCGGACGGCTGGAGACCTGACGGCTGGAGAAAAGCCGCAGCATGCTCATGCCGCCCTCCGTCCAAGCAGCAGCCTCATGAATCCCCTGGGTTCGGCCGGCACCCTCATGTCGATCTGCTCGCCGAGCAGGCGCCGCATCGCATCCGAATAGGCACGCGCCGGCGTACTGGCCGGATTGTTCAAGGTGACAGGGCAGCCGACGTTAGAAGCGCGCAGCACGTCCTGGCTCTCCGGCACGATGCCGAGCAGCGGCGTCGCCAGAATCTCCAGCACGTCGTCGATCGAGAGCATCTCGCCGCGCGCGGCGCGAACCGCATCGTAGCGCGTGATCAGGACGTGCTTCTCGACCCGTTCGCCGTTCTCGGCGCGCACGGTCTTGGAATCCAGCATGCCGATGATGCGGTCGGAATCGCGCACCGAGGAGACTTCCGGATTTGTGACGATGATCGCCTCGTCGGCATAGCGCATCGCCAGCATCGCACCGCGCTCGATGCCGGCCGGGCTATCGCATATCACCCAATCGAACGTCTTGCGCAGCTCGGCGATGACGCGGCCGACGCCCTCTTCGGTCAGCGCGTCCTTGTCCTTGGTCTGCGAGGCGGGCAGCAGCCAGAGATTCTCAAGCCGCTTGTCGCGGATCAGGGCCTGCGGCAGTTTGGCAATGCCCTGCACGACATTGATGAGATCGAACACGACGCGCCGCTCGGCGCCCAGCACCAGATCGAGATTGCGCAGACCCACATCGAAATCGACGACCACGACTTTCTCGCCGGCCTGCGCAAGCGCGGCGCCGACCGCGGCCGTCGTCGTGGTTTTGCCGACGCCGCCCTTGCCGGACGTGACAACGAGCACCTTCGCCATTTTATTACCCTCCTAATACTCAGTTTAACGGCGTAATCCTCAAGGCATTACCGTCGAGCCTGGCCTGCGCCGGCTTGCCGCGCAGCGCCGCATCGATCTGCTCCGCGGTGTGGTAGTAACCGTCGATCGCGAGCAGCTCGGCCTCGATCTTCTGGCAATAGATGCGCGCGGACGCGTTGCCGTTGATGCCGGCCATGGCGCGGCCGCGCAACGCGCCGTAGACATGGATCGAGCCGCCGGCGACGATCTCCGCGCCGGACGACACGGCGCCGAGCACGGTGACGTCGCCGTCGGGAAACACGATCGATTGGCCGGAGCGAACGGGCACATCGAGCAGCAGCGAGGTCGGCTCTCGCAGCGCCGGCTTCTCTAGCTCGACGTCCTGCACGACGCACTGGCGGCCGCCGGACAATAGCGGCGGCATGCCGATCGACAGCCGCGCCGGCTCGACGCCTTCGAGCCCGAGCACGCGGATGCGGCGCGCCTCGATGCTCTTGATGAGATGTGTGATCGCCAGCGGGCTCAGATCCACCGCTGAGAGGTCGAGCACCACAGGCTTGCCGAGGAAGAAGCCCGGCGATCCCGCAAGCGTTGCGTCGAGATCGGACAGCCAATCTGCGATAGGAACGACCGGCGCAAACACGAACGCGACATAGGACCGGCCGCGCAGGCGGATGAGCTGACGTGTGGCTTCTACGCTGACATTCATGACCATCCGACCAGCTTTCGTTATCGAATGGTTAACTGTCAGCACGCAGTGGTTAACGGGTGGTTAACGCACGGGCAAATATCGGCAAAATCAGCAGGATGGTACGAACATACTTCGACGCTGATCGAATATAGGCATTTTAATGTCAAAATGAAGACATAAACGATGCGAAATAAAGTTCAAACCCAGCAAACGCGCCACAAGCATAAAACGCGCCTAAATTTGATCACATCGTGATGATAGCACCTTCACGAATAGTTCCCCAGACTGGCGCATAGCAGGTCTGTGCAACGATTGACACTCGTCAGGGGGCGAGGCATGGGATCGAGTGAAGCACGGCGGGCGCGAATGGCGCCCCGCCGCGCGGTGCAGGTGATGGCGCCTGGCGTGCGAGTTTTTCGCCGCGACGCGACGGATTCTGCAGGAATATACCGCTCGATCGGGAAGCATGCGGACCGTGACGCTCTTATCCGTTCTTCGTTAAGAATCTTTGTCTCATGCGATCAGGCAACAACGTACCGGTGTACCCGGGGTAAGGCGTCAGAGGAGTAGCGTATGAGTTCGATGAGTGAGCAGAATCCGACCAATCCGCAGGATCCGTTGCACTACGCGCCTCGTTACCTGCGCGAGAAGCCGGAAGGCGCAAGGCTATCGCTCGTTGAAGATGCGCGCGATACGGCTCAATCCGCCGAGCGCCCGAGCCGCGCGGTCATGCCCGCCGCCAAGCATCTGGATGCGCGGCTGGAAGGCGCGGTGTTCGACTCGCTGCGGCATTCGCTCGATCCACACGTGATGCGCGAACCTCCGGAATTTACTCGCGAACGCGATCGGCGCTCCGTGGCGCTCAAGATCGCGGCCCGCTTCGCCGCCGCGACCGGGGTCGCCGCCGTCGTGGCGCTGTTCTTCGTGAACATCGTTCCGGTCTCGCGGCAGACCGATGCAAGCTCGTCCTTCGTGGCGGCGGTGCAGTCGATGAAGACGACCACGCCACCGCCGGCCGCGGCTCCCGCACCCGCCGTCGCCCCCGAGGTGAAGGAGGTCAAGGTCGAGCAGGCCGAGGCCAAGCCGGAAAAGGCTGACGTCAAGCCGACGCCAGCGTTGGCGCAGTTCCAGTCACTGCTGGCTTCGGGCGACGGGGCTCAGGCACAGGCGCCGAAGACCGAGACGGCGACCGACAAGCCGCTGCTGCAGCAGTTCATGCAGTGGAATCAGAAGACGACGCAGTCAGACAAGGGCCAATAAGCGCACGCCGCCTCGTCCAGCTTCACCTGAACGCAGATCGCATCATCATGACCATCATGCCTGACCACCGACGTTCTGCGGCGGCGGCGCATTCTCTGCGCATGCATGTCCGCCTTGCTCCTCTCGTGCTCGGGGTGTTGCTGCTCTCCAGCGCGGCTGATGCCGCGCCGGGCGACAGCCTCAACGTGGTGCGCGATCTCGGCAGTCGCGTCGGTCCGATCATCGGCTCGGCGCTCGCCTGTCGCGATATCGCCCGGCCGCGCATCCAGGTCATTGTCGAAAAATTTCAGGCGGTGATCAGGGAAGCGTCGAGCACCGATGCAGACCGTGATGAACTGACGCGGCTGCTGGATCGCTACGTCGCCGACGGCCGCAGCGCGGTGACCAGCGGCCGGGTGGATTGCCGCGGCGCCGAACGCCAGCTTGCCGATCTCGAGCAGTCGATCGCGTCGCCGCCGCAGACTACGTCCGGGCTGCCCGAAGTGACGATCGCGCCGCCCGCCGCAATGGCCGCGACGGTGCCGACGCAGACTCTGCCGCCGCCGACGAACGTCCACGGCGTCTCCCAGAGCGACATCAAGTTTGGCACCGTCATCCCATTGTCCGGTCCGAACAGGGAGACCGGACGGCAGATGAAGATGGGCATCGACGCCGCCTTCAATCGCGCCAACGAGGCCGGCGGCATCAACGGCCGCATGCTGAAGCTGGTCGCCGCGGACGACGGTTACGATCCGAGCCGCACTCTCGCGGCCATGAAGCAGCTCTATGAGAAGGACCAGGTGTTCGGCTTCGTGGGCAACTTCGGATCCGCCACCGCAGCGGTCGCAATTCCCTATGCGCTGGAGCGGCGCGCGCTGTTCTTCGGCGCCTATACCGGCGCCAATGTGACGCGCCACGATCCACCGGACCGTTACGTTTTCAACTATCGCCCCAGCTACGGCGAAGAGTCCGAAGCTCTGGTGCATTATCTGATCAAGCTGCGCCATCTGCAGCCACGGCAGATCGCGGTGTTCGCCCAGGACGACGCTTTTGGCGATGCAGGCTATGCCGGCGTGGCGAAGGCGTTTCGAGCGCTCGGCGCCAATGATGGCGCCATTCTCCGCCTCAAATATGCGCGTAACACCGTCGATGTGGACAGCGCCATCAACCAGCTGAAGGCGCAGAAGACGCCGATCCGCGCCGTCATCATGGTGGCGACGACGCGTGCCGCGGCCAAGTTCATCGAGAAGGCGCAGGACCAGTTTCCGGGACTGGTCTTCGCCAACCTTTCAGCAGTCGGAGCCTCCTCGCTCGCCAGCGAGCTGATGCTGCTGGGCCCTCGCTATACGAGCGGCGTGATTGTCAGTCAGGTCGTGCCCGGCGTGTCCGGCTATTCGAGCCTGGTCCTCGAGTACAAGACCGCGCTCAACAAGTACTTCCCCGGCGAGGCGCCGGACGACACCTCGCTCGAGGGCTACATCTCGGCCAGCATCCTGATCCAGGGTTTGAAGCGGGCCGGCCCGACCTTCGACACCGAGACGCTGGTCGACACGCTGGAGAACCTCCGCAACATGGATCTCGGCGTCGGCGCCAATCTCGCCTTCGGCCGCGCCGAGCATCAAGCCTCGCACAAGATCTGGGGTACCGCGCTCGACGAGACCGGCACGTTCCAGCCGCTGGAACTGGAATAGCCCGCGCGCACCCCGCTTTTCCGGAGGTCTGAACAAAATACCGGTGCAACGAAACCTGCCCTTAATTCGAACAGGCACCAATAGCAGGAGTAGTTCGACCACAATCCAGAAGAAGCGGATTTCAAGATGACCGTTCGTTGGTCCTTGCTCCTGATCGGGACTGTTCTCGCGATGCCGGTGGGCTCCGCGTTCGCCGGTCCTGTGGACGTCGTACGCGACCTCGCCGCGCGCGTCGGGCCGATCGTTGGCCAAGCCTCGACGTGCCAGGACATCGCGCAAGGGCGCGTGCAGACCATCGTCGACCAGTTCCGCGAGGTCATTCGCCAGGCCTCGCCCAGCGATGCCGACCGGGACGGACTGATCCGCAACTTCAACGGGTTTATAGCCGAAGGCCGCAATCGCATGGCGGCTGCGCAGCTGAACTGCCAGACCGCGGACCGGCAGCTGGCCGAGCTCGAGCGCTCGCTCAGCAATCAGCCGGCGGCGCCCGCGGCCTCCAGCATCATCGCGCCTTATTCCGCGGCCGCTTCGACCAATCCGGCCGCGGCGATGTCCGCCGCGCCGGTGCATGGCGTCACCGATCACGAGATCCGGTTCGGCACCGTGATGCCGTTCGGCGGCCAGCGCCGTGAGATCGGCCGGCAGATGAAGATGGGCATCGAGGCCGCCTTCAACCGCGCCAACGATGCCGGCGGCGTCAACGGCCGCATGCTGAAGCTGATCGCCGCCGACGACAACTACGATCCGACCCGCACGATCTCCGCAATGACCCAGCTCTACGACAAGGAGCAGGTGTTCGGCTTCATCGGCAACATCGGAACCGCCAATACGGCGCTCGCGATCCCCTATGCGCTGGAACGGCGCGCGCTGTTCTTCGGCCCGTTGAGCGGCTCCAGCATCGTGCGACGCGACCCGCCTGATCGCTATGTGTTCAACTTCCGCGCCAGCTTCGCCGAGGAGACCGCGGCGATCGTCCGCTACCTCGTCAAGCTCAAGCGCATTCCGCCAAAGCAGATCGCGGTGCTGACGCAGGCCGACGCCTTCGGCGAGGAAGGGTTTGCCGGCGTCACCAAAGCCCTCCGCAGCCTCAACATCAACGATCCGGTGACGCGCTTCAACTATCCGCGCAACACGCTCGATGTCGACGAGGCGATCAACCAGATGAAGGCGCAGAAGCCGCCGATCAAGGCCATGATCCTGGTCGCGACCGACCGCGCGGCTGCCAAGTTCATCGAGAAGACGCACGACCAATATCCGGGCATGATCTACACCAATTTGTCTGTGGTCGGCGCCACCGGCCTTGCCAACGAGCTCAAGCTGCTCGGGCCGCGCTTCACCCAGAACGTCATCGTCACCCAGGGCGTCCCGGCGGTATCGGGCTACTCGAGCCTCGTGCTCGACTACAAGAACGCGCTGACGAAATATTTCCCAGGCGAGGCGCCGGACTACACCTCTCTGGAGGGTTTCATCTCGGCGAGCGTCCTGATTCAGGCCTTGAAGCAGACCACGCCGCTTGATACCGAGCGTCTGGTGGAGACGCTGGAATCGATGCGCAGCCTGGATCTCGGCCTCGGCACCAAGCTTTCGTTCGGCCGCGCGGAGCACCAGGCCTCGCACAAGATCTGGGGCACGACGCTCGACGAAAGCGGGACCTATCAGGCGATCGAGCTCGAATAGCATGGAGCCGGACCATGGTTCATGGCGGCGCGGAGACGCGCTGCCGAAATCGTTAAAGCGTGATCTAAAAACATACCGATAAAATCATTAGAACGATCATGCTCATTTCTGAAAAAGCTGTGGCGCGGAGACGGTCTTAACCTGCTAGCACCGCGCCATCGGCTTTCATGACACGCGGCAGACCTCGACGAGGTCGTATTTGGGGTTAATGGCGATGAATTTTCGGTGGAGTGCCCTTCTGATTGCGGGCCTGCTGGCGACGCCAGCGGTCGCAGCAGGAACCAATGCGGATGTGGTGCGTGGCCTCGCAGCCCGGGTCGGACCGATCGTCGGGTCGGCCTCCGCCTGCCAAGCCATCGACCAGGGCCGGGTGCAGGCGATCGTCGACAAGTTTCGCGAGGTGATCCGCGAGGCCTCGGGCGGCGGCTCGGACCGCGACGATCTCACCCGCGTCTTCAACGGCTATGTCGCCGACGGCCGGAGCCGGGTCGGCGCGGGACAGACCGACTGCGCGACCGCCGGCCGCCAGCTCGTCGACCTCGAGCGCTCGCTCGGCCAGGCTGCGCCGCCGCAGACGACAGCGGCCGTGCTAGCCCCATCGACCGCGGCCGCGGCAACCGCGCCCACCGCGACGTTGCCGGTGCAGAACCCGGGCAACGTGCAGGGCATCACGCCCAATGAGATCCGCTTCGGCATCGCCGCCCCGTTCTCCGGCGCCTCGAAAGAGCTTGGACGGCAGATGAAGCTCGGCATCGACGCGGCCTTCAACCGCGCCAACGACGCCGGCGGCATCGGCGGCCGCAGCTTGCGCCTTTTCGCGGCTGATGACGGCTATGAGCCGTCGCGCACGCTGGAGGCGATGAAGCAGCTCTACGAAAAGGACAAGGTGTTCGGCTTCATCGGCAATGTCGGCACGCCGACCTCGGCGATCGCGATGCCCTATGCCCTGCAGCACCGGTCGCTGTTCTTCGGCGCGTTCACCGGCGCCAGCATCCTGCGCAACGACCCTCCGGATCGCTACGTCTTCAACTTCCGCGCCAGCTATTCGGAAGAGACCGATACCGTCGTGCACTACCTGATCAAGCTGCGCCGGCTGCAGCCGCGGGACATCGCGGTGTTCGCCCAGCAGGATTCCTACGGAGACTCGGGCTTTGCCGGTGTCGCCAAGGCGTTCCGCTCGCTCGGACTGTCAGACTCCTCGATCGTGCGCCTCAACTACAAGCGCAACACGGTCGATGTCGACGAGGCGCTCGCCCAGCTGAAGGCGATGAAGTACCCGCCCAAGGCGATCGTCATGGTCGCGACGTACCGCGCGGCGGCGAAGTTCATCGAGAGGACGCGCGACCTCTATCCCAACATGATCTACACCAACGTGTCGTTCGTCGGCTCTACGGAGCTCTCCGACGAGCTGATGCTGCTCGGTCCGCGTTACGCCAATGGCGTGATCGTGACGCAGGTGGTGCCCGCCGTCGGCGGCTATTCCAGCGCCGTGCTCGAATACAAGAGCGCGATGGAGAAGTACTTCCCCGGCGAAGCGCCCTCCTACGTGTCGTTCGAAGGCTATACCGCCGCCAATGTGCTGATCCAGGCGCTGAAGCGAACCGGCGCCCAGCTCGACACCGAAGCCCTGATCGACACGCTGGAGAACATGCGCGATCTCGATCTCGGCCTCGGCGCCAAGATGGGCTTCGGCCGCGCCGAGCACCAGGCCTTGCACAAGATCTGGGGCACCGCGCTCGACGACAAAGGCAAGTATCAGGCGATCGAGCTCGAATAGTCGCAGCCCGCGACCGACGGGATCAGAACTCGAAAAAGCGCGGCAGCTCCCTGCCGCGCTTTTGCATTTGTAACGAACGCTTCAGAGCGGCGGATCGACCGCCTCCTCATATTCCCGCTTGAAGCGCGCGATCAGCTCGGCGGCCGGCACGATCTTGTCGACGGCGCCGATGCCCTGTCCCGAGCCCCAGATCTCCTTCCAGGCCTTCGGCTTGTTGCGCTCGCCGGAGGCGTCGGTGCCGAAGCTCATCTTGGAAGGGTCCGAGGTCGGCAGATTGTCGGGATCAAGCCCGGCTGCCGTGATCGACGGCTTCAAATAGTTGCCGTGCACGCCGGTGAACAGATTGGAGTAGACGATGTCGGAGGCCGTCGAGGCCGTGATCATGTTCTTGTAGTTCTCGACCGCATTGGCCTCCTCGGTCGCGATGAAGGCGGAGCCGATATAGGCGAAGTCGGCGCCAAGCACGCGCGCCGCGCGGATGGCGCGGCCATTGGCGATCGCACCCGACAGCGCGATCGGCCCGTCGAACCAGGCGCGCGTCTCGGTGACGAAGGCCAGCGGCGAGATCGTGCCGGCATGACCGCCGGCGCCCGCCGCGACCAGGATCAGGCCATCGGCGCCCTTCTCGATCGCCTTGTGCGCAAAGGTCTGGTTGATGACGTCGTGGAAGACGATGCCGCCCCAGCGATGCGCGGCCTGATTCAGCTCCTCGCGCGCGCCGAGCGAGGTGATGACCATCGGCACCTTGTATTTCTCGCATAACGCAAGGTCATGCTCGAGCCGGTTGTTCGAGCGGTGCACAATCTGGTTAACCGCAAACGGCGCCGAGGGCCTCTCCGGATGCGCCCGGTCATAGGCCGCGAGCTCCTCGGTGATGCGCGCGAGCCATTCGTCGAGCAGCTCGGGCGGGCGCGCATTCAGCGCCGGAAACGCCCCCACCACGCCGGCCTTGCACTGGGCGATCACGAGATCGGGCACGGAGATGATGAACAGCGGCGAACCGATCACGGGAATGGACAGACGGCCCTTGAACAAGGCAGGCATGGACATGTCGGGAAATTCCTCTTTGCGGAAGGCCGAAGGGCCGACGATCAGGATGCCAGACGGCGCGCCATCAAGGCAATCACCTCGGACACCGATCAGAGATAGGTGTGCTGGGGTCTTGCGTCGAGGCGCTGTCAGCGCGGACGGCAAGGGCACGACGCAGGCGCCACCATTGCGGCGGCACCGACGCGATTATTGGCACAACGCTGAGGTTACGTAGGTATCGGTGCGGCAGTCGTCCGGCTTGCGCGCGCGGCCCGGGATCAGCACTTTCGGCGAGCAGCTCTCCGCGGCATCGCTGTTGAGGCTCTTGCCTTCCTTGTAGCCCTTGTTCTGGCAGAGCTTGTCGGCGGCCGTCTTGCAGTCGGGCGTGCGGTTCGTCGCAAGAGGACAGATCGACCGTCCCGTCACCATCGTCGACGGCTTGGCAAGCCGCGACAGCGTCTCACCGGTGCCTTTGAGCACATCACCGGTCGCGCCCGAGATCCTCTCGGTGGACGGTCCGGCCGTGGCGGTCGCGCCTTCGTCCGATTTCTTCAGCGGCAGGATCTTGTCGAACAGCTTGCCCATCTCCTGGAACAGGCCGGGATTGTCCTGGCGCGCTGGCGGCGGTGGTTGCTGCGGCTCGATCGCCACGGGCGGCGATGGCGGTGGTGACCCCTGCTCCTGCAGGCCCAATGACGGCTGACTGCGCGGGCTCTGGGACCAGCATATCGCGGTCCCCCCGATCAGCATCGGCACGACCAGAAGCGCGGTGACGATAGGCGCCAGCGCGAGCCGCGGCCGATGGACAAAGTGAGCTGATAGCACAGCCGTTCCGACAGATCGAGAGACCAAGGGCAGCATAGCAGCAAGCAACCCGCCATGGCGAGCGACGCGCATGACGGGCAGCCATTCCGGCCAGCGCGCGTCAGATCAGCTTGAAGGCGACGATGAAGCCGGCCACCAGCACGGCGGCGCCGAGCGCAACCCACAGGCCGAGATGCTTCTCGATCCGCACCCGGATCCACTCGCCGTAGCGGTTGAGCAGGATGGCCGCGATGAAAAAGCGCGCGCCGCGCGCCACGATCGAACACAGCACGAACAAGACGAGATTGTAGCCTGCGAAGCCCGAGGTGATGGTGACGAGCTTGTAGGGGATCGGCGTCAGCCCCTTGAGCAGGATGATCAATGCGCCCCATTCGGCGTAGGAGGCGCGGAACGCCTCGACCTTGTCGCCGAGCCCGTAGAGCTGGATCAGCCAATGCCCAAGGGAATCATAGAGCAGCGCGCCGATCGCGTAGCCGAGCAGCCCGCCGATCACAGACGCCGCCGTGCAGACCGCGGCGAACAGCCAGGCCCGCTGCGGCTTCGCCAGCGACATCGGAATCAGCATCACATCCGGCGGCACCGGAAAGAACGAGCTTTCGGCGAAGGCAACCGCAGCCATGATCCACAGGGCATGCGGCTTGTGCGCGGCGTCGATACACCAGTCGTAGATCCGTCTGAGCATGGCTCGCGATGAAGCAAACCACGGCCGATTTGTCCATGGCGCGGAGGCGAATGTTCGGAACAGTTATCGGCGCTTGCGCAGCGGACGGGTTTCCAGCGCGACAATTGGCCGCCGCGGCGCCCGAGCGGGCTCGGTTTTGGGGACCTTGACCGGCTGTTTCGGCATCTTCTCGGCGATTCCGAGCAGGAGCTCGCGGCGTTCCATCTCGCGCCAGACATCCTCCGGCCGCACCCCGGTCTCGGCCCACAGCACCGTGAGATTGTAGATCAGGTCGGCGCTCTCGCGCACCACGGCATGCGCGTCACCGCTTACGGCGTCGATTGCGACCTCGATCGCCTCCTCGGCCAGCTTCTTGGCCATCTTGGCGGTGCCGCGGTGGAACAGCTTGGCCGTGCGCGACCGGCCGGGATCGAGGTCCCGGGCCGCCAGCACCGCCTGATAGAGCCGCGCGATCGAATCACTCATGGCGATACATTAATTGAAAGCCATGGCGAGCGTATTAACGCCTGTGACGAAAAGGTAAAATCCGCCAAAATAACAATCCGCCGGCGCAACTTGCACCGGCGGACATATTGCGAAAGCGGGACGAGATCACCAGCCGCGATAATACGGGCCGCCACCATAGTAGCCGTAGCCCGGGCCGTAATAGGCCGGCCGGCCGTAGTAATAGTGGTCCTCGTAATAATCCCGTCGGTTCTGCTCGGCGGCGATCGCAAGCCCGGTGCCGACGATGCCGGCAAACGCCGCGGCGGCCGCCGCGCCCCCGCCGCCACCGTGGTAACGGTGATGATAGACCCTTCGGCGCGCGCTGATGTCGGTGATGCCGTCCTTGCTCTGGGCCGCCGTGGCCGACACGTTCTTTTGGGCCGGCGCGGCAGCGGCCAGCGAGGGCTCGACGGCTGTCAGGGCGACGGCTGCGACCGTCGCCATCGCCGTGGCGCGGCCGAGCCGCGAAAATATCCCGCCTGATGCGAACATTTCGTGATTCTCCATGATAATGAGACCTGACAATGAGATCTGGGGTGACAACATCCAACACGGCCCCCGGGTTCCGGTTCGGAAACCGCTGGGCTCGGCGCAAAACGCCGCAGGGTCTGCTCATGGATCGTTCAGGTTTGGGCGCTCACAGTTGCGGGTTCGCGCCGGTTGCGCGAGGAAGCGTCCGCGCCGTGACAAGACTGAGATCGCCGATGCAGGCTGGGGCGTTGCACGATCATGGATGAGTACGGCCCGGCGTGACCCGATGCGCATGCAACGACTCCTCATTCGTTTCAGCCTGATGCTCATCGGCCTTGCCGCGCTGATCGGCTTCGGCGCGCGGGCTGACGACGGGCCGCCGGTGGCCATCCGGCTCGTCCTGGAGCGACCACTTGACGGGAGCATGGCACCGCTCGTGCTGGCGGACAGTCGTGGCCTGTTCGGTGCCGAACGCGTCACAGTGGCGACGACGAGCGCCAAGGGCCCGGCGGACGCCATCGCGCGCGTCGCCGCCGGCGAGGCCGATCTTGCGCTCGCCGACATCAACGAACTCGTCCGCTTCCACGATGAGCCCGGCAAGCCGGCGGTCAAGGCGGTGTTCGTGCTGTTCAACCGCGCGCCTTACGCGATCGTCGCCCGCAGGAGCCGTGATATTCACACGCTCTCAGATCTGGACGGCAAGACGGTCGGCGTCGCCGAAGGCGACCTCTCGATTCGGCTGTGGCCCGCCGTGGCGCGGCACAACGCCATCAAGTCCGCGGAGCTGAAATTCGCGAAGGTCGGCGCCGCCGTGCGCGAGCCGATCCTTTCCGCCGGCCAGGTCGATGCCGTCACGGGCTTCTCATACCTCTCTGCCGTCAACTTGCGCGACCGCGGCGTGCCGGCGAACGACCTCGCCGTGCTGAACTTCTCCGACTATGGCTGCGAGGCCTATGGGCTCGCGGTGATCG
>Ga0209677_100302_pt1 | contig 32419 bp, 28 predicted proteins | sample AraplaCvi_mCL_r2_2_FD_184285 | JGI IMG/M metagenome (GOLD analysis project Ga0209677, IMG submission 184285) | Arabidopsis root microbial communities from North Carolina, USA - plate scrape CL_Cvi_mCL_r2 (SPAdes) (version 2) | ecosystem: Host-associated > Plants > Roots > Endosphere | place: USA... | reverse complement strand
GCTTCGTGAACTACAACGCCGGAACGCTCGGTTCCTCGATGATCGAGGGGCGCGTGTCGCAGGGCGTTGTGGTGGGCGACGGGTCCGACATCGGCGGGGGCGCCTCCATCATGGGGACCCTGTCCGGCGGCGGCACGCACCGCGTCTCGATCGGCGAGCGGGCGCTGCTCGGCGCGAACTCGGGCATCGGGATCTCGATCGGCGACGACTCCGTCGTGGAGGCCGGGCTCTACGTGACCGCGGGCACCAAGGTCGTGCTGGTCGGCGAGGCCCCCACAGCGGACGGCCGGCCTCGCACGGTGAAGGCGGCGGAGCTGTCCGGCATGCCCGGCCTGCTCTTCCGCCGCAACTCGCTCACCGGCGCCGTCGAGGTGCTCCGCCGCGCCGGCACCGGCGTCGAACTCAACGCCGCCCTCCACGCCTAGCTGTGCGAGACCAGGACGTCGTTGACGCGTGAGCGGGCTACTGCGGTGAGTCATGTCTGTTCGGGGTCCGCGGGTGTGTTGAGCTCGCTCAGTCGGCGCTGAAGGAAACGACGTTCGGGACCGTCCACGGTGAGGGCCAGTGCCCGGAGGTAGGCAGCCCGGGCGTCCGCGGTGCGGTCCAGTCGCCGGAGGTACTCCGCTCGGGTCGAATGCAGGTACGGGAAGTCGTCAAGGCGGAGGGCGTCGAGGAGGCGGAGGGCTTCCTCGGGGCCGTCGGTTTCAGCGATGGCGATCGCGCGGTTCAGTTCTACGATCGGCGATCCGGTCAGTCGGCCTAGTTCGGCGTACAGCGCGCCGATCCGGCTCCAGTCGCACGGCTCCTGGGAATGCAGCCAGGCGGCGGCGGCCTGGAGCGTGTACGCACCTCGCCCACCGAGGGCCTGGGCCTGCACCAGTTCTGCGCGGCCGCGCGCGAGCTGCGTGCGGTTCCACAGGCTGCGGTCCTGGTCGGCCAAGAGCACAAGCTCCCCGTCGGCGAACCGGGCGTCGCGCCGGGCGTCGTTCAGGAGCATCAAAGCCAGCAGGCCGTGGATCTCCGGGGCGTTCGGCAGCATCTCGCTCAGAGCCCGGCCGAGCCAGAGCGCTTCGGACGCGAGTTCGTCCCGACCGCCGTAGCCCTCGTTGAAGATCAGGTAGACAACGGCCAGTACGGCATCCAGCCGCTCGGGAAGCAGATGAGCCGGGGGCACCCGGAATGGGATGCCCGCGGCCTTGATCTTGCGCTTCGCCCGCACCAGCCGCTGCGCCATTGTCGCCTCCGGCACGAGGAAAGCCCGAGCGATCTCGTCAGTCGTCAACCCACCCAGCGTGCGGAGGGTGAGCGCGACCTGCGCCTCAAGCGACAATGCCGGGTGGCAGCAGGTGAAGATCAGCTCCAACCGCTCATCGGGGAACGGATCGTTGTCCATATCGATCGTCGTCTCGGTGGGTGCGTCGGCGGCGAGCAGGCTGTACTTCCTGGCGAGGACCCGGTCTCGGCGGATACGGTCGGTTGCGCGGTTGCGTGCCGTGGCGATGAGCCATGCCCGGGGATTGCTCGGCGCACCGTCTCGGGGCCAGCGCTCCGCTGCGCTCGCGAACGCCTCCTGCGCGGCTTCCTCGGCGAGGTCGAAATCGCCGAGGAAGCCGATCAGGATCGCCAAAACGCGCCCCCACTCCTCGTGGAAGACCTGCTCCAGCGTGCTTACCAATAGACCTCCGAGGCCCGGATCTCCACGGCCCCACCGAAGCGGGCCGCCGGCACCCGTGAGGCGACCTCGATCGCCGCGTCGAGATCCTCCGCCTCCAGAACGAAGACTCCGCCGATGGCCTCCTTCATCCCGACGAACGGCCCGTCGGTGACGAGAGTCTTGCCGCCCTCGACCCGAACCGTCGTCGCGTTTTCCGGTAGACCCAGCGGAGGAACCGAGGTCACCCCCGGAATCTCGTTGATCGCCTGGTAGTCCGCCCGCACCTGCCGCTGCTCAGCCTCCGGCAGAGCAGCCTGTCGCTCCTGCGCGTCACCTTGATAGATCACCATGACGTACTTCATCGCCACCTCTTCCTCGAACGGGCCCGAAGGCCACTTACGAAGCTAAGACGAACAGCGATCCTTCCGATCGACACCGCGACGAAGCTTCCTCACAAACGACACGTGACCCAGGGCCGTCACCAACCTCCTGGCCGGCAACACGCAGCGCCCTCTCCCGCCATCTTGCCCCAGCCACGCCGGGACGTCAGACGAGGGCGAGGACTGACGCGGGGTCGGAGAGGATGCGGCCGACGTCGGCGAGGAAGCGCGAGGCCTGCTCGCCGTCCACGATCCGATGGTCGAACGTCAGTGCGAGGGTGAGAACCTCGCGTAGCGCGATGTCTCCGTCGTGCTCCCACGGCTGGCGCCGGACCGCTCCGACCGCGAGGATGGCGGCCTCGCCGGGCGTGAGGATCGGCGTTCCCGCATCGACACCGAACACTCCGACGTTCGTGATCGTGATCGTGCTGCCGCTCAGGTCGGCGGGGGCCGTACGCCCCGCGCGAGCGGTCTCGGCGAGCTGCCGGATCGCGTCAGCGAGGTCGCCGAGCGTCATCCCGTCGGCGTCCCGGATGACGGGCACCAGCAGGCCACGCGGGGTCGCAGCGGCCATCCCGAGGTGCACGTACTCCGCCTGGACGATCTCGTTGCTCGCCTCGTCCCAGCGCGAGTTCACCTCCGGGGTGCGGCGGACGGCCAGCAGCAGTGCCTTCGCGACCACCGCCGTCAGACCGGGGCGCGCGTCGGCGAACTCCGGACGCGCACGCAGCCGTGCGACGAGCTCGGTCGTCGGTGTGACATCCACCGTCAGGAAGACCGTCGCCTGGGGCGCGCCGAACGCGCTGCGCACCATCGCGTCTGCGGTCGCCTTGCGCACGCCGCGGATCGGGATGCGCTTCTCGCGCGACGCCGCGTCCGTGCCGCTCGGGCGGGTGGCGGTCGCCGTCGCCGAGGTCGCGGTCGGCGCGGTACCATCCCGCTTGCCGGCATACGCCTCGACATCGGTCCGGGTGATGAGCCCGCGATCACCCGAACCGGACACCGAGGCCAGGTCGATGCCCAGCTCGCGGGCGAACTTGCGCACCGGAGGGGTCGCGCGCGGCCGCTCGGCCAGAGCCGTCGGTGCCGCCGCTGCGGCGCTCGTCGCGACCGCGACGTCGGCCCGCTGCCGTCCTTCCTGCGCCAGCCCCGGGCGTGCCCTCCGCGCCGGACGGGCCTGCGACTCGGGCCGTGCGCCGTACCCGACCAGCGTCGGTTCGCGCCCTTCCGGTGCGGCCTGGCCGGGCTCTGCCGGTTCTGCCGGGGCCTGGGCCGAGGCATCCTGGCCCGACGCATCCGCGTCCTGGGCAGGCGCATCTCCCGCCTGGGCCGGCTCGGCAGGCACCGTAGGAGCGCCCTCGAGCGGCACATCCGCATCCACCTCGAACGCGACCAGCGGCTCCCCCACCGCCACCGTCACTCCCGGCTCGACGAACAGCTTCGATACCCGGCCCTCGTACGGAGCCGGAAGCTCCACGAGGGCCTTGGCGGTCTCGACCTCGGCGATGATCTGGTTGAGGTGCACGGTGTCGCCCACCGCGACCTTCCAGGCGACGAGCTCCGACTCGGTGAGGCCCTCGCCCAGATCCGGCAGGGCGAACTGCTTGACCGCCATCAGTCCTCCACCCCGGTCAGCGAGTTGGGCCTGTCCATGGCGCGGTCGATGCCGTCCAGGATGCGGTCCAGGTCCGGCAGGTGCGCGGACTCGAGCCGGGCGGGCGGATACGGGATGTCGTGCCCGGTCACGCGCACCGGCGCGTGCTCCAGGTGATAAAAGCACCGTTCGGTGATGGAGGCGGAGATCTCGGCCGCGAGGCCGCCGGACAGCGCGGCCTCATGGGTGACGACCAGGCGGCCGGTCCGCTTCACCGATCCCACCACGGTGTCGACGTCGAGCGGCGACAGGGAACGGAGATCGATCACCTCGACCGAGACGCCCTCGTCTCCGGCTGCCACCGCAGCATCCTGCGCCAACTGCACGAGGCCGCCGTAGGTGACCAGGGTGACGTCCGTGCCCTCGGTCAGCACCCGTGCGGTGCCCATCGGGCGGGCGTCGGCCAGCGGCGCATCCTCATCCACCTCGCCCTTCGCGTGGTAGCGGCGTTTGGGCTCGAAGAACAGCACAGGGTCGTCCGAGGCGATGGCCTGCTGGATGAGCGTGAACGCGTCCTGCGGATCCGACGGGCTCACCACCCGCAGTCCTGCCGTGTGCGCGAAGTAGGCCTCCGGGGAGTCGGAATGGTGCTCGGCCGAGCCGATGCCGCCCGCGAAAGGCACGCGGATGACGATCGGCATCCGCACCGCGCCTCCGGTGCGGAAGTGCATCCGCGCCACCTGGTTGACGATCTGGTCGAAGGCGGGATAGATGAACCCGTCGAACTGGATCTCGACCACGGGCCGGTAGCCGCGGTAGGCCATGCCGACTGCGGTGCCGAGGATGCCGGACTCGGCGAGCGGCGAATCCATCACCCGGCGCGGGCCGAACTCGGTCTGCAGGCCGTCCGTGACGCGGAACACTCCGCCGAGGGTGCCGATGTCCTCGCCCATGAGGACGACGTGGTCGTCCGACGCGAGCGCGCGACGGAGGCCCGCATTGATGGCTTTCGCCATGGTGAGAGAGCTCATCGTCTGTCGCTCCCCACGAACGTGCGCAGGTAGCGCGAGTAGTGGTCGCGCTGACGGGCGATACCGGTGTGCGGCTCGGCGTACACATTGTCGAAGACGGACAGCGGGTCGGGGTCGACGAGGGATGTGATGCCTGCGCGCATCTCGGCCGCGACCGAGTCGGCCTTGCCGGCGATCCGGGCCTTGCGCTCCTCGGTGAGCGCGCCCTGCGCATCCAGATACGCCTCCACACGCGTCAGCGGGTCCTTGCCGCGCCACTGCTCCACCTCGGCCGCATCCCGGTAGCGGGCCGGGTCGTCGGCCGTCGTGTGCGGGCCCATCCGGTAGGTGACCGCCTCGATGAAGGTGGGGCCGCCTCCGCTGCGGGCACGGTCCAGAGCGGCGCGGGTGACCGCCAGCACGGCGAGGACATCGTTGCCGTCGACGCGGACGCTCGGCACGCCGAAGCCCGGCGCACGGTCGGCGATGGGACGCTGCGCCTGCAGCGAGACCGGCTCCGAGATGGCGTACTGGTTGTTCTGGCAGAAGAAGATGACCGGAGCGGCGTAGGTCGCTGCGAAGATGAGCGCCTCGTTGACGTCCCCCTCGCTGGTGGCGCCGTCGCCGAAGTACGCCACGGCGACGGCGTCCGTCCCGTCGGCCTGGATGCCGAGCGCATACCCGGTCGCGTGCAGCGTCTGCGCGCCGATGATGACCTGCGGCGTCGCCATGTTGATCGAATACGGGTTCCAGCCGCTCTGCGTCGTGCCGCGCCAGACGCGCAGGAGGTCGACGAGGCCGGCGCCGCGGCAGTAGGCGACGCCGTGCTCGCGATAGCTGGAGAAGACGAAGTCGTCGGAGCGGAGGGCCCGGCCGGAGCCGATCTGAGCGGCCTCCTGCCCGAGGAGCGGCGGCCAGAGGCCCAGTTCGCCCTGGCGCTGCAGGGCGGTCGCCTCGGAATCGATGCGACGGATGACGCGCATGTCCTCGTAGAGATCGAGGAGCTGATCGGGACCGATGTCGGACACCCAGGCGTCGAAGCGCTCGTCCTCGTGGCGGACGCCGTTCTCATCCAGAAGACGGACCAAGGCGAACTCGCCGAGTGCTGTCTCGCCGAGGCCGAACTGGTCGAGGTGACCGAGGTCCATGTGGGAGCCGCCCTGACGGGTGGCCGGCTGATTGTCGATCGTCACGGTTCACGCAACCTTCACTCTCGCGCCCGGCCGGCCCGCTTGTGGCGTGCCTGACCGGCTCCCGGCCTCCTTGCCGGAATTAGAGGCAGATTACGCCGCGCGATCAGCGCGCACAACCATCGGCGTGTCGACCGTGCAGAATGCACTATCTCGCGAGCGCGAACGGTGCTAGCTTTCACACTATGCGCAGCTTCGATACGACCGACCGCCGCATCCTCCTCGCCCTCGCCGACGACCCCCGATCAACCAACGTCTCGCTCGCCGACCGCCTCGGCCTCAGCCGGAACACAGTGCAGGCGCGGGTGGCGGAGCTGGAGCGCAGCGGCGCCTTCCTGTCGTTCGAGCGGCGCATCTCGGCCCGGGTCGCGGGGTATCCGCTGGCCGCGTTCGTGAGCGTCCACGTCCGGCAGCAGCGTCTCGCTGCCGTGGTGGACAGCCTCGCGGCCATCCCGGAGATCGTGCAGGCGCACGGCCTCTCCGGCCCCTCCGACCTGCTGCTGCGTGTCGTCTGCGTCGATGCGGAGGATCTCTTCCGCATCACCGGCATCATCCAGTCGACCGACGGCGTCGACCGCGCCGAGACGTCCCTCGACATGGGCGAGCTCATCCCCTACCGCCTCCGCCCGCTCCTCACCCGCGACGCCTGACCCCCGAGCCCCAGCGTCGAGTACACGAAGATTGCACGCGGCAAGCGCTTACCCCGTGCAAGCTTTGTGTACTCGACGGTGGGGCTCGGGTGCGGGGAGGGGCGGGACGCACGAAGGCCGCGCCGACGGAGTCGGCACGGCCTTCGTGGCGGGGCGGGTTACGCCTCGGCGGGAGCGGGCTCGGCGGGAGCGGACTCCGCCGGAGCGTCGGTCGTCGCCTCGTCGGCGATCACCGGAGCGAGCGACAGCTTTCCGCGGTCGTCGATCTTGGTGATCTCGACCAGGACCTTCTGCCCGACGCCGAGCACATCCTCCACGTTCTCCACGCGCTTGCCACCGGCGAGCTTTCGGACCTCGGAGATGTGCAGTAGGCCGTCCTTGCCGGGCAGCAGCGAGACGAACGCACCGAACGCGGCGATCTTGACGACGGTTCCGAGGAACTGCTCGCCGACCTCCGGGTTGGTGGGGTTCGCGATCGCGTTCACCTGGGCGCGGGCCGCCTCGGCCGACGCGCCGTCGGTGGCGCCGATGTAGACGGTGCCGTCCTCCTCGATGGAGATGTCGGCGCCGGTCTCATCCTGGATGCCGTTGATCGTCTTGCCCTTCGGGCCGATCAGCTCACCGATCTTGTCGACCGGGATCTGGACCGAGATCACGCGGGGCGCGGTCGGGGCCATCTCGTCCGGACGGTCGATCGCGGCGTTGAGCACGCTCAGGATCGTCGTGCGCGCGTCCTTCGCCTGCTTCAGCGCGCCGGCGAGCACCGACGACGGGATGCCGTCGAGCTTCGTGTCGAGCTGGATCGCGGTGACGAACTCACTGGTACCGGCGACCTTGAAGTCCATGTCGCCGAGCGCGTCCTCGGCGCCCAGGATGTCGGTGAGCGCCGCGTAGCGGGTCTCACCGTCGACGACGTCGGACACCAGGCCCATGGCGATGCCGGCGACCGGGGCGCGCAGCGGCACACCGGCGTTCAGCAGCGACAGGGTGGAGGCGCAGACGGAGCCCATCGACGTGGAGCCGTTGGAGCTGAGCGCCTCGGACACCTGACGGATCGCGTACGGGAACTCCTCGCGGCTCGGCAGCACCGGCACGAGGGCGCGCTCGGCGAGGAAGCCGTGCCCGATCTCGCGACGCTTCGGCGACCCGACGCGACCGGTCTCACCGGTCGAGTAGGGCGGGAAGTTGTAGTGGTGCAGGTAGCGCTTCTTGGTGATCGGCGACAGCGAGTCGATCTGCTGCTCCATCTTGAGCATGTTCAGCGTGGTGACGCCCAGGATCTGGGTCTCGCCGCGCTGGAAGATCGCCGAACCATGGACGCGCGGGATGACCTGCACCTCGGCGTCGAGCGGACGGATGTCCGTCAGCCCACGGCCGTCGATGCGGATGCCCTCACGCAGCACGCGGCCGCGCATGACGACCTTCGAGACCGACTTGTAGGCCGCCGAGAACTGCTGAAGGGCCTCGGGCTGGAGCGCTCCGGCCTCGACCTTCTCGGTGATGGCGACCTTGACGCGCTCCTTGAGCGCGTCGTCGGCGTTCTGGCGCTCGACCTTGTCGGCGATCTGGTAGACCGCGACCAGGTCGTCGTAGGCCAGGCCCGCGACGTTGTCGTAGGTCTCCTTGCTGTACGGCAGGAAGACCGGGTAGTCCTGGATCTCCTTGGCCGACTGCTGGGCGATCACGTTCTGGGCGCCGACGAGCTCGCGGATGAACGGCTTGGCCGCCTCGAGGCCCTGGGCCACGATCTCCTCGTTGGGCTTGACGGCACCGCCCTGGATGAGGTTCCAGCTGTTCTCGGTGGCCTCTGCCTCGACCATCATGATCGCGACGTCGCCCTCGGAGCCGTCCTCGTTGATGAGAACGCGGCCGGCGACGACGAGGTCGAAGACGGCCTCCTCGAGCTGGTCGGCCTTCGGGAACGCGATCCACTGGTCCTCGTGAGCGCCGTTGCCGGGGATGAGCGCGAGGCGCACACCGGCGATCGGGCCGGAGAACGGCAGACCGGAGATCTGCGTGGAGGCGCTGGCCGCGTTGATCGCGAGCGCGTCGTAGAACTCGCCCGGCGCGATGCTGAGGACCGTGATGACGATCTGGACCTCGTTGCGGAGGCCGTCGACGAACGACGGGCGCAGCGGCCGGTCGATCAGACGGCAGACCAGGATCGCCTCGGTGGAGGGGCGGCCCTCACGGCGGAAGAACGAGCCGGGGATCTTCCCGGCGGCGTACGAGCGCTCCTCGACATCGACCGTGAGCGGGAAGAAGTCGAAGTTGTCCTTCGGGTGCTTGCTGGCGCTCGTCGCGCTCAGCAGCATCGTCTCCTCGTCGAGGTAGGCGGCGACTGCGCCCTGCGCCTGCTGGGCGAGGCGTCCGGTCTCGAACCGGACGGTGCGGGTGCCGAAGCGGCCGTTGTCGAGCACGGCTTCGGCGAATTTGATTTCAGGACCTTCCAAGAGGTCTGTCTCCTTTGTTTAACGTCGCGGTCCCATGTGGACGCGACTTCATCCAAGGAGCAGGAACAGGCAGATCGACACGTCGTGTGTACGCGGCATCCCATGCGGGTGCGTGGGGCTGAGCCCGTCTGGCCATCAGTAGAAATACACGGTTGCGGCACTGTCAGAGTGCGGCCGCATCCGGATACCACCACCGAGGACCAGCTCCTGCCAGCCTGCTCCGGGTTCCTTCTCGGTTTTGAGTTGGATGGTCGGCGCACGGCCGACCACGAGCATCCTATCAGCCGGTGGCCAGCCGGAGGAGTTCAGAGCGCTTCGCGACGCGCTGCGCGCCGTGCACCCTGCCCGGCGGGACGGCGCGCCACGACCGAGACGAGGGCGATGCCGAGGAGGGTGCCGAGGGTGTTCGCGAGCAGGTCGCGCGGGTCGCTGAACCGCGCCGGGAGGAACAGTTGCACGAACTCGATCGTCAGGGTCGCCGCGACGCCGACGGCGAGGGCCAGCCACCACCGCCACCGGCTCAGCAGCACCGTGAAGAGCACGCCCATCGGCACGAACAGCAGCACGTTCGCGGAGAACTCCGCGACGCCGTAGTCCACCCACTGCAGGCCGGGCACCGCGGACACCGCACGAAGGAGCGACCGCAGCAGCGGGTTGCCGGCCGGGTCGCCGGGCGCCGGGTCGAGCGTGATCCAGCCGACGGCGCCGAGGTAGACGACGATCAGGATGGGGAGCACGGCACGGCGGCGCATCCTCCTATGCTGGCCCACATGACCACCGCGTTCCGCATCCCGATGACCGGGCGCTCCACCGACGAGCAGCACCGCGTGTCCAGCCCCTTGGAGCTGCTGTTCGATCTCACCTTCGTCGTCGCGATCGCCCAGGTGGCCGGCCAGCTGGCGCACGCCGGCGTGCAGGGCCACGTGCTGGACCGCCTTCCGCTGTACCTGATGGTGTTCTTCGCGATCTGGTGGGCGTGGATGAACTTCACCTGGTTCGCCTCGGCGTACGACACCGACGATGTCCTCTACCGCGTGATGACCCTCGTGCAGATGGCCGGCGTGCTCGTCCTCGCGGCCGGCGTCCCGGCCGCCTACAACGACGAGAACTTCACCGCGATCATCGTCGGCTACATCATCATGCGGCTGGCGCTGGTGGGTCAGTGGATCCGCGCGGGCGTCGAGCATCCCGAGGGGCGAACGACGGCGCTCCGGTATGCCGTGGGCGTCGCCTCCGTGCAGGTGGTGTGGATCGCGTGGGGCTTCCTCCCCCCGCAGTTCGCCGTTCCGACGTTCCTGGTCGGGGCGCTCCTGGAGCTCGTGATGCCGCTCTGGGCGGAGCGTCCGCGGATGACGAGCTGGCACCCGCACCACATCGCCGAGCGCTACGGACTGTTCACGATCATCGTGCTCGGCGAGTCGGTGTCCGCCTCCGCCGCCGGTGTGCAGAACGCGCTGGCCCGGTCGGGCTTCTCCGGCGCGCTGGTATGGATCGCCGTGGCGGGGCTCGTGCTGCTGTTCGCCCTCTGGTGGCTGTACTTCCTCGAGCCGGCCGCCGAAGGCCTCCGGGCAGGACGCGGCGCCCGGTCCTTCTACTGGGGCTACGGGCATTACTTCGTGTTCGCATCGCTGGCGGCTCTCGGGGCGGGCCTGGAGGTGGCGGTCCAGGCGGGCGCCGCCCACTCGAGCGCCTCGAACACGATGGTGGAGTACGCGATGGCCGTGCCGGTGGCCGTCTTCCTCCTGATGCTCTACATCCTGCACGCTCCCCTGGTCCCGGAGGTCGTCATCCGTCCGGTGAAGACCGTGATCTCCCTGGCGCTGGTGCTGCTCCTGCCGCTCGCCTCGCCGGTGATCGGCCTGGTCGGGGTGACGATCGGGATCGCCCTGGTCGCCGCCGCACTCGTCGCCGCGACGCTGCTCGATCAGGCGGCCGCCCGCCGCCAGCAGCCGCCCGCGGGCAGCGCCCGCGACACGCAGAACGGGCCGCCACCCGAAGGTGACGGCCCGCCCGTAAGAAGTTCGCGGAGTCGATCGAAGACTAGCGACGAAGGCCGAGACGCTCGATCAGCGAGCGGTAACGGCTGATGTCGATGTCCGCCAGGTAACCCAGCAGACGGCGACGCTGTCCGACCAGGAGGAGCAGGCCACGACGCGAGTGGTGGTCGTGCTTGTGCTCCTTGAGGTGCTCGGTGAGATCCTTGATCCGCTTGGTCAGGATCGCGACCTGGACCTCGGGGGATCCGGTGTCACCGGGGTGGGTAGCGTACTCTTCGATGATCGCCTTCTTGGTGTCTGCATCAAGCGCCATAGAGGGATCCCCTTTCAGTTCGTTGCGCGGTGCCCGGGGCCGTATGCCTGGGCTCTCTTGATCCGCGGCCGTTCGACGGCAACTTGTCGAGTCTACCAGAAGGGCCGGATGCGACCGGCCGCGCGACGACAGGCTCAGGCGGGCTCCGGCTCCGGTTCCAGAAGGGCGAAAGCGGCGCCCTGAGGATCGACGATCTCGACCCAGCGGCCCACTCCCGGCGCCGACATGGGCTCGGTGCGCAGCGTCCCTCCGAGCTCGGTCGCACGGGCGCCCGCGGCGTCGAGGTCCGGGACGTTGAAGTAGACGAGCCAGTGGGTCGGCTCCCCCGAATCGGAGCGGTATGCGCCCGCGACGCTCGTCTCCCCCACATCGAAGAGGCCGTAGGGCTCGGTGCCGACGCGCATCTCGCTGATGCCGACGCCCAGCACGGACTCGTAGAACGGGAAGGTGGATGCCGGATCCGCCGCGACGAGCTCCAGCCAGTCGACAGCGCCCGGCTCGTCGCGCAGCCACGGGTCGGCCCGCCGCTGCCAGAGGCCGAACACCCCGCCGGCCGGATCGGCGACGATCGCCAGCCGGACGCCGGGCGACACCTCACCCGGCTCCATCAGGATCGAGCCATCGGCGGCCCGTGCGGCATCCACCGCGACCTCCAGGTCGTCCACCGAGAAGTAGACCGTCCAGGTCGCATGGACGTTCCCGGGAGGCAACGGTCCGATCGCTGCGACAGGGGTGCCGCTGAGAGAGGCCATTCCGTATCCGCCGGTGTCCGTGGATGCGGAGGCCACCTCCCAGCCGAACAGGTCGCGGTAGAACGTGGAGGCGGCGGGCTGGTCGCCGGTCTGGAGATCCGCCCAGATGGGAGTGCCCTGCGGGAAGTCGTCTTCGATCGGCATGCGCACACGCTACTCGCGCACGCTGCACGGGTCGAGAGGTGCGGCGGGATGCGCAGCCCACGCAGTGCTGTCCGGTGCGGGTCAGATGCCGCGGAGCAGCTCGTCCATGGCCGCCAGAACGACCTCGGCCGGCGACCCGTCGCTGTGGCGCGCCCACCAGAGCAGCGCCGAGAAGTCGGCCGAGCCGAGGGCGTCCGCCAGCACCTGCACGCGCAGGCTCGACGGGTCGGCCTCGAGCCGGCGCGCCAGGAACTCGACCAGGATGTGGCGATTCGCCGCGATGGCGGTGAAGCCGAACGCGATCAGCGCGGGATGCGTTCCCATCAGGGTCATCCGGCGCCGCGTCGCCTCCTCGGCCTCCGGGGTCATGGCCAGCGACTCGCTGACGGCGCGTTCGAGCACGTCGCGAGTCGTCTCGTCGTCGCCGGCCGCATCGAGGACGGCGTGCATCCGGCCGACGACGGGTTCGATGCCGCCCCAGACCAGCGCGGGCTTGCTCGGGAAGTAGCGGAACAGCGTCCTCCGGCCGATGCCGGCCAGGCGCGCGATGTCGTCCATCGTCGTCTGCTCGTAGCCGTGCTCGTCGAAATGCCGGAGGGCCAGCAGCGCCACGCGCTCGGGGTCGACGTCGGCGGGGCGGCCGCGGCGGCGAGCCGGCGCAGGCGCAGTCTCGGGCGCGGCGCTCTCGGGCGCGGATGCCGCCGCTCGCGAGTCGGACGAGGTCATCCTCCGATCATGGCACCGGATGGCCGGCCTGCGACGCGCGCTCCCGGTCCACGGCCTGCGCGAGGATCCGGAGCGCATCCGGGAGCTGATCGGCCGCGATCCCGCCGAAGCCCAGCAGGAGCCCGTCGGGCCCGGCGCCCAGCCGGAAGCGCGAGATGGGCTGGACCGCGACGCCGGCGCCGGCCGCGCGCTCCTCGACTCTGGACCCGTCGAATACCCCGCTCCCCTCCCGGGAGAGCAGGGCGAGATGCAGACCGGCCGCGGAGGGCACGAGCGCGAGCCCGTGCAGCATCCGCTCGGCCGCCTCCACCAGCACCGTGTGACGCTCCTCGTAGTCGCGGGTCGCGGCGCGTACGTGCCGGGCGAAGCCGCCCGAGTCGAGGAAGCGCGCCATCGCCCGCTGGGTCACGACGTCGTTGTGCCAGTCGGTCAGCCGCTTTGCGTGCCGAAGAGCGGCCAGCAGTCCGGGCGGGGCGACGAGGAAACCGAGGCGGAGGCCCGGGAGCATCGTCTTGGAGAAGGTGCCGACGTAGACGACGCGGCCCTCCGCATCCAATCGCTGCAGCGGGTCGAGGGGGCGGGCGCCGAAGCGGTACTCGCTGTCGTAGTCGTCCTCGATCACCACTGCGTCGTTCCGGGCGGCCCACTCGAGCAGCGCGACCCTCCGATCGAGGGGAAGGACGCCGCCGAGCGGGAACTGGTGCGACGGCGTCACGTAGACCAGCCGGGCCGCCGGCAGCAGGTCGACACGGAGGCCGTACTCGTCCACGGGGACCGGCACGACCCGCGCGCCCGACATCTCGAAGAGCTGCCGGACGGGCGGGTAGCCGGGGTCCTCGACGGCGACGGTGTCGCCCGGCCGGAGCAGCACCCGGGCGAGCAGGTCGAAGGCTTGCTGGGCGCCGCTCGTGACGACGACGTCGCCGGGGTCCGCCTCCACCGACCGGGCGAGCCCGAGCTGCCGGGCGATCCCCTCGCGCAACCGCTCGACTCCGGACGGATCGCCGTAGAGCCCGGACCGGCGGAAGCCGCCGCGCAGTTCTGCGGTGACATAGCGACGCCAGGTCTCCAGCGGGAAGAGCGCCGGATCGGGCGAGCCGACACTGAAGTCGTAGGCGATCGGCCGGGGCTCGCTCCACAGCGGATCGTCGAGATCACGCCAGGCGGGCGCGGGCCGCACCCCTGCGGCCGGCCGGCGGGAGCGGACGAGTGGATGCGGCGCCCCGGCATAGGCGACGAACGTGCCGGCCCCGACGCGGCCGGTCAGGTACCCCTCCGCCGTGAGCCGCTCGTACGCCGTCGAGACGGTCGAGCGCGAGACCTGCAGCTGCGCGGCGAGCTCGCGCGTGGCGGGCAGCCGTTCGCCGGGGCGCAGGCGCCCGTCGAGCACGGCATCCCGGAGCTGGCGGTAGATGCGGTCGGCGCGGTCCCCTCGACCGCCGATCGCGACATGCAGTTCCACGATTCCTCCGAATGGTCTGATCAGAACCGACGGAATTGGATCTTACACGCGACCAATCGCGCCCCTACCGTGACCGGTATGACAGAACGCATCCAGCTCAGCTCCCTCGTCCCCGAGGGGTACCGGAAGATCATCAACCTCGACGGCTACGTGGGTCGCGCGGTCGAGGAGCCGCTCGGCAACCTCGTCCGGCTGCGCGCCTCGCAGATCAACGGCTGCACCTATTGCGTCGACATGCACTCGGTCGACCTGCAGAGCGACGGCCTCCCGCTCCGCAAGGTGTTCGCGGTCAGCGCCTGGCGGGAGTCGCCGTGGTTCACGGACCGCGAGCGGACCGCCCTCGAGCTCACCGAGGCCGTCACCCTGATCCATCAGGGCGGCGTCCCGGACGACCTCTACGAGCGAGGGCTCGCGGAGTTCGGCGACGAGGGCCTCGCCAACCTGCTGCTCGCGATCGCCACGATCAACGTCTGGAACCGGGTCGCCATCCCGACCCACATGCAGCCGCCGAGCCTCTGACTGGAGCCTGCCCCAACGACGAAGCGCTCCCCGGCCGATGCCGAGGAGCGCTTCCAGGTCTACGCCTGTTCAGCTGACGCCGAGCAGGTCGATCACGAAGATGAGGGTCTTGCCGGACAGCGGGTGACCGCCACCGGCCGGTCCGTAGGCGAGCGCCGGCGGAACGGTGAGCTTGCGGCGTCCACCGACCTTCATGCCGGGGATGCCCTCCTGCCAGCCCTTGATGAGGTTGTTCAGCGGGAAGTCGATCGACTGACCGCGGCTCCAGGAGGAGTCGAACTCCTCGCCGGACTCGTACTCGACGCCGAGGTAGTGGACGTCGACCTTGGAGCCGGGCGCGGCCTCGGGTCCTGTGCCCTCGACGATGTCGACGATCTCGAGCGTCTCGGGAGCCGGGCCCTCGGGGGCGTCGACTTCGGGCTTCTGGTTGGTGTTCTCTGCCATAGGTCCCATCCAACCGGTGCGAAGGGGCGGCGTCAAAGTGCGTTCGCTGACCGCGCATCCACGAAGGGGTTGCGCTCGAGGGGTGCCTGGAGGCATCCTTGACGCATAACTCGATCCCCCGGGAGCGCTGCAGGCATCGCCGCACCACCGGGGGTCGAGTCTGTTAAGGGCCGCCGAAGACCTTGCCGGGATTGAGGATGCCGAGCGGGTCGAACACGGATTTGAGCTTCACCTGCAGCTCGTAGGAGTCAGGACCCAGCTCCTCGGCGAGCCAGCGGCGCTTCAGCATCCCCACGCCGTGCTCGCCGGTCAGGGTCCCGCCCAGCTCGATGGCGGCACGGAACAGGTCGCCCGCCGCATCCCACACCGCGTCCGGAACAGTGTCGCCGGTGTAGACGAAGTTGGGGTGCAGATTGCCGTCGCCTGCGTGCGCCACCGTCGGGATGAGGATGCCGTAGCGCTCCGAGATGCGCTCGATCGCCGCGAACATCTCCGGCATCCGGGATCGCGGCACGGCGACATCCTCGATCAGCACTTCGCCGCCGGATTCCAGGGCCGGGTGGAAAGCGCGCCGCAGGGCGAGCAGCCGCTCGCCCTGCTCGGCATCGGCCGCGACCCGGACCGTGCCTCCGGCCTCGCGGAGGAGCTCGGCGGCAGCATGCGCGTCCGCGTCCGCCGTCGGGCCGTCGAACTGCACCAGAAGGTAGGACGCTCCCCCGCTCGCGCCGAACGCCTGCTCGATCGTCTCGCGCCCGAGGTAGGCCGAGATCCGCTCGAGCGCGGGCGCATCGAGCAGTTCCATGACCGCCGGGGCGAGACGGGCCGCGGTGATGCGTGCGGCGGCCTGCGCCGCCGCGCCGACGTCGGGGACGATCGCCCCGAGGGTCACCGGCTCTCCCGACGGGATCGGCTGCAGCCGCACGGTCGCACCGACGATGACGCCGAGCGTCCCCTCCGACCCGACGAACAGGGCGGTCAGGTCGTAGCCGGTGACGCCCTTGACGGTGCGATGGCCTGTGCGCAGCAGGCGTCCATCTGCGAGGACGACGTCCAGAGCGAGCACAGCCTCCCGGGTGACTCCGTACTTGGCGCACAGCAGGCCGCCTGCATTGGTGGCGATGTTGCCGCCGACGGTCGAGATGGCCCTGCTCGCCGGGTCGGGCGCGAAGAACAGGCCGGACGGCTCGAGTGCCGCATTCAGGTCGCTGTTGATGACACCCGGCTCGACGACGGCGAGCTGGTCCTCTGCCGAGATCTCGAGGATGCGGTTCATCGCCGACACGTCGAGGACGATGGAGCCGTCCGTCCCGTTGGCTCCTCCGGCGAGGCCCGTGCCCGCGCCGCGCGGCACGACCGGGACGCGGAACTCGCTGGCCGCGCGCAGCGTGGCCTGCACGTGCTCGACGGAGCGTGCGGTCACGATGGCGCGTGGCGTACCCGCAGCGACCCAGCCGGAGCGGTCGGTGCGTGCCGCATCCAGGAGGGCGGGGTCGGTCGTCAGCACGCCGGCGGTCACGGCGTCCTCGCCGAGCGCGGTCGCGAGCCAGTCGAGAACATCCATGCGTCCAGGCTAGCGAGGCCGATCGCCGGCCCGGCGCGGCGTCTCCGGTCCCGCGTCTCCGGCGCTGATGTCCGATTTCCGCTATCCAATGTCGGTGGCGGGTGTCAGAGTGGGGACATGAGCACGGTGCAGCATCCCTCGACGGCCACTCCGATGGCGACCGACGGCCGGCTCGCCGACCCCGTCTTCGCGGAGCGCTACCGCGCCATGAGCGCCCGGGACGCGCGGTTCGACGGACAGTTCATCACCGGCGTCCATTCGACGGGGATCTACTGCCGACCGAGCTGCCCGGCCGTGACGCCCAAACCGGGGAACGTGACCTTCTACCTCACCGCGGCCGCCGCGCACGAAGCCGGCTTGCGCGCCTGCAAGCGCTGCCTCCCGGATGCCGTGCCGGGCTCCCCGGAGTGGAACGTCCGTGACGACCTGGCCGCCCGCGCGATGCGCCTCATCGCCGACGGGACGGTGGAACGGGATGGCGTCCCCGGGCTCGCACAGCGGCTCGGCTACACGACGCGCCACCTCACGCGCGTCCTGACGGCGGAGCTCGGCGCCGGCCCGCTCGCCCTGGCCCGCGCGCACCGCGCGCAGACGGCACGACTGCTGCTCACGGGCACCGACCTGGCCGTGACCGACGTGGCCTTCGCGGCCGGGTTCAGCAGCGTCCGCCAGTTCAACGAGACGATGGCCGAGGTGTACCGTATGCCGCCGAGCGCGATCCGGGCGGCGGCGCGGAGATCCCCGTCGGCGACCCATCGGGAGGCGGGCGCGGTCACCCTCAGCCTCCGGCTGCCGGCTCGCGCGCCGTTCGACGGCGCGTCCGTGATCGGCTTCCTGGCAGCGCGGGCCATCCCGGGGGTCGAGGCGTCGGGCGCAGCCGGTGCCGACTATGCCCGCGCGCTCCGGCTCCCGCATGGCCCGGCCGTGGTGCGGCTCACGCTCACCGGCACGACGGAGGCCCCGGCGGTGCAGTGCGACGCCGCCCTCGCCGACGTGTCGGACCTCGCCCCGCTGGTCGCTCGCGTGCGCCGTCTGCTGGATCTGGATGCGGACGCCCAGGCGATCGACGCCGTCCTCGCCTCCGATCCGGCACTCGCGCCGAGTGTCGCAGCGTCGCCGGGCCTGCGGGTTCCCGGTGCGGTGGACGCTGAGGAGATCGTGTTCCGTGCGCTCATCGGCCAGCAGATCTCCGTCGCGGCGGCGCGCACGGCGCTGACCCGGCTGAACGAGGCGCTCGGCGAGCCGGTCGACCTGCGGATGCCGGGCGAGTCTGCGCCGGCGAGGGGCGGATTCACGCGGCTCTTCCCCACCGCTGCCGCGATCGCCGAGCGCGGGCGCGAGGTGCTGCGCGGGCCGGGGCGGCGGATCGACGCGATCGTCGGGGCCGCGGAGGCGCTGGCGGAGGGTCGCCTGACGATCGACATCGGCGAATCGAGGGACGACCTCGAGCAGCGGCTGCTCGCGCTGCCGGGGATCGGGCCGTGGACGGCCGGGTACATCGCGCTGCGGGTCCTCGGCAGCCCGGACGTCCTCCTCACCGGCGACCTGGCCCTCCGGCAGGGCGCCGCGCGGCTGGGACTGCCGTCCGAGCCGCGGGCGCTGGCGGCCCACGCCAACGCCTGGGCGCCGTGGCGGAGCTACGCCGGAATGCATCTGTGGCCGCGCGGTGGAGCGTAAAGTCTCACCGTGCCCTCCATCTCGGTCGTCATCCCCGCGCTCGACGACGCGGAGATGCTCGCACACTGCCTGACCGACCTGGCCGCGCAACTGCGGCCGGCGGACGAGATCATCGTCGTGGACAACGGCAGCACCGACGACACGGCGGCCGTCGCCCGCGCGGGCGGCGCCCGGGTGATCGAGCAGCCGCTGCGCGGGATCTGGCCGGCCGCATCCACCGGGTACGACTCCGCCACCGGCGACATCATCGCCCGGCTGGACGCCGACTCCCGCCCCCCTGCCGACTGGCTCCTGCACATCGAGGCCGAACTCGTCGACGCGCCGGAGGTCGGCGTCCTCACCGGGCGCGGGGTGTTCTACGACGGGAGCACCGTGGTCGCGGGCCTGGGTCAGGTGCTCTACATCGGCGGTTACTTCTGGGCGATCGGGCTCTGGCTCGGGAACCCGCCGGTCTTCGGCTCCAACTTCGCCATGCGCCGCGAGGTGTGGCAGGACGTCCGCGACCGGGTGCACCGGGACCGCGGCGACATCCACGACGACCTGGACCTCTCCCTCCACCTCGACCTGGAGACCACGGTGCGCTACGACGAAAGCCTCACGGTCGGCATCTCGGCGCGCCCGTTCGCGACCTGGCGGGGCTTCGGCCGCCGCCTGCGCTGGGCGTACACGACGCTGAGCATGCACCTCCCCGAGCAGTCGCCGTGGCGGCGGAGGGTCGAGCGGCGCCGCGCGCGGGAACACGGTCCCGACGCTCCGGGCGCCGTAGCGTGAGTGGCGGAGGTGCCTCGGCCCGATAGCCTGGACCGGTGAGATTCTCGCACCTCAGCAACGCCGCAGATTCCCGGCCCCGCCTGGCCGCCGTCATCGGAGACGGGGCCCTCTTCCTCGACGAGCTGATGGGCGACGCGCCACGAGACCTGCAGGAGCTGATCGAGCGGGGTGACGAGGGGCTCGCCGAGGTCCGGGGCGTGGTCACCGAGGCGGAAGCCTCGGCGCACGACCTACCTCCGGTGCACGAACTGCGTCACGCCTCCGCTGTGCTGCGGCCGCCGCACGTCATCGCCATCGGGGCCAACTACGCCGCCCACGCGTCCGAGCTGAAACTGCGCAGCGAGAAGGCGGCGACCGTCTTCAACCTGTGGCCGAACTCGCTCGCCGGCCACGGGGGCACCACCAGCTGGCCCGCCGATCTCTCCACCCAGGTCGACTACGAGGCGGAGCTCGGCGTCATCATCGGCAGGCCCGCCCGCAACGTCCCCGTCCGCGACGCCCTCGACTACGTCTGGGGCTACACCGTCGTCAACGACATCACGGCGCGCGACCTGCAGTTCTCCGAGGCGCAGTGGTCGCGCTGCAAATCGTTCGACGGCTTCACCCCCACCGGCCCGGTCGTCGTCACCGCCGACGAGATCGCCGACCCCCAGGATCTCTGGCTGACGACGAACGTCGACGGCGCGATCCTCCAAGATGCGTCCACTGCCGACATGGTGCGCTCGGTCCCCGAGCTGATCGAGTTCCTCTCGCGCTCCGCGACCATCCCGCCGGGCACCCTCATCTCGACGGGCAGCCCTGGCGGAGCCGGCTACTCGCGCACCCCGCCCGTGTTCCTGCGCGACCGGTCCACCGTCACCGTGTCCATCGGCGGGATCGGCTACCTCACCACCTACTGCCGGGTCACCTGACGCTGCCCTGCAGCACCCCACCTCACCGTGGTGGGTTAGCTTAATGCTGTGTCCATCGGAGAGACGCGTCCGGTAACGGGGGGCGACGACGAGGCTGAGCGCCTCGACGCCGCCCTGCCCGACGTCGACTGGTCGATCGCACCCGTCGGGACGGTGTTCTCCCGATTCCGGGCACCGAGCGGCGAGCTGGCCGTCGCCTCGCTCGGCGACCCGGCCGATCCACGGGTGGTCCTCATCCCGGGAGTGACCGGGTCCAAGGAGGACTTCTACCTGCTGGCGCCGATCCTCGTCGCGGCCGGATACTACGTGCAGAGCTTCGATCTGGCCGGGCAGTACGAGTCGGCGGATGCCGGTCCGGTTTCCGGCGGGCGCTACACGTACGGACTCCTCGTCGCCGACATCGTCGCGTTCCTGAAGAAGGGCGGTCCGGCGCACGTCCTCGGCTATTCGTTCGCAGGCATCCTGTCCGAGCTCGCGCTCGTGGAGCATCCCGGGCTCTTCCGCTCCCTGACCCTGCTCACGGCGCCACCGGAACCCGGGCAGTCGTTCCGCGGGGTGCGCATCATCGGCTGGCTGAGCTGGTTCGTCACCGCACGCGGCGGTGCCACCCTGATGATCTGGGGCATCACGACGAACAAGAACAAGGTGTCCGACAGCCGCCTCGCCTTCGTGCGCTCCCGCTTCGCCCTGACCCGCCGGTCCAGCGTCGACGACATCGTCGGGCTGATGAAGCACGTGCCGGATGTGCGCGAGCGCGTCGCTTCGTCCGGCATCAGGGTGCTCGTGGTGACCGGGGATCACGACCTCTGGCCGACCCACCTCCACGCCGCGAACGCACAGGCACTGAACGCGCGACTCGCTGTCTACCGGACCGGCCACAGCCCGTGCGAGACGGCGCCGCACCAGCTCGGGCGGGACATGATCGCACTGTTCCGAGAGGCCGAATCCCGGGAGGGTGACGCACCACCTCGATGACACCCGTTTAGGGGGTGGCGGGGCGGTCTGCCCTGGGCGCATCATAGCCCCGCAGCGAGGGAGGTTGAGGATGAGTCGATGTCTGAAGACGACTTCTTTCACCCACCGCACGCACCGCGCTTGCAAGAACACGTAGGCATGATCCGATGGCAGCGCGTCGGGGACGGCGAATGGTCGATGGAGACCGCCCGAGGCCAGTTCGTGGGAGGCGATAGCCACATCTGGCGGGTGCGGCTCTACTCGGGCATCGAGCTCGAGTACGACCTGGAGGAGTGGTCGCCCTTCCAGGTAGGGCCGGCCTGAGCGCGAAGGCACCAGGCCGCAGTAGGCGCAGAGTACGCTCGCCTGCCGCTCCGGGAACGGGATCGCGGCGCCGAAGTACTCTTCCGTAGAGTGCGAGGCATGTCGGCGCCCTCCCGAAAGACACGGGAGGGCGACAACCACCGACGGGCGTCGACGCTCGGAGCAGCGAGAGTCACGGCGTCGGCGCCCTGATCGCCATGCCGGGCACGACGACTGCTACCAGGGTGCCAGTAGACAACTTGCTCTGCCTAGAGAGCGATCCCAAATCTATGCGTTTTCGAAAGGTTACTCGCGCTCGGCGCGCGCCTGCGCAATGGCCTCCGCCTCGACGACCGGGATCGCGGTCGTGATGACCTCGAGGCCGCTGAGCCGGGCGGGCGACAGCAGGCGGGTGACCTCGTCGCGGCTCATCAGTTTGGCCTCGACCACCAGGTCGGCGACGTTACGGCCGGTCAGCAGAGCGGACTTCGCGAGCGCGGCCGCCGCGGCGTAGCCGATGTGCGGTGTCAGCGCCGTGATGACGCCGACTGAGGAGCCGACCATGGCGCCCAGGCGCTCCTCGTTGGCGCTGATGCCCTCGACGCAGTTCACCCGCAGCGTGTGGAACGCCTGCGTCATCCACGTGACGCTCTGCATCAGGGAGTGGGCGATCACCGGCTCGAAGGCGTTGAGCTGGAGCTGGCCGCCCTCCGCCGCCATGGTGACCGTGACATCGGCCCCTGCGACGGAGAACGCGACCTGGTTGACGACCTCCGGGATGACCGGGTTGACCTTCCCGGGCATGATGCTGGACCCCGCCTGGCGCGGCGGGAGGTTGATCTCGCCGAGTCCGGCCTGCGGGCCGGAGGAGAGCAGGCGGAGGTCGTTGCAGATCTTCGAGAGCTTGATGGCGCTGCGCTTCAGGGAGCCGGAGAAGGACATGAACGCGCCGGCGTCGCTGGTCGACTCGATCAGGTCGGGAGCCGTCTCCAGATTGAGGCCGGTGATGGCGTTGAGGTGGCGCACAGCCGAGGCCGCATAGCCCGGGTCCGCCGTGATCCCGGTGCCGATGGCGGTCGCGCCGAGGTTGACCTCGGCGAGCAGCCACTTGGTCTCGGTGAGTCGGGCGTGATCCTCGGTCAGCGTCGTCGCGAAGCCGTGGAACTCCTGCCCGAGGGTCATCGGCACCGCATCCTGCAACTGCGTGCGCCCGACCTTGAGGATGTTGCGGAACTCCTCGGCCTTGCGCGCGAACGAGTCGCGCAGAAGCGCGAGCTCGTCGAGCAGGTGAGCGAGGGAGAAGGTGAGGCCGATCTTGATGGCCGTCGGGTAGGTGTCGTTGGTGCTCTGGCTGCGGTTGACGTCGTCGATCGGGTGCATGTGGGCGTAGTCGCCCTTCTCGCGTCCGTCGAGCTCGAGCGCGAGGTTGGCGATCACCTCGTTGGCGTTCATGTTCGTCGAGGTGCCGGCGCCTCCCTGCATCACGCCCACGACGAACTGGTCGTGGTAGCCGCCGTCGATGATGAGCTGGCAGGCCCGGTCGATGAGTTCGGCCTTGTGCTGCTCCAGCACGCCGATCTCCAGGTTGGCGCGGGCGGCCGCCTGCTTGACGCTCGCCAGCGCGACGATGAGGTCCGGGTAGACGGAGATGGGCCGCTTGGCGATCGGGAAGTTCTCCAGCGCCCGCGAGGTGTGGACGCCCCAGTAGGCGTCGGCCGGGATCTCACGACTGCCGAGGGAGTCGGTCTCTGTGCGGGTGGGTCGCCCGTCGGGACTCGCGGTGGGGACGTCGGACACGTTCTCCGACGCGTCGATGACGGTCTGGCCGGTGCTCTGGGCGATCACGGGGATGGGGGATGTCTTCGAGTCGTTCACTGTCGCTATCGGGTTCACGTTTGGCTCCGTTGCCTCTCGTCGTGCGTTGGCGTTCATATCTGACCGGTTGTTCGTGGCCTCCGGCAGAGACGAGCCTACTCCTGACCCATCGGCGCCTCTTGGACGCCTCGTATGACGATCGGGTTGTCCATTGGACGCCATGTCCATCAGCCGAGCTTCCGGAGCAGACCGCGCGCGAAGCGGTCCTTCGCCTCGGTGTACGGCGGGTAGACCAACTGCATCGTGTCGGGGCCGAGGGGTTTGCTGAGCACGGCCTTCTCGTGGCTGAACGTCCGCACGGAGCGTTCGCCGTGATAGGCGCCCGAGCCGCTCTGTCCCACCCCGCCGAAGGGAAGGCCGGCCACGGCGAGGTGCGCAGCCGGGATGCCGAAGCCCACGGCTCCAGAGCTCGTCTCGGTGAGGATGCGGCGGCGCGCCTTCGCGCTGGCGGTGAAGACGTACAGGGCGAGCGGCTTGTCGCCGGCGCGGATGACGCGGATGGCATCGTCCAGCCCGTCGACCGGGAGGATCGGGAGGATCGGGCCGAAGATCTCCTCCGCCATCGCGGGCGCATCGGCGGCGACGTCGACGAGGACGGTCGGTGCGAGGTAGCGGGTCGCGGCGTCGTGGTCGCCGCCGACGGCCGCTGTGCCCGAGCCCAGCATCCCGGTCAACCGGTCGAACTGGCGATCGTTGACGATGCGACCGTAGTCCGGGCTCTGCGCGGGGTCGTCGCCGTAGAGCTCGTGCACCGCGTCGCGCAGGGCGTCGGCGAGGCGCGGAACGACCGCACGGTCAGCGAGGACGTAGTCCGGGGCGACGCAGGTCTGGCCGGCGTTCATGAACTTGCCCCAGGCGATGCGGCGTGCCGCAGCTGCCAGGTCGACGGTGTCGTCGACGTAGACCGGCGACTTGCCTCCGAGTTCCAGGGTGACCGGAGTGAGATGCTCGACGGCGGCCGCCGCCACGATGCGTCCGACGCGGCTGTTGCCCGTGAAGAAGATGTGGTCGAAGCGCTGGCTCAGAAGCTCGGTGGTGTCCTCCACCCCGCCCTCGACGACCGCGACAGCGCGCGCATCCAGATACTGCGGGATGAGACGGGCGACCGTCGCGGACGTCGCCGGCGCCAGCTCGCTCGGCTTCAGCACGACGGCGTCGCCGGCGGCGAGTGCCCCGACGAGCGGCGCGAGCAGCAGCTGCACGGGGTAGTTCCACGGCGCGATGACGAGCACGACGCCGACCGGCTCCAGGAGGGTGGAGGCGCGGGCCGGGAGCAGGGCGCCGGGCACCGGGACCCGTCGGGGACGCAGCCAGCGGCGGAGGTGCTTCAGCGTGTGGTCGATCTCGCCGACGACGAAGCCGAGCTCGGCGATCTGCGACTCGGTGGGGTTCTTGGCGAGGTCGGCCAGCAGGGCGTCCTCGAAGTCGGCGGAGCGCTCGGTGAGCATCCGCCGCAGTGCCTTCAGCTGACCCAGCCGCCACGCGAGCGGCTTGGTGATCCCCCGCTCGAAGCCGGACCGGAGTTCCTCGACCGTGCGCGCATGCGTCATGCGCCCATCATACGAATGGGGCGGCGACGGTCCGCTACGGCCCGCTCTCGGCTCAGCGGGCGGAGGGTCAGCGGGTGGGGCGGTAGGCGAGGTCGAAGATGGCGTGCCCGAGACGTTCGCCCCTGCGCTCGAACTTCGTCACCGGGCGGTCCTCGGGGCGCGGGACGAAGCGGGCGTCGCCGGCGAGGTTGGTGAGGCCCGGCTCGGCGTCGAGCACCTCGATCATGTGCTCCGCGTACGGCTCCCAGTCGGTCGCCAGCCGCAGGACGCCGTCCGGTGCGAGGGCCCTGACGAGCAGCCGGGCGAACTCCGGCTGGACGATGCGCCGGCGGTGGTGCCGGGCCTTCGGCCACGGGTCGGGGAAGAAGATCAGGATCTCGTCGATGGACCCGGGGGCGAGCCCGTGCTCGAACACCTCCACGGCGTCGTGCCGGACGATGCGGATGTTGCGCACATCCCGATCCCGCATCGCGCCCAGCACACGGCCGACACCGGCGCCGTGCACCTCGATCCCGAGGACGTCGCGATCGGGATGCCGTTCGGCGAGCATCAGCAGGTTCTCGCCGTTGCCGAAGCCGATCTCCACGATCCGCGGCGCGCGGCGGCCGAAGACCGCATCCAGGTCGAGCGGCGAGCCGTCGAAGTCCAGGCCGAAGGTCGGCCACAGGTCGTCGATCGCACGGCGCTGCGCCTCGGTCTTACGGCCGCGGACGACGAAGCTGCGCGGCCGGACGGCGGGGGTCGGTTCCATCCCTCCATTGTCGCAGCGCTTAGGGCGGGTGCTGCTACATGTGCCCGAGCAGGCCCTCGATCGGCCCACGGGCGAAGTACACCAGGAATCCGATCGCCACGACCCACAGCAGCGGGCTGATCTGGCGGCCCTTTCCGGCGAGCGAGCGGATGACCACCCAGCTGATGAACCCCGCCCCGATGCCGTTGGCGATGGAGTAGGTGAGCGGCATCACGATGATCGTCAGGAACACGGGCAGCACGACCGAGAACTCGCTCAGATCGATGTGACGGATCTGAACGACCATCAGGGCTCCGACGATCACCAGGGCCGCGGCAGCCACCTCCAGCGGCACGACCTGGGTGAGCGGGGTGAAGAACATGGCGAGCAGGAACAGCGCGCCGGTGACCACGCTGGCGAAGCCGGTCTTGGCCCCCTCACCGATCCCCGACGCCGACTCGATGAACACCGTGTTGGACGACGAGGAGGTGCCACCGCCGACGATCGCGCCGACACCCTCAACGATCAGCGCGGACTGCAGACGCGGGAAGGTGCCGTCCTCGTTCGCCAGGCCCGCACTGCGCGCCAGGCCGGTCATCGAGCCCATGGCGTCGAAGAAGTTTGTGAAGACGAGCGTGAAGATGAGCATGGTCGCGGCCAGGGCGCCGATGCGGCCGAAGGCGCCGAACAGGTCCACGTGGCCCACGAGGCTCAGGTCGGGCAGGGAGACGAGCGAGGTCGGCAGCTGCGGGACGGTGAGGTTCCATCCGGCGGGGTTCTTGCCCATCGACGGTCCGACGTGCCAGATCGCCTCGGCGATGATCGCGACCACCGTCGCCCCGACGATGCCGATGAGGAGCGCGCCCTTGACCTTGCGCGCCATCAGCACGCCCATGATCGCCAGGGCGATCAGGAAGGTGATCGTCGGCAGGGTGGCGATGGATCCGGCATCGCCCAGCTGGACTGGAGGCGACGAGAAACCGGTCGTGCGCACGAATCCGCTGTCGACCAGTCCGATGAACGCGATGAACAGACCGATGCCGACGGTGATCGCCGTCTTCAGCGGTGCCGGCACGGCGTTGAAGATCAGCTTGCGGAGGCCGGTGGCCGACAGCACCACGATGATGATCCCGTTGATGACGACGAGCCCCATCGCCTCCTGCCAGCTCAGGATCTTCACCACGTTGACGGCGAGGAACGAGTTGATCCCCAATCCGGCGGCGAACGCGAACGGCAGTCGCGCGACCAGGCCGAACAGCACGGTCATCACGCCGGCGCTCAGGGCCGTCACGGCGGCGACCTGCGAGGTGCCGAGCGCGTGGCCCAGCACGTCCTTCGTCCCGCCCAGGATGAGCGGGTTGAGGATGACGATGTAGGCCATCGTGACGAACGTGAGGACGCCGCCGCGCACCTCGGTGCCCCAGGTGGTGCCGCGTGCGGTGATCTCGAAGAAGCGGTCGAAGCGCCCCGTGGTTTTCGTGGGCGCGCTGGTCGTAGCGGAAATGGTGGCTCCCGTAGGATCGGTGGGCGGTGCCCGGCGAAGACTCAGGTCGGTCGAGTATGCGCGAATTGCGCAGCACCAGCCTATTCCGACTCCCACCTGACGAAGGACACGCATGGCACTGCCCTGGACCCTGCACAACGACGGCACGAAGGTGGGAGCGCACGAGATCGTGCTCCCCGGTGAGCGGCTGACCTGGCCGCGCACGATCGGACTCGGCGCCCAGCATGTCGTGGCGATGTTCGGAGCCACCTTCCTCGTCCCGCTGCTGACCGGATTCCCACCGGCGACCACCCTGCTGTTCTCGGGCGTCGGCACGCTGCTGTTCCTCGTGATCACCGGAAACCGGCTCCCGAGCTACCTGGGGTCGTCGTTCGCGTTCATCGTTCCGATCATCGCCGCGACGAAGGCGCACGGGATGCCGTCGGCCCTCTTCGGGATCGTGGTCACCGGCGTGCTCCTCGCCCTGGTCGGCCTCATCGTCGTGCTGACGGGGACGCGCTGGATCGACGCGCTGATGCCCCCGGTCGTCGCCGGAGCGATCGTCGCCCTGATCGGGTTCAACCTCGCACCGGCCGCCGGCGCGAACTTCGCCAAGGCACCGGTGACCGCTCTCGTCACGCTGGCCGCGGTCATCCTCTGCACCGTGCTCTTCCGGGGAATGCTCGGGAGGCTGTCCATCTTCCTCGGCGTCGCCGTCGGGTATGTCTTCGCCGTCCTCGCCGGCCAGGTCGACTTCAGCAACGTCGGGAAGGCCGCATGGATCGGTTTCCCGCAGTTCACGCTGCCCGCGAACCCGTTCACAGCTCCCGCGTCGACCTGGGGCATCCTGCCCGCCTTCCTCCCCGTGGTGCTCGTACTGATCGCGGAGAACGTCGGGCACATCCGCGGCGTCGCGCAGCTCACCGACCCGTCGGTCAACCGGGTGACCGGCCGGGCGCTCCTCGCCGACGGCGTCGCGACCACGATCGCCGGGTTCTTCGGCGGCTCCGGCACCACGACCTACGGCGAGAACATCGGTGTGATGGCCGCGACGCGCGTCTACTCGACCGCGGCGTACTGGGTCGCGGGCATCGTGGCCGTGCTGCTCGGCCTGTCACCGAAGGTCGGAGCGGTGATCGCCACCATCCCTCCGGGCGTCCTCGGCGGCGTCACGACGGCGCTCTACGGCCTGATCGGCGTCATCGGCGTCAAGATCTGGCTGGACAACAAAGTCGACTTCTCGAAGCCGACGAACCAGTTCACCGCTGCGACGGCACTCATCATCGGCATCGGAGACTTCACGCTCAACCTCGGCCGGCTCACCTTCAACGGGATCGCACTGGGCGCCATCGCCGCGATCGTCGTCTACCACGTGATGGCGGCCGTCTCCCGCGCCCGCGGGACCGACTGAGCCGACGACCCCGCCTACTGGTGGAAGAACGGGATGATCAGGTACAGCCCGTAGAGCACTGCGAGGCCGCACAGGGTGAAACAGGCGCAGGCGGCGGCGAGAGCCAGCCGCTTCTGACCGGTGCTCAGCGGATTCTTCCGCTGCGCCTTCTCCGCCTTGCGCTGGAGCTTCGCGGCCCTCTCGGGCGTCAGCACGGTGATCGCGTCGGTGAACTCGACCGGCTCGACGAACAATGCCCGGCCGGCGACGGCGAGCAGCCGCGTCCCGAGCGCGTAGAGCGCCACGACCACGCACGCGCCGATGAGCGAAGCGGCGAAGACGACGACGAAGGCGGCCCAGTCGATCATGCGGACTCCTTCTTCGGCCGCTGCCTCTTGAGCGGCTTCACCTTCTCGATCTTGACGACCTTCCCGGAAGCAGCGACGTCGCTCCTGCCCTGGACCGGCAGCGGTGCCACCGCGTTCGCGCTACTGACGCGATTGCGGCTCGCCCGCCAGAAGATGTAGACCACGATGGCCAGGCCGAGCACGAGGTCGATCCCGACGCCGACCGGTCCGAGGTTCGCGAGCAGCCCTGCGACCGCGCCCACGACCGCCGCGGAGGGCAGGGTGAGGAGCCAGCCGAGACCGATGCGGCCGGCGGTCCCCCAGCGCACCGAGGAGCCACGGCGGCCGAGGCCCGACCCGATCACCGAGCCGGACGCCACCTGAGTGGTCGAGAGAGCGAAGCCCAGGTGGCTGGAGGCGAGGATCGTGGCGGCGGTGCTGGTCTCGGCGGCGAAGCCCTGCGCGGGCTTGATCTCGGTGAGGCCGCGGCCGAGCGTGCGGATGATGCGCCAGCCACCGGAGTAGGTCCCCAGGGCGATGGCCATCGCGCAGGCGATCACGACCCAGATCTGCGGGCCCGAGCCGAGCGGCTGGATCCCGGCGGCGATGAGGGTGAGGGTGATGACGCCCATGGTCTTCTGCGCGTCGTTGGTGCCGTGCGAGAGCGCAACGAGCGACGACGAGAAGATCTGCCCGTACCGGAAGCCGCCGCGGCCGTCCGGGCGGCCGTCGTAGCGCCGGGTGATCCAGTACGCGAGCTTGGTGGCGCCCCAGGCGACCACTCCGGCCGTGAAGGGGGCGATGAGCGCCGGCAGGATGACCTTGTCGAGCACCACGATGAAGTCGATGGCTTGGAGGCCGGCTCCGACGATGGCCGCTCCGATCAGCCCGCCGAACAGAGCGTGGCTGGAGGAGGACGGGAGTCCGTACAGCCAGGTCACCATGTTCCAGACGATGGCTCCGACGAGTCCGGCGAAGATCAGGACCGGCGTGATCTGCACACCACCGCTCCCCTCCCGGATGATTCCGCCCGAGATCGTCTTGGCGACCTCCGTCGACAGGAAGGCGCCGATCAGGTTGAGCACGGCGGCGAGCGCGACGGCCACCCGGGGCCGCATCGCCCCGGTCGCGATGGGGGTCGCCATCGCGTTGGCCGTGTCGTGGAAGCCGTTCGTGAAGTCGAAGAAGAGCGCCAGCGCGATGACCAGCACGACGATGAGGGTGAGGTCCACCGTTCCCTTTCCCGCGTTGACGCTGCCTCGTTGTCGGATGCCGTCCCTCGCGAGGGATTCACCGGAAGTTCATGCACATGACCTGGCGCCGTTAGAACGCCGATCCGATGCTCGCACGACCTCCTGGCGAGGTCAAACCGGGCTGCCGACGGATCAGAGCGGGCCGACGGAGACGACTCTCACTACGGCGACGCTCTCACGTGCCGAGTCCTCGAGAAAGACATCGGCCGTTATCCCCCAATCGTGATCCCCCTCGGGGTCCGCGATGATCTGGCGCACCCGCCAGAGGCCTTCCTGCCCGTCCGGCTTCTCGTCGACGAGGAGCATGGCGGCGGACCGCGCGGATGCGTCGGTGAGGATCTCGTCGTGCTCGGCGTAGTACGCCTCGAGGGCCGCATCCCACTGCGCCTCGGTGAACGCCGGCGCTGCGGCGCCCGGCCCCTCGACTCCCCTCAGCGCCGCCGCTTCTGCCTCCAGCATCCCGAGGTCGGCGACACGGTCGAGCGCGGCCAGCTGGATGCGGCGGAACAGCTCGTTGCGCACCAGTACGAAGAACGCACGGCGGTTGGTGGTGACGTTGCGGGGCGCCGGGGGGCTGAGCTCCGCCGTCTCTGCGGCGTGCCTGGCGAGATCCGGGTGGACCAGCTCCTCCCACTCGTCGAGCAGGCTGGAGTCGACCTGCCGGACCAGCTCGCCCAGCCACTCGATGATGTCGCGGAGTTCTTCGGTGCGGAGGTCGAGCGGGACGGTCTGGTTGAGCGCCCGGTACGCGTCGGACAGGTAGCGCAGGACCACGCCCTCCGACCGCGCGAGCTTGTAGAACGCGATGAACTCGCCGAACGTCATGGCCCGCTCGTACAGGTCGCGCACGACCGACTTGGGGCTCAGCTCGAAGTCGGCGACCCAGGGCTGGCTGGACGCGTAGGTTGCGAACGCCTCATGCAGCAGCACGTCGTGGGGTTTCGGATGCGTGACCTCCTCGAGCGCCTCCATCCGCTCCTCGTACTCCACGCCGTCCGCCTTCATCGCGGCGATGGCCTCGCCACGCTCGTTGAACTGCTGCGCCGAGAGCACCGGCCGGGGGTCGTCGAGGGTCGCTTCGACGACCGAGACGATGTCGAGGGCGAACAGCGGCGACTCGGCGTCGAACAGCTCGAAGGCGGCGAGCGCGAACGGCGACAGCGGCTGGTTGAGGGCGAAGTTGGGCTGGAGGTCGACCGTCAGCCGGATCCGCACCTCGCCGCCCTCGCGGACCGCCTCCACGACGCCGGCGGTGAGCAGCGACCGGTACAGCTCGATCGCGCGACGGGCGAGGGCGAGTTGCCGCTTCCGGGGTTCGTGGTTGTCGAAGACGAGGTCGCGCACATGACGGAAGACGTCGCCGCCGCGGCCGATCACGTTGATGAGCATCGCACTGGTGATCTGCATCGACGAGGTGAGCGTCTCCGGCTCGGCCTCGACGAGCCGGCGGAAGGAGGGCTCGCCCCAGGAGACGAAGCCCTCCGGAGCCTTCTTCCGCACGATCTTGCGACGCTTCTTGGGGTCGTCTCCGGCCTTCTCGATGGCCTTCAGGTTCTCGGACTCGTGCTCGGGAGCCTGAGCCACGACCGTTCCGGCCGTGTCGTAGCCGGCGCGCCCGGCCCGGCCGGCGATCTGGTGGAACTCGCGGGCGTTGAGCTGCCGCATCCGTGTCCCGTCGAACTTCGTGAGTGCGGTGAGGAGCACGGTCCGGATGGGGACGTTGATGCCGACGCCCAAGGTGTCGGTCCCGCAGATGACCCGCAGCATCCCGCGCTGGGCGAGTTGCTCGACCAGGCGGCGGTACTTGGGCAGCATCCCCGCGTGGTGCACGCCGATCCCCTGACGCAGCAGCCGCGAGAGCGTCTTGCCGAAACTCGTCGTGAACCGGAACTCGCCGATGGCCGCGGCGATCGCATCCCGCTGCTCCCGGCTCGCGATCTTGGCGCTCGACAGCGACTGGGCCCGCTCCAGCGCCGCCAGCTGCGAGAAGTGCACGACGTAGACCGGTGCCTGACCGGTGCTCAGGAGGTCCTCGATGGTCTCGTGCACCGGGGTGACTTCGTAGTAGTAGTGCAGCGGAACGGGACGTTCGACTCCTGTCACCGTCGCCGTGGCGCGCCCGGTGCGGCGCTCCAGATCGGCGGCGAGCGCCGTGACGTCCCCCAGCGTGGCCGACATGAGCACGAACTGCGTGCGCGGCAGCGTGAGGAGGGGCACCTGCCAGGCCCAGCCGCGTTCGGGGTCGGAGTAGAAGTGGAACTCATCCATGACGGCCTGCCCGACCGGCGTCTCGTCTCCGTGCCGCAGCGCGAGGTTGGCGAGGATC
>Ga0209677_100300_pt1 | contig 32444 bp, 15 predicted proteins | sample AraplaCvi_mCL_r2_2_FD_184285 | JGI IMG/M metagenome (GOLD analysis project Ga0209677, IMG submission 184285) | Arabidopsis root microbial communities from North Carolina, USA - plate scrape CL_Cvi_mCL_r2 (SPAdes) (version 2) | ecosystem: Host-associated > Plants > Roots > Endosphere | place: USA... | reverse complement strand
GGCGCCGGCGGGCAAGGTTCTTTCCAGCTGCATCTAGCGTCGTCCCGGCCGCATCGCCAGGGCCACGATGGCCGCGCCCGCCGCGACGATCAGCGCGTCCTCGATCAGGCCGCTGCGCGTCTGGCCGATACGCGCCATCGCCCGCTTGCGCGCGGCCAGCGTCGCGTACGCCAGCGGCACTGCGGTGGCGACCGCGGCGGTCGCGCCCAGGCGCTCGCGTCCCGCGGGCGCGAGCGCCGCGCCCGCGATGCCGGCGCTCGCCACGCGCGCGACGAGTCCCAGCGGCACCGTGCGGTCCGGCGCCGACTTCATCTTGTCGCCGAGCAGTTCGCCGACGCCCATCGCGAGGGCGCCGTACTTGACGAGCGGGCGGTCGAGCAGCAGCAACCGGCCGGGGCTGCGGCGGCCGGCGATGCGCGCCGCCGCGATGCTGGCCATGGGGGTCATCGAGCGCGCACTGGCGACGGCGCCGATGAGGGCGGAGGAAAGAAGGCTGCGGAGCGTCATGGTTCGGAGTCCTGCGTGGTTCGGTGGACAGCCTGTCGGCAAGCGACGCACCCGTCGTCGCCGCGGCGGCGCGATACTGGACCGCCATGAGCTACTGCCCCCCGCCACCGGCGCTCCTCCTGGCCGGCATCGCCTCGGCCTGCATCGCGTGGCCGGCCGCGGCGGCGCCCGCGTCGGCCTGCACCCTCACCGTCGCGAGCGATGCCGACATCGCCGCCCAGAAGGGCTTCGCGGGCGTGCGCGCCGGGAGCACCGTCTGCATCGCGCCCGGCTCGTACGGACAGCTGCCGATCATCGGCGTCAAGGCGACCCCGGCGGCACCGGTCACGTTCGTGGTGTCGCCCGCCACCGGCATTGCGCGCTTTTCAGCCGGCGTGCTGCTGCGCGCGACGAGTGGCGTCACGGTCGTCGGGCTCGACGCGAGCCGCGACCCGCGCGCGGGCCCGGGGGCGACCGTCACCATCGACGTGGGCGGGCGCGACAACGTCGTCCGCGGCCTGACCGTGCACGACGGCTACGTCGGCATCTCGATCGGCAGCTCGGAGGGCGCGGCGGGCCCCGGCAACCAGGTGATCGACAACGTCGTGCGCGACCACTGGAACACCGGCATCGCGGTGGGCGAATTGTCCGATGGCACGCCGCAGAGCCCCAACGTCATCGCGCGCAACCGCGTGTCCTCGAGCGGCGGTCATGGGATCGAGATCAACGATTCGAATCACATCGTGGTGCGCGACAACGTGGTGGCCGGCAGCGGCACGGGCGTGCGCTCGGTGCGCCAGGGCGGCTACTCGGGCATCCACCTGTTCGCCAGCGCGCCGACCACGGCGGCCAGCGCCCATGGCATCCGCACCGCGCACAACGTCGTCGCGGGCAACCGCGTGAGCGGCACCGGCGAGCGCCCGACCGACCAGCCTTGCGACGACGGCTCGGGATCCGGCGTCTGCGCTGACGGCAACGGCATCCAGGTGGACCGGTACGCGTCGCTCAACGAAGTCATCGGCAACACGGTCGTCGGCAATGCCGGCGCGGGGATCAGCGTGTACGGCGCGACGGGCAACCTGATCCAGGGCAACGTCGTGCGCGGCAACAACCAGCAGGTCGGACGACGCAAGTATTTCCCGGGCCCCGGCGAGATCGTCATCTCCGCCGTCAACCTGCCGTCCGGCTCGACCAGCGGCAACACCGTGGTGGGCAACACCGCCACGACGACGGTCTACAAGATCCCCGCGTTCTACCTGTCGGACAACGCGGGCCCCAACCGGATCGCGGCCGACAACGTGTGGCGGCGGGCCCCGGAGGCGGGCAACGGCTGGCTCTGGGGCGACGTCTACATCGGCACGAAGTGGTACCCGGGGGCGGAGGCGGCGCGGGTGTCCGCCGACCTGTCGCGATAGTGGCGGTCGGGCCCGCGGCGCGGCCGGCGCCATCGGTCGGATCGCTCCCCTGACGACACGCTGAGCGGCCTCACCGCCGCAGGGGTGGCCGTTGCGCACGGACGACCTCCCCGCACATGGGGGATGACGCCGAGGCGATTTTCAGCAAGGCCGGAGCCGTGGCGTCACGGCAGGCGTCGCCCCGGCGCGGTGCTCCTGGCGGTCTCGAACGGCGCGTCGCCGCGACTTCTTCATTCCTGGCGCGATTTGCCGAATCATTGGCGGCGACGGGCTGGCCGGGCCGTGAATCCACGTCGAGTCCGCGTACGGGGTGGGGTATGCCGAGACTCGACGGATCGTGCGTAAGCAATTGAAACATGCCAGGTTCCTGGCGATGCGGCGTATTCCGGCGGCGGGTGCCGGAGGGCGCACGGACTCTGGCGCTGGATACACCACCCGGTATTGCACCGTGGCGTGTTTCATTTGCTTGCAACTGCCCCGCGACCACCCCGCGCCTGCGTTCTTCGCGACGGAAGTCAATCGGGACAACCAAGAGACTGGTGCATGTGCCGATCGGGTTTTCGATACGTTGCGGGGTATCGGGTCGCGGCGCAGCATGCACGCCGTGCCGGAAGGCACATTCCTGAACGACCGGCGACCCCGCCGGTTCGAAGGTTCCGTGTGCCAACAGCACATTCCACCATTCAATCAAGGAGTCCTTTATGAACACCAAGCAACTCGACGCCGATGCCCTGATCGCGCAATGGCGTGCCGACGCCGGCGAATCGAACCCGGCTGGCCCGCTGTTCTCTGGCGGCGAGTACGCCGAAGCCGACATCGTCGGCGACTTCATCAACATGACGGCCCAGTGCGGCACCGGCTGCAGCGCCTCGCGCAAGCAATACTGCTGCTAAGAAGCCATGACCGCACCTGTCATGGGTGCCGGTGACTTCGAAGCATCCCTGGGCTGCCTGTTCGCGTCCGACCTGGACGAGCTGGCAGCCCAGCTTTCCTCGATCTCCGGCCTGGACGACTCCGATCGCACGGTCATCGCGCAGGAAGCCCGCGCGAACATCGTCGCCACCCTGCACGGCAAGCTCGCGCGCACCCTGCTGCTGGAGCTCAACGCCGCACGCCTGCGCGGACAGCTGACGGGCGAGACGCCCGAGCAGCGCTGGCAGGAGTTTCTTGCGCTGTCCTCGCGCCCCGCGTTCTGGGACGCCATCTCCCCCGAATACCCCGGCATGCGCGGCCGCGTGGCGCGCATCGTGGCGTATCGCTGCGCGAACAGCCTTCGCTTCGCACGCCGCTTCGCCGCCGATCGCCGGGCGCTGGACGCCTTCGTCGGCGCGCCGCTCGGCGCGCTCGTGTCCGTCAGCCTGGGCGCCGGCGACACCCACCAGCAAGGCCAGACCGTGGCCGTCGTGCGCTGCGCCGGCGGCGGCGTGGTCTACAAGCCCCGCTCGCTGGCCATCGACGCCGCGCTGGGCGCGTTCATCGACGAGCTGTTCGCGGGCGACGACTCGCCGCACCGGATCCGCGTGCCGCGCGTGCTCGAGCGCGACGACTACGGCTGGACGAGCTTCGTCGAGCACCGCCACGCCGCAGACGCCGCCGAGCTGCGCAGCTTCTACGTCGGCATCGGCCACTGGCTGGCGGTGATGCGGCTGATCGGCGGCAGCGACCTGCATTCCGAGAACCTGATCGCCCACGGCGGAACGCCGGTGGTGGTCGACTGCGAGACGCTGTTCACGCCGCGGCTGCCGCAGATCCCGTCCGGGCTCGGCGCCGCCGTCGACCGCGCCATGGAAGTGACCAACAGCACGGTGCTCGCCAGCGGTCTGCTGCCCGGGCGCAGCGGACCGCTGGGCTGGCGCGGCGTCGACAGCTCCGCGCTGGGGGGCCTGCCGGGCGAGCAGCCGCTCGTGCGCAAGCTCGAGATCGTCGCCGGCGGCACCGACCAGGCGCGCATCGGCAGCGCCGAGCAGCAGGTCCTGCAGTCGCAGAACCTGCCGGGCACCAGCCCGGCGCTGGCCACCCATTGGCCCGACGTGGTGCAGGGCTTCGACGCGATCACCGCGCGCCTGCAGGCGCTGGACGCCGCGGGCGAGCTGGCGCCGCGCCTCGCGCGCTTCAAGCCGTGCCGCGTGCGCGTCGTGCCGCGCGCCACCGAGGTGTATGCCGAGGTCGCGCGCATGCTGTGGCATCCGGTGTCGCTGCACGACCAGCCTGCCGCCGTCGCGCGCGCCGTCGACCTCCTGCGCCGCATGGCCGCGCGCATGCGCATCGCGCCGCACGTGCAGGACGTGGTCGAGGCCGAGGTCGCCGACCTGATGGACGGCGACATCCCCTTCTTCACCACGATCGCCAGCCACGGCGTGCTCGACGGTCCGCGCGGCACGCACTGGCTCAGCAAGCCGTCCGACCTCGTGGACGAGGCGCTGGCGGCCTGGCGCACGGCGAACTTCGAACTCGAGCGGCGCGTGATCCGCGCGGCCCTGGTCAGCGCCTACATCAACCAGGGCTGGATCCCGCCCGAAGGCCAGATGAAGCCGGATCGCGTGGACACGGGCGACCTGGACGCGCGCCGGCGCCGGCACGCCGCGTCGATCATGAAGCAGCTGGTGGCCGCGCGCATCGAGGGCGACGGCGAGCGCGACGACGGCACGGTCGCCTGGATCGCGCCGGTGCTCAATCCGGAGGGCTGGTCGGTGCAGCCGCTCGAGCAGGACCTGTACAGCGGGGCCTCGGGGCTGCTGCTGCTGGTCACCGGCTACCTGCGCGAGGTCCAGGCGGGTCGTGCCGACGCCGTCGATGGCGTCGCCGACCTGCTGCCGCGCCTGCAAAAGACGCTGCGCAGCGCCGAGCTGCAGCGCGAGAAGCAGTCGCGCGAGATGAAGCATCCGCGGCCGGGCGCGCCTGGCGGCTACATCGGCCTCGGTTCCCAGGTGTGGACGCTGCTGGCGCTGCGCCGCCTCGGCCAGGATCCCGGCGACTGCCTGGAGCGCGCCTGCAACCTCGCCGCGTTCCTGCCCACCTCGGTCGCTGCGGACGCCGTGCAGGAGATGCTGGTGGGCAAGGCCGGCGCCATCGTGCCGTTGCTGCAGCTCGCGCAGGCCAGCGGCCAGCGCGCGCACCTGGACATGGCCATCGACATCGGCGATCGCCTGATCGCCGCAGGTCTCGTGCGCGAGTCCGACGGCGCGATGTGCTGGAAGCACGAGAAGTGGCCCGACGGCATCGGCGGCTTCGCGCATGGGGTGACGGGTATCGCGTGGGCGCTGGCCAAGCTCGCGAAGGCGACCGGCGAGACGCGCTTTGCCGACGCGTCCGCCGCCGCCGCGCGCTTCGAGGCCTCGCTGTGGGACGAGGAGGAGGGCAACTGGCTCGACCTGCGCCTGTGGGACGGCGTCCGCACCGCGGCGGCGTGGTGCCACGGCTCGGTGGGCATTGGCCTCGCGCAACTCGATCTGGATCCCATGCTCGCGAGCCCGGGCGCGCGCGAGCGCGTGCGGCGCGCCGCCGCGGCGTCGTGGCGCCAGGGCATGGGCTGGAACCACAGCCTGTGCCACGGCGACCTCGGCGCGGCCGAGCTCCTGGTGCAGGCCGTCGATGCCGGCCTCGCGCCCGAGGGCATGACGCGCGATTCGCTGCTCGCCTGGATCCTCGGCAGCATGGACAAGTACGGGCCCGTCTGCGGCATCGTGCGCGACACCTTCTCGCCGGGCCTGATGGCCGGCCTCGGCGGCGTCGCCTACCAGCTGCTGCGCATGCACCCCGACTGCGACCTGCCGTCCGTGCTGGTTCCGGGAGGAGGACTGCCCTGACGATCGAGGCCGCCCCCGCCGACGTCGAAACGCCGTACTGGCGCATCGAGCCCCCGGCCGCCGACAGCGCCGGGCCTCGGCTGGTGCTGTCGCGCCTGCGCATGGCGCTGCGGCCGATCGTCGAGATCCTGCGCGAGGCGGCGCCGGGGATGGCCTCGGCGGCGCTGGTGCTGCAGGCCGCCGCGGGCCTGTCGACCACGGCGAGCCTGCTCGCGCTGTCGCACGCGCTGGCCGCGCTGGTGGCGCCCGGGCCGGCGCCCGAACGGCTGCAGGCCTCGTGGCCGGCCTTCGCATGCCTCGCGCTGGCCGCGCTCGCCAAGCTCGGGTTCGACACGGCGACCGCGCGCGTCCGTGCCGAGCTCGCGCCGCGGGTGCACCGCGTGGCGCAGGCGCGACTGCTCGATGCGAGCCTGGCGGTCGAGCTCGACGCGTTCGACGAGCCGGGCTTCCACGACCAGCTGCACCGCGCACGTGACCGCGGCCTGATGCACCTGGAGCACGCGACCGACAGCCTCGTCGACGCGCTCGGCGCGCTGCTGGGCGTGGGCGGTGCCCTGCTCGCGCTCGCGGCGCTGGATCCGCTGCTGGTGCCCGTGCTCGCGCTCGCCCTGGTGCCGGAGGGCCGCTCGGCCTTCGTCGTGGCGCGGCTGCATTTCGCGAGCATGCCCACCACCGTGACGCTGCACCGGCAGGTCGAGATGATGGCCGAGCTCGCGACCGACCGCGAGGCCGCGCCGGAGATCCGCAGCCACCAGGCGCAGGCCTACATCCAGGCGGAGTACGCGCGCTCGGCCGACGCGCTGCGCGCGCACCTGGTGCAACTGGGCGTGGCCGAGGCCGGCGCCCGCATGCGCGGCCGCCTGCTGGCCACGCTGGGACAGGGCGTGATGTTCGCCGCGCTCGGCTGGCTGCTGTGGCACGAGCGGCTGCCGCTGGCCGCGGCCGCGACGACGCTGGTCGCGCTGCGCAGCGCCAGCGCCTCGCTCGAGCGCCTGGTGCAGGTGGGCAGCGACCTGTTCGAGAAGGCCCTGTACATCGCGGACTGGCGCGACTTCCTGCAGCAGGCCGGCGAGCGGACGCGTCCGGCCGGCGGTGCGCCCGCCCCCGACGGGCCCGCGACGATCGAGCTCGACCGCGTCGGCTTTCACTACGCGGGCCGTGCCGATTCGCCCGCGCTGCAGGACATCACGCTGCGCATCCGTCCCGGCGAGACCGTCGCCTTCGTCGGCGAAAACGGCTCGGGCAAGACCACGCTGGCCAAGGTGCTGGCCGGCCTGTATCGGCCGACGTCGGGCCAGATCCGCTGGGACGGCGTCGACAGCCGCAGCATCGACCCGGCGAGCCTGGCCGACCGCGTCACCATGGTGCTGCAGCACCCCGTGCGCTGGCCGCGCAGCGCGCGTCACAACGTGCGGATCGGCCGGCACGCGCGCGCGGACGACGACGGTTCGGCGCTGGCCTGGGCGGCACGCGAGTCGCGCGCCCAGGACGTCGTCGACGGCCTGCGCGAGGGCTGGGACACCTTGCTGAGCCGCCAGTTCCGCGGCGGCGTCGACCTGTCCGGCGGCCAGTGGCAACGCCTCGCGGTGGCCCGCGGCCTCTACCGCGACGCGCCGCTCGTGATCTGGGACGAACCCACCGCGCCGCTCGACGCGAAGGCCGAACAAGCCGTCTACGAACTGCTGCGCAGCCTGGCGCGCGGCCGCACGGTGGTCCTGATCACGCACCGCCTCGCGAGCGTGCGCGACGCCGACCGCATCGTCTTCCTCGACAAGGGGCGCATCGTCGAACAGGGACGCCATGCGCAGCTGCTGGCGGCCGGCGGGCGATACGCGGAGCTGTATCGATTGCAGACGAAGCTGCATGGGCTGGAGGAGACCCCGGAGCGAGCCTGAAAAGGCGTCGGCTCCATGCCGGATCTCGTCGGCGATCGTGGACGAACGCTCGCTTCAGCGACGGACGGCGCGCGACGTCGCCAGGCTGAGCGCGAGGCCGATCAGCGCGGCGCCGCCGAGGGCCAGCAGCGGATGGGCGCGCACCACGGCGCGCCCGGCGTCCAGCCATTCGTCCGAAGTCGCGACGGCGTTCTGCAGCGCCTGCCCGGCGGCGCTCGAGGCCGCGGCGATGTCGTTCACCCGGTCGGTCAGCGTGGGCGCGTCGGCGTGCCGGTTGACGGCCTCCGCCTGTTCTTCGAGCGGGCGCTGGGCGCCGGAGAGCGTGTCGTTGTACATGGAAGTTCGAGAGGTTGACGGGCCCGGATGGGCAGAGCCCGCGCGCTGGACAGCGACGGGCGGGCGCTCAGGGCAAGTCACGCGCCCACGGACAGCGGTCGGCCGGCCATCACCTGGGCCAGGGCGCGAAGAGCCCGCGGATCCGACACGAGGCCCAGGTGCGACACGCCGGGGATCTCGAACGCGCGTTGCGCGCCTTCATCGTCGAGCTTGGAGGACTCCCATGCGACGACGCCGTCGATCCTGGAATAGAGCGACGTGCAGGGCACGGCCGGCGCGACGCGCACGCGTTCCAGCAGGGCCTCGTCCAGGGCATCGGAGCCTCCCGCGAGCAGGCGATACAGCAGCTTGCCGTTGGTCGCGTCCGGGTCGCCCGACAGCGGCGAGCCGAGCGTGACCACTTGCCGCACCAGGTCGGGACGTCGCTTGGCGAGCTCGCGCGCGTAGATGCCGCCCAGGCTCCATCCGACCACGTGCACGCGCGCGCCGCGGTTCCGGCGCGAGATGTCGGCCAGCCGCGCCTCCAGCCGCTCCAGCCAGGCGTCGATGCCGCCGCGCGGTCCGACGTTGCGGCCGAGGCCCCAGTCGTAGGTCCGGTAGCCCGCGTGGCGCAGGAACCGACGCAGGGTCATCGTGGACAGGCTGCTGGTACCGAGCCCGGGAATGACCAGCACGAGCTGGCCGCGGCCCTTGGGAACGTCCTCAGCGAGGCGGGACGCCTGGAAGCTGCCCGCCAGGTGCGCGAGGGCGCCGCGCAGGGGCTCCATGGCGAGGTGGAACAGCGGGGGAGCGGAGATGGCAGACATGGCAAGACCTTGGGTGGAATGCGCGGGTCGAGGCAGTTGGCATTCCCGAGTCAGGCGGTCGGCCATCCCGGCGACGGGCGCCGGCCGGCAGGGCACGCCGGTTCCCGACGGCGAACCGTGGCGCTGGATCCCCTTATCATCGTCGCGCCGTTGCCCGGACTGCCGACGCGACACGACGTCGCAGCCGCCGGCCAATCCGCAGGGAGGAAGGACATGGACGAGACGCTGCCCGTCGTGGTGGGGACCTGCGCACCGCCGCTCTCGGCGCTGCGCGCGATGCCGTATCACGAAGAGGTCGTCGGCTTGCTGCGACGCGAGGAGCCTGAAGCGTGGGCCTGGGCGAGCTCCGCGGCGGCGCGCACCGACCGCGCCCAGGAGGTTCGCGAGTTCCTCCTGCAGAACACCTACCGACTCGACGCGGACGCCCACCCCGAACTGCACGCCTGTTGTGCCGCGGCCGCGGGGCGGCTGGGCGTGACGGCGCCGATCACGATCTACCAGGGCAGCGAGCCCCATGCCAACGCCGCCTTGCTGTACCTGCCCGGTGAAGCGCACATCATCTTCAACGGGTCGCTGCTCGAGCGGCTCGCCGGCGCCGAGCTCGAAGCCGTCTGCGGCCACGAGTTGGCGCATCACCTGCTCTACGAGCGCGATGACGGCGCCTGGTTCACCGCGAGCCGGCTGCTGGGCTTGGCGCAGGACGACCCCCGCAGCGATCCCAGCCTGCGCGAGACCGCACGCGTGTACGCGCTCTACACCGAGGCGTTCGCCGATCGTGGCGGAGCGGTGGCGTGCGGCGCGCTGGAGCCGGCCGTGTCGGCGCTGGTCAAGTCGCAGACGGGCCTGTCATCGGTCAGCGCCGCGAGCTACCTGCGCCAGGCCGACGAGATCTGCGCCGCGCTGGCCGAGCGCTCGGACGCGGTCAGCCACCCCGAGGTGTTCGTGCGCGCGCGGGCGCTCCGGCTGTGGTGCGAGGCCCATGCCGTCGGCGACGACGCCGCGGCGGCGCAGGCCGATGCGTGGCTGCGGGCGGTGCTCGAGGGGCCCCTGTCGATCGACGCCCTCGACCTGCCCGGGCAGCAACGCCTCACCGCGATCACGCGCCGGCTGGTCGCGCAGTTCATCCGTCCGCGGGCGTTGCGTTCTTCGGCGCTGCTCGCCTGGGCGCGCCGGTTCTTCCCCGACGCGCAGGCCGCCGATGCGCCCGACCCGGCGCTGCGCGACGACCTCGCTGCCGGTGCCCACGACTACGCGGCGGCGCTGCTGCTGGACTTCGCGGTGGCGGATCGCTCGCTCGAGGACGTGCCGCTCGCCCAGGCGATCGTGCTCGCGCGCGATCTCGGCCTGCCCGACCCGTTCGAGAGGCTCGCGCTGAAGGCGCTGAAGATGACCAAGCGCCAGTTCACGAAGGCGCGCGGCGAGGCCGACGCGCTCCTGGCGCGCGTGGCGGAGGCTGACCATGGCTGAAAAAGCCCCTCTGACGGCCCTGGTCGACGCGGGCGTCGCGGGGGGCGGCCTGCAGACCGACGACGTGCTGGCGATCGCGTTGCCGCTCCTGCGCGAGACCGCCGCGCTGCACGAGCGCGGGCTCGTGGCGGACCTCGCGGACGTGCACGCCTATCGCGTCGTCGAATCGGCGGGCGGCGCGGCGTCCCTCGCGCTCGCGCGGCCCGAGGGCGCGGCGGCAACGTCCGCAGCGGACGCGATCGCGCGCGTGCAGGCGCCCGCGGCGTCCGTGCTGCGCGTCGTCGGCGAGAGCCGCATCACCCAGGAAGAAGGCCACGGCCTGCAGGTCGATGACCTGTCCGTCGTCGAATCCGCCGATGCCGACTCGCTGGCGCGTCCGGTCTACCTGCCTGGGTATGCGTCCTGGGAGCGTGTCCTGGGCCATCGGGATCCGATCGCCGACATCCTCAGCCTGGGCCAGGTTCTGGCCGCGCTCGCCTGCGGGCTCGACCTGTGCGAGATCGAGGACCTGCGCACTTTCGCGCGCCATCGCGAGAACCTCTTCGAACTGAACGAGCGGCTGCACCCGGTGCTGGCCGCCGTCATCTGCGAGATGACGCAGCTGGATCGCCACCGTCGCGCGCGCGACCTGCCGTCGCTGATCCGCCGACTCGAGACCTGGCGCGACCAGCCGCGGGACCTGTCGCTCGAGCAGACGCTCGCGCGCGCCGCGATGCCTGCCGACGGCGCGGCCGCACGGCGCCGTGCGGTGCACGTGCACCTGCGGGATCGCCTGTTCGACCTGTCGCGCCGGAACCGCCTGCTGCACTTCCGGCCGACCCAGGCGACCGTCAACATGACCGTGGCCAGCGTGCCGCTGGTCGTCGACCTGAAGAACATCCGGGCGGACCAGCTCTGCACGTGGGGCGGCGGCTTCGCGACCGAGGTGCTGTCCGGATCGCGGGTGCCGCTCGCCTCGTGGCTGCGCTTCGAGGACCAACCCTGGCTGCCCGCGAGCCTGGACCGCGTGATCCAGGACGCGCGGCGCGACCGCGCCGAGTACGGCCTGTCGCAGCTGTCGCTCGTGCTCGCCTTCCTGCGTTGGCACAACCTGAAGGAGGCGCGCGAGGAGCGCGTGTCCTCGCCGCTGTTGCTGCTGCCGGTCGACCTGGTCCGCCGCAAGGGCGTGCGCGACCAGTACACGCTGCAGGCGGAGACGACCCAGGCCGAGGTCAACCCGGTGCTGCGCCAGCAACTGCGCCAGGTCTACGGCATCGAGCTGCCGGAGTCGGTCGACCTGCTGGAGGACGGCGTTGCGCGCTTCCACGGGCAACTGCAGGCGCTGATCGCGGCGACGGAGCCCGGGGTGCAGCTCAAGCTGATCGACACGCCCGAGATCGAGCTGATCCACCAGCGCGCGAAACAGCGGCTCGAGCAGTTCCGGCGCCGGCGGCGCGTCGTGTCCGTGCCCCAGGCCGCGGCCGCATCGCTCGACTTCAGCTACGACGCGGACGACTTTCGCCCGCTCGGCCTGCGCCTGTTCGAGGAGCGAGTCAGGCCTGCACGCCTGCCGGTCGGCCTCATTGCCGGCGCCGCGCCCGCGCCGCGCCGCCAGCAGATGGTGGCCTCCGCGAATGAAACGGAGCGGCGCTCGTTCGCGTTGCGCGATGCCGCGACGACGGGCAACCCGTTCGAATGGCACGTCGACCTGGCGTCGGTCACGCTGGGCAACTTCAACTACCGCAAGATGTCCCTCGTGCGCGACTACAACGCGCTGATCGACGAGGATCGCGCGAACCCGGCCGTCGAACGCATCTTCTCGCCGCAGCCGCGGGCCTTCGACCTGGCACCGCCCGCGCCGCTGGCCCTGGCCGATCGCTGGGCCGTCGTCCCGGCCGACGCGACGCAGACGGCCTCGGTGGCGCTCGCGCGCGAGGGCACCAGCTACATCATCCAGGGGCCACCGGGCACCGGCAAGTCGCAGACGATCACCAACCTGATCGCCGACGCGCTGGGCCGCGGCAAGCGCGTGCTGTTCGTGTGCGAGAAGCGCGCGGCGATCGACGTGGTCTTCCACCGGCTGCGCCAGCAGGGTCTGGACGAACTGTGCTGCATGATCCACGACTCGCAGGCCGACAAGAAGTCCTTCGTCCTCAACCTCAAGCAGACCTACGAGCAATGGCTCGCCGGCGAGGACCGCCTCGACGACCTGCAGCGCCAGCGCCAGGCGCTGATCGATGGTCTCGCGCAGCACCTGCAGGCGCTGGAACGCTTCGACGTGGCCATGCGCGAGGTGCCCGAGGCGCTGGGCATGCCGGTGCGCGCCCTGTTCGACCACCTGGTGACGCTGGCGGCGCACGCGCCTGAAGCCGACGTCTTGACCGTGCGACAGCGCGAGGCCTTGCCGACGCCGACCGCATGGCAGGCGCATGCGAGCCTGGCGAGGCGGCTCGCCGAAACGCTCGCGGAGATCGGCGCCCGCCCGGTGTTCGCGCGCCATCCCTTCGCCCTGCTGTCGGACGTCGTCGTGCGCGACGACCGGCCGGTGTCGCGGCTGGCCGAGGCGTGCGATGGCGCCGAGACGCTGGTCGATCGCTGCGAGCCGCTGGTCGATGCGTTCGAGCCGGGCGCGATGCCGCGCTGGCGCGATGTCGTGCTGCGCGTCGGGCAGGCGCGCCGGCTGCAGTCGCTCGCGCGGCAGGACCTGCTCGGGTTGCTCGATGCCCAGGCCGGCCTGGTCGCGGAATTCGACGCTGCGATCGCGGACGTCGCGGCGCGCCAGCAGGCATTCGACGCCGCGGCGGGCCACACGGGCGCGTGGCGCGATCGCTTCGCGCCCGCCGATGCGCAAGCCGCCCTGGCGTTGGCGAGGGCCAAGGAGAACGCGTTCACGCGGTGGTTCTCGGGCGACTGGTGGCGCCTGTCGGGCGAGCTCAAGCGGCGCTACGACTTCGGCAAGCACCCCGTGCGTCCGGCGTTCTCGAGCGTGCTCGCGGCGCTGGTTGCCGAACAGGAGGCCGGTGCCGAGCTCGAGGCCGCCAAGGCGCGGTTCGCGGCGCGGTTCGGCGACGGCGATCCAGCGCAGCGGGCGGCGGCGCTGGCCGCGCTGCGCGCCCAGGGCCAGGCCGAGGCCGGCATCGCGGCGTTCCATCGCGAGCTGCTGCAGGCGGGAGACGCCGGGGCCGCGCGCGTGGCGCGGCTGGTGCAGGCCGGGCCGGACGTCGACGCGCTCGAGGCGGCCCTGGCAACGCTGTTCCGTGATCCTGCGACCCTGCGCCTGGCCGACCTGGGCGAGACGGTGCGCGACCTGCGCGAGCAATCCGACGTCCTGCCCGACCTGCTGCCGCTGCTGGGCGAGCTCGCCGGCGCCGACGCTGCGGTCGCGCAGGCGCTGCGCACGCTGCCGTTGCTGCCCGACGCGCTTGCCTGGGCCGTCGCGCGGGAGGGCCTGGAGCGGCTCTATCGCGTCGAGCGCTGGTTGCCTCGCTTCGACGGTGCCGTGCTCGCGGGCCACGTCCGCAGCCTGGCCAGCGCCGAAAAGAAGCTGCTGGCGCTCAACGCGCGCGTCGTGCGCGCCGGCGTGCAGCACCGCTTCCTGCGCAACGTCCAGCGTTCGACGCTCGCTGCCAGCCAGCTCGATGCCGACGGCAAGGCGTTCAAGAAGGCGTATGCGGCCGGACGCCGCGAGCTGGAGCACGAGTTCGGCAAGACCATGCGCTTCAAGGCGATCCGCGAGCTGGCGAGCGGCGACCCCGGCCACGTGGTGCGCGACATGAAGCCGGTCTGGCTGATGAGCCCGCTGTCCGTGTCGGACACGCTGCCGCTCGCGACCGACCTGTTCGACCTCGTCGTGTTCGACGAGGCCAGCCAGATTCCCGTCGAGGAAGCCGTCCCCGCCTTGTACCGTGCGCCGCAGGCCATCATCGTGGGCGACGAGATGCAGTTGCCGCCGACGAGCTTCTTCGCGTCGTCGCGCGATGCCGAGGACGACACGTTGGCCGTCGACGAGGACGGCGAGCGCGTGGCCATCGTGCTCGATGCCGACAGCCTGCTGAACCAGGGTGCGCGCAACCTGCCGGCGACCTTGCTCGCCTGGCATTACCGCAGCCGCCACGAGTCGCTGATCGGATTTTCGAACGCCGCTTTCTACGCCGGCCAGCTGTTCACGATTCCCGACCGCGCCGTGCCGGGCGGCCAACGCTCGCCCATCGTCGCGGACGCGGGCGTGGGCGGCAGCATCGACATCGCCGCCAACGTCGACGCGCTGCTCGCGCGCGCGATCAGCTTCCATCATGTCGAACGCAGCCCTTACGCCGACCGCCGCAACGAGGGCGAGGCGCGGACGATCGCGCACCTCGTGCGTGAGCTGCTGCGGCGCGAGACCGGGCTGAGCATCGGCATAGCGGCCTTCTCCGAGGCGCAGCAGACGGCGATCGAGGAGGCCCTGGCCGAGCTCGGCGAGCAGGACACCGACTTCGCCGCACGTCTGGAGGCCGAGAGCACGCGCGAGCAGGACGACCAGTTCTGCGGCCTGTTCGTGAAGAACCTGGAGAACGTGCAGGGCGACGAGCGCGACGTCATCCTGCTGAGCGTCTGCTACGGGCCGAATGCGAACGGCAAGATGGCGATGAACTTCGGCCCGATCAACCAGCGCGGTGGCGAGAAGCGCCTGAACGTCATCTTCAGCCGCGCGCGGCAGCACATGGCGGTGGTGTCGAGCATCCGCCACGGCGCGATCACCAACGACTACAACGAAGGCGCGGCGGCGCTCAAGTCCTTCCTGCGTTATGCGGAGCAAGTCTCGCTGGGCGAGGCCGAGCTCGCGCAGCGCGTGCTCGAAGGCCTCAATCCGCTGTCGCGCCAGGCGCTGGGCGGCGCCAAGGAGATCGAGGCCGTCACGGCGCAGATCGCCGAGGCGCTGCGTCAGCGTGGACACGCGGTCGACGAACGCGTCGGCCAGTCGCGCTTCCGTTGCGATCTCGGCCTGCGTGATCCGGCGGGCGGGGATCACTACGCGCTGGGGGTGATGGTCGACACGGCGGAACACTACGCCAACCGCGACGTCCTCGAACGGTACGTGTCGCGTCCGCGCATCCTTGGCGCCTTCGGCTGGCGGACGCTGCAGGTCCTCGCGCGCGACTGGCATCACGATCGCGATGCGGTGCTCGAGACGATCGAGCGAGCGCTGCGCGAACCGCAGGGCGACCGCGCCGCCGACGACGACCGGGACGCGACCCCGCCCGAGGCTACCGCCGGCGAGCCGCACGACGAGGCCGAGCAAAAGCCGTCGATCGACCCGGACGCCGAGGCGCCGTCCGTGCAGCCCGCGCCGGCGCCCTCAGCGGCCGAGGATCCGCCCTGGCGCCGCCTCGAGTTCGTCGAGGGGTCGTCACGCAAGTTCTGGCAGATCCGGCGCGAGGACGCCGAGGTGGTCATCGCTTTCGGGCGCCTCGGCACGACCGGGCAGTCTCAACGCAAGTCGTTCCCCGACGGGGAGCGCGCGCAGGCCGAGGTCGGGAAGCTCGTGGCCGAGAAGCTTCGCAAGGGCTACGTGGAGGCGTCCGCGGCGCAGGCGCCTCGCCAGTGACCCCAGGCGTTTGCGTCGGCCTGGTCAGGCCAGGGGGTGCGGCGCTTCAGATCGGCGCGCCGGCCAGGACCGAACTCAGGGGCACGAAGGCGTTGCTGCAATCGACGGGCGTCGACGACCCCGGGGTTCCGGTCACGGTGACGTCGCTCGATGCGGACGCCGCGATCGCCGACGCGAAGCTCACCGCGCCGGGCCCGAAGGCGAAGTGCGTGTTGGCGGGCAGCGTGGCGGGCCCGCCGTTGTGGCCGGCGTCGAAGGTCGGCTGCTTGCCGTCGAAGACGACGTTGTCGAGGGTGATGGTCAGGGGGTGGCTCTGGCCGTGCAGGGCATAGCCGGCAAAGGTGATCAGCCCGCCGGCGTATTTCGCGCTGCCCAGGGAGTGGACGCCGCTCAGGCTGATGCCGTTGAAGTTCGGATAGAGGGTGCCGGTGGCGCTGCTGTAGAACGGATCGAACACGAGTGGCCGGCGCAGGTTGCGCAGGCAGATCTGGCTGTAGCGCACGTTCTGCACGTTGCCGCCACGCGAGGAGTCCGACTTGATGCGCAGGCCGTTGCCGTTCGGGCTGTCATGGCCATCGATGGACAGGTCGACCACGGCCATGTCGGTGAGGCCGGCATCCGTCTCGCTGCCGATCGACAGGCCGTGCCCGTAGTAGAAGTGGTTGTGTGCGAAGGTTAGCTGGCTCGACGCCGGACTGCCGCCCGCCTTGACCGCGACATCGTCGTCGCCCGTGCTGATGTACGAATACGCGAGCAGGACCTGGGTGGACGTGCCCGGGTCGAAACCGTCGGTGTTCTTCACGGTGTCCGGCGTGAAGCAGGTGGCCGGCGTCAGCACGTCCGGCGTCGTGCCCGAGGCGCAGGAATAGCCCGGCTTCGTGTAGACCGAGCTGGGCGACAGGATCTTGATCCCCCAGGCCGTGACGCCCGACACGCCGCTGGTGACGATGTGGAAGTTCGGCGAGTTCTGGACGGTGATGCCGTGGAGCGTGAAGTTGCTTGCCTTGTTCACCTGGATCAAGCGCGGGTTCTGCTGGTTCAGCCCGCTCTTGCTCTGCCAGGCGACGTCCCACCAGGAACGCTTGCCGGCATTCGGGCCGCTGGTCAGCAGGCTTCCGCCGCGTCCGTCGATGGTGCCCCCGCCGACGATGCCGCTGTTGGCCGTGTTGCTCGCGAGCACGAAGGGATTGCAGGCGTTCGGGTCCGACGACGTCGCCGTGCCGCAGCTGCCCGGCCCGTTGTCGAAGTCAGCCGGGTTGCGCGACGCAAACAACGTGACGCCGGTGTCGATCCAGAGCTGGACGCCGGATTTCAAGGTGAGCGGTCCACTCAGGAACCCGCTCTCTCCCGAGCTCCCGGCGACGAGCTTGACCGCCTGGCCGGCAGGACACGCGGTGATCGCTTGCTGGATCCTCGTCGTGTCCGGCTGCGAATTCGCGGCGCTGCCATCGGCCGCATCCAGCGAGCCCGCGACTGGAACGAGCGTGGCGCGAAGCGATGCACAGACGGCCGACGGCAGCGGCGGCTCGGCGACCGTGCCCCATTGCGTCGCGACCGGCTGGCCGGGCGTGGGTGCCGGCGCGGGCGACGGCGTGGGCGCGGGTGCCGGTGAAGGGGACGGCGTGGGCGCCGGACTTGGCGATGGCGATGGTGTTGGGGTCGGTGCAGGTGCAGGTGCGGGTGCGGGCGCAGGTGTAGGTGCTGGTGCTGGTGCTGGTGCTGGTGCTGGTGCTGGTGCGGGCACCGGCGTGGGAGCGGGAGCGGGCGTTGGTGTTGGCGCTGGCGAAGGACTCGCAGCACCCCCGTCCGATGCCGAAGTCCCACCGCCGCACGCTGCGACCGCCAGGCAGAGCGCGGCCACGACCAGGAGACGGCCATCGGCCGGACCGCGACTCGGCAAAGGCAGGTGGGAGTCGCGGTCGAAAGTTGAAAGCGTCATGGGGCTCCGGGGCTGCGCGTTCTCGGGACGGATGCGCTGGAGTTCGACGTTAGCGAATCGGCGGCCGGAACTCATGACCGATCGGTGACCAATCGTGCTCGAATGATTCCAGGCGATGGCATCCGGTCACCATCGACAGCCTCTGGTCAGCTTCGCACGCGTGGCGCGAGGCGGCGACCCCGGACTGCCGCCTGCGGGCGCCCGGCGCTCGTGGCCCCCGCGCCTGCCCACCGCCAGGCTTCAAGCCCAGGCAGCGACGTTCTCTCGCGCGAAGTCGTCGAACCGGCGCGGCGCGTGGCCGGTCAGTCGTTCGACGTCCGGGCTGATCGCGGCGGCCCAGCCCTGCTTGTAGACGTGGTTCAGGCTCATGAAGTGCCTGACCATGATGTCGGGCAGGCCCCACGCGCGCAGGCCGCGTTCCGCCTCGTCCTCGGGGATGTCGTCGTAGCGGATCGCGCGTCCGGTCGCCTTGGCGATTCGCGCGACTTGTTCGCCCGTCGACAGGGCCTCCCCGCCCGTGAGGTCATAGGCCTTGCCGGCATGGGCGCCGGGATTCACCAGCACGGCTGCCGCGGCCTGCGCGATGTCACGCACGTCGATGACGCTGATGCCCGCCGAGCCGTGGGGTGCGGCGTAGACGCCCGCCTTGAGTTGGCCTGCGTAGAAGTTGACCCAGTTCTGCATGAAGCCGTTCGGTCGCAGCAGCGTCCAGGCGATGCCACTGGCCTGGATCAGCGCGTCGATGCGTCCCTGCAGGTCCGCGATCGAGACGGCGCTCCCTTCCTGGGCGCCGGCGCCGGACGATCGCACGATGTGCCGGACGCCCGCGGCCTTGGCGGCGTCGACGGCATTGGCCGCCAGTTCGAGGCTGTCGGGTGCCAGGGGAAACAGCAGGAACAGCGTCTGCACGCCCGCGAAGGCCTCGCGCAGGCTGGCCGGGTCGGAAAAGTCACCGAACACGTGGCCCGGTCCCGGCTTGCTGCTCATCACCGAGTAGCGGGCGCCGCGAGCGTCCAGGGCCTTGACGAGTTCCTTGCCGATGGTGCCGGTGGCGCCGGTGATGAGAAGGGAAGTGGACATGTCGATCTCCAGACAGGGGTTGCGATGGGTGGACTCTAGGAGCGCCTGATCGTCAAATGAAGGGATACGATCTATAAACATTAACAACCAGCGGTTGAACATGCGCAATCTCCAGGGCCTCACGTCGTTCCTCGAGGCCGCCAGCGCGGGAAGCTTCACGGCCGCTGCCGGGCGACTCGACCTGAGTCCGGCGGCGGTCAGCAAGAACGTGATCAAGCTGGAGGCGGAGCTTGGCGTGCGGCTGTTCAACCGCAGCACGCGCCGCATCCGGTTGACGCAGGAGGGCGAAGCGTTCGCGGAGCAGGCGCGCGAGGCCTTGCGGGCCCTCGATGCGGCGCTGGTCGGCGTGACGCAGGCGCAGAGCGAACCCGCCGGCCGGGTCAGGATCTCGGTGGGCGCGTCGTTCGGACGGGCGTATGTCCTGCCGGCGCTGCCCGGACTGCTCGCGCGCCATCCGCGGCTGGAGGTGGAGGTCGCGCTCGACAATCGCCACGTCGACCTGGTCGCGGAGGGCTATGACATCGGCATCCGGGGCGCACGCGTGCGCGATTCGTCATTGGTCGCGCGGCGTGTCGCCCAACTTCCGCTGGTCCTCGCCGCCTCCCCCGACTACCTGCATCGGCGCGGCGTGCCGCGCAGCCTGGCCGAGCTCGAGACTCACGAGACGATCGGGGTGCGCTTTGCCAGCGGCGCCGCGTCGACCTGGCGACTGCGCGAAGCCAAGGGTGCACCCTGGGTCGAGTGGACGCCGCCGGCGCGCCTCTGGGTCAACGACCCCGAGGCGCAGATCGACCTCGCCCTCGCCGGCGCGGGGATCATCCAGATTGCCGTGCACCATGCGGCCGCCGATCTCGCCGACGGCCGGCTGATGCGCCTGCTGCCGGAGCTCCACGACCCCGACGCGCGGGAGATCATCCTGCACTACCCGCACAGGCAGTTCCTCAGCCCCCGTGTCCGCATCGTCGTGGACACGCTGCTGGCGCATTTCGCGGCGAGTCCGCGCCTGCATCTGCTTCCGGCCGACATGCCGCGCGCGGCGCAACCCGCGGACCTGCGCGCCGGTGCCCGCCGCAACGGCGCGGCACGTTAGGCCCGAGCGCCTGCGGCCCCCAGCCGGCGTCCTGCTGCTCATCCATGGCAGGGAATGCGCCTCGCACGCGCATGGCCCCGGCAGGGCCTCGCAAACCAGAGCGGCGATTCGGTCCATGGCAGGCTAAAGTGAATCAAAGTCGGACGCGAGCTGCCGGCAAAAATCACTTGAAGCGAGAATTCCCATGGCTGAGTCTTCTGTCGGTAGCTTGGTTGATCCCTCCGTCCGGTTGGTGCTGGTCGAATCGGAGTTGAACGCGCTGCGGGCCGAGCGCGCGGAAGCCGATGCCAGGTTGCGCCAGATGCTCGCGGTGATCAGCGCGTTCCGCGATGGCGACTTCTCGGCGCGGATGCCGGGCGACTGGGATGGCACCGAGTTCCGCGTCGCCCAGGCCTTCAACCAGGCGCTCGCGCACGACGAGCGCATCTCGTCCGAGATCACCCGCCTCAGCGAGAAGGTGGGCAAGGAAGGGCGGCTCAAGCAGCGGATGACCGTGCCCGGCGCCATCGGCGGCTGGGCCAGCACGGTCGACTCGCTCAACATGCTGATGGACGACCTCGTGCGTCCGACCAACGACATCGCGCGCACCATCGGCGCCGTGGCCAAGGGCGACCTCGGCCAGTCGATGGAGCTCAGCGTGGACGGGCGGCCGCTGCGCGGCGAGTTCCTGCGCTCGGCGACGTTGGTCAACTCCATGATCGACCAGCTCTCGGTGTTCACGTCGGAAGTCACGCGCGTCGCGCGCGAGGTGGGCACCGAAGGCAAGCTCGGCGGCCAGGCGCAGGTCAAGGGGGTGTCGGGCGTGTGGAAGGAGCTGACCGACTCCGTCAACCAGATGGCCGGCAACCTGACGGCCCAGGTGCGCAACATTGCCGAGGTGACCATCGCCGTGGCCAACGGCGACCTGTCCAAGAAGATCACCGTGGACGTGCGCGGCGAGATCCTGCAGTTGAAGGAGGCCACCAACACCATGGTGGAACAGCTGCGCTCCTTCGCCTCCGAGGTCACCCGCGTGGCGCGCGAGGTGGGCACCGATGGCCGGCTGGGCGGCCAGGCCGTCGTGCCGGGCGTGACCGGGGCCTGGAAGGACCTGACCGACTCCGTCAACGCGATGGCCACCAACCTGACGGCCCAGGTGCGCAACATCGCCACGGTCACCACGGCCGTGGCGCGGGGCGACCTGTCGCGCAAGATCACCGTCGACGTCAAGGGCGAGATCCTGGAGCTCAAGGAGACCATCAACACGATGGTCGACCAGCTCAACGGGTTCTCCTCCGAAGTCACGCGGGTCGCGCGCGAGGTCGGCACCGAAGGCAAGCTCGGCGGCCAGGCCCAGGTGCCGGGCATCGCCGGAACCTGGAAGGACCTGACCGACTCGGTCAACTCGATGGCGTCGAACCTGACCGGCCAGGTGCGCAACATCGCCGACGTCGCCACGGCCATCGCCAAGGGCGACCTGTCCTCAAAGATCACGGTCGAAGTGCAGGGCGAGATCCTGGCGCTGAAGAACACCATGAACACCATGGTCGACCAGCTCAACGGCTTCGCGTCCGAGGTCACGCGGGTCGCGCGCGAGGTGGGCACGGAAGGCAAGCTCGGCGGCCAGGCCCAGGTGCCCGGCGTCGCCGGCACGTGGAAGGACCTGACCGACAACGTCAACTTCATGGCCTCCAACCTCACGGGGCAGGTCCGCAACATCGCCGACGTGACGACCGCGGTGGCCAACGGCGACCTGTCGCGCAAGATCACGGTGGACGTCAAGGGCGAGATCCTCGAGCTCAAGAACACCATCAACACGATGGTCGACCAGCTCAACGGCTTCGCGTCGGAGGTCACGCGCGTGGCCCGCGAGGTGGGCACCGAAGGCAAGCTGGGCGGCCAGGCGCAGGTGCGCGGCGTCGCGGGCACCTGGAAGGACCTGACCGACTCGGTCAACGCCATGGCCACCAACCTGACGGGCCAGGTGCGCAACATCGCCGAGGTGACGACCGCGGTGGCCAATGGCGACCTGTCCAAGAAGATCACCGTGGACGTGCGCGGCGAGATCCTGGAACTGAAGAACACGATCAACACGATGGTCGACCAGCTCAACGCGTTCGCCGGCGAAGTCAGCCGCGTCGCGCGCGAGGTGGGCACCGACGGCAAGCTGGGCGGCCAGGCCCAGGTGCTGGGCGTGGCCGGCACCTGGAAGGACCTGACCGACAACGTCAACTCGATGGCCTCCAACCTCACGGGCCAGGTGCGCAACATCGCCGACGTGGCCACCGCGGTGGCCAACGGCGACCTCTCGCGCAAGATCACGGTGGACGTCAAGGGCGAGATCCTCGAGCTCAAGAACACGCTCAACACGATGGTCGACCAGCTCAACGCCTTCGCCTCGGAGGTGTCGCGCGTGGCGCGCGAGGTCGGCACCGAGGGCAAGCTGGGCGGGCAGGCGCAGGTGCGGGGCGTGGCCGGCACGTGGAAGGACCTGACCGACAACGTCAACTCGATGGCCTCCAACCTCACGGGCCAGGTGCGCAACATCGCCGACGTGACCACCGCCGTGGCCAAGGGCGACCTCTCGCGCAAGATCACGGTGGAGGTCAAGGGCGAGATCCTCGAGCTCAAGAACACCATCAACGTGATGGTCGACCAGCTCAACGGCTTCGCCTCCGAGGTCACGCGCGTGGCGCGCGAGGTCGGCACCGAAGGCAAGCTGGGCGGCCAGGCCCAGGTGCCCGGCGTGGCCGGCACCTGGAAGGACCTGACCGACAACGTGAACTTCATGGCCTCCAACCTCACGGGCCAGGTGCGCAACATCGCCGACGTGACCACGGCCGTGGCCAAGGGCGACCTCTCGCGCAAGATCACGGTGGAGGTCAAGGGCGAGATCCTGGAGCTCAAGAACACCATCAACACCATGGTCGACCAGCTCAACGCGTTTGCGGGCGAGGTCAGCCGCGTGGCGCGCGAGGTGGGCACCGAAGGCAAGCTCGGGGGCCAGGCGGCGGTCGAAGGCGTGGCCGGCACGTGGAAGGACCTGACCGACAACGTCAACTCGATGGCCTCCAACCTCACGGGCCAGGTGCGCAACATCGCCGAGGTGACCATCGCGGTGGCCAACGGCGACCTGTCCAAGAAGATCACCGTGGACGTGCGCGGCGAGATCCTGGAGCTCAAGGAAACCATCAACACGATGGTCGACCAGCTGCGCGCGTTCTCGGTGGAGGTCAGCCGCGTCGCGCGCGAAGTCGGCACCGACGGCAAGCTCGGCGGCCAGGCGCAGGTGCCCGGCGTGGCCGGCACGTGGAAGGACCTGACCGACAACGTCAACTCGATGGCCAACAACCTCACCGGCCAGGTGCGCAACATCGCCGACGTCGCCACCGCCATCGCGCGCGGCGACCTCAGCCGCAAGATCACCGTGGACGTCAAGGGCGAGATCCTGCAGCTCAAGGAGACCATCAACACGATGGTGGAGCAGCTCGGCGCGTTCGCGTCCGAGGTCACGCGCGTCGCCCGCGAGGTGGGCACCGAAGGCAAGCTGGGCGGCCAGGCGCAGGTCCTGGGCGTCGCCGGCACCTGGAAAGATTTGACCGACAACGTCAACTCGATGGCCAACAACCTCACGGGCCAGGTGCGCAACATCGCCGAGGTGACCATCGCGGTGGCCAACGGCGACCTGTCCAAGAAGATCACCGTGGACGTGCGCGGCGAGATCCTCCAGCTCAAGGAGACCATCAACACGATGGTCGAGCAGCTGCGGTCCTTCGCCTCGGAGGTCACGCGCGTGGCGCGCGAGGTGGGCACCGAAGGGCGCCTGGGCGTGCAGGCGGTGGTGCCGGGCGTGGCCGGCACGTGGAAGGACCTGACCGACTCGGTCAACACCATGGGCGGCAACCTCACCTCGCAGGTGCGCAACATCGCCGAGGTGACGACGGCCGTGGCACGGGGCGACCTGAACCGCAAGATCACGGTGGACGTCAAGGGCGAGATCCTGGAGCTCAAGAACACCATCAACACGATGGTCGACCAGCTCAATTCGTTCGCGGGCGAGGTCACGCGCGTGGCGCGCGAGGTGGGCACCGAGGGCAAGCTGGGCGGGCAGGCGCAGGTGGCCGGCGTGGGCGGCACCTGGAAGGATCTGACCGACAACGTCAACTTCATGGCCTCCAACCTCACCGAGCAGGTGCGCGGCATCGTCAAGGTGGTGACCGCGGTGGCCAACGGCAACCTCAGCCAGCGCCTGACGGTGCAGGCCAAGGGCGAGGTCGCGGCCCTGGCCGACACCATCAACAACATGACCGACACGCTGGCGACCTTCGCCGACCAGGTGACCAACGTCGCTCGCGAGGTGGGCGTCGATGGACGCCTCGGCGGCCAGGCCAACGTGCCGGGCGCCGCCGGCACCTGGAAGGACCTGACCGGCAACGTCAACCTGCTGGCGGCCAACCTGACCACGCAGGTGCGTGCGATCGCGGAGGTGGCCACCGCGGTGACCAAGGGCGACCTGACGCGCTCGATCCAGGTGGAGACGCGCGGCGAGGTGGCCGAGCTCAAGGACAACATCAACACGATGATCTCCAACCTGCGCGAGACCACCGAGAGCAACCGCGAGCAGGACTGGCTCAAGACCAACCTGGCGCGCTTCACCGGCATGCTGCAGGGCCAGCGCGAACTCAGCACCGTGGGCAAGCTGCTGCTGACCGAGCTCGCGCCGCTGGTCAACGCGCACCAGGGCACCATCTACCACCTGGTGGGTTCGGCCAGCGGCGGCGAACTGTCGCTGCTCGCGAGCTACGCGCAGGGCATGGCCTTGCCGATGACGCTGCGCCTGGGCGAGGGGCTGGTCGGCCAGTGCGCGCTGGAAAAGCGCCGCATCCTGCTGTCGGACGTGCCGGCCGAGTTCGTCAAGATCGAGTCGAGCCTGGGCCGGGCCCGCAAGGTCAGCGTGATCGTGCTGCCGGTGCTGTTCGAGGACGAGACCAAGGCCGTCATCGAACTGGCCTCCGTCCAGAATTTCAGCACGGGCTCGCTGGCGTTCCTCGAGCTGCTGACGCAGAGCATCGGCGCGGTGTTCAACACCATCGAGGCGACGATGCGCACCGAGGGCCTGTTGACGCAGTCCCAGCAGCTGACCGTGGAACTGCAGTCGCGCCAGGCCGAACTGCAGCAGACCAACGAGGAGCTGGGCACCAAGGCGCGCCTGCTGGCCGAGCAGAACGCCGAGGTCGAACGCAAGAACTCCGAGGTGGAGCAGGCTCGTCGCGCCCTCGAGGAGCAGGCGGCGGAACTCGCGCTCACGTCCAAGTACAAGTCCGAGTTCCTCGCCAACATGTCGCACGAACTGCGCACGCCGCTGAACTCCATCCTGATCCTGAGCCAGCAACTGGCGGAGAACGCGGCGGGCAACCTGCAGCCCAAGCAGGTGGAGTTCTCGCGCAACATCAATTCGTCCGGCTCGGACCTGCTGCACCTGATCAACGACATCCTGGACCTGTCCAAGATCGAGTCGGGCACGGTGACCGTGGAGGTGGAGGACATCGCCTTCTCCGGGCTGCGCGACAACATCGATCGCAATTTCCGCCACGTGGCCGAGGCCAAGAACCTGCCGTTCCGCATCCAGTTCGATGCGGGCCTGCCGCGGTCGATGGAGAGCGATCCGAAGCGGCTGCAGCAGATCCTGAAGAACCTGCTGTCCAACGCGGTCAAGTTCACCTCGCAGGGCCACGTGCAGGTGGCGGTGCGGCTGGTGAACGAGGGCTGGACGCCCGAGCACCCGGTGCTGAGCAGCGGCCACCCGGTGGTGGCGTTCATCGTCGAGGACACGGGCATCGGCGTGCCCCCGGACAAGCAACGCCTGATCTTCGAAGCGTTCCAGCAGGCCGACGCCGGCACCTCGCGCAAGTACGGCGGCACCGGTCTCGGACTGGCGATCAGCCGCGAACTGGCCGTGCTGCTCGGTGGCGAGATCAAGCTGTCGAGCGTCCACGGCGAAGGCAGCGTGTTCACGTTGTACCTGCCGCTGCAGTACACCGGGCCCGCGTCGGCCCGCGTCGGTGGCCGCAGCGAGGCCGCGGTCGAGGAGCCGCGCACGGAAATGACCGTGCTGCCCGTCGCGCGCGAGGAGCACATCCCCGACGACCGCAACAGCATCGAACCGGGCGACTCCTCGATCCTGATCGTGGAGGACGATCCGCACTACGCGCGCATCATGCTGGGGCTGGCGCGCGACAAGGGATTCAAGGGCGCGATCGCCACCAAGGGCGCCCACGCGCTGTCGCTGGCCCGCCAGTTGCAGCCCTCGGCGATCTCCCTGGACATCTTCCTGCCCGACATGCTCGGCTGGACCGTGCTCAACCAGCTCAAGCTCGATCCCGCGACGCGCCACATCCCCGTGCAGATCGTCTCGCTGGAGGAGGAGCGGCAGCACGGCCTGTCGCACGGCGCCTTCGCCTACCTGGTCAAGGAGCCGACGACCGCCGGCCTCGAAGCGGCCTTCGATCGGATCAAGGCCTTCTCGGTCCCGCGCACCAAGCGGCTGCTGGTCGTCGAGGACAACGACATCGAGCGCGCGTCGATCGTCGAATTGCTGGGCCACGACGACATCGAGATCGCCACGGCGGGAACGGGCGCGGAGGCGCTGGCGGCGCTGTCCACGCAACGCATCGACTGCATCGTGCTCGACCTGCGCCTGCCCGACATGACCGGCTTCGAACTTCTCGAACGGCTTCAGGCGAGCCCGAACCTCGCGTCGATCCCGGTCGTCGTGTTCACGGGCCGCGACCTGTCGACGGAGGAAACTGCAGCGCTGCGCCACATGGCCAAGAGCATCGTGCTCAAGGACGTGCAGTCGCCCGAGCGCCTGCTCGACGAGACGGCGCTGTTCCTGCACCGCGTCGTCACCGAGCTGCCGCTTCAGAAGCAGGCGATGCTCGAGCGCCTGCATGGCGGCAAGGACGTGCTGCGCGGATTGAAGGTGCTGATCGTCGACGACGACGCCCGCAACATCTTCGCGCTCACGTCCGTGCTCGAGAACCACGAGATGGAGATCATCAGCGCGACCAACGGACGCGACGCGATCCAGCTCATCGAGAGCACGCCCGACCTGGCCATGGTGCTGATGGACATCATGATGCCGGAGATGGACGGCTACGAGACCATGCGCGAGATCCGCAGCAAGCCGCAGTTCCGCACGCTGCCGATCCTCGCGCTCACCGCCAAGGCGATGAAGGGCGACCGCGAAAAGTGCCTGGATGCCGGCGCGAGCGACTACATTTCCAAACCGGTCAACACCAACCAATTGCTGTCACTCATGCGGGTCTGGCTGTTCCGCTGACCCTTCAGGGACGGGCTGAACAGCTGTACGGTCGCCGTCCCTTTGCCGTTGCATTCCTTCGAGATCCTCATGAGCAAGCCCGTCTATTCCTCCGACGACGATGCCCACAGGCTCGCCGCCGCGCTCGCTCCCACCGATCCGCTGCCCATCAACATCCTGATCGTCGACGACGAGCCGCGCAACCTGACCGTGCTCGAGACGGTCCTCGATGACCCGGGCTACCGGCTGGTGCGCGCGCTGACGCCCGACGAGGCGTTGCTGCACGTGGTCAACCACGAGTTCGCGCTGCTGATCCTCGACATCCAGATGCCCGGCATGACCGGCTTCGAGCTGGCGCACACGATCAAGTCGCGCAGGAAGTCGTCGCAGATCCCGATCATCTTCCTAACCGCGCATTTCAACGACGACGAGCACGTGCTGGAAGGCTACGGCACCGGCGCGGTCGACTACCTGCACAAGCCCGTCAATGCCGTGGCCCTGCGCTCCAAGGTCGCCGTGTTCGCCGAGCTGCACCGGGCCGGGCGCCGGCTGATCCTGGCCAACCGGGCGCTCGCGGACGAGGTGGTGCAACGCACGCGGGCGCAGGACGAGCTGAGCCGCTGGAACGCCCAGCTCGACCAGGTCGTCAACCAGCGGACCGCGGCGCTCGGCGCGAGCAACGCGCGCCTGCGCCTGGCCACGGACACCCTGGGCCTGGGCTTCTGGGAATGGGAGGTCGACGCCGATCGCTGGACGTGGGAGAACGACTCGCCGGCGATCCTGTTCGAGTCGCCACGCGACCGCTGGCCGGCGTCGGCCGCGCAATTCACGAGCGTGCTGCATGCGGACGATGTCTCGCGTTTCGCGGACGTCGTGGCCGGCGTGCGCCAGTCGGCCACGCGCTTTTCCTTCCAGGGCCGCGTCGCGACGGGCGAGCCGGGCCGTGAACGCTCCCTGGAACTCGATGGCCGGCTGCTGGACGAGCCCGGCCGGCCGCGCAAGTTCCTCGGGTCGATCCGCGACATCACCGAGCAGGTCGCGGCCGCGCGCGAGGTGCGCGCGAGCGAGGCGCGCTATCGCACGCTGTTCCACTCGATCGACGACGGGTTCTGCATCGTCGACATGCTGTACGACGCCGATGGCCTGGCGAGCGACTTCCGAATCGCCGAGGCCAATGGCGGCTTCGCGCGCCACCTGGGCATCCCCAACCCGGCCGGCCAGCTCGCCAGCGCCGCGATGCCCGGGCTCGAGCCGGTCTGGCTGCAGGGCCTGGCCGCCGTCGCCGAGCATGGCACCTCGTTCCGGCACCAGGGCCTGCTGGCGTCACGCGGGCGCATCATCGAGATGCACGCGTTCGCGCTCGAGGGCGCCGGCGACCATGCCGTGGCCGTCCTGCTGCGCGACATCACCGCGCGCCGCCAGGCCGAGGACGCCCTGCGCGAACGGGAACGTTTCCTCACGACCGTCACGGAGGCGGCGAGCGTGGGCATCGCGGTGATCGATGCGAACTACCGCTACCGCTTCGTCAACACCGCCTTCGGCCAGTTGCTGCGCGCACGGCACGACATCAGCATCGGCGAGGCCGTCGGCACGCAGAACCCGGAACGCTGGGCCTACGCGCAGCCGGTGATCCAGCGGGCGCTCGACGGTGAGCGGCAGTCGATCGAGTTCGAGGTCGAGGTGGCCGGTGCGGCCGGCGAGGCGGCCGGCACCCGGCACCTGTGCGCGTTCGTCGAACCGCATATCGACCAGCATGGTTCGTCGACGGCCGCCATCGTGCTGGTGGACATCTCGACCATCAAGCAACTGGAGGCCGACCTGCGCGCGGCCGATCGGCACAAGGACGAGTTCCTGGCCACCCTGGCGCACGAACTGCGCAACCCGCTGGCGCCCGTGCGCAATGCCGTGCGGATCCTGCACCTGAAGTCCAGCGACCACCCGCAGGCCATCCGCGCTGCCGAGATCATCGAGCGGCAGGTGAAGGTGATGACGCGCCTGATCGACGACCTGATGGATGTCGCGCGGATCAGCCAGGGCCGTCTCGAACTGCGCTTCCACGACGTCAACCTGCGCAGCGCCATCGACCTGGCCATTGAAGGCAGCCGGCCGCAGATCGAAGAGGCCGCGCAGGTGCTCCAACTGGAGCTGCCGGACGCGCCCGTGCTGCTGCGCGCGGACGTCACCCGGCTCGCGCAGGTGTTCACGAACATCCTGACCAACGCCTCGAAGTACACCGATCGCGGCGGCGTGATCACGCTGAGCGTCAACGTGTCCCCCGCGCAGGTGCAGGTCACCGTGCGCGACACCGGGATCGGCATCGCCCCCGAGAACCTCTCACGCGTCTTCGACATGTTCTCGCAGGTCGAGGTCGCGCTGGCCCGGTCGCGCGGCGGGCTGGGCATCGGCCTGTCGCTCGCCCGGCGCCTCGTGCAGATGCATCAGGGCAGCATCGTCGCCGCCAGCGACGGCCTGGGCCGCGGCAGTGCGTTCACGATCACGTTGCCCACGATCGCCGAGGACATCGTCGTCCCCCGCGGCGATGCGCGTCCGGCCGTCGTCGCCACGCAGGACGCGCGCCGCGTGCTGGTCGTCGACGACAACCAGGACGGCGCCGAGACGCTCGCATTGCTGCTGGGCATCCACGGCTACGACGTCAGCACCGCGGCCGACGGCGAGGAGGCCCTCCGCGCGGCGCAGGCCCAGCACCCCGACATCATCCTGCTGGACATCGGGCTGCCGAAGCTCAACGGCTACGAGGTCTGCAAGGCGATCCGCGCGCAGCCCTGGTCGGCGAACACGCCGATCATCGCGATCACCGGCTGGGGCGACCCGGCCGCCAAGGCCGCGGCGCTCGAAGCGGGCTTCGATCGTCATTTCGTCAAGCCCGTGCCCGAGGACCAGCTCGTCGACACGATGCGCGAGCTGGCCGCGAATCGACGGGCCTGACCTCCGGGCCGACTCGGCCGCGCGGACGCGCCCGGGCTAGCGCCGGGCCGCCTCGGCGACCGCGGCAATGAGCGCCGGCGGCTCGACGGGCTTGCCCAGGTGGGCGTCGTAGCCGACTTCGAGGGCACGTGCCTGATCCTCGAGCCGCGCGAACGCCGTCAAGGCGATGGCCGGGATCTGATTGCCCGACCCGCGGACCCGTGTCAACAGTTCATAGCCGTCGATCTGCGGCATGCCGATGTCGCTGATCATCACGTCGTAGGCGGCCTCGGACAGGGCGCCCAGCGCCTGCGTGGCGCTCTCGACGGCGCGCACGTCGGCACCTTGATCCTGCAGCAGCTGTTCGATCATCTCGCGGCCGTCGCGATCGTCCTCGACGAGCAGCACGGTGAGGCCTGCGAGGGGACAGGCGGACGACGCGGCGCCGCGGGCCGCCGTCGCCGGGCCGTCGGCGACCGGTAGCGGCGGCCCGGCTTCGGCATGCGACGGCAGCCGCACCACGAACTCCGCGCCCTGGCCCAGGCCGCCACTCGCGGCAGTGACGCTCCCGCCATGCAGTTCGACCAGCCGCTTCACGATGGCCAGGCCCAGGCCGAGCCCGCCTTGCGATCGCGTGCTGGATCCGTCCGCCTGCTGGAAGCGCTCGAAGACCTGCGGAAGGAACGCGGGGGCGATGCCGATGCCGGTGTCCTTGAAGCTGATGGCGACCGCGTCGTCGACGGCGCGCGCCTGCACGTGCACGGTGCCGCCCTCCGGCGTGAACTTGATGGCATTGGTGAGCAGGTTGCGAAACACCTGCTGCAGCCGCTGCGGATCCCCGACCAGCGGCGTCATCGCGGGCGCGACGCTGGCGTCGATCGTGATGCGCTTGGACTCGGCCATCGGGGTCAGCGACGCGATCACCTGATCCAGCAACTGCGCGGGGACGACCGTCTGCAGCTCCAGGCTGACCTTGCCGGCGACGATGCGGCTCATGTCGAGCAGGTCCTCGATCAGCTTGGCCTGCGAGCGCGCGTTGCGCTCGATCGTGTCGACGCCACGCGCCAGGTCGCCGAGGTCGGCGCGGCGCTGCTGCAACACGTAGGTCCAGCCGAGGATCGCGCTGAGCGGCGTCCGCAGTTCATGCGACAGGATGGCCAGGAAGTCGTCCTTGGCCCGGTTGGCGCTTTCCGCGTCCGCCCGCGCGAGGCGCTCGGCTTCGTACAGTCGCCGGTTTTCGGCCCCGATCGTCGCCTGCTGCTCCAGGTAGCTGCGCGCCTCGTACTGCCGACGGCGCGAGCGCATCGCGGAATTGACGGCGCTCGCCAGCGTGTCGCTGTTCAACGGCCGTTCCAGCAGGATGGCGTTGCCCAGCTTGGCCAGCGTGGCGGCCCGGCGCACCGGCGCGCCGCCTGAGCGCCGGCTCGTGAGCACCACGAAGGGAAAGTCGGACCACGGGGCCTGCCCGTCGATCCACTGGTGCAGGGCAAGGGCGCCGACGTCGTCGAGCGATTCCTCGGTGAGGACGGCCGTGGTGATGTCGTTGCCAAGGCGTGCCGCGAACGCAGCCAGGCCGTCGCAGACGAGGATCGTCGCGTCCAGGGGCGCCAGCACCTGGGCGATCACCGCGGCGTCGCGCCCGCGGGGCGCCAGCACGAGCACCGTGCGATCGTGCGTCGAGGCCTCCATGGATCAGCCTTCGGAGCCCGTCAGCATCGGCGTCTTGCCCTTGTACGAGACGGCCCCCGCCAGCACGCCCTCGAAACCATGCAGTTCGTCGCCCACCTGGATGCCCGAGGGCAGGCCCAGGCGCATCTCCCGGATCGACCTCTCGTTGTGGGTGATCCGGCTCTTGAGCACCACCACGGCGGTGCGGACCTCGCTCTCCGCCTCGAAGTAGCGGTACAGCAGGATCGTGTCGCTCAGGTAGCTCAGGTCGATGTCCGAACGCACGTCGCCCACCAGGCCGTGCTGCCCCACGATCAGCATCGTGATGACGCCCTGCTGGTTCAGGAAGGTGAGCAGCTCGTGCATGTGCAGCAGCAGGAAGCTCTGCCCCGGCATCGCGTGCACGTAGGCGTTCAGGCTGTCGATGCCCACGAAGCGCGCCCCGCGCTGTCGAACCGCATCGACCACGCGCGCCGCGAACTCGCCCGGGGACAGCGATGCCGGGTCGATCTGGTGGACGATCAGTTGACCGTTGTCGATGAAGCCGTCCAGCGCCATGCCCAGGTTGCGGCTGCGAACGAGCAGGGTGCCCAGGCCTTCGTCGAACAGGTAGTAGTCGGCGCGCTCCCCGCGTTCGAGCGCGGACAGCATGCACCGCAACGCGG
>Ga0209677_100298_pt1 | contig 32497 bp, 27 predicted proteins | sample AraplaCvi_mCL_r2_2_FD_184285 | JGI IMG/M metagenome (GOLD analysis project Ga0209677, IMG submission 184285) | Arabidopsis root microbial communities from North Carolina, USA - plate scrape CL_Cvi_mCL_r2 (SPAdes) (version 2) | ecosystem: Host-associated > Plants > Roots > Endosphere | place: USA... | reverse complement strand
GTAATTGCGAACGGCATGGGCGTGATACTAACTCTGCCCGCCCGCGCACAGCAACTCACTCAGTGCTCGCCCCGAATTCTGGATCCGCCGCTTTGGGTCAAAAGCAGCGATTAGGGCTTCCAGCATGCAGGCCCGGGTTGCCGCTGAGAGCGGACATCATCCGACGATCGGCCAATGACGCCTTTGGGCCCACGAGCGGACATGCACTATCGTAAAACGTCTCGGCGCTTGCCCCTACTATTCATGTCGTCAGTAGCGTTATCGTAGGGGAGCTTGTAGCGGTTCGTCAGTCGCTTCTCCTGTACGCTCAGGAGGTGAAGGCGCAGAAGGCGGAAAATGCCTTTGTGGCTCCGCCTGGCGATTCAACCGCAAAGCCGCCCTGTTCCGGCGTCGATCAGCCGAGCTGACCCATGAGCAGGGACGCCTGTGCAATAGCAGGGTGGTGGTAGGCGAGGAGCAGGCTCAAGCACCACGGCACGAGTGAGGCCAGCGCTATCAGCCCAAACTCGGACGCCAGCGGGGATCGGGTTCTAACCGGCAGCTCAGTGGGCAAAGGAACGCCTCCTTTCCGCCAAGCCCCATCGCGCGAGCGCAAGCACCTCGCCAGCAAGCGCCTTGAATTGACGGCCGTGGCGTCAACCGTTGCGCAGGAATCGCAGCCGCAATGGCTTGAGCACGAATAAAGCCAATCCCACCACCACGAAATTCATGATGGCAGTCAAGACGAATACCAAGTGCCAACCGCCGCTCGCTGATTTGATGAGGTTGGCAACCGGCACGAGGAAGGCCGACGCGCCTTTGGCAGTGTAGAGCAGGCTGAGATTGACGGTTGCAAACTTGGTTCCGAAAGTGTCCGTGCACGTGGACGGGAATAGGCTGAAGATTTCACCCCACGTTAAGAAGATCAATGCAGCGAAGAGAACGAATGCCCAGGGGGCATGACCCAGAGTCCCCAGCAACCAATACGCTACTCCGCCCAGACCGAACGCGATCGCCATCGTATATTCGCGTCCGATCTGGTCTGAAATCCAGCCAAAGAGAGGGCGCGCTCCACCATTGCAGATGCTGTCGACGACCAGCGCCACGCTCAGCGCCGACGCGCCGAACAGGATCACCACGTCCCCAACACCAAAGTCCTTGGCGATAGGTGCGATCTGCGCCGTCGCCATCAATCCGCTCGCCGACACCATGATGAACATGATGTAAAGTAGCCAGAATACCGGAGTGCCCAATACTTGCCGAGGTGTGTAGCTGCGCGCCGTCTGCATCACTCTTGGCGCGGCGATGCCGACCATCTCGTCGGGATCCGGTGCCCGCAAGAACCACGCTAAGACGAAAACAATCCCACCCTGAACCAGCCCGAACCAGAAAAAAGCTGCTTCGTAGCCGGCGGCATCAATGACCGCCCGAATAGGAACGACGGTCAGCGCTGCGCCGGCGCCGTATCCCGCCGCCGTAAGACCGACGGCCAAACCGCGACGGTCAGGAAACCACTTAACGGCTTGACCGACACAGGTCGCATAGACCGCTCCGCCTCCAGTGCCACCGACCACAGCACCGAGATACAGCATTGCGAGGGATTCTGCGTAGGCATTGATCATCCAGCCGAGGGCGACCAGGATGCCTCCAACTGCCACTACCAGCTTAGCGCCACGTCGCCCGCCGAGACTGTCAACGATCCAGCCATGGATCGGCGTGAGCCAGGTCTCAAGGGCGATGAAGATGCTAAATGCAACCTGGATCGATGCTATCGACCATCCATGCGCCTTGCTGATGGGATTGACGAAGAGCGTCCAACCGTACTGCAGGTTGGCGATCAATATCATGCATAAGATGCAGCAGATAAGCTGGGTCCCACGTGCCGCCGGAATTGCGGGCGATCGAGACTCAATGGTTGCTGTCGTCATGTTTCCGTCCCCTGTTGGCGGCACTGATGTGCCGAAGTACGGTTGGCCACTCGTTCGAGCCAGGGGCGCCCGCGTGCTTCTGAGTTTCGGGTTGGCTAGTTAGATTTTGATCTTAGGTCCCGAAGGCGGGCCTCCTTCTATCCTGCCAAGTACGAGGTACGATTACACTAATCACTCAATTGGCGAGAGGTCCGGGAAGTTCCACGTAATGTTCTAGTTCTTTCGTTTCGGATTTGGAAATAGCCGGTGCCGACGGCGAAGCGAGAGCCGACTTTGAGGCGAGGCAACTTCCGAGGTGGGTCACAGGCGGTCAGCAGGAGTTTCAGCCGCTTACTTCCGGTCCATTCCCGTAACCGGACATCCCGATTTAGGAACGCCGAGATGTGCCATTAGCGAAGTTCAGCAAAGCGCAATGGGCGACTAATGGCCGCCCGCCGGCAGCTTGAGGGTGCGGCGCACCACGCTCTCGTGTTGCGGTTCCTATGATCGACCAACTATATTCCTCGTAAACATCCACGCTGCAAGGATCGCAGCGAACTGTCGACCTCGCGATCGACTGCAGGCTCGGCGCGAACGAGAACGGCGGATCACGCTTCGCTGATCCGCCCGACGGGCTTCGGACGGTAATGCGCAAGGATCAGGACAGTGCCCCGAGTACGCCGCGGGTGGCCTGGTCGATCTCCTCGACATAGCGCCGGCGGGCGAAGGATTCGGTGAGGAAGCCGACGACCTTGCGGCTGTTCTCGGATTCCAGCACGGCCAGCACCTCGGCGCCGGAATCGTCGAAGATCTTCATCGCGGTCTTCACGTTCATCTCGGGCAGCAGCGCGACGTCGATATATTTGGCGAGCTCGACCACCTGGATTTCGTCGGCGATCGAGTCGAGCTCGCCGGAGTACAGGTCCGGCAACGACACCAGCCCGCAATAATCGTCGCTGTTGTTGACCACCACCACCGCCTGGCGCGAGCCGAGCAGGAATTCATGGCGGCAGGCCGCGATCGTGGTCGTGGTCGGGCACTTGGCGACGTCGGAGCGCATCATCCGCTCGACGGTGAGATTGCGCAGCCAGCCGACATCGTTGGCGCTGCGGATGGTCTCGCCGCGCAGATGCAGGCGCCAGGTCGAGAACGAATGCCCAAACATGAAGCGAACGCAGATCGAGGTGACGATGCAGCCGGCCAGCACGACCGCGGTGACGTCGACATTGCGCGTCATTTCCAGCACCAGGAACGACATCGTCAGCGGACCGCCGACGATGGCGACGCCGAGCGTCGCCATGCCGGTCAGCATCGCCACCAGCGGATCGACCGCGAAGGATGCGGGCACCACCATGACGAGCAGCGCCGCGAACAGCTTGCCGAGCAGGCTGCCGACGAACAGCGAAGCGAAGAACAGACCGCCGCGGAAGCCGGACGCCAGCGAGATCAGGCAGGCGGCGAGCTTCAGCACGATGACCAGCGCGATCGTGGTCGCCAGCATGTCGCGATGCAGATCGAGCACCATGGCGCCGTGACCGGCCGCCAGCACCTGCGGGGTCACGATCGCCATTGCACCGACGCAGACGCCACCGATGACAGGACGAAGCCAGACCGGAATCCATTTGCGAACGAACAGACGCTCGACATAGGACGAGCTGCGCATCACCACGATGCCGATCCCGCTCACGATCAGCGCCAGCACCATCAGCGACAGATATTGCTCGAGCCCGACCGCGCCCACACGGGGGACATCCAGCTGATAAGGCGCGCCGCCGAGCCATTGCGCCGTGAGTGCGCCGGCGAGCGATGCCGCCAGGATCGGCGCCGCGCTGCCGACCGCGTAGACCCCGACGATCAGCTCGCAGGCATAAAAGGCGCCGGTGATCGGGGCGCCGAACGCCGCGGCGATGGCGGCGGCGGCGCCGCAGCCGACGATCAGGCGGAGATCATTGCGGCGGAGTGTCAGATACTGACCGAGCAGCGAGGCGGCGCCGGCGCCGATCTGGGTGTAGCCGGCCTCAAGGCCGACGGAAGCGCCAGAGCCGTTCGACACCAGCGTCTGCCAGCTCACCACGATGCTGTCGCGCAGCGACAGGCGACCGCCGCGCAGCGCATTGGCCTCGACCGGGTCGACGGCGGCGGCGATCTTCCAGCGGCGCCGCAGCCACTCCATGATCCCGAGCGACAGGCCGCCGAGGGCCGGCGCCAGCACCGCGATGACCGGATTGACCCAGTCTTTGGCGCTGAGCCGGACGTCGATCGGAATGCCGAAGATCAGAACATGTGCGATCTGCGCGATCTCGCTGATGAGCGTCACGATCGCGCCGGTGATGATGCCGATCACGAGCGCCAGCGGGATCAGGTAGAATTCGTTGCTGCGCAGCAGCGCCCGCAGCCTGATCACCAACCGGTTCGAGCCCTTTCGATCGATGATGTGCGCAAGCGTCGACAGCACGGGAAACCTTTGGATGAGAAGTCCGGCGTCGTGGTCGCATAACCCGACATTCTGCCCCGGACAAGCATCATCTCCGGCTATCGCCGCAAAGGTGGTTTACCGTTGGAAAAGAAGGGCTTGCGAGACCCGATGCCGGGATACCGCCGACGGCTGCGCCGTCCGGATGTCGGACGCCGCGGAACGCCGATCGGGGACGCCGCGGATGACCGGCGCCTGTCCCGGTGCGGCCAGCCGCCGCTGGCTCGAGGGTCTCATTGCCGTGGGCCTGCGGGCTCCGCAATCTCGATTGCCGCATCCGTCACGAGAGAAGATCGGCGCAAGCCGATGCTCGCGCGACAGAATTTTCGCTTGCTTCAGGGATGACGTGACTTGGGATCCAGCGCCCGGGCGGACCGACGCAGCACCCTAAAGCGGCTTCTCGTCATCGGTCACCGGGGAGGTGATGACGAGGAACACCAGGTCGACCAGTCCGGTGTTGGAGATTGCGTGCTCGACCCCGGGCGGCAGGAAGATGAAGTCGTGCTTACGCACGACTTGGTTCTTGCCGTCGATCTCCATCAGCCCCTCGCCCTCGAGCACATGATAGATCTGCTCCTGCACCTTGTGCGCGTGGCGCGCGACATGGGCCATCGGCTGGTACATCGAGATGCGGTAGTCGAGATGGCGCGCGCCGGCCGTCTCCGGCATGACCAGCGGCTTCGATAGCGCGCCGCCGAAATGGTTCGGGAACTCGCGCCATGGCACCTCGGCGATGTTGCGGATGAAGGCGGTGGCTTTGTCTGCAGCCATGATCGGCGCTCCCATTCTTCTGTTCTTCGGCCTCACGTCACCAGCGCGCCGCCATCGAGATAGACGATCGAGCCGGTCATGAAGCCGATGGTCATGAAGGCGAGGATCTGCCGCGCAACATCATCCCCGAGGCCGACGCGGCCGACAGGCAGCGAGGCCGCAGTCTTCTCCAGCATCTCCTTGCGCGCCTGCTCCGGCATCGCGGCGCGGATCGGCGTATCGATGATGCCCGGCGACACTGCATTGACCCGCACCGGCGCGAGCTCGAGCGCGAGCGAGCGCGCCAGCGATTCCAGCGCGCCATTGGCGGCACCGATGATGGCAGAGTTCGGCCGCGGCCGTATGCTGAGATAACCGGTGACCAGGGTCAGCGAGCCGCCTGGATTGATCTTTGCCTCGCGCGCCACCCGCCAGGCGCCCCAGAACTTGCCCTCCATGGTGGCGCGAACGTCCTCCATCGCCACCGTCTTCACCGCTCCGGTCCGGAGCTGCGCCGCGGTGACCACGACATGGTCGACCGGTCCGCAGCGATGAAACAGGTTGGCGACGCTCTCGTCGCTGGTGACATCGGCGGCGACGGCACTGAGCTTCAGCTTCGTCGCAGCCGCATTCAGCCGCTCCTCGTTGCGCGCGGCGATGATGACGTCGGCGCCTTCCGCCTGCGCCAGTGTTGCGGTGGCGAGGCCGATCCCCGAGGAGCCGCCGACCACGACTATCTTCTTGCCGACGAGCTGCATGATGTCCTCTCCTTACGCTGGCTGAAAGCGCGTGCCGATGCCGGGCTTGCTCTGGCCAAGGCCGGGCAGCTCCCAGACGCCGGCGCCGGCCGGATTGACGTCGGCGGCGATGTCTACGTCGATCAGATAGGGCTTGTTGGCGGCGATGCCCTTGCGCACGGCCTCGCCGATATCGGCGGCGCGATCGACACGCACACCCTCGACGCCGCAGGAGCGCGCCATCGCGGCGAAGTCGGGATTGTAGCGCTCACCTGTGTTGGGATCGTGGAAGTCGGTCGCAAGCTCGCGGCCACCGAGATAGCCGCGCTGCAGGCCGCGGATCGAAGCATAGGCGTAGTTGTTCCACACCACCCACACCACGGGCAGATCATATTCGACCGCGGTGCCCAGCACGTTGGCATGCATGAAGAAGGCGCCGTCACCGCACACCGACACGCAGGGCCGATCGGGCGCGGCGAATTTCGCCCCCATCACGCCGGCGACGCCGAACCCCATCGGGCCGAACCCCATCGAGCCGATCAGCGAATCCGGCCGCTTCGGCTTGCAGAAGCCGAGCAGCCAGTTGTGATGCACGCCGATGTCGGAGACCAGAATCGCGTCCTCCGGTAGCGCCTTGTCGATCTCCAGCGCAGCGCGCTGCGGATTGATCGGCGCCGAGTCGTCGGAGAAGCCGGGCGCGACGAACTTGTCCCACTCCTTGCGATAGCCATCGATCTGCAGCAGCCATTTCTTGCGGGCATCGAGCATACGATCGAGATCGCCGCGGCGATCGAGCTCGGCATGAAGCTGGCGCAGGAAGGTGCGGACATCGGCCATCAGCCCGAGCGCGACCGGATAGTTGCGGCCGATCTCCTCGGGATCGATGTCGACATGAATCAGCCGCGTCGGCGGGATGGTAAAGGAATAGCCTGGAAGCCACGAGCTCGAGGTGCGGTCGTCGAAGCGGACGCCGAGCGCGAGCAGCACGTCGGCCTGCCGCGTCGCATGATTGGCCTGATAGTGGCCGGCGCGCGCCACAAGCCCAAGCGCGAGCGGATGGTTGGTGTCGATGGCGCCGAGGCCGCTTGCGGACGCCGCGACCGGAATCTGCAGGCGCTCGGCGAGCTTCAACAGCTCCTCCGCCGCGCCGCCATAGCGAACGCCCTGCCCGACGATGATCGCCGGCCGCTCCGCCGACAGCAGCATGTCGACTGCCTTGATCACGCCGTCGGGATCGGCGCCGCAGCGGCTGGAGATGTTCGCATTCCAGGCGATCGCGTTCGGCGCCTCTTCCGCGGCGGACTCCATGAACACGTCGAAGGGCACGTCGAGCACGACCGGACCGGGCCGCCCGGTCACCATCGTCTTCCAGGCCTGCCGCACCGCCAGCGGCACCATCTCGCCGCGCGTCGGCTGAAACACCTTCTTGCAATAGGAGCGCACGGTGGAGGGAAAATCGGCCTGGTGGTGCCGGTACAATTCCTGGAATGCGCCGCGATTGAACTGCGAGGTCGGCACGTTGCCGGTGACCGCCATGAACGGCACCGAGTCGAGAAACGCATTGCCGAGCGAGATCGGCAGATTCGCCGAGCCGGGGCCGCAGGAGGTGAAGGTCGCGGTCGGCCTGCCGGAGACACGGTAATAGACGTCGGCCATGAAGCCGGCGACGCTCTCGTGATGGGTGGAGATGGTCTTGATCTCGGCGGAACGCTCGTAGAGCGCGTCGATGAACTGGATGTTGCCGTGACCGCAGAGGCCGAACACCTGCGGCACCTTCTCCTGGATCAGATAGTCGACAATGACCTGGGCACCATTGAGCGTATTGCCTGACATCGATCCCTTCCCTTTTACATTCTGCTTTCTTGCGGCCTTCTTGAGCGGGCCGGCGCCCGGGAGACGCGGCACGTCGTCCCAGAGGGCCGAACCGTATGTCTCATAATGCTGTACGTCAATTCAGAATGTGATAGATTGTAGACGCTATCGGGAGGCACGCTTTGAGACCACGCTCCACGCCGAAGACCACAGAGAAGCCGGAACGGCTGCGCAAGGCCGATATCGCCAAGCTGGTCGCGCCGGCCAGGGACGACATCGACGACGACGCCGAGGAGCGCCAGCGCGGCGGCGTGCAGTCGCTCGGCCGCGCCTTCGCGATCCTGGAAGAGGTCGCACGACACCGCGAGGGCGTCGGCCTTGCCGATCTCAGCAAGCGCGTCGCCCTGCACAATTCCACCACCTTCCACCTCGCCCGCACCCTGGTGTCGCTCGGCTATCTGCGCCAGGAGAAGGAGTCCAAGCGCTACCGGATCGGCCGGCCGCTGTTCGCGCTGGCGGCGAGCGCGCTGGACGAGATCGAGATGGTCAATGTCGCGACGCCCGTGCTGGAGGACCTGTCGCGCGTATCAGGCGAGAGCAGCCATTTCGCGGTGCGGATGGGCGACGCCATCGTGGTGATCGCGCGCACCAGCGGCGCCGGCGCATTCCAGCTCACCGATCGCGTCGGCGTGGTGCGGCCGGCGCATTGCACGGCGCTCGGCAAGATCATTTTGGCCTCGCTGCGGCCGGACCAGTTGCAGCGTTTTCTCGCGCGTGTCGAGCTCACGCCATCGACTGAAAAGTCGATCACGGATGTAAAGGTGCTCTCGCGCGAGATCGAGGAGATCAGAACCACCGGCATCGCCTTTGACGACGGCGAGTTCAATGCGGAGGTGCGCTGCATCGCCGTGCCGGTGATGGACTTCACCGGCCAGGTGATCGGCGCGCTCGGCATTTCCGGGCCGATCTGGCGGATGTCGAACCAGGCGCTGCAGGCGCATGCCAAGGCGGTGCGGCTGGCGGCCAACCGGCTGTCGACCGATTTCGGCGCCAGGAGCGTGGCGCAGTTGCCGTGAGCCGGCGTTCCGGAGTGCCGATTTGGCGTTGACAGCGCCCATTCCAACCGGAGATAGTCTCCAGCAATAGAAAAACGTCTCTCACATTCTCGCATACCGATGCAGAAGCGATAGAGAGGACGACGATAAAGCCCCAACAGGGCACGGGAGGATGGCACGATGACCCGCTACAGCCGACGCACCCTGCTGCAAGCAAGCGCCGCTCTCGCCGGCGCCTCCAGCCTCGGTTTCCCGTCGATCGTTCGCGGCCAGGGTGACAAGATCAGGATCGGTCACCTGACGCCGCTCACCGGCTTTCTCGGCACACTCGGCACCTATGCGCAGCTCGGCATCCGGCTTGCGCAAGAGGAGATCAATGCGAGCGGCGGCGTCATGGGCCGTCAGCTGGACGTGCTCTCCGAAGACTCTGTCAATCCCGCGACCGCCGCAACCAAGGCGCAGCGCATGCTCGATCAGGACGGCGTGAGCGTGCTGATGGGCGAGATCAATTCGGCCTCCGCGCTGACCATCATGCAGGTCGCCGAGCGCAACAAGCGGCTCTACATGCAGATCGGTGCCCGTTCCGATGCGCTGCGCGGCAAGAACTGCAACCGTTACACCTTCCATGTCGATATTCCCTCCACCGTCATGGTGAACGCGGTAGGCAGGGCGCTGGTCCGCGACAACATGATGAAGGACAAGAAGTTCTACACGCTGACCGCAGACTACATCTTCGGCCACGATCTGGCGCGCGCGGCGCGCGCCTTCTTCGATGCCAATGGCGGCAAGGTGGCGGGCGACGAGCTGGTGGCGACCGACGTCACCGATTTCAGCCCGTATCTCCTCAAGATCCGGCAGGCGAAGCCGGACGTCGTCTGCTCCAACCTGGCCGGCAACCAGGTCACCAACCTGATCAAGCAATATGCCGAGTTCGGCCTGCCCTACCCGATCGTTGGCTTCAATCTGAACACAGCCGATGCCTGGGCTGCAGGACAAGGCAATCTCAGCGGCACCTGGCCGACGGTCTGGTATCACACGCTCGATGTGCCCGGCTCGAAAGCCTTCGTCGCGACGTTCACCAAGAAATACGGCAAGGTGCCGGAGAACCACGCCTGGATCGAATACATCTCGCTGAAGATGATGGTGCAGGCGATGGCCGAAACCAAGTCCACCGAGACCGACAAGTTGATTCCCTATTTCGAGCAGCAGACGCAGTTCGATATCTTGAAGGGCCGCAAGGGCTACTTCCGCAACTGGGATCACCAGCTGATGCAGGAAGCCTATCCCTTCACCGTCAAGCCCGCCGATCAGATCAAGGATCCCTACGACATGCTGTCGCTCGGCGCCGCCATCCCGGAGCCGAATGAATCGCTCGAGACCATCGCGCTGACCAAGGAGCAGAATCCCTGCGCGATGTGAGTGTCCGCCCCGTCGCCGCCTGATCCGTGTTCTCCGGGGTTCGCAGATGCAGTTGGAATTCTTGGCTGAGCAGGTGGTGAATGGCCTCGTGCTCGGCGGCTATTACCTGCTGATCGCGCTCGGGCTGTCGCTGATCTTCAGCGTCGGCGGCGTCGTCAATCTCGCCCATGGCGCGTTCTATGCGCTCGGCGCCTATATCTCCGTCACGCTCACGCAATCGCTCGGGTTCGGCGCAGCGGTGGTGATCTCGCCGATCGCGGTCGCCCTGCTCGGCATCCTCTTCGAACGCTTCATCCTGCGCCGCTTCTATACTGCCGATCCGATCCTGAGCCTGCTCGTCACCTTCGGGCTTGCGATGATCACCGAGCAGGCGATCCGCATGCTCTGGGGGCCGGCGCCGCTGTCGGCCGCGATCCCACAGTCGTTTCGCGGCTCAATCATCGTCGGCGACTTCCTGTTCTCGCGCTATCGCCTGCTGATCCTGGCGGTGGTCGCAGCCGTGCTACTCGGCGTCTGGCTGCTGCTGCAGAAGACCTCGTTCGGCCGCGTCGTGCGCGCCGGCATCCAGCGCCCCGACATGGTGGCGGCTCTCGGCATCCGCCTGCAGCCCTACATGACCGCGATCGTCATGCTCGGCGTCGGCATGGCCGCGCTCGGCGGCGCCTTCTTCGCGCCGATCACCATCGTGCATCCGGCGATGGGCGCCGAGATCATCACCGTCGCCTTCGTCGTGGTGGTGATCGGCGGGCTCGGCAGCTTCTGGGGCGTCGTGCTCGCAGCACTTTTGGTCGGTGTTGTCAGAGGTATCACCATCCACTTCGTGCCGGCGGCCGGCGAGGCCTCGATCTACATCCTGATGTTCCTGGTGCTCTTGGTGCGCCCGCGCGGCCTGCTGGGCGAGCGGATCGAGAAATTCGAATGACGACGCCATCAGCCCGCAAATACCGACCATTGCTGCTGGCCGCTGCTGCGCTCCTGCTGCTGCCGTTCCTGGTGCAAGGGCTGGGGCTGTCGCTCAACACCGGCATCATGGTGGTGGGGCTCGCGATTGCGGTGCTCGGGCTCAATCTCTGCGTCGGCTACACCGGCCTGGTCTCGTTCGGCCATAGCACCTGGTTCGGCATCGGCGCCTATGCCGCGGGCCTGATCCAGCTGCATCTGTTTCCCGGCCAGATCTGGCTGCCGCTGCTGGCATCGATGGTCGTGGTGGCGGCGGCCTCTGCCTTCGTCGGCGTCGTCATCCTGCGCCGCCGCGGCGTCTATTTCTCACTGCTGACGCTTGCGCTCGCCGCGCTCACCTACACCACCTGCTTTCGCTGGAGCGAGGTCACCGGTGGCGAAGACGGGCTCGGCGGCCTCAAGCGTGGCGGCGTGCTGGGCATCAGCCTCGATCCCGCGCTTAACTACTACATCGTCACGGCGCTGATCGCCCTTGTGGTGCTGTTCGTCCTGCTCCGCATCACGCGTTCGCCGTTCGGTCACGTGCTGGTTGCGATCCGCGAGAATCCGTTGCGCGCGACCTTCCAGGGCTATCCGATCGAGCGCTACAAGCTCGCGGTCTTCGTCATCTCCGCCGTCGTCACGGGCCTCGCCGGCGGCTTGATCGGATTCCAGAACTATCTGGTCTCGGCCGAAGCCGTCTCGGTGCCGTTCGCCGGCGAACTGTTGGCCATGGTCGTGATCGGCGGCATGCGCAGCCTGCTGGGACCCGCGCTCGGCGCCCTGTTCTTTATCCTGTTCCGCGAGCTGTTCTCGATCTGGACGTCGAACTGGCTGCTGTGGTTCGGCATCGTCTTCGTCGGCTTCGTGCTGTTCTCTCCCGACGGCCTGGTCGGCATCTGGGCCAGGATCATGCGCCTCATCCGTCCCCTCCCGGACGAGTCCGCCGCGATGAGCCGGCGCAGGATCTACGACGGCCTGCCGCTGCCGGCCTTCCTGAGCCCGAAGGCACTGCAGGGCAATGTGCTTGAAGTAATCGACATCTCGCGCAAGTTCGGCGGCATCCGCGCGGTGGCGAAGGCAAGCCTGACGGTCGGCGCCGGCCAGATCCATGCGCTGATCGGCCCGAACGGCGCCGGCAAGACCACGCTGTTCAATCTCGTCTCCGGCCTCTACGTGCCCGACACTGGCACCATCCGCCTCGATGGCCGTGAGATCCAGGGCGTGCCGTCGAACGTGATCTGCCACCACGGCCTCGCGCGCTCGTTCCAAATCACCAACCTGTTTCGCGGCCTCTCAATTTACGAGAATTTGCGGCTTTCGCTGCAGGCGCGCCGGCCGATGCGCTTCAACCTCTGGCGCGACATCGACAGCTATGCCGACATCCACGCCGAGACCGCCGAGCTGGTGAAATTCCTCGGTCTCGAAGGCATCGAGCGCATCCAGGGCGGCGACCTCTCCTATGGCGGCCAGCGCCTGGTCGATCTCGGCATCGCGCTCGGCTCCAAGCCGCAGGTGCTGCTGCTGGACGAGCCGCTCGCCGGGTTGGCCGCGGCCGAGCGCGAGCGCGTCTCCAACCTCGTCAAGAACATCGCCACCAACATTCCCGTGCTCATCGTCGAGCACGACATCGATCGCATCTTGAGCTTTTCCGACCTCGTCACGGTGATGAACCAGGGCGAGGTGCTGATGAGCGGTTGCCCGGCCGCAGTGCGCGCCGATGTCAGCGTGCAGGAGATCTACACCGGCAAAGGCATTCCCGAGGTCGAGCACCAGCGCAGCGATGCAGCGAAGGAGAGCGCCGACACCATCCTGCGCTTCGAGCGAGTCAACACCTTCTACGGCAAGAGCCACATTCTCGACGACGCTACGCTCGACGTGCGCGCAGGCGAGATCGTCGCTTTGCTCGGCCGCAATGGCGCCGGCAAGTCGACGTTGCTGAAGACGCTCGCCGGCCTGGTGCCGGCGAAATCCGGCACCATCACCTTCGAGGGCCGCGACATCACGCAGGACCCCGCGCCGGACATCGCCCGCGCCGGCATCGGTTATGTGCCACAGGGCCGCGGCCTGTTCGCCGGTATGAGCGTGCGCGAGAATCTCGCGCTCGGACGGCTCGCGCGCAAAACCGATGGCCGCACCGGCGTGGTCTGGGACGAGGCGCAGATTCTCTCCTATTTTCCGCGCTTGAAAGAGCGGCTCGATGTCGCCGCCGACTATCTGTCCGGCGGCGAGCAGCAGATGGTCGCGGTCGCCCGCGCAATGTCCGGCAACGTCAAGCTGCTCTTGCTCGACGAGCCGTTCGAGGGGCTTGCGCCGGCGGTCACGCTCGAGCTGTTCAAGGTGTTCGACCAGCTGCGTCAGCACATCTCGATCGTCATTGTGGAACACAATCTCGATCTGGTGCTGGCGCTGGCCGACCGCGTCTTCGCGCTGGAGCGCGGCGCGGTGTTCCACCAAGGTCCGGCCGCGCCGCTGCTGACCGACCTCGCCTATCGCAAGAGCATCCTCTGGCTGTAGGGCATGCAGAGGCGGTGCCTAGCAGTCAACCGATTCTGCGACTTGATCGCGGCCCATTTTTAAGGAAAAGGAGGAGCCATGTTGCGACGTGAATTGTTGGCAGCGATGGGAGGATTGGGAGCGGTAGCCGCGCTGGGCGCCGGGCCATCGGTCGTGCGCGCGGACGAGGCAGCGATCCCCACCATTGCCGGCCCCGACCCGAACACCCGGACGCCAAGCTTCACGCCTCCCGCCGGCAGCATCGATACCCACACCCACATTTTCGGACCTGCGGCCAAATACCCCTTCGCGGCCAAGCGGCCCTATTCGCCGCCGGACGCCGGCCTGGAGATGTTCCGCGCGCTCCACCAGAAGATCGGGGTTGAGCGCGCCGTCATCGTCAACGCCACCGTGCATGGCACCGACAACCGCGTCGTCACCGACGCGATCGCCCAAAGCGGCGGCAACTACAAAGGCATCGCCAACATCAACGCCGGGATGTCGGATGCCGAGCTTGCGGCGCTCGGCCAGGCCGGCATCTGCGGCTGCCGCTTCGCCTTCCTGCGCCGGCTCGGCGGCGTCGGCGACATGAAGTTGTTCCGTGCCCTGGTCGAGCGCGTCGCCGCGATCGGCTGGCACGTCGACATCTATCTCGAGGCCGGCACCATCCAGGAATTCGTGCCGATCCTCAAAGCGCTGCCGGTTACTTATGTGATCGATCACATGGGCACGATCAGCGCCGCCAAGGGCGTCGACGATCCAGAGTTCAAGGCACTGCTCGATCTGCAGGCGAGCGACGACAAGTGCTGGATCAAGATCACCGGGCCCGAGCGCGCCTCCGCCACGGGTGCGCCGTTCCACGACGCGGTGCCGTTCGCCAAGCGCCTGATCGACAACGCGCCGGATCGCGTCATCTGGGGCACCGACTGGCCGCATCCGAACGTCAAGTTCATGCCGAATGACGGCGATCTCGTCGACCTGATCCCGCTCTATGCCCCCGACGAGAGCGTCCGCCACAAGCTGCTCGTCAGAAATCCCGAACGCCTCTTCAAGTTCGAGACCAAGAGCTAAGCGGCTCGCAACAAACCTGAACGATAGGACCGATGATGACAGCTTCGACAGTTGCCACTGAGACGCGCCGAGATGGCAGCCGCGCCTGGTGGAAGGAGCTGTGGGTGCAGGTGCTGATCGCGATGGCTGCCGGCATCGCGCTCGGTGCACTGAGGCCCGATCTTGGCGCGGCGATGCAGCCGCTCGGCGATGCCTTCATCAAGGCGATCCGCATGCTGATCGCGCCGATCATCTTCTGCACCGTGGTCGGCGGCATCGCACACATGGCGGACATGGCCAAGGTGGGGCGTGTCGCTATCAAAGCTCTGATCTATTTCGAGGTAATTACGACCTTGGCGCTGATCATCGCTCTCCTCGCCGTCAACATTTGGCAGCCTGGCGCCGGCATGAACATCGACCCGGCAACGATTAATGCCAGCGTCGTCGAGCCCTACGTCAAACAAACCTCGGCGGTCGGCTTTGTGCCGTTCCTGATGAACATCATCCCGCAGACTTTCGTCGGCGCGTTCGCGGAAGGCAACATCCTGCAGGTGCTGTTCATCTCGGTGCTGTGTGGCTTCGCGCTGATCTGGCTCGGCGAGCGCGCCAAGCCGGTCGTCGACGTGGTCGATGCCGGCGGCAAGATGATCTTTGGCGTGGTGCGGATCGTGATGTGGGCAGCACCGCTCGGCGCTTTCGGCGCGATCGCCTTCACCGTCGGCAAGTTCGGCATCGCCTCGCTGTCGTCGCTCGGCCAGCTTGTCGGCGGCTTCTACGTGGTCTGCATCATCTTCATCGCGGTCGTGCTCGGCCCGATCGCGGCGCTCTCGGGCTTCAGCCTCTGGAAGCTGATCCGCTATATCCGTGATGAGCTGCTGGTCTGCATCGCCACGACGTCGTCGGAAACGGTGCTGCCGCGCATCATCGCCAAGCTGGAGGCGGCCGGCTGCGAGCAGAGCATCGTCGGCCTCGTCATTCCGACCGGCTACTCCTTCAACCTTGATGGCACCTGCCTTTATCTCGCGACCGCTGCGGTGTTCCTGGCGCAGGCCACCAACACCCATCTCGACATCAGCCACCAGATCGGCCTTCTCGTCATCCTGCTGGTGACGTCGAAGGGCGCAGCCGGCATCGCCGGCGCGGCTTTCGTGGTGCTGGCGGCGACGCTCGCGGCCACCGGCACCATTCCGGTCGCCAGCGTCGCGCTGGTGCTCGGCATCCATCGCCTGATGTCGCAGGGGCTGACGCCGACCAATTTGATCGGCAATGCGGTCGCCACCATCGTGATCGCGCGTTGGGAAAAGGCACTCGACCAGACGCGGCTCAAACAGGTGCTCGAGGCCGGCGAAACCGTCGATACAGAAGCTTGAGCGCAACGCATCACAGGAAACATCGTCATGATAGCATTCTCGCGCCGCTGCTCGCAGGCGATCGGCCTCGCCTTCGTCGCGCTGCTCGCCGGTGCGCTTGCGCCGACCAAAGCCGCGGACACCGATGTCGCGCACGTCCTGGCACCCACAGGCAAGCTGCGCGCCGCGCTCTATCCGGGCACGCCGACCTCGATCCTGCCCGATGCGAGCGGCAACCCGCGCGGCGTCGGTTATGAGATCGGCAGGGCGCTGGCCGAGAAGCTTCACGTTCCCTACGAGCCCGTGGTCTACGCCAAGAATGCCGAAGTGCTGGAGGCAGTGAAGTCGGGCGCGGCCGACGTCGCCTTCACCAACGCCTCGCCGGCGCGCGCCAAGCTGATGGATTTCGCGCCGGTCTATCTGCGCATCGAGCTTGGCTACCTGCTGCCGGATGGCTCTCCGGTGAAGGATATCAGCGAGATCGACGCGGCGGGGCGCAAGGTCGGCGTCACCACCGGCAGCTCGTCGGATGCCGAGCTCAGCCACGCTCTGAAGAGCGCGACCGTCGTGCGCATCGCCACCATCAAGGACGCCATCAGCCAGCTCTCGGCACATCAGATCGATGCCTTCGCGACCAACAAGGCGACGCTGTTCGAGATGGCCGAGAAGGTCCCGGGCGCGCATGTACTGGAAGGACGCTGGGGCGAGGAACGTCACGCGATCGCAATTCCGAAGGGCCGCGAAGCCGCCGACGATTACCTGCGCGGCTTCACCGAGGAGATCAGCAAGTCCGGCCTCGTGCACGATGCCGCCGAGCGCGCCGGCCTGAAGGGCACGCTGGCGCCCTGACCTCGCGGCGCCAGACGCCTGATACTTTGCAAGCGGCCCTTGTTGCGAGCTGAAATCATTGTCAGTCGCATCGCGATGAACAATCGGTGTCCTTGATGCCGATCAACGCGCGCGTGACTCAAATTTAATAGTTGCGGTCTTGTCCTGTTCCTGCGCTCGGCTCATGAGAGCAGGATCGCTGCGCAGACACGCCTGGTCCTTCTGCCTCATCAGCAACAACCAGACATGTCCGGAGCGACGCACCCGCGGCGTCGGCCGCACCGGATGGCGTGAACTAACAAGACGATACGGACGACAATCATGAACAAACAGCTTCTGCTCAAACTTCACCGCTGGATCAGCCTGGTGTTTTCGCTGCCGCTGCTGGCGATCCTTGCGACCGGACTGATCCTGTCGTTCGAACCGATCGCGCAGGTCGCCGCGCTCAAGCCGCAGACGGTGGATGCGTCGCGTGTCCTCGACCTCATCAAACAGTACGATCCTGACGACAAGGCGCGCAGCCTCTCCATCAATGCCTCGACACAGCATCTGACGCTGCAGGGCGCACCGGCGCCCGAGATCGACATCACCACCGGCGCCGCCGCAGAGCGCCCGATCATGGCCGACATCTTCCTGTGGGCGCGCATGATGCATGAGCATCTGATCGCGCTGTCGTGGCTGGTCGTCGCCTCGACCATCGCGATGGTCGTCATCATGATCATCGGCATCCTGATGGGCCTGCCGCGGCTGAAGAACACGCTGTCGGGCTGGCACAGGGGCGCCGCCTGGTTCACCCTGCCCCTGATCGTGCTGTCCCCGCTCACCGGGCTCTGCATGGCCTTCGGCCTGACGTTCCAGAGCGGCGGAGCGCCGGCGGCCGCCAAGCGCATCACGCTGCCGGAGGCAGTCAGCATCGTCGCCAGAGATCACGACCTGTCGCGGGTCAACTCGATCGGCAATCGCGGCGGCCGGATCATGGCGCGCATCTTCGAAGGCGACGAATTGCGCGCCTACTTGGTCACGGATGCCGGCCTCACGGCGCTGCCGCGCAACTGGCCGCGGCTGCTGCATGAAGGCAACTGGTCGGTGCTCGGCAGCGCCGCGAATGTGCTGATCTCGACCGTGCTGCTCGGCCTGCTCTGCACCGGCCTGCTGATCTGGGCGCGCCGGAAGTTCCGGCGCCCGAGCCGGCGGCGCGAGACGCCGATGAAGGCTGCGACGGCCCCCGTCGCGATGCGCTGAACGACCGAAAAACACGCCGATAAAAAGAATAATGATTACTTTTCAATGATTTATCGTAGAGCCGCGGGCGTCCCCGCGGCTCTTTTGCTTGACAAACGAAATGTATAAACGATATATCGTTTGTATGAAACGGAGATCATATCATATGAGACATCATCACTGGGGTTTCGGCCACGGCGACCGCCGGCATCAACACGACGAAGAGCGAGGCTGCGATCATCGCGGCCGGCATGGACATGACGGCGAGCGGGGCTGGGATCATCGCGGCGGCCATGGCCGCTGGCGCGGCTTCGAGGACGACGGCGACGAGGTCAGGCTCGGCAAGCGCGAGCACGGTCTTGGCCGGCATCGCGGTGGGCATGGCGCGTTCGAGCGTGGCTGGCGTGGCGGCCGCGAGGAATTCGGCCGCGGCGGCGGCGGACGCTTCTTCGGTCCGGGCGACCTGCGCGCGCTGCTGCTATGGCTGATCGGTGAGAAGCCGCGCCATGGCTATGAGCTGATCAAGGCGGTCGAGCAGCTGGTCGGCGGCGCCTATTCGCCAAGCCCAGGCTCGGTGTACCCGATCCTCAACCTGCTCGAGGACATGGGCCAGATCGAAGCGGCGCCGTCCGAAGGCGGCAAGAAGCTGTTCGCGATCACTGAGGCCGGACGAAGAGCGCTAAAGGACGACGCAGCCGCGATCGAGGGCATGCTGAGCCGCATGCGCATCATGGCGCGCACCATGGGCGGCATGCGCCCGCCGGAAGAAGTCATGCAGGCGATGCAGACGCTGCGGACCGCGCTCGCGCTGCACCCGCGCGGTTGGAGCGAAGACGAGGCGAAACGCGTCAGCGACATCCTCAATTACGCCATCGCCGAAATCCAAGGCGAGGAGGATGAAGGCAGTGCGTCTGTCTGAGAGAACTACGAGCTCTCGTGCAGAACACAGTGCGCTCCCTCTCCCCGTCCTTCACGGGGCCGCGACGAGCTTCGCTCGCGCTGAGAGGGTTGGGATGAGGGGCAAACACACGATCAGCGACTATTAGACCTGTACCCCCTCACCCGATCGCTTCGCGCATAGCCGAAGCTTCGCTTCGGCGTTCGTTTGACGGCCGCCGAAGGCGGCCTATGCTCTCCCCGCAAGCGGGGCGAGGTTATAGCGAGCGTGCCGCGATATCTGTGACTTAGCACCGGCACCGTTCTTTGCGATCAACGGCCCGGCACTATCCTTGCCGTGTCCAGTCCGCTCGATAACGCGGCCTCGACCGTACCCATGTCGCGCCCCTGATAGAGCGCTTCGCCTGATAGCAGGATCGCACCGCCGTCCCAGGTTGCGAGTTCGGTCTGGGCGCGGCGCGTCTGCAGTGTCGCGTAGGAATAGGCCCCGCGCGCGAACGTATCGTTTCCCCAGTTGATGGCGCGCGCGGCGACAAGCTTTGTTTTCAGCTGCGGCAATGACAGGCCGAAAATCCCGCCGAGCGAAGCAAGGCCGGTCTCGATCAGCTGGCTTTCGTCAAGCCGGGCAAGCTCGCGCGCCGGCGGACCGGCGAGCCAGCCGGTCAGAACCGCATGCGCGGTCGGACGCTGCGTCCACCACACCGGCACCGCCGCATCTGAAAGGACGAACATCAGATCGGAGAAATCCCTGCCCTTGGTGCCGGTCCACCAGCGGCTCTCGAAGCGCAGCAGAAGCTTGATGACATTGCCGAAGCCGATTTGCGCCGCGGCTGCCACCTTGTCGCGCATGACAGGCGGCAGCGCGATCTCCTGCAGCAGCGGCAGCGGCACGGTCAGGATCACGACATCGCCGCGATGGCTGCTATCATCGGCGCAGCGCACCGAAACGCCGCCATCGGTTGTTTCAATGCCGCTGACCGGTGACTGCAAACGGATGTCAGCGCCGAGCTTGCGGCACTCCGCAACCAGAAAGTCGATCAGGGCGCCGTAGCCGCCGACGATGCGCCCCTGCTCACTGCGTCCCGGATGCATCCATTCGTCGCGCAGCGCCAGCACGCTGGCCAGATCCGGATCGGCCGCATCATATCCCATGACCATCCTGATCACGGACTGCCGCAGGGATGCGAAATCGGGACCGGCAAAATAGCGATCGAGCAGCGCCGTGACCGTCATGTCCGATGTCAGCTCCGACAGGACCCGGTAGAACGCGTCAGTGTTGCGCCCCGGCATCTCGTCGCGCGCAAACGTGCCGTTCCGCACATTCCATCGCGCGCCATTCACCGGCACCAGCGACAGCCCCGCTTCGCCCAGCAGACGCCGCGTGACCGGCGCCTCACCATGGACGAACTCGGCGCCCCCGTCCGCCCTGTATCCGAACTCGCTGGCGGATAATGCATGAATGCGGCCGCCGCAGCGATCGCGCGCTTCCAGGATCGTCACCCGCTTGCCGGCGCGGCCAAGCTCGCGCGCAGCCATCAGGCCCGCAGCGCCGGCCCCGATGACAATGATGTGGTCTGCCTGTCCGTCCATGTCGTTCGATGTCGTCCTTTGCAAGCTCCGCCCCGGTCATCAAGCGACACCGCCCGCATATGCGCAACGCGGGGGAACTTGTCCAGTTGCAGAAATAGTCAAGGCCCGTCGTCATTCCGCAAGCGAAAATCGGCGGCGCGGCTGCGCGCTATGATGAGATCGGCGTTGACGAGATCGTTGCCCTCCACCTTGGCCGTCATGGTCGCATCGTCCAGCCCAAAGCCGCGCCAGCGCGCGGCGAGCCGCTCGGCAAGGCTGGCGCGCGGCACCTCCAGCATGACCGTGGTGTCGAAACGTGGCGCCAGACAGGACCAAGCCGGATAGGCCGCATCGTCGAGCAGCAAATAATTGCCTTCGACGATGACGATGCGCGCGGCGGCGGGAATGATCGCGGCGCCGGCGCGTGCGATCTCCAGCGCGCGGTCGAACACCGGCACCGCGATATCGCGACCATCGTCGGCGCGCAGCCGGTCGAGCATGGCGGCGAGACCATCGACGTCGAACGTCTCGGGCGCGCCCTTGCGGGCCCGCAGGCCCCTCGCCTCCAGCACGCGATCGTCGAAATGGAAGCCGTCCATGGCGAGGATACGTGCGAAGGCGGGTTCGTGCTGATTGAGCTGCGCACACAGCGTCTCGGCCACCGTGCTCTTGCCCGCGCCGGGCGGCCCGGCTATCGCAACCAGCCGGCGCGCCGGCCCTTGCGCGCGAAGCAGATGCGCGACCAGACCGGCGAGATTGATCGGTTCGTTCGGCATGGCGGCCACGACGCTGCTATCCCCTGCGCTCACTGAGCCAGGCTTCGGTCTGGTAGGGGAACGCGATCGCCTCCTGTCGCAGCTCCGGAAAGTCCTCTTGCAGCCCACGCAGCCGCGCTTCGACTTCGCGTTTCTTCTGGTCCGGCAAGGCCGCGATGAAGCTGACCGACATGAATCGATCGATCACCACCTGGTCGAAGTTGCCGACATGGCTGTGCGCAAAGACGGTCCGCTGCAGCGGCGTGAACAGGTCTTGCCCCTCGAACGGCTGTCGCCAGCGGCCGGTGTAATGGCGCGGCGTATCGCCCTCATAGGGCGTGATGATTTTGGTGATCGCGGCAACCCAGTCGGCCGTTTCGTCGCGAACGTTCCAGACCAGGCCCAGCCGGCCGCCCGGCCGCAGCACGCGATGAATTTCCCTTAGAGCGGCCTCGTTCGCGAACCAATGAAAGGCCTGGGCACAGGTCACCGCATCGACCGATGCGTCGGCGAGCGGCATGCTTTCGGCGCTGCCCGGCAGCGCGCGGACGCCTGATACGGCCTGGACCAACCGCTCGCGCATGGCATCGACAGGCTCGATTGCGGTGACGCTGGCTCCGAGCCGCGCGAGCAGCCCGGTGAACTTCCCCGTCCCGGCACCGAGGTCGACCACCTCAGCGCCCGCGCGCGCGCCGAGATCACACTCGAGCCAGCCGAGCAGCTGGGCCGGGTATTCGGGGCGTCCACGCTGATATGTCGAGGATTCGCTGGAGTAACCCTGCTGTGCAGCTTCATGGATGGCCATTCGATGTTCCACTCCTGACGTTGTGTGCGTCATCGCGCATGGCGCAGCTTCGATACTGGAATAATGCGCGATGCTCTTACACCTTATCTTAGTGCCTGCCGGCTAAAATGCAGGTCACTCTTCTTTAACCACGATGCGCCGGATGATTCCAAGACGGCCGAAACCCGCTTTCCTGGCGCTCGTGCTCGCGAGCACGTCGCTCTTTGGACTGGCGGGTCATTTCACCGCGATGACCCTGATCCATCGCCAGCAGGCGCGGCAGATCGGTGAACTGACCGAGGTCGTGCTGCGGCGCTCGGAATTCGCCGTCGATTTCGGCGCCGCCAGCCTGGGTCAGCTGGCAAGCCGAGGCCTCACCAATTGCGAGCCGGCTTCGCTGCAGGCGATCCGACTCCATGTCTATCAGCGCTCCACTGTGAAGGACGTCCGTCTCGTCAACGCCGACGGCTCGGTGATCTGCTCGGCCTACTCCGAGACCCTGGAATTCGACAATGGCTGGGTCGCGCGCTCCGACATGCTGGCATCGCGCGACGGCAAACTGCTCGTCTTCCGCGTCGAGCAGTTCGGCGGCGACGCGCTCGGTGTCCTCAGGGACATCGACGACAAAAAGGCGCTCGTTGCCATCATCGGCATCAATGACAGCCTGCTCGACATCATGCCGGCCGAACTGCGCGCCCACAGCAAGGTGGTGCTCGCTCTGAACAATGGCGAGACGCTCGGCGCGTTCAAGCCCGAAGCCGACAAGCCGCTGCAAGAGCCCTCCGAATTTGCCATGAGCTCCGCACGCTATCCGCTGCGCGCGAGGATCGATATCGAGCGCGATGCGCTCTCGACCTGGAACGGCGAGACCTATTGGCCGGCGATCGCGGTCTCGCTCGGGCTCGGCGTGGTCTTCGGTGGTCTCCTGGCGCGATCGCTTCGAAGCCAGGGGCCGGTCGCCGATCTCGATCGCGCGCTTGCACGCGGCGAGTTCGCGCCCTACTTCCAGCCGATCTTCGACCTCAGGACCGGCGAGATCAAAGGCTGCGAGATCCTGGCGCGCTGGCTGCGTGACGACGGCTCAGTCGTTCCGCCGATGAACTTCATCCCGCTCGCCGAGTCCAGCGGACGCATCCAGGACATGACCTGGCAGATCCTGCAGCGCGCGCTCTCCGGCCTGCAGCCGCTCTTGAAGCAGGACAAGGACTTCAAGCTGTCGTTCAACGTCGTGCCGAAGCACTTGCTAAGCGCGGGCTTCGTCGAAGCGCTGCGCCGCGTCGTGCTGACGGCCAAGGTCTCGACGCGCCAGATCGTGATCGAGGTGACCGAGCGCGACGAGCTCGACGACCTCACCCGCGCAGCAAGCGTGGTGCGGGAGCTGCGCGAGCACGGCTTCCGCGTCGCCATTGACGACGTCGGCACCGGCCACAGCGGGCTGTCGCGCCTGAAGGGACTCGGCGCCAATACGATCAAGATCGACAAGTTCTTCGTCGACACCGTCACGGTCGATGCCTCGACCACGGCGATCATCGAGATGCTGGTCGGGCTCGCCATCGACCTGCAGATGACGGTGGTCGCCGAGGGCATCGAGACCGAGGATCAGGCCAAGGCGCTGATCGCCTGCGGCGTCGAAGAAGGCCAGGGCTATCTCGTCGCCGCGCCCCTGCCCCTGCCGAAATTCCTCGCGCTGCTCGACAAGCGGCGGGCAGCGCCGGCAACGGGCGACGCCGCGATGGATACTTCGCTGGTCGCGTAGTCGTGTTCCAAAGCACTGATCGGAAGATCTGACCCGTTCGCTTCGTTCCATCCCACGACTACTGGTGTCGTCATTACGAGGAGCTGCAGGCGACGAAGCAATCCAGAATCTTTGTATGGCCCTGAATTGCTTCGCTTCGCTCGCAGTGACGTGCCGCTAAAATCGCGCCTTAAGGGTTGCTACTGCTTCGTCATCTGTCCGCGCAGTTCGCCGCCCGGATTGGCCCCGGTGTGGATGTTCGCGTACCACTTGCCGGCGAGCAGATCGGCAGCTTGCGTATCGGTCAGCGTCGCCGTGCCCTGAATCGGGCTTTGCACGGTCTTGAACGGCAGGACGATGCCGGCGTTCTTGCCTGCTTCGCTCGGCCCGTGGAAATGCGCGCCCATCGCGGGCCCGGTCAAGCCGGAATAGGTGACGGTGTAGGTGAGGAACTTGGTATCGGTGTCGAGGGTCGCCTCCGCCGTGCCGGTGGCGGCGCTTGCATTGGGCGGCACCTCGTTGCTGCCCTTGAGCTCTGCCTGCAGTTTGACCAGTTCAGCGCGGGCAGCAGTCGCCCCACACAGCAGTGCGGCGCCCAGGACCGCGGCGCCAGCCACGCACATCGCATTTTTCATCGCATCCTCCCACGCGCGTTCGACCTTGCGCCGGTTGAAACACCGAGAACCGATGCAAATTCCGATTGGAGGGGAGCTTACCCGATTCGAAGCCATCCTGCTTCATGCAGCAGCGCGGGCATGGCGTGCGATTGCTGCACCCGCTTGGTCCGCTTCACTGGGGTCTTGTTTTCATTCCCTCCAAGGCGCGAAGCGGATTGAGCGGGCCGATCGGGATCAGCTCGAAACTCATGAGATGGGCCTGGCCCAGCGGCAGCTTTTCGAGCATGTCATGAGCGGCGGCGGTGTCCGTGACATTCAATATGAACACCACGCCCCTGCGATCCTCTAACGAGTACCACTGATCGATCTTGCCATCCAGATAGAGGTCGACAGTTTCCCGAACCTCATGCGGCAGGATGGCAAACACTTTGGCCGGATCGACACCGGGATTCACGGTCCCGATGGCAAGAATTCGGGTGGTTGGCGTCGATGTCGTCGCGGACTGCGCACGTCCGGAGCCCGGAGCCATGAGGCAGAGCATCAGTGCAAGGCCGGCGGCAGCGATAGCGTGTTTCATTGGCATCTCCCATTCGTCCGAGTGCAAGGATGGCGCGCGCGTGCCTGACCGTGATGACATTCGTTCAGCTCGTTTGATTGTTCGCCGGTCGCGTTCGCGGCCGGGGCAGATTGCTTGCTGAGGGCGGATGGAAGCTCAGCCGCCGGACGACGTCGTCGATACATCGCCGACGATCATTTTTTTAAGCCCCTGCCGCAGCTCCGTGACATGGTGCGCGCCGTTGAGCTCTTCGAATCGGCGTTGGGCTTCGCGCCAGAGCGGCGATGCCTCAGCGTGAAGGCGTCGCCCCTTCTCGGTGAGCTCGATGAGGCGGCTTCGCCCGTCCGTGGGCGACGGCCGGATTTTGAGCAGGCCGTCGCGTTCGAGAAAGCCGAGCATTTTCCCCATCGCTGTCCGTTCGACGTCGAGACGTTCGGCGAGCGCATTGACCGCAGCGCTTCCCACCTCGTTGAGCGTCGCCAGGATGAGGAATTGCGTGATGCGCAGGCCGGTCGGCTCGAGATGGGCATCGTAGAAACGGGAGATCTGCCGGCTCGCTCTCCTCACGGCGTTGCAGTTGCACGCATCGATCCTGAGCGGTTGGTCGGGAAGCAGCATCTCTGTTCCTTTCGATATTCATCAGCGGTCCGAACGATCGGCGCGCCTCACACGAAGACGTTCCGGTGCTTCGCGATGAAAGCCTGCACTGAAAGCGCCGGCGTCCCGGTGATCTTTTCGACGTTGTCGTTCGTGCCCGAGAAGATGCCCTTGTGATAGTCCTGCGCCACCTCGACCAGGTGCTGCACCAGGAACGGCGGAAACTTGAACACCTGCTCCATCTTCTGCTTGAACTGCTCGATCGAGCTCGGTGCATAGGCGATCTCAGTGCCCAGCACCTCACTCATGGCCGCAGCGATCTCCGTGTGGTTCATCTCGACCGGACCATGGAGCGTGTAGATCTTGCCTTCATGTCCCCTGGGATTGGCCAGGATATGCGCGATGACCCGGCCCTGATCCTCGCTCGCGATCGGCGCGTGACGGCCGTTCGCGAACGGGAAATCGATCGTCTTCCTGGCCCAGATATCCTTGCCGAAATGCGGATAGATCAGCCAATCCGCAAAGAAGGTCGGGCGGAGATGCGTCGTCGCGACTCCAGACCAATCGAACACCCGCTCGGCAACCCAATGGTCCTGCGCGGCATGGCTTGCCGCTTCCCGGCGCGCCGAGATCTGCGACATGTTGACGATCGCCGTGACACCCGCCTCCTTGGCAGCCTGCGCGAAATAGGCAGCGGCACTGATGATCCCCGGTGCGATCGGATGCAGGAAATACGCTGATCGAATCCCTTCCATCGCCGCACGGATGTTGTCGATCGCGGTGAAATCACCGAATGCGATCTCGACGCCGCGGGCCCGTAAGCCGGCCGCCTTCTCACCGTCCTTGCGCACATAGGCCCGCACGCGCTTGCCCAGCTTCAGCAATTCGTCGATGGCAGCCCCGCCGGTACGCCCCGTAGCGCCGCTTACCAGAATCTCGGCTTCACTCATGACGCAGATCCTTTCAATTAAGAGCATATGCTCTTATCTTGCCAAGATATAGGAGCATACGCCCTGAATAGTCAAGGCCGGCCCTCTCGTTCGAAGCGGCCGCCGATCGCTTCACACGATTTTTCGGTTGGAGAAGCCTCAGCCGCCAGCGCGATAGAGACCACAATCGCTGCGCTCACCTCTCGCTGGTTCGGCGCCGCGGTCAGCAGCCGCATGGGCTGCGGAAAACGCCAGGCGGCGGCTCCGGGTCGGCGTCAGGTCAGGCTAGTGCTCGCTCACAACGGCCTCGAGAGTGGAGGCGGCGTCGCAGCGGCGGACGACAGCGCCTTGTCGACGCCGCCGGCGATCGCGAGCTTCATCGCCCAGGCGATACGCTCGGTCACCCAATCGCTGTCGTGCAGCCTGCTGTCGTCGGTGGGATCGACCAGCCTATCGAACGAGACCTGCTCGACCTGATACAGGCCTTTCATGAACGCGAAGCGGCGGAAGACATTGACGCCCGCCTCGCGCGCCAATTCGCTGATCACCTCCACCATCGCGATCGCCTTGTCCCTCTTGGCCGGCGTCAGCACCGCCGGCACATATTGCAGGTCCATCAGGATGACATCAGCCGACGTTTCGTTGCGCAGCTTGGCGAGCCCCTCGCGGATGGCCTTCGTGGTGTCGTTGAAGGATGGTGGTGGAGGATTCTGGTCCGGGCTTTGCCAGACGGCATTGGTGCCGACCTGCCAGATCACGAGATCAGGTTTCCCGGCAATGACATCGGCATCGAACCGCTGCAGCTCGGCCGGCGCCTCCTCGCCGCTTTTGCCCTTGTTGACGATGCTGATCGCGGCCTTGGGGTATTCGGCCTGCAGAAACGACAGCAGCCGCTCCGGATAGGGCTTGATGTTGCCCTCGCCCGCCGTGGTCGACGAGCCGATCGCGACGATCTTCGCCTGCCCTCCGGCGAGGCTCCGCGAAAACCGAGTCAAAGCGTGCTCGAAGGGGATCGGCACGACCGGGATCTGTGAAGGATCGCTGTCCATAGCCACCAGCCTGTTGCTGCAGACCCAACGCAAGCTGGAGGGAACAATAGCGAACCGCGGTGAACTCGCCTAGTGGCGCGGCCACGTGAGTAGGAACCCGCCCATCCCCCGGCCATCGCTCAACCACCCGCTTAAAGTCTCCGCTTGTAACATCCCGCTCAGCGTGTATCTTAATAATCGTACAATTAGCGTGAGTGCGTATCATGCAGAACAATGAGCGGTTGTTTTTTGCTCTCATAGCGCTGGCGGGCATCGGCACGACCGCGCTCATGGCCGTCGTGGTCTTCTCGTTCTAAGGACCAGATTACTTCGCGAGAGGTTGATTGGGTCAAATGAGGTTGGATGCGCCGGCTTGGCATAACCTAAGTCTATGCATGGCCGCCACAAAGGCCATGCGCCAAAACGCGAAGTTCTGCAGCATTTTCAATGCGACTCAGCCTGTCCAGCCGTCGTGCGAAAAACATTCTTTCTTCGCTTTTCCAGAAATCACGATCGTCTACGAGCGCTCACTGTTTGCGGACGTGAAATCGTGTGGCCTGGTCTCCCGGTGCTGCGACCAAGTTCGCGGATAGCGACGAGCATCGTGAGCGACGGGGGCAAGAAAGCCGGTCCCCGAGGAGATCACGTATAAGCGTTAAAATGGTCGCGCAGGGAATGCCGGTTGATCGGCTGCACCTGTGGTGACTGCCGCCTGCTTGTCTTGTTGCAGGCGCGCCATGGGTGAGGCCTTCACCCGGCATTCCCTGCACTCTCTCGATATTTGAGGAGGGCCGTCGATTGCATGACCCGGGCAGTTCCGGCCGCGAGAACGAAGACGCATATTCGATGGTCATGCCCCGCGCAGGCGGGGCATCGAGTACGCCGCGCCGATCATGGGACTCGATATGCCGGTGTTTACTGGATCGGCCGCCTGCGCGGGCGATGACTGCGAACTGCAGTTTGACAGCGTGGACCAGACATCGCTGTCACAGGTCGGGGAATGATCAACCTTTGCTCACCCGAAAAAGCGGCGGTCCGGATGCCCACCGAAGTTGGCACCCGGATCGCCAGTTTTCCTCAGGAGGAACCGTTGTCAGTGCAAGAGCTTCGCGACATTGTCCTTCGTGACGAGGTCGAGGCCGGTGTAGATCACCTCGGGCACCTTCTCGCCTTTCTTGATCGCGAGCAGCGTGTCCATCGCCTTCTCGCCCATCTCGAACGGACGCTGGCCGGTCAGCGCGTTGGAATAGCCGTCACGCAGCAGCTCGAGCTGCATCTTCAACGTATCGGCGACAACAAGCGTGAGCTTGCTGGCATCGATGTCCTTCTTGTAGCGGTTGACGAAAGCCTTGTAGCCTTCGGGCGCGAACATCGGCCAGCCGCCGACCGGCACGATGGCGGCGAGGTCGGGTGTTGCGGTGCGCAGGTCGGTCATCTGCTGGACCGCGAGCGCGGGATCATCGTTGCAGAAGGTCGGTGAGCCCGCCACCTCGGTCCACTTCGAGCCCTTTAGCGCCTCGCGCACGCCGTCGACACGCTCGGCAAGGTTCTTGGCGCCGGGACCGCCGGAGACCATGGCATATTTGCCGCCCTCCGGCTTCAGCTGCAGCAGCTGCTTGCCGAGCGCGAGGCCGAAATCCTTGTTGTTGGTGCCGATATAGGCGATGCGCTTGGAGCCCGGCGCGTCCGCATCGAAGGTGATGACGGGGATGCCGGCCGCGGTCGCCGCGTCGATCGACTTGGTCATGGACGGAACGTCGGCAACCGAGATCGCGAGGCCATCGACCTTCTGGGTGATGAAGTCCTGGATGATCTGGGCCTGCGTCGCCGGCTCATGCTCGACCGGACCCTTGTAGATGCACTCGACATTGCCGAGCTCCTTGGCGCGCTTCTCACAGCCGTCGCGCGCGACGTCGAAGAACGGATTGTTCATCGCCTTCGGCACGACCGCGAAACGGTACTTGGTCTCGGCCTGGGCCGGCGCCACCAGCACAGCGAGCGCGGCAGCAGCAAACAGCAGCTTCTTCATTGCCTTCCCTCCTCCATGTCTATCCCTGTTCATTTTCCATGCCGGGATCGGATAGACGTGATTGTCACATCCCGGTCAGGTCCTTCACAGCAGGCGCGCGCGGATACGATCGACCAGCACCGCCGCGATGATGATCACGCCGACCAGCGTCTGCTGCCAGTAGGAATTGACCTGCGCCAGCACCAAGCCATTGCGGATTACCTCGAGCAGCACGCAGCCGACGATGGCGCCGAGCGGCCCACCGATGCCGCCGGCGAGATTGGCGCCGCCGATCACCGCCGCTGCGATGATGTTCAGCTCATAGGACGTCGCCATGTTGGCGGGCGCGGAGCCCAGCCAGCCGGAGACGATGATGCCTTGCAGGCCGGCGGCGAGCGCGGCGATCACATAGACCGCGATCTTGACTCGCGTCACCGCGACCCCGGTCAGCTCGGCGGCCTGTTCGTTGCCGCCGATCGCGAACACGTGGCGGCCGAAGCTCGTGTGATGCAGCACCACCGCCATCAGAAGCGCCAGCAGGATCAGATAAATGAAGGGCGCCGGCAGACCAAACACATCGCCCGATGTCAGCGCGTAGAAATAGTCGGCGTCCGGTCCGCCGGGAAAGCTGCCCCTGCCGTTCGAGATCACGTAGGCGAGTCCGCGCACGATCGAGAGCATGCCGAGCGTGGTTACAAATGGCGACAGGCCCAGTATCGCGACGCAGAAGCCGTTGAGGAGGCCGACGATCAGCGACACGACAAGCCCGCACAGCACCGAGACGATCAGGATCAGGCCGGGCACGTTGGCGACCACCGTCTTGCCGTCGGCGCCTGTATGCACGAACAGCGAAGCCAGCGGCTCTCCCGGCGTCGAGATATCGGTCATCACCATCGAGGTGACCATGGCGGCGAAGCACATCAGCGAACCGACCGACAGATCGATGCCGCCGGTGATGATCACGAAGGTGATGCCGAGCGTCGCGATCGCGATGAAGGAGAAGTTTTTCGCGACGTTCTGCAGATTGCCCTCGGTGAAGAAATAGGGGCTGGCGAAGTTCATGATGATGATCAGCGCGACGAGCGCGATCAGCACGTAGCCGGTCTGCGAGGCGAACAGGCCTCTATGCCACCAGCGGGCCTTGCCGACATTGGCGAACGAGACCGGATGATCCGTGAGCTGTGCCATCACGCTGCCTCCTTGGCGCCGGTGATCAGCGCGGTCACTTCTTCAGGCGAGGTGTCGGCGATCGGCTTGTCGGCCCTCTTCTCGCCGCGCCGCATCACCACGACGCGGTCGCAGACCGCGAAGATGTCGGGCATGCGGTGCGAGATCAGCATGACAGCGATCCCCTGCTCCTTGAGCCGATGGATCAGACTCAGCACCTGCTCGACCTGGCGCACCGAGATCGCCGCGGTCGGCTCGTCCATCATCACGAGCTTGGCGTTCGACAATCGCGTGCGGGCGATCGCCACCGCCTGGCGCTGGCCGCCGGACATGTCCTTGACCAGATGCTGCGGCCGCGTCTCGGAGCGCAGCTCCTGGAACAACTCTAGTGCGCGCGCCTCCATGGCCGTGTGATCGAGCAGCCTGATCGGGCCGAAGGAACGCGTCAGCTCGCGCCCCAGGAAGACATTGGCCGCCGCCGTCAAATTGTTGGCGAGCGCAAGATCCTGATAGACGACCTCGATGCCGACCGCGCGGGAATCCACCGGCCGATGGAAATGGACCTCGCGGCCGTCGAAATGAATGATGCCTTGGCTTGGCGGGAAATTGCCGGCGATGATCCGCACCAGCGTCGACTTGCCGGCGCCGTTGTCGCCCATCAGGCCGACCACCTCGCCGGCGCGGATAGTGAGATCGACGTCGTGCAGCGCGCGGATCGCGCCAAACTGCTTGCCGATCCCCCTCAACTCCAGCACCGGCACACCGGCCGGCTCGATGACCGGCTTCCCTGTCGCCGCCGTGATGCTCATGGCGGTCCTCCCCCTCTTGTCGTTGACTGCGGTTATCAGACCGTCGTTTTTATGCGTGATGGATAGCACTACTATAGATAGCGGTTCACCACACTTTCTAGATATTCCTGCCGGCCCGAGCGCGGCTGCGGATCGAGACCGGCCATCGCGCGGTCGGCAAGTGCGGCGAGCGAACGCTGGCCTGCCAGGATCGCCTTGCCCTCCTCGCCATCCCAGCCGGCATAACGTTCGGCGAGCGACGCTGTCAGCGCGCGGGCATCGAGCATATCGGCGGCGGCGAGGAAGGCCCGCGCGCAGGCATCCATCGAGCCGGCATGGGCGTGGATGAGATCGTCCGGATCGATCGACTGCCGGCGGATCTTGGCATCGAAATTCAGCCCGCCCGTGGTCAAGCCGCCGCCCTTGAGGATCTCATGAAACACAAGCACCAGCTCACCCGTGTTCATCGCGAATTGATCGGTGTCCCAGCCGAGCAGATCATCGCCGCGGTTGATGTCGATGGAGCCGAACACGCCGAGCGCCTGCGCCAGCGCGATCTCGTGCTGGAACGAGTGGCCGGCCAGGATGGCGTGGTTCTGCTCGATGTTGAGCGCGACGTCATTCAAGAGGTCGTAGCGCTTCAGGAAGCCGTAGCAGGTTGCGACGTCGAAATCATACTGGTGCTTGGTCGGCTCTTTCGGCTTCGGCTCGATCAGGATCGGGCCCTTGAAGCCGATCTTGTGCTTGTGCTCGACGACGAGCGAGACGAAGCGGCCGAGCTGGTCCAGCTCGCGCCCGATGTCGGTGTTGAGCAGCGTCTCGTAACCCTCGCGGCCGCCCCACAGCACGTAGTTCTGGCCGCCGAGCCGGTGCGTGACTTCGAGCGCGGCGCGCACCTGCCCCGCGGCGTAGGCGAACACGTCCGGGTCTGGGTTGGTGGCGGCGCCCGCCATGTAGCGACGATGCGAGAACAGGTTTGCGGTGCCCCAGAGCAGCCGCACCTTGGCGGACGCCATCTTCTGTTCGAACAGATCGGCGATCGCGTTCAGGTT
>Ga0209677_100296_pt1 | contig 32613 bp, 25 predicted proteins | sample AraplaCvi_mCL_r2_2_FD_184285 | JGI IMG/M metagenome (GOLD analysis project Ga0209677, IMG submission 184285) | Arabidopsis root microbial communities from North Carolina, USA - plate scrape CL_Cvi_mCL_r2 (SPAdes) (version 2) | ecosystem: Host-associated > Plants > Roots > Endosphere | place: USA... | reverse complement strand
TAGGCGACCGCGACCGCCGGCGTGATGCCGATGAAGATCAGGAGCGGCGTCATCAAGAAGCCGCCGCCGATCCCGAACATGCCGGACACGAAGCCGACCGCCGCGCCCATCGCCAGCACCAGGAAGATGTTGACCGGAAGATCGGCGATCGGGAGATAGAGCTGCATCGAAGGACCACGCTCCGGCGAGACGGATCGATTGTGCGGAATGCTCGCCGGACGGTCGAACGATTGCCGCGCCCCTCAATAGCGGAATTCGGTCGCGGGCGTGATCGGGAATTTCGGGCGTGGTGAATGAGCGCGCGATGAGTGTGATGAGGCTGGACTCAAGCGCAGCCAGGGCAAAGGTGCGCCTCCTCCCCCGCCCGCGGGGGAGGGCTGGGGATAGGGTATGTCCACAACGGGATAATCCCCTAGAGGATAGAACCCTCACCCGGCGCGCGGGACGATGCTTCGCATCGCCCGGAACGCGCCGACCTCTCCCGCAAGCGGGAGAGGTGCACCGAGCCCGGGGCTCGTTCTGTCTGCCTAATGCTATTCCGCCTAATGCGCCGCCGAGGCCGAGCGCTTGCTCGCCACCGGCTTCGGCGCGGGTTTGGCGTTCGCCTGCGGCGCGCTGTCCCAGCCGCCGGCGGGCGCCGTGACGTTGACGGCATCGTCCGGCTGCGGCTCTGCGCTGAAGGTCTGGATGGCGAGCTTGGCGGCGGCGAGCGATTGCGGGTCGAGGCGCTTGGCGACGTCGTCGCGCTTGCCGGAGGCATCCCCGTCGCCCTGGGCAGCTGCCAGGCTGAACCATTTGTAGGACTCGGCGAGGTTCTGCTCCACGCCGATGCCGCGGGCATAGAGGATGCCGAGGTTGAACTGGCTGTCGGCGACGCCGCGATCGGCGGCTTTCCGGAACCACTGCGCCGCGCTCTTGTAATTGGCCCCGCGTCCGCCGCCGTCGGCGTCGAGCACCGCGAGATTGTGCATCGCCTTGGCATTGCCGCGCTCTGCCGCCTGCGTGTAGTAGCGGCGGGCGATGTCGGCGTCCTTCTTCACGCCGAGGCCCTTTTCGTAGAGCGTGCCGAGGCGGAAGGTCGCGGGCACCACGCCGGCCTGTGCCGCGCGGTCGTACCATTTGGCGGCTTCGTCGTAGTTCGCCGCAACGCCCTTGCCCTCGGCGAAGCGCATGCCGATCTCGAAGGCCGCAGCCGCATCACCCTTCATCGCGGCTGTGCGCAGCACGGGACCGCCGATGCCGTCAGGCAGTTTTTCGCTGGGCGGCACCTGAACCAGACCGATCCGCGCGCGGCTCGTGCCCGTCAGCGCGCCGGTGACATCGCTGCTCGCCGCGGGCGGCGGCGCCGCAGCGGGAGCGGGCGGGATTTCAACCGAGGCCGAGTTGCCCGAACCGGCGACGGGGGCCGGCGCGGAATTGTTCAGCGACTGCTTTCCGATCGGCGTCGGCGAGGTCATCGACGGCGTGACCTGCTCGGGCGCGGCCGGCTTGCTTTCGACCGGCGGCGGCGTCTGCGGCGCGGGTGCGCTGGAGGAGTCCTCCATCGCCTGCGGCGCCGGCGGCGCAGTGCCGCCGTCGAGCAGGTTCATCGCCATCTTGAACGTGCCGAGCACGATCACGACCACGCTCGCGCCGACCAGCAACGAGCGGATCTTCGAGGTGATGGTCGAGCCGCCTTCCTGGCCCTTGTCCTTGGCGCGGCTGGCACTGGTCGCTTTGACCTTGGCACCGCGGGCGGGCTTTTCGGGCTGCGCGGCTGCGGCCTGGGCCGCCCGGCGCGCTGCGGCGATGAAGCTCGACGATGACACCGGCTCCTTCGGAGCGGTAGGGATCTCGCTGATCGCGCTTTCGGACGCGGCAATGCGCTCCGACGGCGTGGCGACGCGGCCGCCCGGCCGCGTGCCCGGCTCGAGCGGATGATCCGGCGGCAATTCCGGCGCAAGCGCCGAGCGGGCCGGCGCCGTGTGGGGCTCCAGGATCTCGCTGATCGCGCGCGGCGGCAAAGGTGGTGTGGATTGCGGCGCCATCGGCGCAAGCGGCGGCGGCGCCGCCGGATTGGCAGCAGCATGGAATTCGCGCGGCGCCGCGACGAAGGCCGACTGCGGTGGCTGTTGCGCAGCGGCCGGGTTCGGCAATTCGGGCTTGGGATCGTATTTCGGCTGCGGCTGTTGCTGCGGCCGCACTTCGCGCGCCATCGGCGCGGGCTCCATCGGCGCGGCCATGGGCATCGCCATGGACGTCGTCATGGGCTGCGGCGCCGGTGGCGCGGTGCGCACCGCGCGCAGATCGCCCTCGATCATGGACAGGCGATCGACGACGTGGCCGAGCGCGTTATGGACGGCTTCGAGCGAGTCCTGGGTGCTGCGGTTGGTCTCCGCCTGGCTGAAGCGGATGTCCGAGAGCTCGCGCTTGACGACATCCACCACGCCGGAATCGGACGATGGCGTGGAATTGCGGCTCTCGGCCAGCGCGGAATAGGTCGCCTGCTGCCGTTCCAGATGCCTGAGAATGTCGTGCAGCCCGTCCTCGACGCGGCTCAAATTGCCGTTGCGCGGATCGGAGGCGGCCTCGATCCGCTCCAGCAGATACGACACCCGCTGCTCGAGATGCGCGAACGTCGATGCGGAATCGGTACCGACCTGCATGCGGTCGAAACGGTCCGACAGCGCTCGGATCGCAGCTTCCAGATGTTCGCTGCTCTCCGACGGCTGAGGCCGCTCGCGGGTCTCCAGCGCGGCGGTGAGCGCCGCGATGCGCTGCTCGAGCACCGCGAAGCTGTCGCCTGGGCCGGAGGCGCGGGTCACTTGGTCGACCTTGGACGAGAGCAGCTGCACGTCGTCCGAAAGCCGCGCCAGCGCCTCGTTGGAGGCGACGTTGGAGACGATGCCACGCAGCGCCGAGATCGCGTCTTCGAGCTGCCGCACCGTCGAGGGATCGTCATTTGCGCGCAGGATCAGATCGAGCTTGGCGCCGAGATTGCGGATCGCCTCGTCATAGCCGGTGAGTTGCTCGGCCGGCGTCAGCGTGCGCAGCACCTGCTTGATGTCGGACAGCGCGTGCTCGATGCCTGATAGCACCTGGCCGTCGGTGCCGGACGAACGGGTCTCGTCGATGCGACGATGCAGCGAGCGGATCTCGTTCTCGATCGACTCGATCGCGCGGCGCGGCATCGCCTCGGTGATGGCGGTACGGATCTCGGCAAGCTCGCTGCGGAAGGCGTTGATCGCCTGCTCGGTATTGTCAGGACGCTGGAGCGATTCGATCTGGCTCGTGATCTTGAGCAAATGGCGCTCGAGCGACGAGAAATCGGGCCCGGGCTGCGGTGGCGGCGGAGCGTAGGCGGGTTTGGGCGGCGCCATCGGGGGCGCGAATGGAGCTGCCGCCGGCGCAATCGGCGGCGCGGCGCGCGGCGGCACCTGCCGCGGCGCGAAGCCGTCGAGTTCGCTCTGCCGCGCCGTGATCTCGGCGACGGCAACGTCGAACGACGCGGGGCTCAGCGGCGGTGAGTTGCGATAGACCTGCGCGGCCGCGCGCTCGACCGCATCGGCCTGGCGCTGGCGCGTTTCGATTGGTGCCGGCCGAGGCGCCTGCGGCTGCGGCTGCGGCGGCTTTGCGATTTGCGACAGCCGTGCGTCGAGCCGCGAGATGGCGTCATTGAGCTGGCGCGCGACGCCCTGCTCGCGCGAGACGTCTGGCCGCGCGGCGTCCAGTCGTGAGGCGTCCTGTCGTGAAACGTCTTGCCGCGGCGCGGGCTTCGAGATTCGTTCGATCTGCTGGGTGATCGCGTCGAGCCGCTGGTGGATGTCGGCGACTTCGCGGCTCTCCTGGCTCGGCATTTGCGCTGAACGCGGATCGGGACGTTGGTCCTGACGTTGGTCCTGGCGCTGATCGTAAGGTCCGCGAAAGTTTGGCGGGACCGTCTCGCCGAGCGTGGAGTTCAGCCAATCGTTGAGTGACATGCCGGCACGGCGCGCGGCAGCTTCGGCCCGCTCCCGGACGGATGGGTCGATACCGTCAACACTCCACGATACGCGCGAATTCATGACTCTGTCCGGTTCCGACTCCGACGCCCCACCCGGCGCCTCCAGTCTCCCCACGCGTGCCGGTTGCAAAGACAATCGGATTTGGCGCGGGTCGTCTGCCTCGAAAACCGACTTTTGTCTGTTACGGTAAATAACGGGTTAAGGAACCCGTTGACGGTGTCTTAAAGTTGGGCGGCCCGATCCGTCCGATGCGACTGGAATGTCACCCCTCAGCACGCTCTCGGCCAGGAACTCTATGCGGGCTCGCCGCTTGGAGCTTCAGCAACCAAGGAGGCTGAGAATGGCCGGTTTGACCGAAGAAGACGTCCGCAAACGCGCCTATGAAATCTGGAAAGGTGCGGGCCAGCCCAACGAGAAAATGGACAGCTTCTGGTATGAGGCTGAGAAGGAGCTGTTGGCCGAACGGTCCGAACAGGGCGATGTGCCGCCCGGCATGAGCGACAATTTGCCGGTCTAGCTGGCTGCCGATCTCCCCGCCCGGCGACGGAAGTCCCGCGGCTTTCGGTCCATTCTTCGAGGCGGCTGCCTCAGCCCTTCCCTTCGCGCTTGCCGTCCTCCAGAAGCACCACCGTGCCCTTGCTGCTCATGGCTGACAGAGCCTCGAGGGCCTCCTCGCAGAAGTCGGCCACCATCTGCTCGTGCCGGGCGCCGAGCTGAAGCAGCAGCAGATTGCCGAGATCCAGCACACCCGAGGCCGTCCCCTCCGGAAAGCGCTTTTTCAGGATGCGCTCGTAGTTCGCGTGGCGGTCGCGGTGGTGCTCCAGCCGGGCCATCAGATCGGTGCGCATGGGCTCGATGTCGATGCTGTCCAGCGCATGCAGCCGGATCAGGAGGTCGTCCTTGATCGAGGGCGGCGTGCTCGGCCGCGCGGCCCAGTGCCGCAGCGCTGTTCGGCCCTCGGGAGTGAGCGTATAGATGAGTTTATTGGGTTTGCCTGATTGGACGACCTCACGGCCCTGGATGTAGCCGCGGTCGCGCAGCTTGGAGAGCTCGCGGTAGATCTGCTGATGGTCGGCCTTCCAGAAGAAGCCGATCGAGGAGTCGAACGTCTTGGCCAGCTCGTAGCCTGTCATCGGACGTTCCGTGAGGCATGCGAGGATTGCGTCGCCCAGCGCCATGGCACCAGCTCCCTTGAGGTCCCGACCAATTAACTTGACTTTATGCGCATTGATGCATATGCGTCAATGTGCATATGAGATGCCGAAGGTCGGGGCTCAATACTCGACCCGAAAACATAGCGAAATCAAACTCCTCGCTACTGTGCATGGGGTTGTTTTCGAGCTTTTTGCCAAGGCCTTTGATCTAGGGAGGCATCCTGACAATGACCGGCCTCGAGTCCTGGTACGCCTTCATGAAGTCCCATGATGCGAAAGCGCTCTGGGACCTGCTGCACCCTGACGCCGTGTTCGAAAGCCCCGTGGTGCACTCGCCGCAGCGCGGCCGCGACATCACCTTCAAATACCTCGCCAGCGCCGAGAAGGTGCTCGGCGGTCCGGGCTTTGCCTATGTCGGCGAGTGGACAAGCGCCAATGGCGCCGTGCTCGAGTTCAAGACCATCATCGACGGCATCGAGCTCAACGGCGTCGACATCATCACCTTCGATTCCGAGGGACGCATCACGAATTTCAAAGTGATGGTGCGTCCGCTCAAGGCGATCAACATGCTGCACCGCCTGATGGCGGAGCAGCTTGCCGCCGCCCAATCCTAAGCCAAACATCATCAGACCGCCTGCCGGGAGACCAACATGCCGATCTACAAAGCCCCCGTCGAAGACGTGAACTTCCTGCTCAACGACGTCTTCCAGATCGACCGCTACGACAACCTCGCCGGCTTCTCCGACGCGTCAAGCGACGTGCGCGAAGCCATTCTCGGCGAAGCCGCCAAGCTCGCCGAAGAGGTGCTGCAGCCGCTGAATCGTGTGGGCGATCTCGAAGGCTGCAAGCGCGCCGATGACGGCAGCGTCACTACGCCGAAGGGCTTCAAGGACGCGTTCAAGCAGGTCGCCGAGGGCGGCTGGCTCGGTCTGTCGGCTCCGACCGAGTTTGGCGGCCAGGGCCTGCCGGTGACGCTGAGCCAGGCGGTCAACGAATTCCAGTGCTCGGCCAACATGGCGTTTTCGATGTATGGCGGCCTCACCATGGGCGCGACCGCGGCGCTGATCGTCCACGGTTCGCCGGAGCAGAAAAAGACCTACGTTCCGAAGATGGTGGCGGGTGAATGGACCGGCACCATGAACCTGACCGAGCCGCAATGCGGCACCGATCTCGGCATGCTCCGCACCAAGGCGGTGCGCCAGGCCGACGGCAGCTTCAAGATATCAGGCACCAAGATCTTCATCTCGGCCGGCGAGCACGACCTCGCTCCCAACATCATTCACCTCGTGCTTGCCCGCATCGAGGGCGCGCCGGCCGGCATCAAGGGCGTGTCGCTGTTCGTGGTGCCGAAATTCCTGGTCAATGCCGATGGTTCGGTGGGGCAGCGCAACGGCGTGGTCTGCGGCTCGATCGAGCACAAGATGGGCATCCACGGCAATTCCACCTGTGTGATGAATTACGACAACGCCATCGGCTGGCTGATCGGCGAAGAGAACAAGGGCATGCAGGGCATGTTCGTGATGATGAACGAGGCCCGCCTCGGCGTCGCGGTTCAGGGCCTCGCGCAGTCCGAGGTCGCCTATCAGAATGCCGTCGCCTATGCCCGCGAGCGCATCCAGGGCCGCTCGCTCACCGGAGCCAAGGCGCCGGACAAGGCGGCCGACCCGATCATCGTGCATCCCGACGTGCGCCGCACGTTGCTCTCGATCCGCGCCTTCAACGAGGCCGCGCGCGCCTTCGTGATGTGGACCGCGCTGAAGAGCGACGTCGCTCACCGCTCGGAGGACCCGAAGGACCGGCAGGCCGCAGACGACCACATGGGGCTGATGACGCCGGTGCTGAAGGGCTTCCTCACCGAGTACGGCTTCGCCAACGCGGTGCAGGCACAGCAGATGTATGGCGGCCACGGCTACATCGCCGAGCAGGGCATGGAGCAGTTCGTGCGCGATGCCCGCATTGCGATGATCTATGAAGGCGCCAACGGCATCCAGGCGCTCGACCTCGTCGGCCGCAAGCTGCCGCGCGACGGCGGCCGCGCCATCATGGCCTTCTTCGGCGAAGTCGGCTCGTTCGCCAAGGAGAATGGCGGCGACGAGGCGATGGCCCCGTTCATCACTCCGCTGTCGACGGCGCTCGGCCACCTCCAGCAGGCCACCACCTGGCTGATGCAGAACGCGATGATGAAGCCGGACAATGCCGGCGCCGCCGCAACCGACTACCTGCACCTCTTCGGCTTCGTCGCCCTCGGCTACATGTGGGCGAGGATGGCGAAGGTGACCCAGGCCAAGATTGCCGAGAGCGGGGCCACGCCCTATCTCTCGACCAAGCTCGTCACCGGCCGCTTCTTCATGGAACGGATGCTGCCCGAGACCGCCGCCAATCTCGCGCGCATCCAGGCCGGCTCCGCCACCATCATGGAATTGCCGGCGGAAGCTTTCTGAGATTATTCGCTTCCCCAACAATCTCGACCGCACCGCGGTCGCAACCAATCGCTGCAATCAGGAGGCTCCCATGGCAGATGCCTATATCTACGATCACGTCCGCACCCCCCGCGGCCGCGGCAAGGCCGACGGCGCGCTGCACGAAGTGACCGCGCTCGCACTCGCCACCGTGCCGCTGAAGGCACTGAAGGACCGCAACAACCTGCCGGAAGATTCCGTCGACGACGTCATACTCGGCGTGGTCGATCCGGTCGGCGAAGCCGGCTCCGACATCGCGCGCTTTGCCGCGCTCAAGGCCGGTCTCGGTGAAGCCGTGCCCGGCGTGCAGATCAGCCGCTTCTGCGCTTCCGGCCTCGACGCCGTGAACTTTGCCGCAGCCCAGGTGATGAGCGGCCAGCATGAGCTGGTGATCGGCGGCGGCGCGGAATCGATGAGCCGCGTCGGCATCGGCGCCTCCGGCGGCGCCTGGCCGATGGATCCGTCAATGGCGGTGCCGTCCTATTTCATGCCGCAGGGTATCTCGGCCGACTTGATCGCCACAAAGTACGGGTTCTCGCGCGACGACGTGGATGCGTATGCCGTGCAGAGCCAGCAGCGTGCCGCGAAGTCCTGGGATGAAGGCCGTTTCGACAAGTCGATCGTGCCGGTCAAGGACATCAACGGCCTCACCATCCTCGCCAAGGACGAGCACATGCGTCCCTCGACGACGATGCAGTCGCTGGCACAGCTGCAGCCGGCGTTCACGATGATGGCACAGATGGGCGGCTTCGACGGCGTCGCCGTTCAGTCGCATCCGGAAATCGAGCGCGTCAACTACGTGCACCACGCCGGCAACTCCTCGGGCATCGTCGATGGCGCCGGCGCCGTGCTGCTCGGCAGCAAGGAAGCCGCCAGCAAGTACGGCCTGAAGCCGCGTGCCAGAATCCGCGCCTTCGCCAACATCGGCTCCGAGCCTGCGATGATGCTGACCGGACCGGTCGACGTCACCGAGAAGCTGTTCGCACGCTCCGGCATGAAGAAGTCGGACATCGACCTGTTCGAGCTCAACGAGGCCTTCGCCTCCGTCGTGCTGCGCTACATCCAGGCCTTCGACATCGACAACGCCAAGATCAACGTCAATGGCGGCGCAATCGCGCTCGGCCATCCGCTCGGCGCTACCGGCGCGATGATCCTCGGCACCGTGCTCGACGAGCTCGAGCGCACCAACAAATCCACGGCCCTTGTGACGCTATGCATCGGCGGCGGCATGGGCACCGCGACCATCATCGAACGCGTCTAAGGATAGGGAGCGACCAACATGGCTTACAAGAACTTCAAGGTTGAGACCGATTCCGACGGCATCGCGCTCGTGACCTGGGACATCCCGGGCCGTTCGATGAACGTGCTCGACGAGACCTCGACCAACGAGCTCGACGCGATCGTCAAGGAAACCACGGCTGATGCCGCGGTGAAGGGCGTCGTCATCACCTCCGCCAAGGAGGCATTCTGCGCCGGCGCCGATCTGTCGATGCTGGAAGGCATGAACCAGGCCTACGCCAAGGTCTTTGGGGAGCAAGGCGAGACCGCCGCGAACCAGATGCTGTTCGACCAGAGCCGGCGCTTCTCGCTGGTGCTGCGTTCGATCGAGACATCCGGCAAGCCGTGGGCGGCCGCGATCAACGGCCTCGCGCTCGGCGGCGGCTTCGAAATCACGCTGTGCTGCCACTATCGCGTGGCGGCGGAGAATCCCAAGACCCGCCTCGGTCTGCCCGAGGTCAAGGTCGGCCTGTTCCCCGGCGCCGGCGGCACGCAGCGCGTGCCGCGCCTGGTGCCGCCGCAGGACGCCATGACGATCCTGCTCAAGGGCGACCCGGTTACGGTCGAAAAGGCGAAGGCGCTGAACCTCATTCACGCCGTCGTTCCCGCCGCCGACCTCGTCAAGGCCGCCAAGGACTGGATCAAGGGCGGCGGCAAGGCCGTCGCGCCCTGGGACGAGAAGGGATTCAAGCTCCCGGGCGGTCCGGTGTTCTCCAAGGCCGGCATGATGATGTTCCCGGCCGGCAACGCGATCTATCGCCGCGAGACCTACGACAACTACCCGGCCGCGCGCGCTATCATGAGCTGCGTCTATGAAGGCCTGCAGTTGCCGATCGACGCCGCCCTGCGTGTCGAGTCGCGCTACTTCACCTCGGTGCTGCGCTCGAAGGAAGCGGCCGCGATGATCCGCAGCCTGTTCCTGTCGATGCAGGAGCTCAACAAGGGCGCACGCCGTCCGAAGGACGTGCCCGCAACCAAGGTGAAGAAGATCGCCGTGATCGGCGCCGGCTTCATGGGCGCGAGCGTCGGCTACGTCTCGGCCCGCGCCGGTCTCGACGTCGTGCTGATCGACCGCGACCAGGAGAGTGCCGACAAGGGCAAGGCGCACGCGCAGAGGGTGATCGAGGAGCAGATCAAGAAGGGCCGCGCCAAGCCCAGCGATGCAGAAGCCCTGCTCGCGCGCATCACGGCGACCGCCGACTATGCCGCGCTGAAGGACGTCGACCTCGTCATCGAGGCGGTGTTCGAGGACCGCAAGGTCAAGGCCGAGACCTTCGCCAAGGCGCAGGAGCACATGAAGCCGGACGTGATCTTTGCGTCGAACACTTCGACGCTGCCGATCACCTCGTTGGCCGAGAGCTTCAAGGACCAGGGCAAGTTCGTCGGCATCCACTTCTTCTCGCCGGTCGAGAAGATGATGCTGGTCGAGATCATCAAGGGCAAGAACACCGGCGATGTCGCGCTCGCGACCGCGCTCGATTACGTCCGGCAGATCGGCAAGACGCCGATCGTGGTGAACGACAGCCGCGGCTTCTTCGCCAATCGCTGCGTCGGCCGCTACGTCGCTGAGGGCAACGAGATGTTCCTCGAAGGCGTGCCGCCGGCGATGATCGAGAACTGCGCCAAGATGGCCGGCATGCCGGTCGGCCCGCTCTCGCTCTCGGATGAAGTCGCGCTCGACCTCGGCCTCAAGATCATGAAGGCGACGGAAGCCGATCTCGGCCCCAACGCCATCAATCCCGATCAGAAGAAGCTGATGGTGGAGCTGGTCGAGAAACAGGGCCGTCTGGGCCGCAAGAACAGCAAGGGCTTCTACGACTACCCCGAGAAGGGCAAGGGCCAGAAGAGCCTGTGGCCGGGCCTCTCGGCCCTGCAGCCGAAGCAGCTCGACCCCGATACGCTCGATGTCGAGGAGCTGAAGCAGCGCTTCCTGGTGGTACAGGCGGTTGAAGCTGCGCGTACGGTGGAAGACCACGTCATCACCGATCCGCGTGAGGCGGATGTCGGCTCGATCCTCGGCTTCGGCTTCGCACCGTTCACCGGCGGCACGCTGTCCTACATCGACTTCATGGGCACGAAGAAGTTCGTCGAGCTCTGCCACAAGCTGGAAGCAAAGTACGGCTCGCGTTTCACCCCGCCGAAATTGCTCGAGGAGATGGCCATGAAGGGCGAAACCTTCTACGGACGCTTCGCGCCGAAGAAGGCAGCTGCCTGATCGTCTGAGCTCGTAGCGAACCAAACTGCGAAGGCCGGATCATCGATCCGGCCTTTTCCTTTGGGCAATGTCATCTCCTTTGGGCAATGTCATCACGGTTGCGTCAGATATATTCCCGGTTGTGGAACCGATCACAAAATCCGCTTAGGAACCGTGTCAGCGTCCCGCTACCGCGGTATCGCTCAATGTCATAGGCGCGCCAAAGCGGCGCCGTTTTTTCGCTCGGCCCTGGCATTAGTCTTGCTGCGGGTCGGGGGTCATGAATCGCGTTGGGACGCTTGCCGATCCATCGGCAAGTTGAAGACGAAATAAGAAAGTGTCCTTGATGAACTCGTTGGTGCTGCGGAAGACCGCGCTCGATCGCGATCTTGCCGCCAAATATCCCTTTGCGTCTGCGACCGGTCGCCTCTCGCAGCAACAGAAGCCGGCTCGCCTGCGTCGCAAGGGACTGGTGCTTTTAACGGCCCTGGCGTCACTTGTGCTGGCTGCGGATTTTCTGCTCGCTTATCTCGCCTGGCTGGCCGTCGACTTCCTCATGGGGTAAGGCCTCGCGCGCGTGCAGCAGATACGTCGCCGCGAAGTACGCGAGTTGGCAGACGGCGAGGCAGGCGGCAATGACGGTCACGCCCGCCAGCATTCCGAAATCGTAAGCGCGAAGAACAAACGCGGATAGAATTGCGATGATCGGAGAGATCAGAACCAGCGCCCAGATCCTGAAGACATAACCCGTGGCTATTCCCACCAAGCCACTTGCAACGATCAGGACGGAGGCAATCGTCAAGTTCAACTCCGAAGAGAGTCCAAACAAATCCTCAATAGTTCCAGCAAGCTCGCCCGCTTTGCGAGCATTAACAAGACAGCACTACTTACATTTGACGAACAGTCGTTCATAGGTCGGTTATGAGGGACGGCGATCCGCTGAAATGGATTCGCACCCCTGCCGTCCCGCGGCATATAAAAAGGGCCGGATCGTCGACCCGGCCCTTTCGACGATCGATCGCTCTTGCAGCTCAGGCGGCCTGCGCCAGCCCTTCCTTCTTCAGCGCTTCCTGCACCTGCGGGCGCGCAGCGACGCGGGCCTTGTAGGCGGCGAGGTTCGGCATCGCCGAAAAGTCGAACTTCATCCGGTCGGCCCAGGTCAGCATCGTGAAGAGATAGCCGTCCGCGACCGTGAACTGCTTGCCCATGAGGTAGTCCCGGCCGGCGAGCTGGCTGTCGATGTATTTCAGCTTGCCCATGACGCGGTCCTTGAAGAACGCCTTGGCCTCGTCGTTCAGCGCCGGTGCGAACATCGGACCGAAGCTCTTGTGTACCTCCGAGGTGAGGAAGTTCAGCCATTCGAGCAGCTTGTAGCGCTCGGCGCTTCCGTGGGCGGGCGCCAGCGCCTTGGCCGCGGCCTTATCGGCGATCATCTGGACAATGACCGGACCTTCGGTCACGATCTCACCGCTGTCGAGGCCCAGCGCGGGGACCTGACCTTTGGGGTTCAGCTTCAGATAATCCTCACCATTTTCGAGCTTCTTGGCCCGGATATCGACCTTGACCAGCTCGTAGGGCAGGCCGGCTTCCAGGAGGGCGATGTGAGGAGACAGGGAGCAGGCGCCGGGCGAGTAATAGAGTTTCATGGAATTTCCTCCTCTTGACGCTTGGTTGCAGCGAATAGACGCCTACATGCACGTGCATGCAATAGTCAAGATTGATGCAGGTGCATCGAGTGGGGTAAGAGACGGGCGACGAGTTTGAGCGGGACCATGAAACGCAAGCCATCGACCGAGGCGACTTCCGCCTGGATCCGCCTGATGCGGGTGCAGAGCCGCGTGCTCGATTGCGTCGAGCAGGACCTGAAGAAGGCGGGCTTCCCGCCGCTGGCCTGGTACGACGCACTGCTGGAACTATCGCGGGCGCCCTCGGGCGAATTGCGGCCGGTGGAACTCGAGCGGCAGATGCTGATCCCGCAATATTCCACATCGCGCCTGATCGACCGCCTGGTCGACGAGGGCCTCGCCTCCCGGCGCGAATGCAAGATCGACAAGCGCGGCCAGTTCGTTGAGATCACGGAAGCGGGCCGCGAATTGCAGAAGCGGATGTGGGGCGCCTACTCCGCCGCGATCGAGAAATATGTCGGCTCGAAACTGTCCGATGCGGATGCCGTCAAGCTCAGCGGTCTGCTCGACCGCCTGGGCTGCTCGTGCGGCGAGATGAAACTGCCGCCCGTCGCCAGTGTCAACGAAACCTCGCCGCCGCGATGATCGCGCGGCCAACCAGCACGTCCGCGCACCCCATGGGTTCGCGGACCATCCCTGTCACCCGCGCGCCTTCGATCGAAGCGCCCTTTTGATTAGAGTTTGATATGGCGCGAGACCAGATCGATATGACGCCGCTGCAATCGCGTGACGAGCTCGTCGCGTGGTTCGAGGCTGGCTGCAAGGACCCGTCCGAATTCCGCATGGGCACCGAGCACGAGAAGACGCCGTTCACGCTCGAAGGCCACCGGCCGGTGCCTTACGAAGGTGCGCGCGGCATTGGCGCTCTGCTCGAGGGCATGAAGCTCCTGCTCGGCTGGGAGCCGATCATGGAGAAGGGCAACATCATCGGCCTCTACGACGTCACCGGCGGCGGCGCGATCTCGCTCGAACCCGGCGGACAGTTCGAGCTCTCCGGCGCCCCCGTCGAGAACGTGCACCAGACCCAGAGCGAGCTGATGGCGCATCTGGCGCAGGTGCGCGAGATCGCGACGCCGCTCGGCATCGGCTTCCTCGGCCTTGGGATGACGCCGTCCTGGTCGCGCGCCGACATCCCGGTGATGCCCAAGGGCCGCTACAAGATCATGACCAACTACATGCCGAAGGTTGGCCAGTACGGCCTCGACATGATGTACCGGACCTGCACGGTGCAGACCAATCTCGACTTCTCCTCCGAAGCCGACATGGTCAAGAAGCTGCGCGTCTCGCTCGCGCTGCAGCCGGTGGCGACCGCCTTGTTCGCCAATTCGCCCTTTACCGAAGGCAAGCCGAACGGCTTCCTCTCTTTCCGCTCCGAGATCTGGCGCGACACCGACAATGCGCGCGCCGGCATGATGCCGTGGGCGTTCGAGGACGGCATGGGCTTCGAGCGCTACGTCGATTACGCGCTCGACGTGCCCATGTATTTCGTCAAACGCGAAGACGACTACATCGACGTGTCGGGCTCCTCGTTCCGCGCCTTCTTCGAAGGCCGCAACAATAATCTGCCCGGCGAGCGTCCGACGCTGTCGGACTGGGCCAACCATCTTTCGACGATTTTCCCCGAGGTGCGCCTCAAGCGCTATCTGGAAATGCGCGGCTCCGATGGCGGCCCGTGGGGCCGATTGCCGGCGCTGTCGGCGTTCTGGGCCGGGCTGCTCTACGATGACGTGTCGCTCGATGCCGCCTGGGACCTGGTGAAGCACTGGACCGCGCCCGAGCGCCAGGCCTTGCGCGACGACGTGCCGCGCTTCGGCTTCAAGGCGCGGATCAAGGATCGCTATCTGTTCGAGATCGCCAAGGAATGCCTCGTCCTGGCCCATGCCGGCCTGCGCCGGCGCGGCCGGATCGATCAGCTCGGCCGCGACGAAACCCGGCATCTGGAGCCGCTCGACCGCATCATCGATTCCGGCCGGACTCCGGCCGAGGAGATGCTGGAGAAGTTCAACGGGCCCTGGAAAGGCTCGGTGGAACCGGCCTACGCGGAATACGCTTTCTAGATTCCGGCGTTCGGAAGTTCAGCCGTTCATCGCCCATACAGGTTTGCGGCGATCAAATGGCCGGCTGAAAAAGCTGAGCGCCGTCAATAACTCGAAAGCTGTTCCGATGGGAAAGGGCCGCCTGCCTGGGGCTGTCATGTCAAAGCTCCCGGCAAGGGTCTTGGCAAGCGTCATGGCCTGCGCGACGCTGCTCTTGCTCGTGTTTTCGAGCGACCCCGCACGCGCCCAGACGGCGTTCGACCGGCCGGGCGGCGACTATTTCAACACGCCGGTCACCTCGGGTGACCCCGAGGATTGCGCACTGCAGTGTGAGCGAGATCGCCGCTGTCGCGCCTGGAGTTTCAGCTATCCCGACGTTGAAGGCGGCTCGGCCGTGTGCTGGCTCAAGAACACGGTGCCGCCGCGCGTCCCGGGCAATTGCTGCATCTCCGGTGTCCGCGGCGCCGGCGTGATCGAGCCGCGGGTCGAGGGCGTGGAAACGTCGATCGACCGTCCGGGCGGTGACCTGCGCAATTTCGAGCTCAAGGACGGCGAAGGCGAGGAGGCCTGCAAGGCCGCCTGCACCGCCGACAACAAATGCCGCGCCTTCACCTACGCCCGTCCCGGCTACACCGGACGTGAAGCGCGCTGCTTCCTGAAAAAGGAAATCAAGCCGCCGCGCCGCAAGGCGGGATTCACGTCAGGCGTGGTCAGATAGCGGCTCGCTCCTTGCGGAGCGGCCAATCGCGTCCTGCTGTTCAGTTCGCCGCCGAGACCAGCCTGCCCCCGCACGCATTAGCGTAGAACTTGCCGCCGCATTGGCGCTTGATCGCGGCGCAGCGCGCGGCCGGAGATGCATTTTGCGGGACAGTAAAGCCACAGCTCAGCCTGTCGGCGCCGCGGCCCATCCTGCCGGCGGCAAAGGCCGCGCTGGAGACGGTGATGCAGACGACGAGAATGGCTGCGGCGGCGATCTCGATCAGCAGTCTCATCAGCAGTGTCATGGGGCGCTTCCTCCATACTGATGGCTGAATTGGCCGTTAGCCTAGCACCAAATCCGCATCTCTCCGTACGCTTCCGGGTTCCCAAATCGGCCCGTTACTTGCATAATTTTACGCCAGCGCAGTGCACGGCCGCGCCAGCGATGGTTCCGGCGCGGGGGCAAGACGCTTAGGATGACAAGACGCGTAGGGTTAGTGGTGTTCTCGCGACCAGGAAGTGACGGCCTTGCAAGATCAATCGTTCCAGCCAAATTTGCCAGCCCCCGGCCAGCCCATCGACGAACTCGCGCTGGCTGAGATCAAGGGCACGATCTTGGCGAAGCTGCGCCTTGCCATCGGCAAGGACGCGGGCATGGCGACCAAGCACGACTGGTACCAGGCCGCGGCGCTCGCGCTGCGCGACCGCATCGTGCACCGCTGGCTCACGGCCGAGAAGCACAGCTACGACGCCGGGCGCAAGCGCGTCTACTATCTCTCGCTCGAATTCCTGATCGGCCGTCTGTTCACCGACGCGCTGAACAACATGGGGCTGCTCAAGATCTTCGAGGTCGCGCTCGGCGATCTCGGCGTTTCGCTGCCCGAGCTCCGCAAATGCGAGCCGGATGCCGCGCTCGGCAATGGCGGCCTGGGACGGCTCGCCGCCTGCTTCATGGAAAGCATGGCCACGCTGTCGATCCCCGCGATCGGCTACGGCATCCGCTACGATTACGGCCTGTTCCGCCAGATCATCAATCAAGGCTGGCAGCAGGAATATCCGGATGAATGGCTCGGCTTCGGCAATCCCTGGGAATTGCAGCGGCCGGAGGTCATCTACGACATCAACTTCGGCGGCGGTGTCGAGCATGTCGACGACAAGGGCCGCGACCGCGCGATCTGGCACCCGGGCGAGACGGTGCAGGCGATCGCCTATGACACGCCGATCGTCGGCTGGCGCGGTCAGCACGTCAATGCGCTCCGCCTGTGGTCGGCGCGGTCACCCGATCCGTTGAAGCTCGATGCCTTCAACAAGGGCGACTATGTCAGCGCCAGCGCCGAGCAGTCGCGCGCCGAGGCGATCTGCAAATTCCTCTATCCGAACGACGAGAGCCCCGCCGGCCGCGAGCTGCGCCTGCGCCAGGAATATTTCTTCGTCTCGGCTTCGCTGCAGGACCTCATCAAGCGGCATCTGTCGTCCGACGGCCAGCTCCGCAGCCTGTCGTCCAAGGTCGCGGTGCAGCTCAACGACACCCATCCGAGCCTTGCCGTGACCGAGTTGATGCGCATCCTCGTCGACCTCCACAATTTCCGCTGGGACGAGGCCTGGAAAATCACGGTCGCCACCCTCTCCTACACCAACCACACGCTGCTGCCCGAGGCGCTCGAAACCTGGCCGGTCGAGCTGTTCGAGCGGCTGCTGCCGCGGCATCTGGAAATCATCTACCGCATCAACGTGCAGCATCTCGCGCTCGCCGAAGCGCGCGCGCCCGGCGACATCGATTTCCGCGCCTCGGTTTCGCTGATCGACGAGAAGAGCGGTCGCCGCGTGCGCATGGGCCAGCTCGCCTTCGTCGGCTCGCACCGCATCAACGGCGTCTCGGCGATGCATTCCGACCTGATGCGCGAGACCGTGTTCCACGATCTCAACCATCTCTACCCCGGCCGCATCACCAACAAGACCAACGGCATCACCTTCCGCCGCTGGCTGATGCTGGCAAACCCGAAGCTGACAGACCTATTGCGCGAGACCTGCGGCGATGCCGTGCTCGACGACCCGACCCAGCTCAGCCTGATCGAGGCGCGCGCCAGCGACGTCGAATTCCAGAAGAAGTTCCGCAGCGTCAAGCTTCACAACAAGATGGCGCTTGCGCGCCTGATCGGCGAACGGCTCGGCATCAAGGTCGACCCGAGCGCGCTGTTCGACGTGCAGATCAAGCGCATCCACGAATACAAGCGCCAGCTGCTCAACATCATCGAGACGGTTGCGCTGTACCAGTCGATCAAGGACGATCCCGATGGCAATTGGGTGCCGCGGGTCAAGATCTTCGCCGGCAAGGCGGCGGCGAGCTATCGCTACGCCAAGCTGATCATTAAGCTGATCAACGACGTCGCGGAGGTCGTCAACAATGACCCCGCGATCGGCGGCAAGCTCAAGGTCGTCTTCCTGCCCGACTACAATGTCAGCCTCGCGGAAGTGATCATTCCCGCGGCCGATTTGTCCGAGCAGATCTCGACCGCCGGCATGGAAGCCTCCGGCACCGGCAACATGAAGCTGTCGCTGAACGGCGCCCTCACCATCGGTACGCTCGACGGCGCCAATATCGAGATCCGCGACCATGTCGGTGCCGAGAACATCGCGATCTTCGGCATGGAGGCCGGCGACGTGATGATCCGGCGCAAGCAGGGGCTGGATGCCTCCGACGTGATCCGCAAATCGCCGAAGCTCCAGCGCGCCATCAATGCGATCGGCGGCGGTGAATTCTCCCCCGGCGATCCCGGCCGCTTCGAATCCATCGCGCATGCGCTGCGCTATCTCGATCACTACATGGTCAGCGCCGATTTCGACTCCTATTACGAAGCGCAGCGCAGCGTCGATGCGCGCTGGCAGGTGGCGCCGGCCTGGACGCGCGCCTCCATCCTCAACGTCGCGCGCATGGCGTGGTTCTCCTCCGACCGCACCATCCGCGAATACGCCGAGGAGATCTGGACCGTGCCGGTAAACCCGACCACGCCACTGCTGCCGAATCTGCGCGACGTCGCGGGCTGATTTTCCGCAAGATGAAATCGGCGTTACGCAGCAGGTAATTGCGCAGGCCGGCCGCGGACGTGATATGACGTCCGTCATTGAAAGCCGGAAACAACAATGCACGCCAAGCTCCCGCACCCGTTCGACGACGCCACCCGCATCACCGCCGGTGACTCCAGCTGGCAGGGGCACACCAGCGACGATTACTGGGCCTTTGTCGGCCCGTTCGGCGGCATCACGGCCGCGACGATCCTGCGCGCGCTGATCGAACATCCGCAACGCGCCGGCGAACCGCTCGCTCTCACCGTCAATTACTGCGCCCCGATCGCCAAGGGCCCGTTCGATCTCGACATACGGCTGGTGAAGGCCAACCGCTCCAGCCAGCACTGGAGCGTCGAACTGTCGCAGGGCGGCGGTGAGGTCGCAACGCTCGCCACCGCGGTGTTCGCCGAGCGCCGGCCGTCGTGGGAGCACAGGGTGGCGCAATATCCTGAAGCAAAGCCGTTCGAACAGACGCTGCCGTTCCCAAAGATCTCGGCGTCGTGGGCCAACCAGTATGAATTCCGCTTCGTCGAGGGTGAGATGCGGATCGGCCCGCCGCAGGCCGAACTTGCCGGCACCTATTCGAAGATCTGGATCAGCGACCGCACTCCGCGCAAGCTCGACATGCTGTCGCTGATGTCGATGTCAGACGCTTTCTTCGGCCGCATCTTCCATGCAAGGCGCGAACTGGTGCCGTTCGGCACGGTGTCGCTGACGACGTATTTCCACACCGACAGCGAAGAGCTCGCGGCCGAGGACATCACCCGCGTGCTGGCGACGGCCGATTCGAAGATCATGCACAAGAGCTACGCCGACCAGAACGCCGAGCTGTGGTCGCCGAACGGGCGGCTGCTCGCGACGACCACGCAGATCGCGTACTTCAAGGCCTGAGTGCTTCCACAGACTCGTCCTTGCCAGCGCAGCGAAGCAATCCAGGCTGTCACTGCGGAGGGATTCTGGATTGCTTCACTGCGCTCGCAATGACGGCGGAAAGATCGCAAGAAACAAAAAAGGGCGGCCTCTCGGCCGCCCTTTTGCATTCAACCAAAGGCGAGAGAAATCACTCCGCCGCGAGCTTCACGTCCGGCGCGGCTGCGCGGACCTCGGCATCGACATGGGCTTCGAACTTGGCGAAGTTCTTCTGGAACATGCCGACCAGCGCGCGCGCGGTCTTGTCGAACTCGTCCTTGTCCTTCCAGGTGTTGACCGGGTTGAGGATCTCGCTCGGCACGCCCGGCAGCGCGGTCGGGACCGCAAAGCCAAAATATTTGTCGGTGCGGAATTCGACGTTGCGAAGCGAGCCGTCGAGCGCGGCGGTCAGCAGCGCGCGCGTCACCTTGATCGGCATACGCGAGCCAACACCATACTTGCCGCCGGTCCAGCCCGTGTTGACCAGCCAGCAATCGACATTGTGCTGGGCAATAAGGTCGCGCAGCATGTTGCCGTAGACGGACGGATCGAGCGGCAGGAAGGGTGAGCCGAAGCAGGTCGAGAATTCCGGCTGCGGCTCGTTGCCGAGACCACGCTCGGTGCCCGCGACCTTGGCGGTGTAGCCGGACAGGAAGTGATACATCGCCTGCGCCGGCGACAGCTTGGCGATCGGCGGCAGCACGCCGAAGGCGTCGGCGGCGAGCATCACCACGTTCTTCGGCTGCGGGGCGCGACCGGTACGCGAGGCGTTCGGGATGAAGTCGAGCGGATAGGCCGAACGCGTGTTCTCGGTCTTGGAGCCGTCGTCGAAGTCCACCACGCGGGTGTCCTCGTCGAGCACGCAGTTCTCGAGCACCGCGCCGAAGCGCGTCGACGCCGCATAGATCTGCGGCTCGGCTTCCTGCGAGAGCTTGATGCACTTGGCGTAGCAGCCGCCCTCGAAGTTGAACACGCCGTTCGGGCCCCAGCCGTGCTCATCGTCGCCGATCAGGGTGCGGTTGGGATCGGCCGACAGAGTGGTCTTGCCGGTGCCTGACAGCCCGAAGAAGATCGCGGCGTCGCCCTTGGCGCCGACATTGGCCGAGCAGTGCATCGGCATCACGCCGCGCTCCGGCAGATAGTAGTTCAGCGTGGTGAAGACCGACTTCTTCATCTCGCCGGCATAATAGGAGCCTCCGATCAGCACGATCTTGCGGGCGAAGTCGATCGCGACGACGTTTTCCGACTTGCAGCCATGGCGCTTCGGATCGGCGCGGAAGCTCGGCATGTCGATGATGGTGAGCTCAGGCGTGAAGGTCGACAGCTCGATCGCCTCGGGGCGGATCAGCAGCGTCCGGATGAACAGCGAGTGCCAGGCGAGCTCGGTAAAGACGCGGGTCTTGATCCGGTAAGCCGGATCGGCGCCGCCATAGAGGTCCTGCGCGAACAGCTTCTTGCCTTCGGCGTGCTTGAGGAAATCCTGGTAGAGTGTCTCGAACTGCTCGGCAGTGATCGACTGGTTGCCGGCCCACCACATCTTCTTGTCGGTGGTGGCGTCACGCACCGTGAACTTGTCCTTCGGACTGCGGCCGGTGAACTCACCGGTGTCGGCGCAGAGCGCGCCGTCAGCGGACAGTACCGCCTCGCCCGCGGCGAGCGAGTACTGATAGAGTTGCGGTGCGCCGAGGTTCCAGTGAACCTGCTTGAGATTCTTTAAGCCGAATTTGTCGGCGCCGAAGGCACCGTTGCGCACGCCCGTCTCTTGCACGAAAAATCCTCCTAGAACCCGCGACACATAGCGCGACCTGACTTTGGCACCATCGCGGTCACCGTGAATTACAGGCCGTCCGGCCTCGGTTGGACGACCTAATATCGGTGAACGCTGACGTTGCCAAGCCGATCCCTTAGGATTTGGTTTATTCAAGGACCGCGCCAAACGTCGCGCATGTCAGCCCTGAGCATCCGCACCCAGAAATCACGAATGATCGCGCAACCAAATGCGTGTTTCGGCGTTTCCTGAGGTTGTTGCGACGCACAATCGTGGACCGGGCTATCGCACCTCGCCTTCACCGATCAGTGCGAACGGTCCCCACATCGCGGGATAAGCGTTGCGCGGCGACGAGGCGTCATCAACATACGCCAACATTGCGCGGCGCAGGGCTTCGGCACGGCCGATTTCTGGTTCGTTCTTGAGCAGCTCGAAAGTCGAGGTGGTCAAGCGTGTGGCAGCTTCCGAATCCACGGCCCAGTGCGAGACCAGCAGCGCGCGGGCGCCGGCGTAGAAGAACGAGCGCGCCAGTCCCGACAGCGCTTCAGCGCCCGGCTTGTCGCCGGCAATAGTGTTGCAGGCCGACAGCACAACCCAATCCGCATTGAGCTTGAGCTGGGCGACTTCACTCGCCGTGAGCAGGCCGTCATCCAGCTCCGTGGGTTGTTCAGGAATGGAGAGAGCAAGCGAAGGCTCGCCCAACCCCTTGATGTCGCCAGCGACGAGGCCGTGGGTGGCAAAGTAGATGATGCTGTATTGAGCAAGCGCTGCACGCTTCAGCGTCGTCTCGCTGGCATCGCGGCCGAGATGGATGTCGGCTGCGGCCGCGCCGACATCCTTGGCCACCGCATTCAACTCATCCGCTGTATCCGGCAATTGCGGCAACGCCTGCGCCAGCCGCGTGCGATCGACGCCGGCACCGCGCCAAAAGTCGGTATAGGCTGATGTCACGATGCTGCGCGCGGCAACCTTTCCATTCGCTGCGCGACGATCGGCCGGCCCTTCCAGCGCAGGATTGAACACGGGATCGCCAAAGCCGGTCATCGGCTTCACGCCCTGATCCCTCCGCGCAAAGGCACGCAGTGATTTCAGGCTGGTCACCGACGGCAGCACCGACACGGCCTGACGCCGAAGCAGCCAGGTGGCGCTGCGATAGCCATCGAGCGTATCCGGGATCGCAGCCTGCGGCTTCTCCGTGACGAGCAGGTGAAACGGCAAGGCGGTCAGCGCGGCCGACGGCACCACCAGCAGGTTACGCTTGCCTTTTGTCAGAGCCTCGACCGGACCGAGCAGCGCGACATAGAGTTCGTTGGCGAGCGCAAGATCGAACAATCCGGATTTGCCGGACGCATCGCGTGCCTTGCCGACATCGAGTCCGCGGCGGAACGCCGTGACCTTATGCGCCAGCGCGTCCGCGCCGAGCGGAATCTCCTTCCACTCGACACCCTCGCGCGTGATCGCGATGACATGGCTCTGCTTGTCCACGACGGAGTACAGCACCATCACCTCATCGGCCGACAGCAGCGGCTGGATGTCCTTGACGGCCAGCGGAAGGGGATTGGAAAGCGAGGCGTAGTCCGGGAACTCGACGACGAACGTCTTCTGCAAGCCTGCACGCTCGTTCGCGATCGCCGCGATCCGCGCGCGGCTGCGCGCCTCGGCCGCGACGTCGCGCTGGGCCGACTGCTTCGACACCGCGACGATGATCGCCTTGTCGAGCGCCTCGGACTCGGCCGCGAGGTCCTGATCCCGGCGCACCAGTTCGGCAAGCCGGTCGCTGCCGGCGGCAAGGCGCACGGCGAGCTTGTTCACAGCGGATGCAGCAGACGATTGCGTGCCGCGCTGGATCGCGGCGAGCGCCTCGTCCAGCGCCTTGTCGTCAGGTAGCAGATGTTGCTGCCGCGCAGCGAACAGGACCGGCAGCACGACGCGCAGCTGCGCGCGGTCGCTGCGAAGGGTTTTTTCCGCGAGAGGCAGCGCGTCCGCATTTCGACCAGACACGTAAAGGAAATAAGCGAGGTTGCTGGTCGAGGTCGCGACATCAGGGTGATCGGGCCCGAGCGCCCGCTCGCGGATAGCAAGCGCACGGCGATAGAGCGGCTCGGCGTCGGCATAGCGCCGCTGGTGCTCGTAGAGGCCGGCAAGATTGTTGAGGGATCGCGCGACGTCGGGATGATCCATCCCCAGCACCTTTTCGCGGATCACAAGCGAGCGCCTGATCGGCACTTCGGCCTCCGCGTCGCGGTCGAGATCGCGATAGAGTTGACCGAGATTGTTCAGGAGGGTCGCGACGGCCGGATGCTCGGGACCACCGACCTTCTGGTAGATCGCCAGCGCCCGTTGAAACAAGGGCTCCGCGTCCGCGTAGTGCTGCCGCTTCACATAGAGCGTGCCGAGATTGTTGAGCGACTGGCCGACATCGGGATGCTCGCGCGACAGCGCCTTCTCTCGAACGGCGAGCGCACGCTTGAACAGCGGCTCAGCCTCGGAAAGCCGGCTCTGCCGCTGATAGAGTGCAGCAAGGTTGTTCAGGACCGGTGCGATCTCGACGCTGCCCAGACCCGTCCCCTTTTCCATCAGCGCGATGGCACGCTTGTAGATCGGCTCGGCCTGGTCGTCGTGGCCCTGGTCGGCATGGATTTGCGCGAGGTTGTTGAGAGCGCCTGCGAGGTCGCGATTGTTGGTGGTTTTCTCGAGAGACGCCACCATGGCCTGCGCCAGCGGCAGCGCTTCCGAATATTTGCCGGCACTTCTCAGAGCGTTGATCCGCGCGCTTTGCGCGGAGAGATCACCCTTCTGGGCGAGGCCGGGCGTGGCCAGCGATACCGTGATTGCAAGCGCCAGACCCGCAACCAGCGTCAGACGACGGCGTGTCATGAATCCTCTCGCTGCGCACCTCAAGATCATTACGGTCTTGGGTCGCAGCGATAGGCAACGGCGTTCAATTTGTGGCGCTCGAATCCAGCTTGGTGCGCGCTTCGCCAGCGAGGCGGACCAGCATTTTTCGTAGCGCCGCGCCGTTGGTCACGCGCTCCGGGAAATCGAGCCGCAGCGCGGTCTGGCCATCCTGCATATCGAGGCCCTCGGGGTCGCAGCCGGTGCAGCGCCAGTCGCCCTCGGCCGCACCGAGGAGTCTGGTGGCGTAGAGGCCCATGGCGTCGCGGTGGTCGGCGTTCATGTGCTCGACGGCCCCCTCCTCCACCGCCAGCAGGTCCTCAGCGCCGGCGAGGTCCGTTAGGAACTGCTCCGGCCTGAGGTCGACAATCCGGCCAAAGCCGGCGACCAGATGGGTACCCGTGGGCCGGATCCGAAAAAAGGAGAAATCCTTAAACGATACAAAGGCTTCAGCCGAAGGATGGGCAGTGAGATACCGCCGCTTGAGGAGCTCCTTGTCGGCTGCGGCCTGTTCGGCGTGGCCAGACAGCATGATGCGGGCGCCTTCCAAGGGATCGCCGGCCACACGCTCGTCCAGCATTAACGAGACCCGGCTATCCGCGAGAATGTTCCTGGTATGGACCGCCAAGCCCGAGATCAGGAGGATCGGGGAGCCGTCCGGGTGGCTGGCCAGATTGACCAGGGAACAATAGGGATCGCCGGAGCCCGCCATCAGCGTTGCCAGCGCGCCTTGGCGCGACCGCCTGAGCAGCGATCTGGCGAGCTTTCCGGGGTCGAAATCGGGGGTCGGTTGCATTGGCTTTCTCGGTTCGGGTGGTTGCAAGGAGGGCCTTTTTTCGGGTAAACGAGGGCCGGGTTATGGGTCGACATGCGGCGAATCTGCCGTGTTTCGTGGAACTTGGTCACACTTCAGCCCAGCTTGCATTGCTCGGTGACAAGGTTCGAACGCCAAATTCGGCACCCATGTATGCGGCGCATCAGTGGATTGCTCGCCGTTTAAGCCACGACCCAAACGGAAAGCAGAAAGCAGAGGCTCATGCCCACAATCGCTTTGGTCGACGACGACCGCAACATTCTCACATCCGTCTCGATCGCGCTGGAGGCCGAAGGCTACCGCATCATGACCTACACCGACGGCGCCTCCGCGCTTGACGGTTTCCGTACCACCCAGCCCGATCTCGCCATCCTCGACATCAAGATGCCGCGCATGGACGGCATGGAGACGCTGCGTCGTTTGCGGCAGAAGTCCGACCTGCCGGTGATCTTCCTGACCTCCAAGGACGAAGAGATCGACGAGCTGTTCGGCCTCAAGATGGGCGCCGACGATTTCATCCGCAAACCGTTCTCGCAGCGTCTGCTGGTCGAGCGCGTCAAGGCCGTGCTGCGCCGCTCGGCGCCAAAGGACCCGACCGTCACGCCGAAGGAGAACGACGCCAAGGCGCTCGACCGCGGCCTGCTGCGCATGGATCCGGAACGCCATACCTGCACCTGGAAGAACGAGCCGGTGACGTTGACCGTCACCGAGTTCCTGATCCTCCAGGCGCTGGCGACCCGGCCGGGCGTGGTCAAGAGCCGCAACGCGCTGATGGACGCCGCCTACGACGACCAGGTCTATGTCGACGACCGCACCATCGACAGCCACATCAAGCGGCTGCGCAAGAAGTTCAAGGTGGTCGACAACGAGTTCGAGATGATCGAGACGCTGTACGGCGTCGGCTACCGCTTCAAGGAAGCCTGAGCCTCACGCGCCTTCAACAAAGACCAGGAGTATCGCCGGTCCTGATTCCATCGGGACCGGGATGGCTCGATAGCTTGGGCGTGATCTTTTCGGAAAACCGCTGCACACTTTTCCGGATCATGCTCTAGGATGCGGGGATCCTTGACACGAGAAGTCCTAACGCGGGCGTAAGCATTGCTTGACCGAACGCAGCCTGACGAGAACCAGAGCGCCGGGGATGTCGCATCCGACGGCGGTCTGGAGCACGTCGCCGAGGACAGGCCGGCCGCGCAGGGCTGGCGACCGCTGAACTGGCTGAAGCGCGCCGGGCAGTTCTTTTTCGCGCTGTCCTTCTCGAGCCTGACCCGCCGCATCGTCTCGCTCAACCTCGCCGGGCTCGTCGCGCTGGTCGCGAGCATCCTTTACCTGTCGCAGTTCCGCGCCGGCCTGATCGACGCGCGCGCGCAGAGCCTGCTGGTGCAGGCCGAAATCATCGCCGGCGCGATCGCGGCGTCGGCGACCGTCCAGACCAACACCATCACCATCGATCCCGACCGGCTGCTCGACCTCAAGCCGGGCGAGACCTATGGCGGACCGGACGAGTATTCGCCGCTGGACTTTCCGATCAATCCGGAACGCGTGGCGCCGGTGCTGCGCACGCTGATCTCGCCGACCAAGACGCGAGCCCGTATCTACGATCCGAACGGCAGCCTGCTGCTCGACAGCCGCAATCTCGAAAACGTGCTGCGCCTCAACCTGCCGCCGCCGGCCGACAAGCCCGGCTTCGTCGAGCGCGGCATGGTCGCGGTGCGCACCTGGCTGAACCGCGGCGACCTGCCGCTCTATCGCGAGCTCGGGCCCGAGAACGGCAACGGCTATGCGGAAGTGAGTGACGCACTCCAGGGCCAGAAGCGCTCGATGGTGCGGGTCAATGCGCGCGGCGAGGTGATCGTCTCGGTTGCGGTCCCCGTGCTGCGCTCGCGCGCCATCCACGGCGCGTTGATGCTGTCCACCCAGGGCGACGACATCGACCAGATGGTCACCGCCGAGCGCCTCGCGATCCTGAAGGTCGGCGGTGTTGCCGCCGCGGTCATGATCATGCTGTCACTGCTGCTTGCCAGCACGATCGCAGGACCGGTGCGCCGGCTTGCCGACAGCGCCGAGAGCGTTCGCCGCCGCATCAAGGCCCGCATCGAGATTCCCGACTTCACCCGCCGCCGCGACGAGATCGGCCATCTCTCTGGCGCGCTGCGCGACATGACCAGCGCGCTCTACAGCCGGATCGAAGCCATCGAAATGTTCGCCGCCGACGTCGCGCACGAACTGAAGAATCCGCTGACCTCGTTGCGCTCCGCAGTTGAGACGCTGCCGCTTGCGCGCAACGAGAACAGCCGCGCCCGCCTGCTCGAGGTGATCGAGCACGACGTCAAGCGGCTGGACCGGCTGATTTCGGACATCTCCGACGCCAGCCGCCTCGACGCCGAATTGCAGCGCCAGGATGCGGTCCCGGTCGACCTGCGCCGCCTGCTGACGACGCTCGTGTCCGTCGCCAACGAGACCAAGCTCGGCCATGACGTCGCGGTCGAGACCCGCTTCGAGGGCCGCAGCCCAACCGACGCCTTCGCCGTGACCGGCCATGATTCGCGGCTCGGGCAGGTGGTCTCCAACCTGCTCTCCAACGCGCAATCCTTCTCGGAAGCAGGCAGCAAGGTACGCCTCACCTGCCGCCGCGTCCGTTCCGAGATCGAGATCGTGGTCGACGACGACGGCCCCGGCATCCGCGACGATGCGCTGGAGCGCATCTTCGAGCGCTTCTACACCGACCGTCCGCATCAAGGCTTTGGCCAGAACTCCGGCCTCGGCCTGTCGATCTCCAAGCAGATCGTCGATGCCCATGGCGGGCGCATCTGGGCCGAGAACCGCGCGGGCCCGCTGGACGCGGACGGCGCGCCGACAGTTGCCGGCGCGCGCTTCGTGGTGAGGCTGCCGGCGCTATGAGCCAAGGGAGCTTGGACGACGGCGGCCCCAGCGTTCACGCCTCCGCGGTCAAGGTGGGGGCTCTGGCAGTGCTGATCCGTGGGCCGTCCGGCTCAGGCAAGTCGCGGCTTGCCTTCGATTTGATCATGGCGGGGCGCGCCGGCGTGGTCGAAAGCGCCGTTCTGGTCGGGGACGACCGTGTCCATCTGGCGACAGTCGGCCATGAAATTGAGGTCCGTCCCGCGCCGAGACTGGCCGGCCTGATCGAGGTCCGCGGACTGGGGATCCGCCACTGCGACTTCGTGGAGCATGCGACCGTCGGTCTCGTGGTCGATCTGGACGCTGCGGAGGCGGAACGCCTGCCCGCGGCAGAATCGCTCAAAACAAGCATTTCCGGTGTCGAAATACCCCGAATCCCGGTCGGGCGCGGCTATTCGCCCCTCCCCTTGGTTGTTGCGGCCTTGACCACTACCAAGAGTTAACCTTCCACTAACCCTTGAGGCGATTGTTTGAAGGGAAATTGTAACCATATGAACCCCACACTCGCGACCGAATAGACCGACGCAGCTCCCCTTATCCATCCGTCTAGATTCAGGGAGATACGCAACATCCCCCCTTGCGCGGGGGCTCTGGATGGTCAAAGTGGCGCGTTCGTGCGGTGCACCAAAAGCGCCCGCGAGGAGTTTTCCGATGATTGGTCTAGTACTTGTGACCCACGGGCGCCTTGCCGACGAGTTCAAGGCAGCGCTTGAGCATGTCATGGGCCCACAAAAGCAAATCGAAGCGATCACGATCGGCGCTGAAGATGATTCCGATCTCTGTCGAAGCGACATCATCGAGGCGGTTAACCGCGTCGATTCCGGCGATGGCGTTGCGATCCTCACCGACATGTTCGGCGGCACGCCATCCAACCTGGCGATATCCTGCATGAGCCGGCCGAAGGTCGAAGTCCTCGCGGGCATCAACCTTCCCATGCTGGTGAAGCTCGCCAAGGTGCGCGAAGAGCGCACGCTGCCCGACGCGATCGCGATGGCCCAGGAAGCGGGCCGCAAATACGTCACCATCGCCAGCCGCGTGCTCGCCGGCAAATGAGCGACGACGCGCCGCAAGCCGGGTCGGGCGTGCCCGCGGGCGCGATCTCCAAGGACCTCCTGATCATCAACAAGCGCGGCCTGCACGCCCGCGCCTCCGCGAAATTCGTCCAGGCCGTCGAGCGCTTCAACGCGCAGGTGTGGGTGACACGCGGCGGCGAGACCGTCGGCGGCACCTCGATCATGGGCCTGATGATGCTCGCGGCCGGCCCGGGCACGACGATCACGGTGGCCGCGGCCGGTGCTGAAGCGGATGCCGCGCTCGCGGCAATCACCGAACTCGTTGAAAGCAAGTTCAACGAGGAAGGGATTTAGTCCCTCGTCACTTCAACGGCGGCGCGATGTAGATGTTCCAGCTCATCGACGGACCGGCCTTGCCGTGGGTGAAGCGGCGCGTGGTCATCACGATGCGCTCGGCGTCCGGCGCGGTCTCCGACACCCATTTCTCGAACGCCGGCAGGCGGCCGTCGGTCGGATCGAACACGCCGATGAAGCCGTACGTCTTGGCGTCCTCGGGCGAGGTCAGCCCGGAATCCCAGGCTTCGAGCGGCATCAACGCAGCCGGATGATCCGGGCTGTAGAACACCATCGGCTGGATCGATTCCATGGTGCCGGCAACGACCGCCCAGCGCGAGGCGAAGCGCGCGTGCCAGGCCTGCGTCAGCTCGCGTGCGAGATCCGAGCGCGCGCCGTAGGTCGCGGTGTTGCCGGCATTGGCGGCCATCTCGCGCGCGGCGATCCAGGGCGAGGCCATCAGCGTCCCGACGCTGAGCACGAACCAGATTGCGGCGATGTTGAACAGCACCGCACCCTGCACCCGCAGCGCAGGGATCGCGACCAGCGCGAGCGGCACCAGGAAGAACAGCGAGATGCCCCAATCGGTCTTCATGTAGATGCTGAAGACCAGCGCGCCGAGCGGCGGGCCGACCGCGACGATGATCTGGATGATCCAGACATTCATCGCCTGCGAGAGATTGACGCCCGCATTGGCGCCGCGCGCCCAGGCCCGCGTGACGATACGCGAGGGCGCGCGCAACAGCAGCGTGAACCAATGCGGCACCAGCGCCATGGCCAGCGCGGCAAGCGCTACCGGCAAGGCCAGCAGCGCGACATTATGCAGGAAGTAGCCGGCGACGAGCTGATGCACGAGGCGGCTGTCCTCGAGGCTGTAGGTGTCGCCGGCATAGGTCAGCGGCACGAAATGCGCGTGCGCCAGCCAGACAATGTGCGGGATCATCGCCACCGCCATCGTCGCGATCGCCACCCACGGGGCCGGCGACAGGAGGAATTTCATACGATCCGGATGGATCAGCGCGGCAAGACCAATAGCGCCGATCATCGTCAGTACCCAGTATTTGGTCATCAGCGCCAGCGCGCCGGCGAGCCCGAACCAGATGCCGGACTGCCAGCTCCGCTTCTCGAAGGCGTTGAGATAGGCGAGCACCAGAAGCGGCAGCGTGACGAGCTGGAGCAGGTCCGGGTTGTACTTGAAACCCTTGAAATTGAAGATCGGGTAGAGCGCGATCATCACCACGACCAGGAAGGCGCGCCGCGCGTCCACGACGCGCAAGCTCACGAGCCAGCAGATCACCATGCCGACGCCGACGGTCGCCATCGCCAGCGCATAGGTGGCCCAGTCCGTCGCCGGGAACACCATGAACCAGAGGCCGGCGACCCAGCCCGACAGCGGCGGGTGCTTGCCGTAGCCGAGCAGGAATTTCTGGCCCCAGCCATAGGCTTCCGCGACGTCCATGTGAACGTCCTGCGCCGCCTTGAGATTGATCAGGATGAAGGTCCAGATCACCGCATGCAGGATGGCGAACTGGATCACCAGCCAAAGACGGGCCTCCGGGCGGATAGCGCTGGCAACCAGCCAGGCCCGGAAGCGGCCAAAGCTGATCCGGGTCTTGATACGCGCCCTGGCGGTGGGAAGAGAGGTGGTCGACATGGGCGTTTGCGTAGCGCGTTTTGGGCCGTCGTGGAATCAGCTTGGCGTGAAGAAAGGCCCTGAAAATACAGCAATATGGTTGCCGCACAGGGATGTGAGTGGTATCCCGCGCCCATGACGACCGTCCCCATTTCGAACATCCGCAATTTCTCCATCGTCGCCCATATCGACCATGGCAAATCGACGCTGGCCGACCGCCTGATCCAGATGACGGGCGGCCTCTCCGACCGCGAGATGGCGGGCAAGGAGCAGGTGCTCGATTCCATGGATATCGAGCGCGAGCGCGGCATCACCATCAAGGCGCAGACGGTGCGCCTTGCGTACAAGGCCAAGGACGGCAAGGACTACATCTTCAACCTGATGGACACGCCCGGCCATGTCGACTTCGCCTACGAAGTCTCGCGGTCGCTGGCGGCGTGCGAGGGTTCCCTGCTGGTGGTCGACGCCAGCCAGGGCGTCGAGGCGCAGACGCTCGCCAACGTCTACCACGCGCTCGATGCGGGTCATGAGATCGTGCCGGTCCTGAACAAGGTCGATCTTCCCGCCGCAGAGCCGGAGAAGGTCAAGCAGCAGATCGAGGACGTCATCGGCATCGATGCCTCCGACGCGGTGATGATCTCCGCCAAGACCGGCCTCGGCGTTCCCGACGTGCTCGAAGCCATCGTCACCCGCCTGCCGCCGCCGAAGGGCGATCGCGAGGCGACGCTGAAGGCGCTGCTGGTCGACAGCTGGTACGATGTCTATCTCGGCGTCGTCGTGCTGATCCGCGTCGTCGACGGCGTCATGAAGAAGGGCAGCCGGGTCCGCATGATGGGCACCGGCGCGGCCTATGACATCGAGCGCGTCGGTTTCTTCACGCCGAAGATGACGCAGGTCGACGAACTCGGCCCGGGTGAGATCGGCTTCATCACGGCGGCCATCAAGGAAGTCGCCGACACCCGCGTCGGCGATACCATCACCGACGACAAGAAGCCGGTGACGGAAATGCTGCCGGGCTTCAAGCCGGCCATCCCCGTGGTGTTCTGCGGTCTGTTCCCGGCCGACGCCGACGATTTCGAGACGCTGCGCGCCGCGATGGGCAAGCTGCGCCTCAACGACGCCAGCTTCTCCTACGAGATGGAGACGTCGGCCGCACTCGGCTTCGGCTTCCGCTGCGGCTTCCTCGGGCTGTTGCATCTGGAGATCATCCAGGAACGCCTGTCGCGCGAATTCGACCTCAACCTGATCGCAACCGCGCCGAGCGTGATCTACAAAATGAAGCTGACCGACGGTCAGGAAATCTCGATTCACAATCCCGTCGACATGCCCGACGTGGTCAAGATCGCGGAGATCCAGGAGCCCTGGATCGAGGCCACGATCCTCACCCCCGACGAATATCTCGGCAGCGTGTTGAAGCTGTGCCAGGACCGCCGCGGCGTGCAGAAGGAGCTGACCTATGTCGGCTCGCGCGCGATGGTGAAATACGACCTGCCCCTCAACGAAGTCGTGTTCGACTTCTACGACCGGCTGAAGTCGGTCTCCAAGGGCTACGCCTCGTTCGACTATCATCTCACCGACTACAAGCCGGCTGACCTCGTCAAGATGCAGATCCTCGTCAACGCCGAGCCGGTCGACGCGCTCTCGATGCTGGTGCATCGCACCCGCGCCGAAGGCCGCGGCCGCGCCATGGTCGAGAAGATGAAGGAGCTGATCCCGCCGCACATGTTCCAGATCCCGATCCAGGCGGCGATCGGCGGCAAGGTGATCGCGCGCGA
>Ga0209677_100292_pt1 | contig 32972 bp, 24 predicted proteins | sample AraplaCvi_mCL_r2_2_FD_184285 | JGI IMG/M metagenome (GOLD analysis project Ga0209677, IMG submission 184285) | Arabidopsis root microbial communities from North Carolina, USA - plate scrape CL_Cvi_mCL_r2 (SPAdes) (version 2) | ecosystem: Host-associated > Plants > Roots > Endosphere | place: USA... | reverse complement strand
CGGTCGAACGTGGTGAGATTGTCGCACTTCTCGGCGCCAACGGTGCCGGCAAGTCGACAACACTCAAGGCAATATCGAACCTGCTTCCGGCGCAAAGTGGGCAGATCACCGATGGTGAGATTCTCTTCGAGGGCATCGATGTCCGCACGGTCAGGCCTTCCGAACTCGTTCGCAACGGCCTTGTTCAGGTGCTGGAAGGCCGGCATTGCTTCCGAAGCCTCTCGGTCGAGGAGAACCTTATCTGCGGCGGTCTTGGTCGCGGCAGCAAACGGGCTGAACTCAACGAGGACCTCGAAAAGGTCTATGCTCACTTTCCCCGGCTGAAGGAAAAACGGCGGACACTGGCGGGCCTGACCTCCGGCGGGGAACAGCAGATGACGGCGATCGGCAGGGCGTTGATGTCTAGGCCGCGCGTGCTCGTGCTGGATGAGCCTTCCATGGGCCTGGCCCCGCTGGTCGTTCAAAGCATCTTCAGGACGCTGCGCCAGATCAACCGAGACACGGGGTTATCCGTGCTCGTGGCCGAACAGAATTCCACCGTTGCATTGAAATTCGCCGACCGAGCGTCCGTCCTCGAAAACGGCATAACCGTGCTGAGCGGCAAGGCAAGGGAGCTGGCCGAGCGGGACGACGTCAAGACTTTCTACCTCGGCCACAAGGCAATCTCGACTGCCCCAAACAACCAGAACCCCGTCGCCGCCATCGTCTGAATACGACCGGCCATCACCAAGGAGACGTCCAATGACACTCTCGACCGTCAATACGGAGAATGCCGCCAAGGCCGTGCCTGCCATACCGCGGCCGGACACAGTGGCCCACATCATAGAGAACGACGCGGAGGCGATCGCGGTTGCCAAGGCGCTGGCGGCCGAATTCGTCAAGGATTCCGCCAGACGGGATCGCGAACGGATATGGCCGGTTGCCGAACTCCACGCCTTTTCGCAAAGCGGCCTGTGGTCGATCAACGTGCCGAAGGAATTCGGCGGGCCGGAGGTATCCTACGCGACGCTGGCAAAAGTCATCGAAATCATTTCGGCAGCCGATTCTTCCATCGGCCAGGTCGCCCAGAACCATCTGGGCGTGGTTGCCGCCATCCGCACCGTCTCAGACAGAGAACAGCAGGCATTTCTGTTTGGCGAGGTGCTGAAGGGTATTCGATTTGGCAATGCATTTTCCGAATACGGGTCGAAGCGGGCCGTCGACTTCGAGACGAAGTTTGTCGACGAAGGCGACCACGTGGTCGTCAGCGGCAAGAAATTCTATTCCTCCGGCGCGCTGCTCGCCCATCTCGTCCCGATCGTTGCCCTCGATGACGAGGGCAGGGCATGGTATGCCATTGCCGAGCGTGATGCGCCCGGGCTGACAGTCATCGACGACTGGTCGTCCTTCGGCCAGCGGACCACTCTCTCCGGCACGGTGCTGCTCGACCGGGTCAAGGTTCCAAAGTCGCATCTCGTCCCGGGATACAAGGGCTACGAAGTACCGACCGCGGATGGTGCGATCTTCCAGATCATCCAGGTGGCGGTTGATACCGGCATCGCCCAGGCCGCAATCGATGAAACAGTCAGCTTCGTGCGCACGAAGAGCCGTGCCTGGGTGGATAGCGGCGTCGACAATGCATGGGACGATCCCTACACGATCCAGGCCATCGGCAGCCTGACGCTGCGCCTGCATGCGGCACAGGCTCTCCTCGAAAAGGCCGGCTACGCGATCGATCGGGCAGTCGCAGATCCGACCGCCGAAACTGTCGCTGAAGCGCAGATCGTGACGGCCGAGGCGAAGATACTGTCCACCGAGATCGCCATCGAGGCTACCAACAAGCTGTTCGAGCTCGCTGGTACGCGATCCACGCTCGCCGAACATGGGCTGGACCGCCATTGGCGTAATGCCCGCACACACACGCTTCACGACCCGGTTCGTTGGAAATACGCGATCTTAGGAAAGTACTTCCTGAACGGCGAGAAGCCACCGCTTCACGCCTGGAGCTAACACAATCAATCGGGGCACGGCAGCTATGGCATGCCGTGCCACCGACATACGAAGAAAATTTGCGCTAACCATGTTCTTCACTCAGGACGAGGTCGAGTTTTATTTTGATATCAGAGCTACAACGCTCGAGGAACGTCGGTCGTAGGTTCGATATAGTTCAAGAGCTAACTGCTCTTCAAGACGTCCACCTACAACTCGCACAAACCTATTTCTTCGAGTCAGCTTTCGGCTTCGGTTGATACAGGCGCCGCTTGACGTTGGAGCGTAGCGCATTGCGGAGATCTTTGTCGACGATCGAAAGGTCGAACCATTCCGGATCGAAGTAGCCCCCGCACCACCGAATCGTGTCGGCATATTCTGGATCTTCCCGGTCAGCGATGATCTCCAGGAACCGCTGATATCCCGACACGCCACCAACATCTTCGGGCGGTCGCGCCCTTTCGCCGGCGACGCAGCTCCCGTGTTTGGGCGCAGCAGTGAGTGCCAAGAACTCCTCAACCGCAACGGTGTGCCGCCAGCCATCCCCGAAATCATAGTGGTAGCTGAAGACGGCACCTTGTTCGAAGTCCAGCAAGCGAACCTCTCGCTGATCGAAGACTCGAGGATCGTCATCGGTCGCATCCTCCATCAGGGTCTCGACTTCCCCATACCGCAGACCACCGATGCGGAATTCATAGAGATGGTAGTTCCACCAGTTGAATGCGGCCTGAATTCCGAGATGGAGATGCTCCAGGTTCCAATGGACCGGCAGGACCAGACGGCGCCAAACGTCCGGCTGGATCTCGTCGATGGAAACTCTGATCTGCACAGCGTTTGCGACTTTGAACATTGCTCGAATGAACAAGGTTGATGGAAGATCGTCAAGAAGGTCGTTCGATGATCACTGTATTCGAATCGGGGGCGTCCCTGCTGGGGACCTCTGCCGGCTTGTACGACCTTCGAGGCGTACTATCTCTGGTGTAACCTGGAACTGGAGCATCGCCATGGATCAAAGCGCGGCCGATACGCTGTCGGAATTGTATATTGAAATTCTTCCGCCGGACCGCGAAGAGAGGTGTGCGTCGGATGCAACGGTTTGTCCGTGTTGTCGAAAGTTACGTCCGGTATCGAGCTTGGATGACGATGGCTGCGGGATCTGCGACGAATGCCTGGCGCCATGACCGCCGGTCGCAAAACATCTCCACCTATTCCGGCGGCGTTCGAAGACGCGCTTGCCAGATTGCCGGACGGCTATGTTGACGGGAATTTTCGTAATCGATCATGGGGAGTGACCGTCAAACGGTCGGAGGATGGCAAACGGACCTGGCTCTATGGCCAGGAGCTTAGCGGAACAGATATCGTCAGCTTCAACCTCTATCGATTGACTGGAATGGGATCGATACTGAAGCCATGCGAAATGTCCTCCGCCAAGGTGATCGACTTTATTCTCGGCTTCGAGCCCAGCACTGAGAAAGCTGTGCCGACCATTATGCCCGAAAGATAAGCAAAGCATTTATATTGCATTGCAGCAAGTGCATGGCTGCGCTGCGATCTAAGCCTTGGTGGTCGGGGCAGCCTCTGATATCTTAAGATTATCGAAGCAATGCACCTCCTCCCGCAAAGCTTCGAGTTTCAGACGGCCCACTCCTCCTCCCAGGGACGTCTGTGGGAACAGCGGCTCTCCTCCTCCCAGTCGCTGTTCGGTTCTTTTCGAAAAACCTGCCGCACCTCCTCCCGCGGCAGGTTTTTTCGTTTTTGGCAGGAGCAATCACAGAAGGCGACGCTGCCGTTCATGGTGCTCAGCGACGACAACGATGTCAAAAATATCGCGAACTTTGAGATCAGCCCCACGACACCACAGCTTCAGACCTGGCTGTGACTAAGTGCGATCTCATTCGACCCAAGGATCGACGAGTTCAATCCCCAAGTCCTCGAAATCTTTGATATTCCGCGTTGCGAGGGTCAACTGGTAGGCAATCGCGGTAGCGGCGATCAGGCCGTCCATCGAGGAAAGGCCGCGACCCTTTCGCTTTGCATGCCCCATGAGATCACCCCAGGCCAATGCAATTGGTGCATCCACAAGGAGAACACGATGCTCGAACCGCTGTGGCAGGTCATCGGCAAGCCAGGCCGTAAGGGCATCGCGTTTTCGTCCTTGATCCATCAAGGCAACGCCGCGGCGGATCTCAGCGATTGATATAACGCTGATGAAGGAGCGATCCTCATCCAGTGCGTCCAGCCATTGTAGAACGCGAGCGTCGGGGCGAGGCTTTGTCACCTCCGACAGGACATTCGTATCCAACAGCAGTTTCACAGCGGCAGATCACGTGGTTCGTCGCGCTGACGCTCGATGTCGAGATCAGAGCCCCGCAAGGGCGATTCCATCAGAAATTCCGCGAGCGTGCCCTTACGTGTGGTCTTCCGCTGCCATTCTTCGGCCGATACAACCACGACGCTTGGTTTTCCGTTTCGCGTAATAGTTTGTGGCGCCGATTGGGCGCGTTCGATGACCTCTGAAAGTTTGGCCTTCGCGCTGGCGACAGTCCAGTTTTCATTTCCTTGCCATGACTGTTGCATCGTCTATCTCCTGACCAAAGTGACCATGATGACTATATAGGCCTAGAGCGGTGAGTAGCAAGCCTCTTGGCAAGACGCAGCACGCGAAAAAACGCGGCACTTCTGAGACCACGGCGGAAGCTGGGTGTTGCATCGGTAGCGACGGGACATCTCCGGTGGAACACGGTGGAGTATGCACGCAATCATTTGATGGCGACTCAGACTTGATGCTGATCGTATGCCTCGCCTGGCAGATAGCGCCCAGCTTCGGTGAGTCTATCTAGCAACACCCGCCAAGCAATGCTCAGCGCAGTGGATTTTGACAGGATGCCCGCAACGCCTTTCGCACCTTCCGTGAGAGCTCATCGACAGTCGCCATCACTCGGTTCATCTGTGACAGCGTGGAAATGAGCTCCGGGGCATAGCTGATGACGTGACACTCGTTGCTTGCGGAGAGCGTTGCCAGATGCGCCATCGTACGCTTGCGCAGGACAAGGCCAGCTTCAGACGCTATACGCGTCCGCTCGCCGAGATCATGCCGAAAACCGCGGATCGTTGCGGGATCCACGCCTTTGGCGAGCAAGAATGCACTCAGATAAAGCTCCATCGCATGGAGCGCCAGAAGACGCCGTGGTGCCTGGTTGGGCTTGGACGAGCCCTGGCCAAGCTTGCTGGCTGCGTCTTGGTACTGCTTCGCCAAATTTAGAATGCCACGTACGCCCGCTGCTTTGCCAGGATATGCAGGTCCATTGCATGATTTTGGCCGGCACTTCTCCGCAATGCGGATAAGATCCTTCAGCATCGTCCGCAACTCGGGCCACGGTGCATCTTCGAACTTCACGCCCGGATCATGCATGACGATGAGGCAATGGAGCTTTGCGGTGACTTCGATCAGCGACGAGGATCGTGTGATCCACATGACACGTCCGGATATCCCAGCTCGTTCCGCAAGCTCCTGTTCGAGCGCGACTGCGGCACTGTATCCCAAACGTCGATCCGCTTCCTTCCATCGCCTCCGGCGCCGACGAAGCTCGGCTCGCGCCTGAGACAGGTGTTGGGCATCGAGCTGAAAGGCCATTCGATCGATGTCGGCAAAAGAGTGAACCTCGACGGCGCCATCCATTCCAACATTCGGTAGCGTCGCGACCGGAAGACCGCCGGCCTCGTCGACCATTTCCTTTTCCAGCCTTTCCCTAACACGGGTGGCTCTCACGCGCTGCTGGTGGCGCGCATACCAGCGAGGCCACATTTCTCTGACGGGCGTCGGGCCTGGCTCTGTTCGCGGACCGTCAGGATCTTCGATGCGAGAGTTCAGTAAGCGTGAAGCGACGGAGAGGAGATTTCGGCGGTCGATGGTGTACGGGATGTTTCCACGCCGTCCGGTGGATGACTTTATTTTTCCGCAGGCAACTGCAGGCAAAGTTCTGCTATTCTCAGAATCAGCCATGATCCAAGCTCCAGATAGCTAGATTGTGGTTAGGCTGGCCGAGGTGGTGCAAACACCAAGGCCAGCCGACAGCAGCTTAGGAGGGTACAGTTGCCGGTGCAATTGAGCAAGAGAAATCACAACAGGGTTGTGAAATGAACGCCATTCAGTGCAAACTAGCCCGTATAGCATTAGGCTGGGGAGTTCGAGAACTTGCGCAGGCAGCAAATGTTTCAACCCAGACAATAAGTCGGTTGGAACGAGGAGAACAATTACGAAATGGCACTGTGGACGGCATAAGGCAGGTGTTGGAAGATGCTGGTATAGAATTCATTCTGGAAGACGGCGATGGCTATGGAATCCGGATCAAGAAGCCGCAATTGCCGCCATCATAGATAACTGACTGTCCCCTTTGCGAGTTTTTGATCTTGCAGGCTGATCAGCTTCATTTTGACAACTATATGTTGTATATCTTGACTGTTTATCTCCGTCCGTTGTCCTAGGACCGAGGACGCTAAGCATTAGCTTTGCTCAAATATCAAAGCCGAAGGCAAATTCTCTGGTGCCGGGGCCAACATGCCTTGGATTTCGACACTTCCGTCACCAGGCACCAATGCCGAGGGCGAGCGGAAATTGGAGCGGACTATTAACAAAATATGCATGGCGAAGGCGGCATTTCAACGTTGGCTATATCGATCGTCAGCAAGATTGCATGGTGGGCACGGAATCTGGCGTCTGCTCTTGAGGTCGAGAGGACGATCTCCACTAATTAAGGGCGCTTATCTAAGGTCGTTTGTTATTTAAAAAAAGTGCCACTTGCTTAAATAGTGGATGGAAATCATACTAAGCATATGTCTGTTTCCAGTCCTAACCCGCGCCTCGGCCATTTTGTCAAAACATCAGCAGCAAGCGAGACAGTGCGGGCGTTTGTGCCTCCGCCATCGCCGTCCACCTGCATCGCCTCGGGGCGCTCGCACATTGGAGGAGCATGGCCGGAATTGCCGCGTGATCACTCCGACCCTGCCATCGCGCACTTGTCCCAGTTAACCTGACATCACCCATCGATGTGATTGATTGACCGGCATCAGCCGTCTTGAGTAATAATAAATAACAATAGTTGATAATCGCATGGGGCTGCCCCATACTCAAAGTAGGAGGTAAGTGCCATGGCAAGTTTTGCACTCAACGAACACTACGAGCGTTTCATCAAGAAACAGCTTGAATCCGGCCGCTACAACAACGCCAGCGAGGTGGTGCGTGCCGGCCTGAGATTGCTCGAGGACCAAGAGGATGCCCGCGAACGATGGCTGGCTCAGGAAATCCCAAACCGTTATGCTGATCTGAAACGCGACCTGTCGACGGGCGTAACCCTTGACGAGGCTTTTGACCAGTTGGAAGCCGAGCACCGGGCTCAGCTGGCGAAAGCCAAGTAGGGCATGGACTATAAAATCATCCTGCATAAGCAGGCTCAGGCGGAGCTACGCAACCTGTACCGGGATCTTGCCAGCGCGGAAAGGGCCGGGCCGATTGTCGCCTGGAACTATGTCAGCGGCATCCGTGAGTTTATCGAGGAGCTTGCAACGTTCCCAAAACGCGGCACGGTGAGGGATAACCTCATTCCCGGCCTCCGGATCATCGGTTATCGCAGGAGCGTGAGTATCGCCTTCGTTGTTGAGGAGACCGAAGTGCTGGTGCTGGGTATTTTCTACGGTGGTCAGGACATCACAGCAGACGTCCTTCAGGAGCGTTTGTAAGCGGCGTCTCTTTTTCGGGAGGGAGGAGAGCGCGAGGGGAGGGGCCATAGGGGGCTCTCCTTGCTCTGGTGCCGGACGGACCGAACCCGACCGGAACCAGCTTTTGGGATTCCCCGCACAGCAAAAAGCCCGAACACGGCGGCTCGGGCTTTGGAAGTTACCGGAGGTAACGGCTATTCGGCGGATGGGCTTGTCCGCAAGGCGGCTGGAAGCCAACCTTTACCGGCAAACTGCCATTCGGCACTGGCAACGGCTTCGGCCTTCGAGCCTTTCTCGATGCTGCGCGTCTGCGGGGCACATCCCGCTTCAATCAGCACCTCGGCAATCCCCATCTTGCTCAGGCGGCTAAGGAACGCCGCATCCGGCGTCCAGTAGGCTGCCATGTCCAGACCGACCGCCACGGCAATCTGCTCCACATTCGCCAGACGACTGCGGCTTTGGTCGTGCTTCGCCTTCACGCCATTGAGGTTGGCGGCGGTCACGAACGCCAGCAGTTCGAGCAGTTTGTCGGTCGGCTGCTCAAGCAACCATGCCCAGAGGTCGACGGGCTGGCCGGGCAGTGTATCGCCCCAAGCCTCCTTCATCGCCTCCCATGCCGCAAGGGCGCGGGCGTCACCCGGCTCCTTGATGGACGGAGCCAGTTCGCGGCGTTGCCCGTGAACCTCAACGACGGCATCATAGGAGGCGTAACCGCTGTGGAAGATACGACCCACGAGAGGGTAAAGCAGCGCGGCAAGGGCAATCGCCGGACGGTTGGCAACCTCGACCCGCAAAGCGGCGGTGCGGATGGCGGTCAGTTCCTCCACCAGCGCGGCGGAATAGATGGCCTCCGGCTCGGCAATCACTGCCTCGTCGTCTTCGCCGTCCGTAACGGTATCGTCGGTGCCACCGCATTGCAGCTTAGCCAGCGCCTCGCGGTTCTCGGATTTCACGTAGCCCCGATGGATTTGCAGCGTGCCGCCATGGTCAATGGCAACGATGCATCCGGCCAGCGCCATCTCCTGCGGGTCATAGCTGCGGGCAGCGTTCCGGATATCCTCCATTTTCTGCTGGATATCCGCCAACTTGATTTCCTCGGCCTCGATGGCAGGGTCACCTTCCTCATATCCTTCAATCTGCGCCTGCAACTCGTCGAACGCTTCACCAAGCGCAGAGAGTTCGGTTTCCACGTCTTCCGTCAACTCGCGGGTCTGCGGATAAATCCGCCCGTAACCGCTGTTGTACAGGGACGATGTATCCAGTGAGGGTTCCACCCACGCCCACCCCTCGGATTTCAAGGGTTCGGCCGCCTGTTCCAACGCTGCCATGGCGAGCCGCATCACCAGTGCGGAGCCGGTCAGGAACGTGCTGCTATCCTCGCCGAAGAGGTCGCGGACGATGCTGCCACCTGCTGCCTCATAGGCGTCCAGCCCAACGAAACGGGCCAGCCGGTCGGTGCTGCGCACATGGTCCCGCGTCAGCAGGGAACGCAGGCTGCGCGGGTCACGGTTCCATGCCGGAGCCTCGAACCACACCCGTTCCTGTTCCTCATGGCTGTCGCTGAGGGCCAGCGCACGCGCCTGTGCGATGTTCATACCATCGTTCCGCAGATCATCCAGCACCTTGGGCGAGAGGTTCGCCAGCTTGAGCCGCTGGCGCACGGTGATGACCGATTGCCCGAAGCGAGAGGCAATCACATCGGGAGCCATGCCGTCCTCGGCAAGCTGGCGGTAACTGAGGATTTCATCCACCACATGCATGGCCTCGCGCTGGACGTTCTCAGCCAGCGAGATTTCGGCGTCCTGCGCGGTATCAAGCACGTTGCAGGGGATTGCAACGTCCTCGGTCAAACGCCCTTCCTTGGCCAGCAGGCGCAACGCGACTAGTCGGCGGGAACCGGCAACCACCTCGTATTTGCCCTTCTTGGCCTTGCGCACGGTCAGGTTATGGATGAGCCCGTGGGCCTCGATGCTGTCAGCCAGTTCCGAGACACCCACGGTGGCATTGACGCGGCGCACGTTGGCCGCGCTCGGCACCAGACGTGACAGCGGGATGGCTTCGACGGCGTGCCGAATGCTGGTGGACGCTTCGGCCACGGTCATGGGCGTGACGGGTTCTTGCGGCATTGCGGTGATATTCATGGATTTTGTCCTTTGTTTTGATTTTCCTTTCGTAGGACAGGGAAACAGGACCCCGTCCTGCTTTCCCGGGGCCGCGTGAGTGGTGGGGCTGGAAGGGGACAACAGGGATTCGCGGGGAACCGGCTGCACGGAATGGAGCGTAGCGGAGTGGAGGAAGCTGGGCGGAAGACCTGTTTGGGGGAGAGAAGGGGCAACCCCCCTCGGCCCCTAACTGAACGGCAAAAGCCGCGGGAACCGCGTCAAAGCCTAATCATTGAAGGTCATGCGCTAGTGTAAAATAGTGTTAGTCACTAATTTTCACTATATGCTATAAGGGAGGAAGGAGACGATGCCATGAAGCCAACAGGACAGATGACGGTGAGCTTGACCGGCGAGCTGGAGCAGTTCGTTCGCGAACAGGTCCGCACCGGCGCATTTGCGTCAAGCAGCGAGTATATCCGCGATTTGGTTCGCGAGCGCTACAACCAGCAGCGTGATCGCGCTGAAAAGCTGAAAGCCCTGGATGAGGCTCTTGCGCGTGGCATCGCCGACGCTGAAGCCGGACGGACCATGCCTCTCGATGTGGCGTTCAGACGGCTTCGCGAGGAGCTTGGCCTGCCGGAACAAAGCAGCGGTCAATGAAGGTCAGGATAACCGATGCGGCATGGGAAAACATGCTGCACATCGGCCGTTGGATTAAACAGGACAACCCCGCTCGCGCAGAGACGTTTGTCAGAGAGCTTTACGATCGCTGCGAAGCTTTGGAAGATATGCCCCGAGCCTTTCCGCTGTTGCCCGGCCGAGAAGACGCCGGTATCCGCCGGCGCCCCTATGGTGACTACCTTATTTTCTACCGGATCGCGGATGATGCCGTGGAAGTGCTGCATGTCCTCCACGGCGCCGTCGACTATGAAAGGCTGTTGTTCCCGGACGAATAGGCGTCAGATCCATCCCGATTGGTGAGTGTTAAAAGCCTGCACATGAGCAATCGCGACAACTTCTCGCCAAGGTCAAAAATGCCGTTGCAGCGCGTGCCGGCTGGCACTGCTCGATGGCGGGCTGCGGGAAAGGGACCATCGGCCCGAGCGAAGAGGCTCCTAAGGTCGGATATCGGCAACACTGGATGAAGGAAGCACATTGAACCATGCCTAGCTCCGATGGGGAATCGATGAGTGAACGCCGAAAATCTGCCAGAACGCGTGCTCTCAAAGGAGCGCGGATTATCTACGGCAATGGCTCGCTGACGCGAGATTGCGCCGTGAGGAACCTTTCCACAAACGGGGCAAAATTGGTTATGCCAAGCACCGCAGGTATCCCGGACAGTTTCGAGCTTGCATTCGAAGATGGCGCCCGGAAAAACTGCGCTGTTCGCTGGCTGCCATAGTGGAGATTGATATCGCCGCGTCTGGCGGCCCGGTCGTTGGCGCGGAAGAACTGCCCATCGGATGACGCTTTCGTTCCGTTACCCCATATTTGCGAATGAGGATGGCGGGTGTGGGCGTCGGTCACGGCCGCCTGTGCCGAAATTAATAGGCGGGCCGCTTATCCGCAAATGCATGACATAATTCTCCTTACAATAGAAAGAACGCGGGATTGTAGCATATTTTTGCAACCAGTAATGCGAAAATATCTGAATATTGTTTCAATAAAGACATGTATATTCGTGTATGTTTTGCCAACTAAGCACGTCATAAATTTCAATTTATGAGTATCGTAACGGCCGATATAACCTTGTTATCAAAAAATAAACCAATGTCTCCCATGTTTTGACCACAGAGAAGACCTGTCATGAAGGTATCAGCTTCTCTGCCCGGCCTTTGCTAAAGCAGGAGACTGCAGCCAGGAAACGCGGAGCCTTTGTGTCCATTATTGCGCGTCACGCGCAGGACGTTCGCTGTGAAAAGCTGTGACCCGAACCTGTCGACCGGCCCGCTCCAGGTGTCCCGAATTATCCGGGCATCCCTTGTTCAATCATAACCCAACGCGTTTGCGCATCGACGAACCGAATCATCGAATACGGGAGGCATTGGCTATGTCCGCACTCAATAACTTAAAAATTTTAACCAAGATCTCGACGGTCTTCGCGGTCGTCATCCTCTTGAGCATTGCTGCATGCATTGTCAATCTGCGGGGCCTTAGCCAACAGGACGCGGCGGTCGACATGACCGAGCACACATATATGGTCCTCGAAACGCTTGATCGCATTACCGCATCGATGGTCAATCAGGAGACCGGCCTCAGGGGCTATCTCATCGCTGGCGACGAAGCGTTTCTGGGTCCTCAGAAGGAAGGTCAAGCAAGCTATCGCCAGGATCTAAGTGACGTAAAGGCGTTGACCGCGGACAATCCGCTTCAACAGTCTCGACTCGTGGCACTCGACGGTTTTGTCGCCGATTGGACTGGAAAGGTTTTGCAAAAGGAAGTCTCCCTCATGCAGAGCGCGGGTTCGCAGGATCAGGCTCGTGCATTGGAGGCATCAGGGGCTGGCAAGCAGTACATGGACGCGATCCGAGCAAAGGTCCGTGAAATGGCCGATGAGGAGCGGGGGCTGCTGAAAACACGCAATGCCGCGTCCGACGCCGCAGCACGCTCCACCGAATTCAGCAATTACCTCACGGCGTCGCTCACCATCGGCATTTCCCTCGCGGCGCTTTGGCTGATTTCCTCGATGGTCGTCAAGCCGATCCGCAATATCAACGATGCCATGCGTACTCTTGCGAACGGCGATAGCGCGAGCCCAATACCCCATACTGGCCGCAAGGACGAGGTAGGCCAGATGGCTGCCGCTGTGGAGGTATTTAGAGAAAACGCAATCGAGCGCCGCAGGCTTGAGGAGGAGACCGAGGCAAATCGCAGTCTCTCCGAGCAAGAACGTCTTGAGCGCGATCGGCAGAAAGCGCGGGAAGCCGCCGACGTGCAATTCGCGGTCGACAATCTGGCGACGGGGCTCGCCAAGCTTTCCGACGGAGACGTCTCGTATCGCATTCAACAGCCGTTCGCAGCATCTCTGGACGGGGTTCGCGACAATTTCAATGCATCCGCGGAAAAGCTCCAGAGCGCTCTTGAAGTGGTAGCGCAGAATGCTGGCGGGATCGGCGCGGGAGCCAATGAGATTAGAGCGGCGGCAGATGATCTCGCTAGGCGAACCGAACAACAGGCGGCCTCAGTTGAGGAGACCGCAGCCGCACTCGAGGAAATTACCACGACTGTCAAAGATTCTACCAAGAGAGCACAAGAAGCCGGTCAACTCGTCAGTCGCGCCAAAATCGGGGCCGAGCAGTCGGGCGAGGTGGTGCGCCAGGCGGTCGTCGCGATGGAGCATATTGAGAAGTCTTCCAGTGAGATCTCGAATATCATCGGCGTTATCGACGAGATCGCCTTCCAGACGAACCTGCTGGCTCTAAATGCGGGCGTCGAGGCGGCCCGTGCCGGCGAGGCAGGTAAAGGGTTTGCCGTTGTCGCGCAGGAGGTGCGCGAATTGGCACAGCGCTCTGCCCACGCCGCCAAAGAAATCAAAGCATTAATTCATACCTCGAACGAGCAAGTGGAGGAAGGTGTCAAGCTCGTCGGCGATACCGGTAAGGCTCTTCAGACGATTGTGTCTGAAGTCCAGGAAATCAACCGGCACGTCGCCGCCATCGTTGAATCGGCGCAGGAGCAATCGGCGGGCCTTCAGCAGATCAACATAGCCGTCAACCAGATGGATCAGGACACACAGAAAAACGCCGCCATGGTGGAAGAAACGACCGCGGCGAGCCACAGTCTGGCAAAGGAGGTGGCCTCCCTCAATGATTTGCTCGGCCAATTCAAACTGTCCAATACGAGTAGTCGGCCGGTTCAGAAGCCTCGCATTGCTGGCGAAACCGAATCCATCGTCCCGTCCCCGTCCCCGTCCCCGGCTCGCGCGCTCGGCCGGAGATTAGTCTCCGCCTTCTCTGGAAATGCAGCGACGAAAGTGGGGGAGAGCAACTGGGAGGAGTTTTGAGCCGACGTTGTAATGTGCGCTGGGTCGGAGGTAAGTCCGATCCGGCGTTTTCGGCAAAGAATATCAGAGGCTCCAACATGGAAACGAGTTTGAATCAGGCCCTGCTTCGTTTTTCTCCTGTTTCCCGGTGGAGACTCAGCCATGTATTCTGCAAAGAATGGGGGGACGGCACGTGCCGAGATGCATGCCGACCTCTTGAGTGCATTTTTGCATCCAACACGCCTTCTTATTTTGAACGTCATTCGCACGCGAGAAGTGAACGTAGGCGAGATTTGCGGCTTGAGTCAGTCGGCAATCTCGCAACACTTGGCGCGGCTGCGAGAGCAGGGCGTCGTGAAAACGCGCAGGGTACATCAGATGATCTTTTATCGTCTTGCATCGCAGGATGCGGAAAGGCTGCTTGTGGCACTAGGTGAGATCCATGGTGCGGGAGGAGGAGCTCCTATTGATCGCCGTTCGAGCGATCTAGATCGAAAATGATGCTTGGCCCGATACCACTCGCGGCAGCATCGTTCAGGAGAGTTGTGGGGCGGCGATCAGGGACGCCACAGTTTCGAGGAGGGTCCTTAATGTTAGAAACGCTTAGCAAAAAGCGCAACGATGAGGAAGCTTTTTCCCGTATTACGAGTCTTGTGAGGGACATTTTTGACGTAGATGTCGCGGCCGTGTCCCTCATCGAAGGAGAGTTGCAGAGATTTCGCTCGATCCAGGGACTAAATCTGACGGAAATACCGCTGAAGGCCAGCTTCTGCAGAGCCACGTGGCGCGAAGGCATGCCCGTCGTCCTGTGCGATACGGTCAAAAGTGCCGAGTTTCAAGATCATCCCCTCGTAACGCAGGATAAGCCTTTCCGGTTCTACGCCGGCGCCGTCTTGCGAACATCGAATGGCCAGCCCATCGGCACGATCTGTGCGATTCATACAAAGCCGCGCGATTTCTCCGAGAGGGAGATGCGAGTTCTGGAAAATCTGGCGCAGATGGCGTCCAGCGAGCTCGAACTGCGCGAATTTGCATATCGCGATACGCTGACCGGCGCCTTATCACGAAGACATTTTCTGTCGGAATGTAGCCGTCTCTGTGACTTGGCTATGCAAAACGCGCGCACCGTCTCCGTCATCATGCTGGATGTCGATCACTTCAAATCTGTCAATGACCGATTTGGGCACGCCGCCGGCGACGACGTTCTGCGAGCACTTGTCGTCGCCTGTAAGGCAAATCTATGTGAATTCGAGCTTTTTGGCCGCTTGGGCGGTGAAGAGTTCTCTGTTGCACTTGAAGGATCGGCGGAGAAGGCCGTGGTGCTGTCGGAAAGTTTACGTCTCGCCGTGGCCGAGCTTGCGTTCAGCTTCGACAATACCGCTATGCGCATCACCTCAAGTTTCGGCGTCTCCTCGGTGCTTGCCGGAGAAGCCGATATCGGCTTAGCCTTGCTCAGAGCGGACAAGGCTCTGTACCAGGCGAAATCTGAGGGCCGAAACCGTGTGGTGCGAAGCAGCAAGTAGGACATGGGAGCAGTTCTTCTCAAATCTATCGCGACGGCGATCAGTTGGTGTTCGACGAGATAGCAACGCCCGAACCGGGGCCGGGTGACGTGCCGCTTCACCTCCATGCATCCGCCGTCAATCAGTTCGACCTCCATCTGCGCCGGGGATATTTTCGGGAGTTGGTACTCTTGCTCCTGCCGGTGTGGTGGCGAGCTCGGGGCGTGAACCGCCCCAGGTTTGCCGGAGGCTCCAACTTCTGAGAGAGTGGAGCCGATATTAGCAAGACAACGAACAAGTTTTAACCTGAAGTCCGCGCCCGCGCCATCCGTATGGTGCTGGATCACGAGGCATAGCGCTCGTAGCGGTGAGCAAGCGAGGGAATTGACAGGTTGAAAAGCTGCTGTCCAGCTGCCGTATTGGCAGGTCAGTTTACATCCGCTCTATTTTCGTTGCCTGCGCCAAATATCAAAGGGTTTCGGCGAACCTGATTGTCGCTCAGCTACGGGCCGCGGCTATCGTTTCTTGGAAGCGGCAGCAGGTCAGGACTGAGTTTGCAAATAACATGGAATTTTCAACCATCATCAAATGGCCAGCATTTGGGATGTTGAAACGTATTGCGCAACGCTGAGTTACCCAATCGGGGACGTCCCAACCACCAGAAGATCGAGCGCCGGCAATTAAATTGAAGGGTAGTCCAACCTCTATCGATCTACGGATACCATCGAGGTATCGACTATCACCCGTCGCATTTATCACCGCCTTCGCCTGGGCTTTGATCGTCTTGGCGGGTTGATTGGCAAGCCAATCTTTTGCAAGTTCTGACGTCCATCGGGTCGCAGCCACCCCTGCGGCTTGCATCCAGCTATCTGGATCGGCTCGGTAGACTTCGATAATTCCCTCAACTTCGGCGTCTGACATTTCTGCGACCCTTGCCGACCAAAACGCATCCTTGAGAGTGAAATTTCCTTCGACGCTTGTCAGCGACGCAACCAGCTCTGGGTAGAGCTCGCAAACCACCGCGCAGACTGCACCACCAACCGAATGACCCACTAGGTGAACCTTCCCACAACCCAGGCCATCTACATACGCCGCAATGTGAGCTGCCTGATCATCGAGCGAAAGTTCCTCGACATTTGCGTCTTGATGGATGCCATATCCGATAAGATCGGGAGTATGCACCCGCGTGTCGCCAAAAGCTGCAAGGATCCTTTCATCTCTCAGGTGACCGAAGAGCCCATGAACAAGGATAATCGGTATCGCGAGGTCGGACATATATGCTCCTTTTGTTCGGCTTTGCATCGCCAATTATATCAAAGCCTCGGCCTCGGAAATCCAAAATTGGCGCACTGACGTTCATTGTTTCGAGATCTTCGAAGGTTCAGAAGTCCGGCACCGGTGCAGCTTCGATGAAAGAGGGCGAGATACGCCACGCCGGTGACTTAAAATAGCAGCTTTAGGCTCGGCAAACATCGAGACAGAGCGGATGTCGGTGACCAGAAGCTGGCCATTCCTGTCCTCTATGTCCGGCCTGAAAGCGATCGCCGGGGCAGGCGGAATTTGCGAGCAGGCGAGCGTGATGATGCGGTTCTAGGCGAGCTTCACCCTTCTGCGATCCGATGGCGGTGGGCACCCGCGCTTGTTGTCAAATGGAAGCCGCGCAAGCCGACTGCTTCCGGAGCTCAGGGCATGGATGATCGACATCGGATTGCTCGGTCACAAAATGAAGAGGGAAATCTGATATCAGGCAAGCACGGCTTCGTCCGGCTGAGAAATGCCGCGAGCATCTTGCGGCAAATTGAAGCTTAGGATTTTTGGCAGCTAACTAGGCCTGCTGTGGGGGGAAAGTTTCGTCCAACAGGTCCAGCATGGCACGCACGTGATGGGCAATTGGCTTTCGCGGGGAATAGAGTGCATGCAGATCGAAGCCCGGCACGGAAAAATCCTGCAGGACCGGTGTAAGGGAACCGGCCGAAATTGCGTCAATGCAAACAATCTCTTGGAGCACGCCAATGCCGCCGCCATCTAGTAGCAAGCGGTGTAGAGGGCGCCAATGACTGACGACGACAGCTGTCTCAACGGGCACTGTGATATGCCTGCTGTTTTTAGCAATTAGTGTGATCCGACCGTCGTTGAATAAACCTCCGACACGCAGAAATGCATGCCGCGCGAGCTCCTCTGGAGTGGTTGGTTCGCCATGTCGCTGAAGATAAGCGGGCGAAGCGACAAGGTAGCGGCGTATATGACCTAGCTTGCGGGCAGTGAAGCTGCCGTCCCCAACTGTGCCGAGCCTGAGGGAAATATCTACGCCCTCGGTGACAGGATCAACCATTCGATCATTCAGGATCAGTTCGACCGTCAGCCGAGGATGGAGCGCTCGCAAGCGCTGCACGATGGGCGAAACCGCAACTTCTCCCAACCCATGCGGGGCGGCGATCTTCAAATTTCCGCTGATGGAGGTTGGGCCATCCAAGCTTGTCAATGCTTGCTCTGCGGCCTCGATCGCCACTTTGCAACGCTCGTAGAAGAGTTGACCGGCTGGCGTTATCGAAACACGCCGCGTGTTTCGCAGCAAAAGTTGGGTGTGTAAATGTGTTTCGAGCCGATCGATGCGCTCGCTGACAGACGGCTGCCCAATACCCAGATCCCGGGCCGCCGCGGACATGTTCTCGCGCTCGACGACCCTGACAAAAACCCGCATCGCAGACAAATAATCCATGCGCTGAATATATCGGAGTATCCGATAAATGTAAGTGGCTCGAGCGACCTAATCATCGGACTGAACCTCATTTACGATCGGGACAAGAGGAATTGAATGGGCGGCGCCCATCATTGATGACCCAAGGAGACATCGATGAATGATATCAGACTCTACATGTTTCAGGGCGGCCAGCAGAGATGCATGGCCCATCATATATGGATGAACCGCAACGACAACGCGCTTGTGGAAATTCCTATTCCCTGGTTTTTGCTTGTTCATCCTAAAGGCAATGCTATCATCGATGGCGGCCTTGCGGTTGAAGGCTTAGCTGATCCGGGTGCCTATTGGGGAGCATCCATCGATGCATTCGTGCCGTTGATGTGCGAGGAGGATGGATGTATCGCGCAACTCTCTGTACTCGGTGTTCGTCCTGAAGAGATCCGATTCGTGGCGCTGTCGCATCTCCATTCCGATCATACAGGCGGGATTGGGCGTTTCCCGAATGCGACGCATATCGTGCAGCGCAGCGAATTAGAATATGCACACAATCCTGACTGGTTTGCTGCCGGAGCTTACGTCCCAAAAGACTTTGATCGGCCCCAACTTGAGTGGCAGTTTTTGGAGGGGGATCGGACAGATTTCTATGATGTCTACGGCGACGGGGTGCTGCAGGCGATCTTTACCCCCGGGCACTCGGTTGGCCATCAGTCATTTTTGATAACGCTGCCCAGTAGTGGGGCGATTTTGATTGCTGCAGATGCCGTCTACACGCTTGATCATTGGAACGAGAAGGCTTTGCCGTCGCTGATGTCTTCAGCGGTTGACGTGGCCCGTTCGGTCAAAAAACTCCGGGCATTGGTAGACCGCACCGGCGCAATGCTCGTGACGGGCCACGATCCGCAAGATTGGTCGCGCTATAAGCTGGCCCCTGCCTATCTGGATTGACGCAAGCAGGATGCGGACTGATCGTCAGCAGCGAATGCAGTCCGATATCCAGGAGGAGTTCGACATGAGTTTAAGCTCTAACTAGAAAAATATAGTCGGACTTCTGCGATTGCTGCGCAGTTGAGGACGGCATGTCGAGATGTGTCAGCCGGACGCGGCGGCGCAGACTTCGTCAAATCCGTTGCTAATATATTGACAATCGACATGCAAAGCCCGATCAGCGGTATCCCTGTGTTCGGACACGACCTACAGGTCGCAGAGACTGAAACAGCCTGCTTAGTCGTCAATCCAATTAGTACAAATCACGTCCTTCGACCCAGCTGATCAACGTGTTGCTGGTTCGGATCCCTTCAAGAGCGACAATTTTATTCAATTATTGAGCGTTGGTGTTGCAGATTTTACACGCATATCTGAAAACGAGCGTGTGAATCACTCCTGCTCTTGCTACTTTTTGCTGTACTTTTTTAGAAATCTGCTATTGAGCGGATCAGGCCCATGATCGGCTACGCCACCCTGTGGTGAATCTTCCTGATTTTTGACCGATATGCCGATTGAGTAAGGTACGCCTTGCCCAAGCGAATGGCTTTGACTTTGGGTAATTCGTATGTCCCCCGCCAATAAGACCTTTTCCTTCAAGACCCTGACTTCAGCAGTTTTCCTTTCTTCGGCGTTGCTTGCATTTTCGGCGGCGGCGCAGGAGCAGCCCGCTCCGGCCGCAAATACCGCCACAGGCAGCGGAGCCGTTCAGGCTACAGCTCCCCAGGCAAGCGAACAGCAGCCAGCACCGCAGGCACGCGTTCAGAAATTCGACGACTGGTACTATCGCTGCATCGATGGCAAGCCAGCGGACGGTTCGGCGACAACGAACTGCGAAGTCGCGCAGATCGCGACGGTCAAGCAGGGCGACCAGGATGTGAACATATTGACGCTGGCGGTTGCCAAGGTGCCTGCTCCCACCGCAACGGACAAGAAGGCGGCAAAGCAGCCTGCCAGTGAACTGGTGCTGACCACGCTCGTGCCGCTCAACATGTATTTGCCAGCCGGCATCAGCATCGACGCCGGCGACAAGCAGGTGGTGCAGCTTGCCTATCGCAACTGCAACCAGGCTGGCTGCTGGGCGCAGCAGAAGCTGGATGCCAAGATGGTGTCGGCCCTTTCAAAGGCGGCTGATGGCACCGGGCACGTCCAGATGATGAATGGCCAGAAGGTCAACATCAAGTTCTCGCTGAAGGGATTGTCGGCGGCGCTGGACGCACTGCAAAAGCCCGCTTCGAACTGACCGAGGCGAGCCTATGACGTCGATCTCGCGTGCGGCGACCGCCATAGGTGGGCTTCTGGCAGCGGTTCTCGCGGCTTCCACCGCGGCCGCTCAGACGCCCAACGACGACTTCGCGCGCCGGCAAGCGCAGGAGGCTGAGCAGCAGCGGCTGCAGGGCCTGGGTCAGATGACGCCGAAGCCATCTGCGGCCGAAGTTCACCAGCCGGCGGCGGTCGGCAGCAAGAGGGCCGGTCCCTGCTTTGCAATTACCCGCATCGAGGTCGAAGGCGTCAGGCAGTTTTCCGCCGGCGCGATCGACAAGGTCACGGCGGCTTACGCGAACCGCTGCGTCGGCGTCGGTGAGATCAATGTGCTGCTGCGCGACCTGACGCATCTCTATCTCGACAAAGGTTTTGTGAGCTCCCGCGTCTATGTGCCGGCGCAGGATATCGCCAGGACCAAAGTGCTGCGCCTCGTTGCCGTCGAAGGCACGCTTGCTGACATCTACATCAACGGCAAGCCAGTTTCGGGTTTCGGTGCGGCGGGCTCCGGCGTGCTTGCCACGGCTTTTCCCGGCATGAAGGGCGAGATCACCAATCTGCGCGATATCGAGCAGGGTCTCGACCAGATCAATCGTCTCACCTCCAACAATGCCAAGACGGCGATGCTGCCGGGCAAGACGGACGGCACCTCGATCCTCAATATCGAGAACAAGCCCAGCCACCCCTGGCACCTCTCGTTCGGCAACAGCAATCTCGGTCAGGAACAGACGGGGTATTCCAAGTCCTCGGCCACGGTCGGCCATGACAATCTTTTCGGCATCAACGACCAGTGGAATTTCAGCTACGAACATACCGGCCCCGATTATCCCTGGCACAAGGATGGCCATGGCAAGAGCAACAGTTATTCCGGCAATGTCAGCGTGCCCTACGGCTATTGGACCTTCTCGGCGAACGGCTCCTGGTACGAATATGATAGCTCGGTTCCCGGCAATTTCGGCACGCTGCAGACCTCGGGTGATAGCAAGCAGGTCGGCATTGGCGCCAATCGCGTGATCTTCCGCGACAAGGATTCGATCACCACCTTCAACAGTGGGCTGACCTACAAGGAAACCAACAACTTCCTGCTCGGCAACAGGATCGAGGTCGGCAGCCGCAACTATACGGTCGGCGATCTCGGCATCTCGCATTCGCGCCGTATGCTCGGTGGCCTCTGGGTCTTCGATTTCTCCTATAGCCAGGGGCTCAACTTTTTCGATGCGGTCGCTCCCGGCGATGCCGGGGCGGGGGATGCCGATCCTCGCTTCTCGAAGTTCACGGGTACGATCACGGTCACGAAGCCGTTCCAAATCGCAGAGCAGCACTTCGAGATCAACTCGCTCGTGACGGGCCAATATTCCCCCGACAATCTGTTCGGAGCGGAGCAGATCTCGGCCGGCGGTTATTCCTCGGTGCGCGGCACGCGCGAGACCATGCTTTACGGCAATAACGGCTTCTTCATCCGCAACGACCTCGTCTGGCGGACACAGCCTTTTGCTGACAATGCCGGACTGGCGAAGATGCTTGGAGAGTTCAGGCCCTATGTCGGTCTCGACTACGGGCGGATCGCACGCCAGGCCCGCTACCAGATCGCAGGCGGCGACATGCTTGGTTGGACGGTCGGCGCCAAGCTCGCCGGCGGCAATCTCAATTTCGATATGGGTTATTCGGATGTTTTTGGCGGCACGGTCAGTCGGCGCGACTCCGGGCTTCTTTTCGTAAGTACTTCAGTACGTTGGTAAAGGTGTAACGGGGTAAAACCATGAGTTTCGCAATGATGAAAGACCGAAAAGCTCTCGCGCTATCCACCGCAGTGCTTTTGAGCTGTTCAATCATACTGTCGGGTTGTGGTGGCCGCGAGGCGCATCCGATCGCATCGACCACCGCGGGTGATACCGGACTGCAGTGCAGCGGCATCAATCGCGAATTTGCGGCGAACGAACGTCAGATACTCTCGACCGTCAAGGAGCGTTCGCAGGCCCAGGGCAAGAACGTCATCCTCGGCGCCACGGGTGTTCTTCTGTTCTGGCCGGCCCTGTTTTTCATGGATCCTAAATCGCCGGAGAAGATCGAGATCGACGCCTTGCGCAATCGCAATCAGGTACTGACGGATATTGCCCGTTCGCGAGGGTGCGCGACGCCAAAATCCCAATTGGGCGAACTCTACAAGAAGCTCGACGGCGGCGTGAAGACCGCGCCGGCCGCAAGAGGGGGCTGAGGAGATGACAATGGAACTGCGCTTGCTATCTGCAACCGGTGCCTTGGGGGCTCAGCTGATGCGATATCTCTCCGGCGGTATCGCCCTTGTTCTCATGATCTTGCTCGCATCCTGCGTCACAACGGATCCACGGCTTGTGGCCGCTCTTCAAAAGACCTCCGTGCGCGAAATCCGCATCGAGACAGCACCTGATGTCAAAATGACAGGCCTTTTCACGGAAGGTAAGCCCGATCCACAATTGGCCACGGTCGTACGCGTGTTGAAAGGGACCATGGAGAAGGAGCTGATCGGGTTACCCGGTGGTCCAACGCGAGCGCGGTTGGTCGTCAGCCTCCATGTGGTCGATCTGGCCACGAAGGCTGGACGTGTTCTTATTCACAGCGACAGCCGGATTGCGGGGATGGTTCGGCTGGAAGACGCCAAGACAGGGCATCTCATTGCCGAGCAGCCCATTGCGGCGGGTAACAGTGGCATGCGCGGGGAGGGGCTCGGCATATTTGTGGCCATGGCCGTCAATGCAGCTTCGGCCGCAGGGCCCGACGATATTCTGGCGCAACGGCTGTCGAACGCCTTCACTCAGCAGGTCAAACAGTGGTTGCAGACGAAGAAATAGCGGGATGCCGGCCATCAAGTCGGCTTTCCGAGAGGATTCAGAGTGAACGGCCGATGCCGGTCATAAAGACCGGATGAGCCAGAGGCTGAAATCGCGTTGATCACGTGGCCATGGATGTCGCGATCGATCAGCAAGCTTAGTTTCAATTGCGGCAAGTTCAGCTTGCCGCGCAGTCACAGTGAAGGCGTGTGATGAGCAAGAAGATCGCATTGGTTGGATCACGACTTGCAGCCAAGGACGGGGAGGTCGCATTTGATCTGCGAAGCCAGCTTCTGCGCCTTGGGCGGCAGTCGCTTGCCGTCACTCTAAGCTTGCTTCTCTTTCTTCAGCCCGCAATTGCCAACGCGCAATCCGTCTCCGCCGCCGGATCGGCGCCTGCCGCCAACCAGCCAAGCGTCGGCGCTGCCCCGAATGGCGTTCCGCTCATCGATATCGTCACGCCGAACGCCGCCGGCCTGTCACACAACAAATACGATAATTTCAATGTCGGCACCCAGGGTCTGATCCTCAACAACTTCAAGGGCGAGCAAGGCACCTCGAACCTCGGCGGAGTGACACCGGGCAATCCGAACCTCAATGCCTCGAACCCGGCTTCCGTCATTCTCAATGAGGTCACATCAGGCAACCGCTCGGCGCTGAATGGGCCGACGGAAGTGTTTGGGGGCAGGGCCGATGTCATTATAGCGAACCAAAACGGTGTAACCTGCAACGGCTGCGGCTTCATCAACACGCCGCATGCGACGCTCACGACTGGCGTGCCGAATATCGGCGCCGACGGTAGCCTTACCGGCTTCACCGTCAATGGCGGCGACGTCACCTTCGAAGGTACCGGCGGCAACTTTGCGGCTGCTCCCGGCGCCGTCGATCTGTTCGATGTCGTCTCGCGCCAGATCCATGTCAATGCGCCGGTCTACGGCAAGACCATCCGGCTTACGGGTGGCGCCAGCCAGTATAATTACGCCACTGGTGAGTCGACGGCGCTGACGGCAACGTCAGGCACGCCGGAATATGCCATCGACGGCACCGCACTCGGCGCCATGCAAGCGGACCGCATCAAGGTCGTCGTCACGGAAAAAGGTGCCGGCGTCAAAATGAGCGGTGACATGGCCGCCAATGCCGATGAGCTGTCGCTATCGGCCGATGGCAAGATCTCGATCGGCAATGTGTCGGGGAACCAGGGCGTCAGCATCAAGTCGAAACAGACGGTGACAGCTGCTAAGGTGACTTCGAAGGCGAAGGTTGCCATTCAAGCTGACCAGGGTGTCACGCTGCAGACGGTCGCAGCCGATAGCGACATTGTCCTTTCGAGTGGCGCTGGCCTCTTGAGCGTGTCAGGCGATGTCAACAGCGCTACGACCGTACAGATGAGTTCGGACGGCGGTATTGTTGCCGGAAGCGTTACGGCTGGCAGTGGTGGGGCGTCGCTTTCGACGACTGTGGGGGATATCGCGATTGCCGGCGTGACCACCAGCGCAGGCAGCCTCAATCTCACCGCGACCTCCGGCGCGATCTCGGCCGCCTCGTTGCAGAGCAGCCAGAATATTGCCGTGAACGCCGCTCTCGATATTGCCGTTGCCGGCAACGTGCAGGCGCAGGGTAACGTCAGCGCCGCCGGCCGGTCGATTTCAGCCGGCAAGGTCATCTCCGGCATCGATATCGCCGCCACCAGTGCTGATCCGAGGGGCAATGTGGTGCTCGGTACAGCCGGCGGTGATCTCGGCCTAACGGCGACCGCCGGCAATATCGCGACCGGCAATCTCGCGTCGGCTGGAAGCCTCAATGCGAGCGCGACAGGCAATGTCACGGCCGGCAATATCCAATCGACCAACGGTCTGACAATCGCCGCTGCATCGCTCGCGGCTAGCAGCGTCACCTCCCATGGCGCGCTTGCGGTCAATACGGCGAGTGGTCGTGTTGATGTCAGCGGCCAAATTCTCGCTGCAAGCAATGTCTTGATCTCGGGGTCTGCCCTTCAGGCCAGCGCCATCGCCGCTGGCGTCGACTTTGTGGCCACCAATGCGAACGGCGGCAGCATTGTTCTCGGTCCGTCCGGCACGCTCGGCTTGACCGCCACGGCGGGCAATATCGTTGCCGACAAATTGCTGTCGGCAGGTGACCTGACGGTCAACGCCGCCCTGTTGCAGGCCAATAACATCACCAGCCACGGCGCTGTCGGCGTTGTCGGCGGCGTCAACGTCGCCAATCAATTACTCAGCTCCGGCAATACTACCATCAATGGCAACGCTTATGGTGTCAGCGTCGGTCTGATTGCCTCGGGCGTCGACTTCGCCGCCACCAAGGCTACCGGCGGCAATATCGTGCTGGCGGGCAGCGGCGATCTGACGATCAACGACAGCGCTGGCGCCATCCAGGCAGGCACCGTGCTTGCGGCCGGCGCGATCAACGCCACCGGCCAGACCATCACCGTCGACACGATCACCGGCCAGAAGGACATCACGCTTTCCGGCGCCACTAGCGCGACGGCCGGAAGCGGCGGCGTAAAGGTCACGAGCCAGATCCTCGGTGGCGGCAATGTCGGCATCATCGGCTCGAGCATTGCGGCCGATGCTATTGTCTCTGGCGTCGATATCGCCGCCACCGATGCGGCGGGCGGGCGCATCACCCTTGGCCCGACGATAGCGGGAACCGGCAATCTGACCTTGACGGCTGCTGGCGCCATCAGCGCCGGAACATTGCTGTCATCGAGCGATCTCATTGCGAACGGCGCAACGATCACCGCCGGCAATATCTCCGCTCATCACGACATGACGCTCGGCGGCGTCATCGGTGTCAGCGGCCAGATTCTGGGCGCCGGCAATGTACTGGTCAGTGGGCAGAGCTTATCCGCACAGACTATTGTGGCAGGTCTCGACTTCGGCGCCACCAATGCTGCCGGTGGCAATATCGTCCTTGGTCAAACCGGTGATCTGAAGGTCGCAATAAGCGGCGTTGTGACAGTGCCGACGGTCCAGGCTGCTGGCACCGTCGATATCCGCGCCGCATCGGTCGCCAGCGACGCGATGACCGGTCACAAGGACATCACCGTTTCGGCCGTAAGCGGTCCCGTTAACGTGACCAACCAGGTGCTGGGTGGTGGCAACATCAATCTCGTGGGTTCCGCCATTAACGCCAGCGCCATTATCTCCGGCATCGATTTCGCCCGGACGGCTGCGGCCAACGGACAGATTGTTCAGACGACAAGCGGCGATCTGACACTTGCTTCGACCGGTAATATCAATGCCGGTACGCTGCTCTCGGCCGGCCGTCTCGGCGCTGCAGGAACCACGGTCACCGCCATTGCTATGACAGCACATGGGGACATGACGCTTGCGGGAGCGATCAACGTCAATAGCCAGATCCTGAGCTCGGGAAATGTACTGATCAGCGGCCAGAGCTTGTCGGTACAGACTTTGGTCGCTGGCATCGACTTTAGCGGCACCAACGCCGCCGGCGGCAATATCGTTCTGGGTCAAACCGGTGACCTGACGGTCGCGACCAGCGGCGTTGTGACAGCACCGACGATTCAAGCTGCAGGCACCACCGATATCCGCGCCGCGGCGGTCACCAGCGATGCGATTACCGGCCACAAGGACATCACCGTTGCGGACACCAGCGGTCCGGTTGACATCACTAACCAAGTGCTGGGTGGCGGCAACATCAATCTCTCCGGTTCTGCCATCAAGGCCGGCGCGATTATCTCCGGCGTCGATTTCACCCGGACAGCGGCCGCCAATGGACATATCGTCCAAACGGCGAGCGGCGATATTTCCTTGACGTCGCCGGGCGCCATCGGTGCCGGGACATTAATGTCGGCAGGCAATATGACCGCCTCCGGCTCGACCGTTACTGCTGACGGAATCGCGGCGCATGGCGACGTGACGCTCGGCGGCGCGGTCAGGGTGACAGACCAGATCCTGGGTTCCGGCAACGTATCGGTCACCGGCCAGAGCCTTTCCGCCCAAACCGTCGTGGCTGGTATCGACCTCGATGCGACCAACAGGGCAGGAGGCAATATTGTTCTTGGCCAGTCTGGCAATCTCGCGATTTCGGTCGGCGGTACCGTGGCGGCGCCCACCATGCAGGCCGCCGGCAGCATCAATGCCGGCGGGGCGATCATCAATGCCAATGCCGTCACCGGCCATGGCAACATCACCTTGTCCGGCTCAACCACCGTCACCAGTCAAGTCCTTGGCGGTGGTAACATCGCCATCTCCGGTCCAGGCATCAAGGTCGGCACTGTGGTTTCCGGTGTCGATTTCGCCAGAACTGCTGCTGCCAACGGCAACATCGTTCTGACGGCAAGCGGCGACTTGACGCTTGCGTCGACCGGCTCGATCAATGCCGGCACACTGCTCTCAGCTGGCAAACTGAACGCCTCCGGCTCGACCATCGCGGCCGACGGCGTCACCGCGCACGGTGATGTGACGCTGGATGGTGCGACCAGCGTTGCCGGCCAGATCCTCGGATCGGGCAACATATCGATTACCGGCCAGAGCCTGTCAGCGCAGATGCTTGTCTCCGGCATTGACTTCGATGCCACCAATGCAGCCGGCGGCAATATCGTCCTTGGTCAGACCGGCGATTTGACCGTGGCCGTCAATGGCGCCGTTGCGGCACCGACCATACAGGCGGCGGGCGCCATCGACGTCGGCGGCGCGTCCGTCACAGCAGCCTCGATTACCGGCCACAAGGATATTAGCCTTTCCGGCACGGCAGTCGGAGGTGTGAATATCGCCAACCAAGTGCTTGGCGGCGGCAATATTGGCATCTCCGGCACGAGCATCCAGGCTGGGACTATCGTCTCGGGCGTCGACTTCGCCGCGACGGCGGCTGCCAATGGGAATATTGTTCAGACGACAAGCGGCAATCTGACGCTGGCTTCGACCGGCGCTATCAATGCCGGCACACTGCTCTCGGCCGGTGCGCTGTCGGCCGGCGGCTCGACCGTGAATGCGGATGCCGTTACAGCCCATGGTGATGTGACGCTCAACGGCGCTACCAGCGTTACCGGCCAGATCCTGGGCGCCGGCAATGTGCTGACTACTGGTGAGAGCCTGTCAGCTCAAACGGTCGTCGCCGGCATCGACTTCGCTGCGACCAACGCGTCGGGCGGCAATATCGTTGTTGGCCAGACAGGGGACCTGACAGCTCAATTGAGTGGTGGGTTCTCGGCATCGACGATACAAGCCGCCGGTGCCGTCAATGTCAATGCCGCGACTGTGACGGCCGATACCGTTACTGGTCATGAGGACATCACGCTTTCCGGGATAACGACCGTTAATCACCAGATCCTCGGTGGCGGTAATGTTGGCATCTCCGGCTCGAGCATCAAGGCTGGAACTATTGTCTCGGGCGTTGATTTCGCCGCAACGGCAGCCGCCAATGGGAACATCGTACAGACGACAAGCGGCAGTCTAACGCTCGCTTCGACCGGTGGTATCAATACTGGCACATTGCTCTCGGCCGGCAGTTTTTCGGCCAGCGGTGCGACCGTGACTGCGGATGCCGCCACAGCGCGTGGCGATATCACTCTCAATGGTGCCACAAGCATTGCCGGCCAGGTTCTCGGCGCGGGCAACATCCTGATCACTGGCCAGAGCCTGGAGGCGCAGACGATCGTCGCCGGTATCGATTTCGATGCGACCAACAGGGCAGGAGACAATATCGTTCTCGGCCAGACTGGGGATTTGACGACCCAGCTCAGCGGCGGGTTCTCTACATCGACGATACAAGCTGCCGGCGACATCGACGTCAATGCCGCCACCGTGACGGCCGATACCGTCACCGGCCACAAGGATATCGCGCTTGCTGGTGCGACAACAGTCAATGGCCAAATCCTTGGCGGTGGAACCGTCAGCGCTTCAGGCCCGAGCATCGCGGCCGGGGCGATCGTCTCCGGTGTCGACTTCGCCGCAACGGCTGTCGCCAACGGCAACATCGTGCAAACATCAACTGGCGATATCTCGCTCACCTCGACGGGTGGCCTCACCGTCGGCACGCTTCTGTCGGCCGGCGATCTTACCGCTCAGGCGACGGATCTGACGGCAAGCAGTATCACCAGCCATGGCAAAACCAATCTGAAGGCAAGCGGTACGGCCGCAAGCGGCCGCGTGAATGTGAGTGGCCAAATATTGTCGGCCAGTGAACTCACGATCAACGCCAACAGCCTCAACGCCGGTCTCCTAGTCTCCGGGGTCGACTTCACGGCGACCAGCAGGGCAGGGGGTAACATCGTCCTCGGTCCGTCCGGCGCCATGAACCTTACCGTTGTGGATAATGCCGCGGCCGGCACGATCCTGTCGGCTGGCGATTTCACGGCGAATGCCGGCAATCTGCAGGCAAGCAGCATTACCAGCCATGGCAAAGTCGGTGTTGTCGGTAACGTCGATGTCAGCAACCAGATCCTGGCCGCAGGCGACCTCGCGATCAAGGGCGGCAGCATCAGCGCGCCCACGCTGATCTCCGGCATCGACTTTGCAGCCACCAATGCGGCCGGCGGCAATATCGTGCTGGCTTCGTCGGGAGCCATGAATCTGACGGCCTCCGGCAATATCACGGCTGGCACGATCCTTTCTGCTGGCGATCTCGCGGCAAGAGCCACAAGTCTGGCGGCTGCCAGCATCACCAGTCATGGCAAAGTCGATATTTTCGGCAGTCTCGCAGCCACCAATCAGGTGATTTCTGCGGGCGATCTCACATTTAGCGGCGGCAGCATCAATGCGCCCATCTTGATTTCCGGTGTCGATTTCGCTGCCACCAGTGCCCGCGGCGGCGGTATAGTGCTCGGAACCGCCGGCGACATAAATCTGACAGCGTCTGCGGGCATCACCGCCCAGACCATGCTATCAGCCGGCGCCATCGCCGCCAGCGGGTCTGCGATTGCGGCCAACGCTGTGACCGGGCATGGCGACATTACCCTTGCGGGCAGCAACAGCGTCAACGTCACGGGCCAGCTCCTCAGTGCCGGCGATGTCTTGCTCTCCGGTTCGAGCGTCCAACTGGGCCAGGCAGTCACCGGCGTCGATTTCGCGACCACTGCGCGATCGTCAAACGGCGCCATCGCTCTCGGACCAAGCGGCGATCTGACCATTAACGCCGGAAGTGCGTCGGCCAGCATGCTGATCGTCGCCGGCAACCTTAATGTGGCCGCGAGTGCCTTTACGGGCGGCAACATCACGGGGCACGGTGCGGTCGCGATCGGCTCTTCCACCAGTCCCGGTGCAGTCAGGATCAACGGCCAACTGCTGGGCGCCAGCAACGTCTCGATGACCGGATCTGCCGTCAGCGGCAACGTTATCGCGGCCGGTGTCGATTTTGCGGCGATGGACCAATCGGGAGCCGGTAATGTCATCCTAGGCTCGGCCGGCAATCTCACGCTCGCGGCTACGGCAGGCGACATCTCTTTCAACAGCCTCCTTGCTGCCGGGACCATCACGGCCAATGCGGCGAACAATATCAGCGCCAATGCCGTCGCCCATGGCGACCTGGCCCTGGCCGCGGGCAACGCCATCACGCTCACCGGCCAATCGCTGGGGACCGGCAATATCAATCTCAATGCCCGGTCGATGACGATCGATACGCTGGTTTCCGGCGTCGACTTTGCCGCCACCAATGCCGCGGCTGGCGGAAGCCTGATGCTGCAGCGCTCGGGCACGATGACGCTTGCCGCCTCGAACGGCAGCATCAACGCCAACTCGTTGCTGTCAGGCGGCAGTCTTGCTGCAAGTGCAACGCAGAACATCGGCTATTCCAGCCTGCAGAGCCTTGGCAACGCCACGCTCACGGCGCCTGGCGCCATTGCTTACACGAGCACTACCCGCGTCGGCGGCAATCTGACGCTTAACACCGGTGCGCTGGATCTGTCCGGCACCAGAGGCAGCCGCATAGCGGGCGGCGGCACGCTGATCGTCAACGCATCCTCGGCCAACCTGTCGGGCAGCAATCTCGTCTTCGGCGGCCTGGCGCTCAACCTCTTCGGCAGTGCCGATCTCTCCAACGCGCAAGTCAGCACTGTTACCAATGCGGGTGGTTCCGGCGATATCTCGATCTCCGCCGCAGGTTTGACGACAAACGCCAATACCGCATTACTTGCCGCGCACGACCTGACGCTCAGCCTGCCGTCGCTTGCCAATACCGGTCAGCTCGCTGCCGGCAACAGCCTTACCTTCAACATATCAGGCGATTTCTACAACAGCCCTTCCGGCCTCGTCTTCGCTGGCAACAACGCCAACCTCTTCGTCGGCGGCACGCTCACCAACGATCAGGGTGCCATCCTTTCCGGCAACGGCCTTACCATGGCCGGACCGGGCGGCGGTCAGCGCAATGGCGCTGTCGTCAATTCCGCCGGGCTCATACAGTCCGGCGGCAGCATGTCGATCTTGACCAACACGCTGATCAACACCACGACCTCGGCACCGGCGATCCAGCGCAATGTGCAGATCTCCAACGCCGTCCTCAGCGCCTACGATCTCATCACCAGGACCTACGAGTGCCAGACGCGCTGTGGAACCGGTTCGGGACAGCATGAGCCGACCTACGGTTGGACGGAGACCATCGACCAGCTGGTCACCCAGATCGTCTCGGAGGATCAACTGATCAGTGGTGCCGGCGCCTCCGCGCAGATCCGTGCGGGCAGGGACCTGACCATCGACGCAACCAACCTGAGGAACGCCTACAGCTCGATCAAGTCGGACGGCAATATGCTGCTTACGGTGGCGGGCACGCTCACCAATGACGGCGCGACCCTGAACCGCATCACCCAGACCGTCTGCGACAGCTCCACTCCCTGCCAATATTACCCGGATGTTGTTTCTTCCGACACGACGCAGGGCGGTCCGGATTGCAGCGGTCCCAATCGCCCCTGCATCGGCGGCGGCGACCCCGCGCTCACCTATTCGGACAACCCCAACGGCACACGTGACCCATCAAAAGATCTGGCGGCCGGGACCACGGTAAGTGTCCAGGCCATTGGCGTCCTGTCGGGTGTCATCCAGGCGCGGGGCGCACTCAATATTTCCGCCGGCGCGGTCAACAACGTCGCTTCCAACGGCTCGATCGCAGGGCAAGTGGTGATTGACGCTGCAGCGACTACGAACAATCCGCTTGGTGCCTTGAACAGCATGACGGCCGGCGGTGCCCTGTTCAATGTCAATGCTGCTCTTACGGGCGTGGTCGCCAATAGCGGTGCGACAGCTGGCAGCGGCCCGACGCTGACAAGCGGCGGCCCGACGATCGGTTCCGGGCCGGCCATCAATGGTAATAGCCTGGCGATCGCCGGCGCGACGTCGATCGGCGGCAATAGTCTGACCGTGGCTGGCGGCGCTTCAGTCAACGGCAGCAACCTGACGGCTGGCGGTGCCTCGATCAGTGGCGGCAGCCTGACGGCCGCCGCCGGCGCCTCGGTCGGTGGCAACGGCGTGACGGCGGCGACCGGCCCCTCGATCGGTTCGAACACCCTGACGGCTGGCAGCGCTTCTATCAACCCCAATAGCCTGATGGGCAAGCTCACCGCTGCTATCGGCAATAGTGGTAATCTTACCCAGATCCTGCAGACGAACGGTGCTCAGCTCGCAGCGGTTGCCAAGCCGCAATCCGGAGGTGTCGGCGGCACGGTTCCGGGACAGGTCTTCCTGTTCGAGACACGAGCAGCCTTCCTCGACGTGTCGAAGTTCTATGGTTCCGGCTATTTTATCGACCGGATCGGCTATACGCCCGAGACCAAGGTTCCCTTCCTGGGCGACGCCTATTTCGACAATCAGCTCGTCGACGAGCAGATGCGGCAGCTGGTCGGCAACGGCCTTGGTGCCGGTTCCTTCGTTCCAGGCGATAACGCCACCGATCAGATGAAGTCGCTGCTCGACAATGGCGTGGCTTACGCCGAGGCGCATGGTCTTTCCCTCGGCCAGGCGCTTACTCCCGAGCAAGCGGCCA
>Ga0209677_100286_pt1 | contig 33495 bp, 30 predicted proteins | sample AraplaCvi_mCL_r2_2_FD_184285 | JGI IMG/M metagenome (GOLD analysis project Ga0209677, IMG submission 184285) | Arabidopsis root microbial communities from North Carolina, USA - plate scrape CL_Cvi_mCL_r2 (SPAdes) (version 2) | ecosystem: Host-associated > Plants > Roots > Endosphere | place: USA... | reverse complement strand
TGGCGCTCGACGCCGGTGCGACGGCTGCTCGCATCTCCTTTGGCAACACGATCAAGAAGGAGCGCGATATCGCCCGTGCGCATGCGCTCGGCATCAGCCTCTTCGCCGTCGACAGCCACGAGGAAGTCGAGAAGATTTCGCGTGCCGCTCCCGGCGCCCGTGTGTTCTGCCGCGTCCTGACGGATGGCGAAGGCGCCGAATGGCCGCTGTCGCGCAAGTTCGGCTGCGTCCCGCAGATGGCTGTCGACGTGCTCGTCTATGCCCATCAGCTGGGTCTGGAATCCTACGGCGTGTCTTTCCACGTCGGCTCGCAGATGACCAAGGTCGATGCCTGGGATGCGGCTCTTGCCGATGCCAAGCGCGTCTTCGTCTCGCTGGCCAAGCAGGGCATCCACCTGCAGATGGTCAACATGGGCGGCGGTTTCCCGACCAAGTATTTGCGCGACGTTCCGTCTGCCGAAGCCTATGGCAAGGCGATCTTTGCGTCTCTGCGCGCCCATTTTGGCAACCAGATCCCGCACACGATCATCGAGCCGGGCCGCGGCATGGTCGGCAATGCCGGCGTGATCAAGGCTGAAGTCGTCCTGATTTCGAAGAAGTCGGACAATGATGCCGCTCGCTGGGTCTTCCTCGACATCGGCAAGTTCGGCGGTCTCGCCGAAACCATGGACGAGGCGATCCGCTACCCGATCCGCACCGAGCGCGACGGCGACGAGATGGAAGCCTGCGTCATCGCCGGCCCGACCTGCGATTCCGCTGACGTGCTCTACGAGAAGAACCTCTATCCGCTGCCGGTGACGCTCACCATCGGCGACGAGGTTCTGATCGAAGGCACCGGCGCCTACACCACGACCTATTCGGCTGTGGCGTTCAACGGTTTCGATCCGCTGAAGGCCTACATCATCTAAGGTCTGACTTTGCCGACCCCGTAATCAGCCGGGGCGGCACCCTCACAATTATTTGTCACCACCGCTGATAACGGTATTGGGCAACGGGAGGCCGAGATGGCCGCTGTTCTTGATTCTGTCCGCGCATTCTTTGCGCCCACTACTTTCACACTCGACCTGGAAAACGCAGGCGACGTCGTTGCTCGCGAAAATCTGCTCGATCGCGCCATGGGCGCCGACCGCCGCAAGAAGTCGTCGGAAAAGCTGCGCCGGGGCCGCGTTCCGGCCGAAGGTCTGGCACTGGTCGCGCGCGATCGCACCGGCCACGTCATCGGCACGGTTCGCCTATGGAACGTCGAAGCTGGCGTCGATCGCGAGACCCGTCCGGTCGATGCGCTGCTGCTCGGTCCGCTGGCCGTCGATCCTGCGTATGAAGGCAAGGGTATGGGCTCGGCGCTGATGCGCGCTGCCATCCTGGAAGCCAAGAAGCGCGGCCATGGCGCCATCCTGCTCGTCGGCGATGCACCCTATTACGAGCGTTTCGGCTTCTTTGCCGAAAAGACCCGCCATCTGGTGATGCCAGGCCCGTTCCAGCGCGAGCGCTTCCTCGCTCTTGAACTCAAGGAAGGCTGGCTCAACGGCGCTGCCGGCATGATCGTCGCCAGCGGTCGCAAGCTGGCCCAGCCGCCTGTCGCAAGGGCCGCCTGAGACGCCGAGGCTGCCTCGCAAACCGCAGCGAGACAGCCTCAATTTGCTATGTTGAATTAAGAGAACCGCAAGCGGCCTGTTGTATCCTCGAACTCTCAGAGGGTCGACAAGGGACGACGTCATCATGGTGCTGGATCTGCGGACGATCTATGTTGTCTGTGGTTTCGCTTGTCTTGTGCTGGGCTGCGTGCAGCTTCTCGCGTTTGCGACGGGACGTTTCGAACGCTGGCCTCTGTGGTGGGGCGCCAGCAATGTGCTGTTGGGCCTTGGCTCTCTCGGCGTCGCCTTGCGCGATATCGCTCCGGATTTCATAACGGTCGGCGTGGCGAACAGCCTGACGCTGGCGGGTTACATAGCTTTGCTCGCGGCTATCAAGATCTTTGCCGGAAAACCCATCGATTTACGGGGCTATGCTGCCGTCATCGCCATCGGCTCATTGCCCTTGTTTCTCGTTTTCGATGACGGCGCCAGCTATTTGCCGCGCATCGCCTATCTCTCCTTCATCTTCAGTTTCTGCGATCTCGCGATCATGCGTGAGGGATACAGGCTTGTCCGGCGCGAGACTTTGGCTTCCGGCTGGATCCTCGTTGGCCTTTTTGCCCCGACATCGTTGATCTTTGCGGGACGGGCAACGCTTGCCCTCCTGGGCCGGCTGGATGGCGACGGCCTGTTCGACAAACCCAGCGGCGATCAGTGGCTGGCGCTGACGGCTGCGGTTTTCATCTGCCTGCGCGGCATCACCATTGTTCTGATGGCTTCCGAGCGCAACCGCAACAAGCTGATCGAGCTTGCGCATCACGATCCTCTGACCGGCGCGATGAACCGCAGCGGTCTTGCCAGCGCCTATACGCGGCTGGCCGGAAGGCTGCCCGTTGCCGTGTTCCTGATCGACATCGATCATTTCAAAACGCTCAACGACAGCCATGGCCATGCGGTGGGGGATCGCATCCTCAGTCTCTTCGTGCAGGTGGCGAAATCGCAGCTTGGCGTCCGAGGCATCGTGGCACGTCAGGGCGGGGATGAATTCGTGGCCGTCGTCGAATACACCACGGCGGACGAGGCGGTGCGACTGGCGCAACGCATTCGTGCAGCCTTCGCCGATGCCATGTCGCGGGAAAGCGGCCTACAGGTCTCGCCGACTTTGTCGATCGGTATTGCCGAGGGCCGCAACAGCCTCGAACGGCTCCTGGAAAGAGCCGACGAAGCCGTTTATCGCGCCAAGCGCAACGGGCGGGATCGCGTCGAGCTTCAGACCCAGCCCGGAGAAGCCGTTGAAAAAGCGGCCTAATTCGCCGCCTTCACACTTTCCTTCGCAGGGTCGTAACCGTCCGTCAGCGTCTTCAGGAATGCGACGACATCGGCGATCTCGACGTCGTTGAGCGCCGGTGCGTCGCCGAGCTTGCGGTTCATCGGCGCGTCGATGACGTCGATATTGGCCCGGTACTGTTCAGGCAGATCGTTGTATTTCATCACCTTGCCACCGGCATCCTTCGGATAGATCTCCCCAGGATTGGTGTCGCGCTTGACGTAGAAGCGCGTCACGTCCTCGAGCGTGCGATAGATGCCATTGTGGAAGAAGACGTGGCGAGCGGCGACGTTGCGCAATGTCGGCGTCTTGAACAGCCCGCAATTCTGCGGCTGGGCGGAATAGGTGTCATTGCGCAGCGGGCCACAAATGCCGGTATCGTCGTAGTTCGGATCGGCATTGGCCGGAATGGCCGGATTGCGCGGCGCTCCCAGGGCTTCGAATTCGAAATCCGTGAAGTTCGGCATCTGTCCGTCGCCGGTCATCTTGTCGAGGTGACACGAGGCGCAATTGCCCTTGTTCGGATCATCGAACAGCTTCAATCCCCGTGCTTCCGCATCCGTGAGCACCGCCTTGCCGCGAAGGTAATAATCATATTTGCTCGTATAGGGATGGAAGGACGGCTCCTCGATCTGGTAGCGGGCAAGGGCGAAGCCGATTTCGGCGATCGTCATGTCCTGATCGTCGAGGATATTCTTGCCGAAGAGTGCGGAGATGTCCTTGCCGTAGCCTTTCTTCAGCTTCGCATAGACGGTGGCCGCATCCACATTCGCCATTTCGAACGGTGAGATCATCGGCTGCAAAGCCTGCTCTTCCAGCGAATCCACGCGTCCATCCCAGAACATTCCGCCTTGCGGCACCAGATCCGGAGCGGTCGAATCGGCCTTGACGACGGCTTGCGCCGTCAGCGGCCCGGCTACGGCCGCCGGCGCGTTGGCGAGTGCTACGCCTGAAGCTTCGGTCATCGGCGCGGCTTCGGCAGCCTCGTCGGCAGCGCTTTCAGCCCCGACCGAGAAGGAAGGCGTCGACATCTTGTAAGCGAGGCTCGGCACGGCGCGGATGCCCGGCTGGTCGAGATGTGGGCCGCCGAGCTGCACGGCGCGATCGTTGGCGGGCGCATAATGATTGCCGGGATCGTGGCAGGTGGCGCAGGACATCTGGCCGCCGCCCGATAGCGTCGGATCGAAAAAGAGCTGCTTGCCGAGCTGGGCGACGGCACTCAGCGGCGCCTGGTCGTCATAGCCGTCCGTGGCGGCAGCATTGGCGACCGGCTTGCTTGCCGCGCCGATGGCCGCGCTCGCGAGCGATAGGCCCGCGAGTGCGATGAAGGGCAGGAGACGGCGGTCGATCTGCAAGGGCATTTCCGTCCCCCCTTTGTGCATCAAGAGGCCTGGTTGCCGGTCTTCGGATCGAGGATCAGCTTCGGCGTATCGCCCTTGGACCAGTCGAACATGGCCTTCAGCGAGCCGGAGATGGCATCGAATGAGCCGCCGCCAAGGCGGGCGCCGCCCATCCAGTTATCCTCGATGAAACGCATGACCGAGGTCTGGTCGGTCAGCGTGTGATCGACGAAGTTGACCTTGGAGTAGGGCGAGATGACCAGCAGCGGCTGACGCGTGCCGTAGCCGCAACGGCCCTGGGCCGGCTGAGCGTTGACACCAGGCAGCGGCGTGCCGGTCGAACAGCTGTCGCCACCGGTCAGCACGTCATAGCCCTTGACGCCGAGCTTCGACGGATTGACCACTGCATGGGCGTGATCATACCAGCCATCGGAGTCGTCGTAGAGGATGATGATGGCGGTGTCCTTCCAGTCCGGCGAGTCCTGGACGGTGTTGACCACCTGGGTCACGAATTCCTGCTCGTCGAGCGGGTCGGAATAGCCGGCATGGCCGTCCTGATAGGCAGGCGCCTTCAGAAAGCTGACGGCCGGCATGTTGCCGTTCTTGAGCGCCGCATAGAAGTCGGTTGTGTCGTACTGATGGTTGGCGGCGTCCGTGGTGCCGATCGCGGCCACGGAGGACGGGCGCGCATGCGTCGGATTGGCGGTCGAGGCGTAGTACTGGAACGGCTGGTGATGCGGGATGTAGTCCGTGTAGTTGACCTTGGTGACGGTCGAGGTGGTCGCGCGCTTGCAGCCGGTCGTGCCGTCGGGGTTGGTCAACGTCAGGTCGAAGCCGCCTTCGAAGAAGCCCCAGGTGATCTTGTGCTCGTTCAGCATGTCGCCGATGTTCTTGCCATACATCAGGGCCGTCTGGCCGGTCGAGCAGACGTCGCCTGTCGGGTCGAAATCGCTGATCGCGGTCCAGCCGCCGCTGCCATCGGGCACGATGCGCCCCTTCGAATAGGTGCCGTCGCTTTCCAGCGCGTAGCCGGGCGGCAGGATGGCACCGTTGGTCTGGCCGGAGATGAGGTTCAGGGCGCCGGGGGTCGAGGGGCCAAAGTTGGTAGAGAAGGAATTGTCGTTCAGTGCGTAATGCTGAGCGTAATTCCAGAGGGCGGTGACGGTGTTGCCGTCATAATAGCCCATGACCTGGCCCTTCGTGCCGAAGGCGCCGGCCGCACCCTTGGTGCCCCTGCCGGTATTGGCCGGAAAGAGGTCCATGGCGAAATTGTTATAGGCGGCCTGCTCGGCAGTATAGCCGTGGTTCTGGGACTGGGTGGCCGCCTGCGTGCGATCGAGGCGGAAGGGGGCTGCGGCGTCGGCGCCGTTCGCCGTGTTGGTCTTGTTCGGATTGTTGTCCAGCAGGCCCGCATTTGCCAGCGTGTTGATGTCGGTCGGCGTGTTGTCGGCGGCCTTGAATTCCGGCTCGCCGGCGATGTTGGCGGCCTTGGGGTAGGTCGCGAAGTAATGGTCGAAAGAGACGTTTTCCTGGAAAATAACCACCAGGTGCTTGATCGGCGTTGCGGTATTCGGCGCGGGCGCCATATCGGCGGCGCCGGCGGTGGAACAGAGCGAAATAAGGGTAAGCGCGCTGCCGGCTGCAAGGGCGGCGCGACGCGAAAGACTGGTCATCGTCATATCCTCTTCGAGTGGGGGCATTGCTCCGGCGCTTGTTGCGCCGCGCCGGGCATAGAGAACTCTTTCGAGCTATCAACGGAGTATGACAGTTCCATGAAGGGGAGGAGGATTGCGCGCGTGAGGGGTGCGGCTGGGCGGCTGATTTTGCTGAGATGACGGAGAGGTTTGTATGCTGGCGAGACATAACGGCGCTGGCGATGCTACCTTATGTCACGGGCGGGGGAGGCAGCTGATCACCCGCCCTCGGGGGTCAAGACGGCCCCGTGGGCCTCCTCACCATGAGGGCTAGTTCTTCCCCACTTGGCGGCAAAGAAGGCTCAATCGTTTGTCGTGGCTCCGAACTCACCCCGCCTTATCCCGATGTGCGCAGCCCCTGAGCCTGTCGAAGGGGGCGGAGCCTCGAAGGAGGGGTGGCCACGATGGCTCGGAAACTAGAATTAGATATTCTGATCCATCGTTTCCGCCGGGATCTCGTCGGCTGGGTGGATGCGCACCACCGTGGCCGGGACGCCGGCAACGGTGCAGTGGGGTGGGACGGGCTTCACCACCACGCTGCCCGCCGCCACCTTGCTGAAGGCACCGACTTCGATGTTGCCGAGGATCTTGGCGCCGGCGCCGATCATCACGCCGTGGCGGATCTTCGGATGCCGGTCTCCGCTTTCCTTGCCGGTGCCGCCAAGCGTGACGTTCTGCAGGATGGAAACCTCATCCTCGATCACGGCTGTCTCGCCGATGACGATGCCGGAGCCATGATCGAGCATGATGGAAGAACCGATCCTGGCCGCCGGATGAATATCCGGGCCGAAGACGAGCGAGACGAGGTTGGAAAGCCAGCTGGCGATTTCGGTGCGGCCTTCGGTCCAGAGCGCATGGGCGATGCGGTGGGTCTGCAGGGCGTGAAAGCCCTTCAAATTCAAAAGCGCATGCAGATAGGTCGTGCAGGCGGGATCGCGGGTGCGCACGGCGACGAGATCGGCCTCCGTCGCTTGCAGAATTGCGACATGCCGCGCCAGCACGCCGGACAGCAGCGAAAGCAGATCGTCGTGCTCGATCCGGACGACGCAAAGCCGTGCGGCGAGCACATTGGCAAGGCTGTCTGCATCCGAGCGGCTGGCCAGGATCTGCGCTCGCAGCAGCGGGGCGAGCGTCGGCTCGCGCTCAGCGAGATCGGCGGCCTCGCGGCGGATCACATCCCAGACGTTTTCGGCTGGGGCAGGGGCATTTCCGGCAATTGCCGTTCCCGACTGAGGCATGATCCTGTCTTTCTGTTCAACCGGAAACGTCTACGACGCCGCAATCGCCGGCCTCGGAGGCAAAGGCGAGCAGCTTGCCGGATTTGCTCCAGCTCATCGATGTGATCGCACCCTTGCCCGGCCGGCGCAAGAGCGCTTCCTTGGCGTCGCCAAGACGGACCGCCAGGATCATGCCGTCGATGAAGCCGATGGCGAGAATATCCTCGGCGGCGTGGAATTTCACCGAGGTCGCCATGATGTTGGCGCGGGTGCCGAGCTCGAGCGGCGCCTTGCCCATCGGTCCGTCCTTGCCCTGGAAGGGCCAGACGATCGCCGCCGGCGCGCCGGAAGAGGCGAGCCATTTGCCCTTGTTGGACCAGGACAGGGATTTCACCTTGGCGGGATAGCCCGTCATGCGCATGTGCCTGGCTTCGGCGCCTGGCTTGACATCCAGCTTCCAGCCATGCAGGGCGTTTTCCTGCATGGTTGTCACGATGAACTGGCCGTCCGGCGAGAACGTGACGCCGGTATGGGCGCCCTTCCATTCCAGATTGACCGGCTGCGCGCTCATGCCGACCCAGTGAAGCGACACGCCGTTGTAGCGGGCGACGGCGATGCGCAAGCCCTTGGGAGCGAAGGCGATGCCCTCGACCGTGCGTTCTTCCGGAAACTCCTTCGTCGTGCCGTCGGACAGCCGCACGAAGGTGCTCTTTCCATAGGAGTAGGCCACCGCACCCTGCGGACCGGCGGCAATCTGCCCGATCCATTTGCGCGGGACCTCGGCCAGAACCGTCACACTGCCATCGGCCGCAATCCGCAGGACTTTACCGTCCTCGCCACCGGAAATCAGGCTGTCGCTATGGGGATCGCGAATGCAGGTCAGCATGCCCCGATGGGCCTCGGTGACCTTGTCTCCACCCTCGAGGCGATGGACCGCGCCGGCGGCGCTGGCGAAGAAGGGGGTGTCCCCTAAAAATTCGACGGCCAGAACGTGGCCGTCGATATCAAGCGGAGCGACAGTCGGCATCAGGCAGACGCCTCGCAAGCCTTGAAGCTTGCTTCCAGCTTTTCGCGGTCGAGTTCGCGGCCGATGAAGACCAGGCGGCTCTCATGTTTTTCGCCATCCTTCCAGGCACGCTGATGGTCGCCCTCGATGATCATGTGCACGCCTTGGACGACATAGCGCTCCGGATCGTTCTTGAAGGCGATGATGCCTTTGAGGCGCAGGATGTTCGGCCCCTGAGTCTGCGTGATCTTCTGGATCCAGGGGAAGAAGCGCTCCGCATTCATCTCGCCGCCGCGCAGCGACACCGATTGCACGGTCACGTCGTGGATGGGCGAAGGGGCGTGGCTATGGTGGTCGTGGTCGTGATCATGGTGGTGATGGTCGTGGCCATGATGGTGGTGATCGTGGTCGTGATGGTCATGGTCGCAATCCGGGCCGCAGACATGGTCGTCATGGCCGTGCTCGAGGAAATGCGGGTCGTTTTCGAGAGCCCGTTCCAGATTGAAGGCGCCCTGGTTCAGCACGCGGGCGAGGTCGACGCCGGAGCGGGTCGTCTTGTAGACGCGGGCGGCCGGGTTGATCGCGCGGACGATGTCCTCGATCTGGGCCAGCTCTGCCGGCGATACGAGATCGGACTTGTTGATGACGACAACGTCGGCAAAAGCGATCTGGTCTTCGGCCTCGCGGCTGTCCTTCAGGCGCAGCGGCAGGTGCTTGGCGTCGACAAGCGCAACGACGGCGTCGAGTTCGGTCTTGGCGCGGACGTCGTCGTCCATGAAAAAGGTCTGGGCGACGGGAACCGGATCGGCAAGGCCCGTCGTTTCGACGATGATGCCGTCAAAGCGGCCAGGTCGGCGCATCAGGCCCTCGACGACGCGGATGAGGTCGCCGCGCACCGTGCAGCAGACGCAGCCATTGTTCATCTCGTAGATTTCTTCATCCGACTCGACGATGAGGTCGTTGTCGATGCCGATCTCGCCGAACTCGTTGACGATGACGGCGTATTTCTTGCCGTGGTTTTCGGAGAGGATGCGATTGAGCAGCGTCGTCTTGCCGGCGCCGAGATAGCCGGTGAGAACGGTAACGGGAATGGGCTTTTGCGTGGCTGTTTCGGTCATGGGAGCCTCGAAATATGGAAGGTTGCCCCGGGGAGCGGACATTGATCGGGTTCCATATAAGGAGTTGGCAGCGTCAGTTCAAAGGCTTTTGTATGTTATAAGATCACATTAGGTTTGGGATCAGGAGATTGGGCCGCGTGGTCAGGTCAGCGTCGTCACATCGAAGCTGTCGACATCCTCAAGCAGTTCGACAAGCCCTTGCACCGCATGCGCAATCAGCCTTTCGCCTTTTTCCGCTGTGGCGGCGCCAGCATTGCCGGTGACACCCTGAGTGCTCAGATCGGACATCTTCCAGCCGAATGCATGCGGCCCATAGGCTCGCAAGTGCTTGAAGCGCTGCATATAGTCGGACTGCAGGGATGGGAAATCCGCAGCCTTCGACATATCGACTTTTTCAGGATGCAGGGCAAGCATGACAGAAGTCTCGATATCGCCGCCGTGAATGTCGATGGCCTTGTCATCAGGCGCGATCAGTCCGTCCGGAATGCCGAAGCGGGTCCAGCTGGTTGCCACCGCCAGCATGGCGAAGCGCACGCGCGCTTCCGTCGCGACGATGGTCATGAGCGGTGAGTTTCCGCCGTGGGCATTGAGCATGACGAGTTTGCGGATGCCGAGCCCGCTCATCCGCTCGGCGATGCCGAGCCAGCGGCAGATGGCTTCGTCGAAGGCCAGGGTCTTCGAACCGGCGACGTCCATATGCTCGACGGAGTAGCCGACAGGCTCGACGGCCAGGAAGGTGACGGGTAAATTGGCGGGCAGGGCGACCTTCAGACGCGAGACGATGCCTTCGGCGATCAACGTGTCGGTCTCGAAGGGCAGATGCGGGCCGTGTTGCTCATAGGCGCCAAGCGGCAGCACGGCGATCCAGTTTGCCCGCTCCCGCGGCGTCAATGTCCCATCATTGTCGTCGAAACATGGCAAAGGATGCGCCATCTGAGGGTGTGCCTCTTGTTTATGTCAATAACCTGCGCAATGTCATAGCGTGATGGCGCATCGGCGAAAAGGTCAACGGAATCACGATGGGTAAGAAGAACAAGGTCGGGAAGAAAAGTAAGTCAGGTAAAAAGAAGGATCACCGCGACTACACGCTTGCCGATCTGTCGCCAGCATTGACGCAGGCGGCGCGGTCGATGCGTACGGTGATAACGCGGAGCCTTACGGCGAGCGGTCTTTATGCCGGGCAGGATGGCGTCATTCTCGCGCTCGCTGCAAGCGATGGCTTACCCGCCGGATCGCTGGCGCAGAAGCTCGGCGTCAAGGCGCCGACGATGACGCGTACGATCGGCCGCATGGAGGCGCAGGGCTTCGTCGAGCGGCGGCCGGATGCCGAGGATGCCCGATTGACCAAGGTCTATCTTACCGAAACGGGGCGCAACAGCGTCAGCGAGATCGAAAGCTCGGCGGCCAGTTGTGACGAACTCGCTACACGCGGCTTCTCCGAGAAGGACATCCGCTCGCTCGTGCGCCTGCTCAAGGCGATCGAAAGCAATCTCCAGGCCGGGGATGACGACGAGGACGAAGACGAATTTTGAGAATCCCCGAGAATTCAAGTTGCACGACGTGATTAAACCTTTTAATTAAATATTTTAAATTCCGGAATCGCTAAACGACGGAATGTGAATATGGCTGCGTTTCACGGGGAGGGTGCGCGTGGCGCAAAAGATAAAGCTTTCGACGATTGCGGAAACGCTTGGCATTTCAACAGCAACGGTATCCTTAGCCTTACGCGACAGTCCGCTGGTCGCGACCAACACGCGCGAAAAGATCAAGGATCAGGCTCGCGCGCTGGGTTATATCTACAACCGTCGCGCGGCCAGTCTCAGGACATCGCGGTCCGGGATCATCGGCGTCGTCGTTCACGACATCATGAACCCCTTTTACGGGGAAATCCTCAAGGCGATCGAAAGCGAGCTCGACCGCAGCCGCCACACCTTCATCCTTTCCAACCATTATGATTCGGTCGAGAAGCAGCGGACCTTCATCGAGACGCTGCTGCAACTCGGCGGCGACGGTGTCATCATGTCGCCGGCGATTGGAACGCCGCCCGAAGATTTCGAGCTGGCGGAAGAAAACGGCATGCCGGCCATCCTTGTGGCGCGCCAGATCGAGGCGCTGGATCTGCCGACCTTTCGCGGCGACGACAGCTACGGAATTTCGCTTGCGACCAACCACCTGATCAGCCTCGGCCATCGCACCATCGCCATGATCGGCGGCACGGACCAGACCTCGACCGGGCGCGACCGTTATCAGGGCTATGTCAATGCGCTGCGCAAGGCGGGCATCGAAGTCGATCCCGATCTGCGCATTCCCGGCGCGCGCTCCAAGCAGGGCGGTTTCGAGGCAGCCGTGCATTTCCTGTCGCTGCCGCAGAAGCCGACCGCGGCGGTCTGCTGGAACGATCTGGTCGCCATCGGCCTCATGAACGGCATTTCCCGCGCGGGTCTCGTGCCGGGACGGGACATCTCGGTCACCGGCTATGACGACCTGGAGGAGGCGGCGATCGCAACGCCTGCGCTGACCACCGTGTGGAACGGCCAGGCCGAGGTCGGAAGGCTTGCAGCCCGAGCACTTTTGGATAGGTTAGCGGGAAGCCATGAGCCGGATGGTATTCATCTTATCAAGCCGGAAATGCGCATCCGCCAGTCGACGACGCCCTACAAAGCTCGCCAGTAGCGCCGAACCGTTTCTCAAGAGGAAGATCCATGTCCGATAATCGCACTACCGTCCTCGTTCCGGGGAAGATACACCCGCGTGTTCTTGAAAGGCTTGGGAAGCAATTCGAGGTTGTCTCCGTCGATCGCACCGATGGGCCTCAGGTCGATGCGGACGTTGCGGCGCGTGTGCGCGGCATTGCGGTCGCCGGTGGCGTGAATGCCGCCTGGATCGATGCCTTTCCGCATCTCGAAGTCATCGCCAATTTCGGCGTCGGTTATGACGGCATCGACGTCAAGCATGCCGCCTCGAAGGGGATTGTCGTCACCAACACACCCGATGTCCTGAACGATGAAGTCGCGGACACGGCGATCGCTCTTCTGCTGAACACGCTGCGGCAATTTCCGAAAGCGGAAAGCTGGCTGCGCGATGGGCGCTGGGTGAAGGATGGTGCCTTTCCGCTCTCGCCCTTCTCGATGAAGGGACGCCGAGTCGGCATTTACGGTCTCGGCCGCATCGGCCTGGAGATCGCGAGAAGGCTTGAGCCGTTCAAGGTGAAGATCGGCTATCACACGCGCTCGCCGCGCGACTCGTTGCCCTACGACTACTATCCGACCCTGAAGGAGATGGCTCAATCGGTGGATACGCTGATCTCCATCGTGCCCAAGACGCCGGAAACGCATAAGGTGATCAATGCCGAGATCCTTTCGGCGCTTGGACCGCGAGGCGTGTTCATCAATGTCGGTCGCGGCTGGTCCGTCGACGACGACGCCCTGATCGCGGCACTCGGCAACGGAACGCTGGGCGCCGCCGGCCTCGACGTGTTTTACGACGAGCCTAACGTTCCGGCCGGCTATCTCACGCTGCCGAACGTTTCGCTATTGCCGCATGTGGCTTCCGCCTCTGTGCCAACACGCGACGCTATGGCCGATCTCGTCGCCGACAACATCATCGAGTGGTTCGAAAAGGGCAAGCCGCTGACGCCGGTGCCGGAAACTCCGGTCAAGCCGCGCGGCTGATCAAACGGCTTTTTGCTGATGAGAAGCGGCGACCGGCCGCTCCTTGCTCGCAGCATAGTCGCGCACGGCGTCGCCGAATGCCACAAAGAGCTTGCGTGACGGCGAGTCCGTTTCCGCCCAATATTCCGGGTGCCATTGCACGCCGACGGCAAAGGCCTTCGCGCCGATGACGGAGACGGCTTCGATCGTGCCGTCTTCGGCCAGAGCCTCTACCTGCAGTCTCGGGGCCGTATCGGCAATCGCCTGGCGATGCAGCGAGTTGACCCGCACTTCGCCCGGGCCGACGACGCGGGCGATGCAGGAGCCTTCCTTGACGAAAACGCTCTGGCGGATGGAATACATCGTATCGCGATCGACATTCTGCGGCTTGCGATGGTCCCAGATGCCCGGCTGTTCGTGGATCTCGCTTGCAAGCGTGCCGCCGAGGGCGACGTTCAGTTCCTGAATGCCGCGGCAGATGGCAAGCATGGGAATGGCGCGATCGATGGCCCGGCGGATGAGCGGCAAAGATGTCGCATCGCGTGCCGGATCGAAAGGACCGTCGCTCTCAAGAGCCTCTTTGCCATAGAGCGATGGATGAACGTTGCTGGCAGAGCCGGAGACGAGCAGTCCGTCGACGCGGTCCAGAATGGCGTCCGCATCATTCTCTGCTTCCAGCGCCGGGACGATCAGCGCCATCAGTCCCGCAGCCTTGACGGTGGCCTGGACGTATTGTTGCTGCACCGCATGCCAGGTCGCGCCGTCGAACTCGCGGATATCTGCGGGAATGGCGATGATCGGTCTGGACATTCAAGGCTCCGGAAGATGCGAAACGATTATTCGTTGAGACCCCTGAATGATCATGATGTCAATCCGAGGGCGGATTATCCCGGCTGCAAATCTACGCGAAGAGCGCGCGGCCGGCAACGCGGAGCGGTTTCGATAAGGCTTTGTTTCCGTTCGTCATGAGGATGTACAGGAATCGCCATAATGCGATGCGAAAGCAAACTTGAAAGACCGTGTGCGGCGTGGTTAGTTCCATGCCTTGCGCCATGACCGGGAACGTCGTTCCCCAGCAATGCCGTCCGTATGGGAGATTTCAATGGATCGCCGTTCCTTCATCAGGCGGGCAGGAGCAGTTGGCGCGGGTGCTGCCGCCTCCGCGCTTGCGAGCCCGGCCCTGGCCCAGGAATATCCCAAGATCACCTGGAAGATGACATCGTCCTTTCCGAAGAGCCTGGATACGATCTACGGCGGTGCCGAGGATATCGCCGCGCATGTTTCCGACGCGACAAACGGCAATTTCGTCATCCAGACCTATGAAGCCGGCGAAATCGTGCCTGGCGCGCAGGCTGCCGATGCGGTGAGCGCCGGCACGGTCGATGCCGCACACACCTGTTCCTATTATTTCTGGAACAAGGACCCGACCTACGCCATTGGCACGGCCATTCCCTTCGGCCTGAATGCCCGGCTTACCAATGCGTGGTTCTACCAGGGCGACGGCAACAAACTGATGAACGAGTTCTATGCCACGCAAGGCATAATGGGCCTCCCGGCCGGTAATACCGGGGCGCAGATGGGCGGCTGGTTCCGCAAGGAAATCAATACGCTGGATGATCTAAAGGGCTTGAAGATGCGCATCGCGGGCCTTGCGGGCAAGGTGATCGAGAAGATCGGCGTGATACCGCAACAGGACATTGCCGTCAGTGGCGTTTACGACGCGCTGGACAAGGGCACGGTCGATGCCGCCGAATGGGTCGGCCCCTACGACGACCTGAAGCTCGGGCTGCAGAAGATCGCCAAATACTACTATTATCCCGGATGGTGGGAGGGCGGCGCTGTCGTGCACGCCTTCTTCAATCTGGAAAAATGGGGCGCGCTCCCGAAAAACTATCAGGCGATCCTGGCCGATGCCTGTGCCTTCGCCAACACCAACATGCTGGCGAAATATGATGTCAAGAACCCCCACGCGCTGAAGGATATCGTGCAGCAGGGCGTGACGCTTCGTCCTTTCAGCCAGGAGATCATGGAAGCTTGTTTTCAGGCGGCCAGCGGATTGTACGCCGATCTTTCAAAGTCGAACGCCTACTTCAAACGTATCTATGAGGATCAGGTAGCCTATAAAAAGGATGCCTATCTTTGGATGCAGCTCTCGGAATATACTTTCGATACGTTCATGATGATCCAGCAGCGGGCGGGCAAACTTTGATCGACGTTGTTTAAGCCTCGGTAATACTCTGCTTTTCATGAGTGACTTGAAACATATATCGCGGGTAGAGTAATCGTTAGGTGAATGCGCGAATACGATGTGGTGTGCAACTTTAAATCAGCGTAAGTTACCGGCATGATTGGTAAATTCGCCCGGATGCATCCTATTTGGGCAATCAAATTTTAAAACGTTTCACCTAGGGTGTCCGCCGCATCAGGGGAACTCTGAATGAAGCCTCCAAGCCCGGACACCGTACCGACAGATGTCTATCTGTCGTTCGTCAGTTCGCTTTTCGGAAACCGTAAAACGCTGTTTACGGGGGTGTTCGTTCACATCCTGACATACGTCGTCGTTTTCCTGAGTACGCGTGCAAATATATATCTCGTTCTGTGCCTGGCTTTTGCCGCTGTCTTTGCGTTACGCATGTACTCCTTCTGGTTATTCGATGCCGCCGACAAGCACAGCTTCGCGCGTGCCGATATCGCTCGTTGGGAAACCCGCTATGTGATCGGTGCTGCGGCCACGGCGTCCATTCTCGGCATCGGCAGCGGCTATGCCATCCTGATCGTGCAGGATCCGCTGGCGGAATTCATCTGCATCGCGGTGACCATGGCGTCGATGGTGTCGATCGTCGGCCGCAACTATGGTTCCCAGAAAGCGATCGACCTCCAGACCCTGGCATGCTGCCTGCCGATCATCATCGCCTGTCTGATGTCGCAACAGCTCTATAAGGCGATCGTTTCCATCATGCTCGTTCCCTTCGGGTTGACGACGCGCGCGATGGCAAACGGCGTGCGCGAGTTTCTCTATAAGAATGTCATCGCGTCGCGCGAGATATCGCAGATTGCCGACCGGTTCGACACCGCGCTCAATAATATGACGCATGGCCTGTTCATGCTGGATGCCCATAACCGTATCCTCGTGGTCAATCGCAAGGCATGCGAACTCCTGAATTTCACACATCAGGAGCAGCTGAAGGATTGCGAATTCGACGTCGTGCTGCGGTATGGTGCGCGTCATGCATTCATCGACGGCTCCTTGCCTGGATTGATCCAGCGGCAGATGGCGCAACTCGTTAGCGGTTCGCTCTCCCGCACGCTCATTCAGTTCAATGAGGATCAGTTTCTGGAGTTCGCGGCCAGCCGTCGCGCCGACGGTGTCGTCATCCTGATCTTCGAGGATGTGACAGTGCGTATCCGGGCGGAGCGCAAGATCCTGCATATGGTGCGCTACGACCCACTGACGGGCTTGCCGAACCGTGAATATTTCGTCGAGCTGGTCAAGGAGCAGCTTGCCGCTCGCACCAGAGAAAGCCAGATCGGCATCCTGGTTCTCGATGTCGACGACTTTAAACATGTGAATGACACCAAGGGGCATGTGACCGGAGACCGTCTGCTGGTCGCCATCGCTGAGCGTCTGAAGGAGCTTGCCGGCACCACGGCGCTTGCCGCGCGTCTGGTGGGCGATCAGTTCGTGTTGTTTTTCCCGAATGAGGATGGCACGTCGGACGTGGGGAACTGCGTGCAGGCGTTGCATGCCGCGGTGACGGGCACTTACGATGTGGATGGCAACAGCTTTCGGATTTCCTTCAGCGGTGGTTACGTGACCATGTCGAGCCGCGAATTTCGCTCGGAGGAATGGCAGATCAAGGCCGACCTGGCGCTGTTCGATGCCAAGCTGCGGATGAAGGGTGGCTGCACCGCCTTCGAAGAGGAGATGGATGCGCGCTATGTCGAGCGGCAAAGGCTGAAGGAGGATCTGCGCGAGGCGGTGGAAGCCGGCCGCCTTCAGGCGGTGTATCAGCCCATGTTCACGCCGGATGGCTCCCGCATCGATTGCTGCGAAGCCCTGGCGCGATGGATTCATCCGGAGAAGGGCTCCATCCCTCCCAACATCTTCGTGCAGATCGCCGAGGAGATGGGCATCGTTGGCGGTATCACCCGCTTCATGATCAACCAGGCCTGTCGGGATTGCGTTTCATGGCCAGCGCCAGTGTCGGTGTCGGTCAACCTCTCGGCACAGGATCTGCGCAGCAACGATATCGTCGATATCGTCATGGATGCACTGGAAGCATCGGGGCTGGAGCCGTCGCGGTTGCATCTCGAAGTCACGGAAAGCTGCCTGATGGACGAGGTGGCGACAGTCCGGTCCATTCTTGCCGATCTGCGTGCCAGAGGCATCACGGTCGCCATCGATGATTTCGGAACGGGCTTCTCCAGCCTTAGCTATCTCGATTCGCTGCCCGTGGATGTCGTCAAGATCGATCGCTCCTTCGTCCGCGACATCACGACCGACAGCCGTCGTTTCAAGCTGCTGTGCGGCATCGTCGATCTCTCCCGCGCCCTCAGCCTCCACATCGTGATCGAGGGTGTGGAGACGCTCGAGCAACTGGCGCTAGTCGTTGAGAAGAACCTGGCCGACATCATCCAGGGTTATGTGTTCTCTGTTCCCGTGTCGCGCGAACAAGTCGTCGAGATGGTCGACAGCCTCAGCCGCCGGCAGCCGGCCCTGCGGCAGGACAATGTCGCGTGAGGCGGTCGAAGCTTTTCAGACCGCGTCGCTGAAGCACCTGCCCTGAAAGGCGCATAGTAACGACCGTGTCTCACCGCCCCGCCGGTGCATGCCATTCACGTCGTTCTTTCCACATCAGACCAGAGCTGACAGTCACCTGACTGCCTCCACGAATATCAGGCCTGTGCCTTCATAGGATGGTTCCGGTGGCCGCATGCGCACCTTCATGAATAGCAGTAATGCAATATTCAGAACCTGATCATATTCGAATCTATACCGGTATTCGTTGAAAAATTAACCTTTATGAACGAATAGTTAATGAAAATTTGAAACAAACATTGATCAATTTTTCTCTTAATACCAATAATGGTCCGTTAATCATAACGGAACATTAACCATGACTCATGTGAGTATTAAAGAAAGCGGCTTTGCCGGCAAGCTGATGGAGGTGCTCGATCACGTAGAATACCGCCGAATTGAAAGCAGCGAGGACATGGAGGATGTCGCGCGGCTGCGTTACAAGGCCTATAAGGCGCACGCAGTCTTGCCCGTGGCGGCCAAGAACCTGATCGACGACATAGACTTCGACGACCATGCCTATATCTTCGGCGTCTACTATTACGAGGAGCTGGTGAGCACGGTGCGGATACACCATGTCACGCCGGATCATCGCGTGTGCCAGTCAACCGGTATTTTCCCGGACGAAATTCATGCCTTCCTCGATGCCGGGATGACGTTGATCGACCCGGCACGCTTTGCCGTCGACCCCGATTTCGAGCTGGAATTGCCGGCCTTGCCCTACCTGACGCTGAGACCGGCGATCGTGGGTGCCATCTATTTCGACACCGACAGGGTGATGCAGCATATTCGTCCGGCGCATGCGGCCTTTTACAAGCGTGTGTTCTACGCCGATACGGTCGTTCCGCCCCGCATGACCAAGACCTATGGTTTCGAATTGACGCTTCTGGCATCTCGATCAAAGGAGATCCGCGGCAAGCTGATGCAGCGATATCCGTTCTTCGATTCCGAGCCCTGCGAGCGACGCATGATGTTTTCCCGCGGCGAGGATACCGGCTCGCCTCCCTTGACCATTCTGCCGACCGCGAGACTGGCAAGCGGCGTCCGGCGTGATATTCGCGGGCAATTCGGCTAGCCTGCGCGCTGATGCGACCTTCTCGTGCATTGCATTTTTCGTCGCTTTGTGTAACCCCTCGGTAGAGGAAATTCGGCTGCGGCATCTCCTTACCAGATGCCGTGGCTTTTGAGGACGAACTCCAACCGCCCGTCTGTTGTCGGGTCTTTCGGGAGGAGCGCATCGAGGGGAGATTTTTGAATGGCCGAACATAATACCGGACCCGCTGAAACCGGTGCTCCTATGGACTACAAGGAGCATGAGAAGACTTATAATCTTTTCCTCTCGAGCGCCCGGGTCGGATCTGCGATCATTGCCGCATTGTTGATCGCCATGGCGGCAAGCTTCTTCGGCCATGCCGGCTTCCTCGGTGGCGTCCTCATTTTCATCGTTCTTTCCATCGCCAGCATTATCCTGTTGCGCTGACATTCCAGCGCTGATCGACGCCGGGCCTATCTGGCTCGAGCCTTCCCGTAATTCTGCGGGCTGTCACGCCACCGCATTTGGGCGTGCGGCCGTTTGATGCGAGGTGTTGTCGTTGGGTAATCTGGTTTTCGTGGCCAAGGAAAGCGTGGCGGAGGAAGCGCGCGTCGCGGCGTCCGTCGAGACAGTGAAAAAGATGAGAAGCCTCGGCTTCGACGTCGTGATCGAAGCCGGTGCGGGCGCTTCCTCGCGCATTCCGGACCGCGAATACGAGGCCATCGGTGCGCGCATCGGCGCTGTGAAGGATGCCAAGCGGGCCGATGTCATTCTCAAGGTCAGGCGACCGACGAGCAAGGAGATGACCGGCTACAAGACCGGCGCGATCGTGATCGCCATCATGGATCCCTATGGCAACGAGGCAGCCCTTGTCGAGATGGCGCGCGCCGGGCTGACGAGCTTCGCCATGGAACTGATGCCCCGCATCACGCGCGCGCAGTCGATGGATGTCCTGTCGTCGCAGGCAAACCTTGCCGGTTATCAGGCAGTCATCGAGGCTGCCGCCGTTTATGACCGGGCGCTGCCGATGATGATGACGGCGGCAGGTACGGTGCCGGCGGCAAAGGTCTTCATCATGGGCGCCGGCGTTGCCGGTCTGCAGGCGATCGCGACGGCAAGGCGGCTGGGTGCTCTGGTGTCGGCCACCGACGTGCGTCCGGCAGCCAAGGAGCAGGTCGCCTCGCTCGGCGCGAAATTCATCGCTGTCGAGGACGAGGAGTTCAAGGCCGCCGAAACCGCCGGCGGCTACGCCAAGGAAATGTCCGGGGAATATCAGGCCAAGCAGGCAGCGCTGGTCGCGGATCACATCGCCAAGCAGGATATCGTCATCACAACAGCGCTTATCCCTGGACGTCCTGCCCCTCGGCTTGTCAGTCGCGACATGCTGAAGGCCATGCGCCCGGGTGCGGTCGCGGTCGATCTCGCCGTCGAACGCGGCGGCAATATCGAGGGCGTTGAATACGGCGCCGTGGCCGATGTCGAAGGCGTCAGGGTGGTCGGATATCCCAACATGGCTGGCCGGATCCCGGCGAGCGCGTCGGCTCTCTATGCCAAGAACCTCGTCACCTTCCTGGAAACGATGGTCGACAAGGACAGCAAGAGCCTCGGCCTCAATCGCGCCGACGAGTTGATCAAGGCGACGATGCTGACCGATGGCGGCGAGGTCGTGCACCCGAATTTCGTCGATCCCGACCAGCCGACGGTCAAGAAGGGAGATCTCTGAAATGGCCAGCCAAGCAATGGATCGGGCACTCCAGCAACTGAATGATGCCGTTACCGCCGTCATGACCGCTGCGGCACAAGCGCCTGAGGCGGCCAGCGCCGCAACCGGCGGGGCGATCGATCCCTTCGTCTTCCAGTTCGCGATCTTCGTGCTGGCGATCTTCGTCGGCTACTATGTGGTCTGGTCGGTGACGCCGGCCCTGCACACGCCGCTGATGGCGGTAACGAACGCCATCTCCTCCGTCATCGTCGTCGGCGCGCTGCTGGCGGTCGGTATTTCCGCCAGCGGATTGGCCACGGGCTTCGGCTTCGTGGCGCTGGTGCTCGTTTCGGTCAATATCGTCGGCGGCTTCCTTGTCACCCAGCGCATGCTGGCGATGTACAAGAAGAAAGACAAGTGAGGGCGGCATGCTGACCAATATCGCGGCTTTCCTCTATCTGGTTTCCGGCGTCCTGTTCGTTCTTGCGCTGCGCGGCCTTTCCCATCCGGCAACCAGCCGGCGCGGCAATCTGTACGGCATGATCGGCATGGGCATTGCCATAGTCACGACGTTGGTGCTGGCGACGCCGTCCTTCGGCGGCTTCGTGCTGATCGTTCTCGGCCTCGCCATCGGCGGCGGAGCGGGCGCCTACATTGCCCGCGTCATCCCGATGACCTCGATGCCGCAGCTCGTGGCCGGCTTCCACTCGCTGGTCGGCCTGGCGGCGGTTCTGGTGGCGGCGTCGGCGCTCTATACGCCGTCCTCCTTCGGCATCGGCAATATCGGATCCATCCACACCGAGGCCCGCATCGAAATGGCGATCGGTGTGGCCATCGGTGCCTTGACCTTTACCGGTTCGATCATCGCCTTCCTGAAGCTCGACGGGCGCATGTCCGGCAAGCCGATCCTGCTGCCATACCGGCACATCATCAATGCCGCCCTGCTTATCCTGATCATGTTTTTCATCATCGGCCTTGCGGTAAGCGAAAGCCATTTCGATTTCTGGGCCGTCGTCGTCCTGTCGCTGGCGCTCGGCGTGCTCTTGATCGTGCCGATCGGCGGGGCGGACATGCCTGTTGTCGTGTCGATGCTGAATTCCTATTCCGGATGGGCGGCCGCCGGCATCGGCTTCACGCTCGGCAATCTGGCGCTCATCATCACCGGCGCGCTTGTGGGGTCCTCCGGGGCGATCCTGTCCTACATCATGTGCAAGGGCATGAACCGCTCCTTCGTCTCGGTCATTCTCGGCGGCTTCGGCGGTGAAAGCGTGTCGGGCGGCGCCGATAATTCCGACAAGACCGTCAAACTCGGCTCGGCTGAGGATGCAGCCTATCTCATGGCGAATGCCTCAAAGGTCATCATCGTGCCGGGATACGGCATGGCGGTTGCCCAGGCCCAGCATGCGCTGCGCGAGATGGCCGATCGCCTGAAGGCGCACGGCGTCGAAGTGAAATATGCTATCCATCCGGTCGCCGGACGGATGCCCGGCCATATGAACGTGCTGCTCGCCGAAGCAAACGTGCCCTATGACGAGGTGTTCGAGCTCGAGGACATCAATTCCGAATTTGCGCAGGCCGATGTCGCCTATGTCATCGGTGCCAACGACGTCACCAATCCGGCCGCGCGCGACGACAAGACCTCGCCGATCTACGGCATGCCGATCCTCGACGTCGACAAGGCCAAGACCTGCCTCTTCGTCAAGCGCTCCCTCGGCTCCGGCTATGCCGGCATCGACAATACCCTGTTCTACAAGGACGGGACGATGATGCTGCTTGGTGACGCCAAGAAGGTGACGGAAGAGATCGTCAAGGCGATGAACGAGTAGCGTTCACACCCCATTTCCCGATCGTGACCCGTTCTATGTTCGCTTGCGCTCCATCGTGGCGCGCGGGGCGGTGAGTATCCATACGAGGCCAGCGGGCCGGAAATCGATCTCGACATGACCGCTGAAGGATGCGGCGGCATGGGCTTTCGTGACCGTCGTGCCGAAGCCGGTCTCGGTCGGTGGTTTGACCGGCGGGCCGTCGCTTTCAGTCCAGACGAACCGGATCATCGGTCCGGTCTCACCTGGCTCGTTCGTCCATTCGATGGCAATCTTGCCCTCGGGGGCCGAGAGCGCTCCGTATTTTACCGAATTCGTTGCCAGCTCGTGCAGGATCAAGCCGAGATTCTGCACCGCTTCGGGCTTCAACAGGAAATCGTTGCCTTTTACGTCGAGCTGTTGCGGCCCTTGCAGGAAGGTCGCCAGATGGATGTCGATCACGCGGCGCAGCGAGACGCCGGACCATTGCTCGCTGGTCAGGACCTCTATCGAGCGCGCCAATCCTTCCAGCCGGTCGGCGACCGCGCGCTGGAAGGTATCGACGCTATCCGTCTGGCGTGCGAGCTGGCGGGTCATCGCCTGGGCGAGCGCCAGCAGGTTCTTGGTGCGGTGGACGAGCTCGTGCATGACGAAATGCAGCCGGTCCTCGGTGACGCTGCGGTCGAAGGACGCGTTGGAAAGCGCGACGGCCACCTGATTGGCCTCGACGACACTGCTGTCGATCGGCGACACGATCTCGCCCCGGCCCATGCGATCCGCCATGTCGGCGATGCTCTGTATGGTTATGCGTACCTGGCGCGCCAGGGCATAGACGGCGATCAGCGCGACCAGCAGCAATGTGACGCCGCCATAAATCAGGAAACGCCATGTGCTCATCAGCGATGCCTGTGCCGAGATGACAGGCCCCCACACGACCGCTTTCCATGACCAGCCGGAGATCTGCGCATAGCCGAGCAGCGAGTGCGGCAGGACCTTGTCATCCTGATAGACGCCGCTGGAAGCGATCAATTTGGGCAGAATATCCTTGTTGAATGTATCGCCGGGGGAAAGGATCGTCGGGCCGCCGGCGGCGACGACGTGGCCGGATTTGTCCAGGACCGCGGCCGACCAGCCCGGGGGGAGCGCTTCCGTCGTGATGAGCTTGGCGAGCTGATCCGCATCCTGGGTTATCGCCAATGCGGCGCCGGCCGGCGAATGATCGAGCGGGAGGGTGACGTTATAGACCCATCGACGGGCGTTCGGGCCTACGAAGACATCTGACGCCTCGATGCGTCCGGAGTCCAGCGCCGATTGCAGCGCGGCGATGTTGCCCGTCTTGCCAAGCGGCTTGCCGAGCGGCCAGCGTGTGTTCAACCGAAGTTGGCCATCCTTTTCCAGGAGCAGGACGAAAAGCGCATCGGTGCGCAACACCGTCTCCGTCCGGGTGAAAAAGGTCTCGATATCGTTGTGCTCCAACTCAGGCGAAGAGGAGAGCAGCCGCAGGGTCGTCGCCATATCCTGCAGTTGCCGATCGATCACGCGGGCCAAAGACTGGGCGTCCTGAACGGTGTCGCCTTTCAATGCATCGCGTTCATTGTTTTCGAGCTGGACCAAAAGCAGCGCGACGAAGGCGAGAATGGGCAAGGCAATCGCCAGTGCGATGGCGATCAGATAAGCCCCAATCGACGCCTTCGGGAAATGCAGCTTCCTCATGGTGCGATCAACCGATCGTACCTCGATGACGATCGGGAGCGCTTGCGGAAGCAAGAATAACGGTTCCGGTCATCATGCCAAGCGCCCCCATGCCTAGACCCTGAGCTACATACTCTCAGGGCACCCATGTTAGGGCTCGGCAAATTGCCTTGCAACATCTGAAAATTCATTGCCGTGAAATCGTAAATAATCCCGGGCGTTTACGGGGCGGTGATGCATCGTTGTGGTTGCGCGTCCGCGCCCCATCGTCCGCCTTAGGCGAAGCGCGATAGTCGGAAAGGGGAGAGTTCCGTAACCTCCTTGCCATCGAGGATTTCCTCCGCTGCCAGCAGCCCGACGAGCGGCGCGAGCGTGACGCCGGAATGAAGGAGCGCAAGATAGAGCCCTGGCCTGGCGTCGACACCGCCGAGGATGGGCAGGCCGTCTTTCGGTGTCGGACGATAGCCGATGGTATGGAAATCGAGTTCCAACGCATCGCCTCCCTTCAATGCCGCCTTCACCTTGGCGAAAAGCTCGCCTGCGGCTTTCTGTGGATTGTCGCCGGGAGCGGTGCCGCCGAAATCGCCGCCGGCAATAATCCGGCCTTCCATCGTCTGGCGCATGTGAAGTTCCGGAGCCATCACCAGGCCGTTCAGCAGTTTCGGCGTGGGGCGGGAATGAACGATCAGACCAGGCGGCGTTTCGAGCGGCACATGAATGCCGGCCGATGCGGCAATTGCTGCCGTGCCGGCGCCGGCGGCAAGAACGACATGATCGGCGTGCATCGGCCCTTCATTTGTCTCGACGCCGGCGATCCTGCCGTTCTCAGTCAATAGACTTGTCACCTCGACACCGTGCAGAAGCCCGGCGCCATGACGACCGGCGTCCTGCAGCAGCAGTTCGGCTGCAGCAACGGGCTCGACGGCGCCTTCCTCGGCGATATGCAACGCATAGTCGGGTGGGGTGGCGAGGTTCGGCTCGATCATGACGCTCGTCGCACGATTGACCGGCTGTATGCCATAGCCCCAACCATGATGTTGCGCGGCATAGGCATCCAGTGCGGCCTCCGGCATATCCCAGCACAATCCGCCACACCAGGACAGTGGCAGACCGGGCAGATCCGCCGCAAGCCGCGACCATTCGGCCATCGAGCGGTGACGGAAATGAAAATAGAACTCGGGATTGCCCCAGCTGGCATTGATCCAGGCGAAGGAATTCGGTGTTGCCTCGCCGCCAATCTTTTGCGCGATTGTCGTGACGGACGCACCCTTGCGCTGGAGATGCCAGGCGATGGAGGCGCCGATGATTCCAGCGCCGATAACGATGATTTTCTGGGGGGAGGGCATGTCGTGGTCTCGTTTGGATGTGGAGAGATTCGAGACTAGGCGTTCGATGACGCAAAGAAAAGCCGCCGGACGAAGGATCGTCGGCGGCTCAACGTCTCATTGCTATGCGGCTATGTCAGGAGCCGGCGCCCACGCGCGCCAAGCCATCTCTGGCCGGCTGGTAGTTTGGATCAAGGTTGACGGCATGCTGGTAGGAACGGCGGGCTTTCGCCTTGTCGCCTTTGCGCTCGTAGACGAAGGCCTGGTTCGCCCAGGATTGGGCGACCTTGTTGTCAAGATCGATCGCATGGTTGAAGTCGGCGAAGGCGTTGTCGTCGTCGTTCTGTGCAAGATAGGAAATGCCGCGGCTGTTGTAGGGCTCGGGCGAGTTCGGGGACAGCGAGATCGCCTTGGAGAAATCGTCGATCGCCTTATCCTGCTGATTGCGCTTCTGATAGATCACGCCGCGGCCGTTGAAGGCACGGCCATCCGTCGTTCCCAAGCTGATCGCCTTGGAATAGTCGTTGAACGCGTCGTCGTCGCGACCTGACTGGCGATAGAGATTGCCCCGGCCGATATAGGCGACGTCGTAGTTGGAATTGATCTGCAGCGCGGCATTGTAGTCCGCGACCGCTTCCGGCAGCTTGCCCATGTTGCGGTAGATAAGCGCGCGGTTGGCATAGGCCTGATAGAACTTCGGATTGAGCTGTATCGCCTGATTGAAGTCCGCAAGCGCGCGGCTGAAATCTCCGCCGCGGCCGTAGGCCGTACCGCGAACATTGTAGCCTTCCGGATCCTGTGGATTGGCATTGATGACCGAGGTCAGCGAAGCGATATTCTCCGAGGAGCCCTGCGCCTTGTCGATGCGGATCACGTTATCGGTGGAAGCAGTCTGGCAGCCGGATAGGCTGATTGCGGCAAGAATCGCCAAAGCTGGCAGTGCGGCGGCGCGCTTCGGAACAAAAAAGAGCAGGTTCGAAGTACGGAGCCGTTCGGTAGTCGTGATTGCCATTATCGGGTTCGCTTTCCCATGCGTCATATCAGGCTGTTCTGATCTAATCCGATTTGTACGCAGAATAAATCAAAAAGGCGGCGGCGAACGACTCGCCCCCGCCACACATGCATCTGAAAACGTCGAAAAGACGACGATTAGCGTGCGACCAAGCCTTCACGCTGCGCGCGCTTGCGTGCCAGCTTGCGAACACGACGAACAGCTTCAGCCTTCTCACGAGCACGCTTCTGCGACGGCTTTTCGTAGTAGTCGCGCATCTTCATTTCGCGGAAAATGCCTTCGCGCTGCATCTTCTTCTTGAGAGCGCGGAGAGCCTGGTCGACATTGTTATCGCGGACAAGTACCTGCACGAGAATCACGTTCCTTTGGTTTGGTTAATGCCAGCGGCGACGGCGGCGCCAGGAGGCAAAAAAATAACGTTCGCGCAGCCGTAGCCTTGCGATTGGTTAGGCGAGATAGCAGATCGGTTTGTCAAAGTCTAGCCAGATCGTGAGTTTGCCGGGTAAAAAGCGGCTTGTCGAGCCCTGAATTGAGCTATTGGTACCTTCGCCGTATAGGGTGCGGACTTGGTTTTCGATGTTTAGCGACCGCTGACATGCCGGTGCGAAGGTTCTGTATCACAACCATTCGCGCGTCCGTTCAGTCGTCCGATGCGAGAGGAGGAATCACTTTATGGAATCACTCGGCCTCGTTGCTGCCGGGAGGCTGCTTGCAATGCCCATGGTTGCTTTGGTCGTTCTTGCTGCAATGCTTGCGCCTGCCGCAGCCGGTGAGGTGCGTTTTGGTAAGAACGTCCGCGTCGGCGGTCATGATTTTTCGAACCAGACCTTCGATAGCAAGCATCGCGCGAGAATCTACCTTTACAACCATAAGCCGCGCAAGGAAGGATGCATCTGGCGCAGCGACGGCCGTGGTGGCCGGGTGAAGGTTTGTCACCTACAGCGCAAGTAGGATGGAGCTGGGAATTATGAGCGATAAGACCATGCCAACGAGCGTTCGATATTACGAACGCCTCACATATGCTGGGGTGGCGGTTGTTTTGATAAATCAGGTGGTGAACTGGGATCGGACGGCCAGTCGTTTTGCTGAAGCACCATTGGCTTTCACGATTTTACAAATTGCGATTCTTTGCATCCAAATCTTCTGGGTTTGGCTGGTTGTCCATAAACGGGTGAACTGGGCGCGCTGGATGACACTTTGCGGGCAATTCGCTATGATGTTTTTGATTGGTTTCGGCTTCGGAGTACTCGCTATTAAGGGTCACGCAGAGGGAACGGTTTTCGAATTTGCTTTGCTAATTTTGATGACTTCCTTTTATTTGCTTGCCGCGTGTCTTCTTTTTACCCGTGACGCAACAATGTGGTTTGTTCTTCAAGCGGACATGAATTCGGCCACATCGGCACAGACTCCACAGATGGTTTGACGTTGCGTTCGCCCATTCTTTTTCACCGTGTCGAAAGCCGGTCCTGAATGCGTCGCAAAAGAGCCGTTGTGTCGGTTTTTGATTTGCGATCTGTATGACCCATAAAAGGGCGTCATGCCTGAAGGAGTTGAGGGCGAATGCGTAAATACTCGGTTTTTGCCGTGGCAAGGGAAGCGATGCGGGCTCACAAGGGCTGGGAGGCTCAATGGACCTCGCCGGAGCCGCGCAAGGAGTATGATGTCGTCATCATCGGCGCCGGCGGTCATGGCCTGGGCGCGGCCTATTATCTCGCCAAGGAGCACGGCATCACCAATGTCGCCGTTATCGAGAAGGGCTGGCTCGGCGGCGGCAATACCGGCCGCAACACCACGATCATCCGCTCGAACTATCTCTATGAAGAGAGCATGCACATCTACGAGCATTCGATGAAGCTCTGGGAAGGGCTGTCTCAGGATCTCAATTACAACGTCATGTATTCGCCCCGCGGCGTGATGATGCTGTCGCACAATGTGCACGACCAGCAATCGTTCAAACGGCATATCCACGCCAACCGCCTCTACGGCATCGACAATGAATGGCTGACGCCGGAGCAGGCCAAGGCCTTTTGTCCGCCGCTCGATATTTCCAGCACCGCGCGTTACCCCATCAATGGCGCCGCCCTGCAGCGTCGCGGTGGCACGGCGCGGCACGATGCGGTCGCCTGGGGCTTTGCCCGCGCGGCGTCGGATCGCGGCGTGCATATCATCCAGAATTGCGAAGTGACCGGCATCCGCCGCGGGTCGGACGGCCGCGTGACCGGTGTCGACACGAGCAAGGGCTTCATCGGTGCCAAGAAGATTGGCGTTTCCGCAGCCGGTCATACCACCGTTGTCATGCAGATGGCGGGCGTGCGTGTGCCGCTGCAGTCGAGCCCATTGCAGGCGCTGGTCTCCGAGCCGCTGAAGCCGATCTTCCCCTGCGTCGTCATGTCGAACACGGTGCATGCCTATATCTCGCAGTCCGACAAGGGCGAGCTCGTTATCGGCGCCGGCACGGATCAGTATAATTCCTACAGCCAGACCGGCGGCCTGCAGATCATCACCCACACGCTGGATGCGATCTGCGAACTCTTCCCGATGTTCCGGCGCGTGAAGATGATGCGCTCCTGGGGCGGCATTGTCGACAACACGCCGGATCGGTCCGCGATCCAGTCGAAGACACCGGTGCCGGGGCTCTATGTCAACTGCGGCTGGGGCACGGGCGGCTTCAAGGCAACGCCGGGTTCGGCCAATCTGTTTGCGCATCTGATTGCCCGCGACGAGCCACACAAATTCAATGCCGGGCTTAATCTGGATCGTTTCCGCACTGGCCGATTGATCGACGAGGCGGCAGCGGCTGCCGTGGCGCATTGATGCTGGCGGCGGTCGGGATCGTTCTTGCGGCGGGATTTTCGCTTCCGGCAGGGACGATCGTGACCAAGGTCAGCGATCTCTTTCCGGGGGCAGGGGATGTTCGCATGCAGGTGATCCACAAGGCACAGGACGAAGCGGATTGGCCGTTCGTGGCCGAAAGCGGCGTGCTTGCCTGCGTCAAGGTGCTGAACAAGCCGGCCGTTTATTTCGTGCCGGAACAGACGCCGGCGGCCACGAGGGCTTTCGAAGTCGACACGGATCTGCTGGGCATGAGTCTGATCAATCTGGGGATGACCAACGTGCTGAAACCCTACGGGTCGCTGGAGGCGCTGCTGAAGCGCATAACACCTTTCGTCACCATGGGACGGCAGCTTTGCGCGCAGCCACCCGGTACAAGCCTTTCCGGCTCCGAGCTTTAACACAGGTAGAAAACGATGCTGCTGATTTACTGCCCCTATTGCGAGGAAGAGCGTTCGGAACTCGAATTCCGCAACGCCGGCGACGCGCATATCGTGCGGCCGGCCAATATCGCCGGAATCTCTGACGAGGAATTCGAGGAATATTTCTTCCTGCGCGACAATCCGAAGGGCCTGATCTTCGAACGCTGGCGGCATATCCATGGCTGCGGCCGCTTCTTCAATGCGGCGCGCGACACGGTAAGCGACCATTTCTACCGCACCTACAAGGCCGGCGAGCCGAAGCCGGATCCTTCAACGCTGCTGCCGGGCGCATCCGAGCCGATAGCCCCGAGCCAGAGCGAACAAGAACAGACGACACAAAAAGAGGGATTTGCTGAATGAGCGGCGCCAATCGTATTGCGGGCAAGGGGCGTCTGACGCCCGCCAGAACCGCCCGCTTCACCTTTGACGGCAAAAGCTACACGGCGCTCGAAGGCGATACTGTCGCCTCCGCCCTGCTTGCCAATGGCGTTCATCTCGTCGGTCGCTCGTTCAAGTATCATCGCCCGCGCGGCATCCTGTCGGCCGGAGCCGAGGAGCCGAATGCGCTGCTCGACATCTCCCGCGATGCGGCCCGGCGCCAGCCGAACGTCCGCGCCAGCGTGCAGGAGGTGTTCGACGGCATGAAGGCGCAGTCGCAGAACCGTTGGCCGTCGCTCGCCTTCGATATCGGCGGCGTCAACAATTTGATGTCGCCCTTTTTTGCCGCCGGCTTCTACTACAAGACCTTCATGTGGCCGAAGGCGGCCTGGAAGCACATCTACGAACCCTTCATCCGTCGTGCTGCCGGCCTTGGCGTCGCGCCGACGGAAGAGGATCCGGATCACTATGCCAGCCGCTATGCCCATTGCGACGTGCTGGTCGTCGGCGCCGGCATTTCCGGCCTCTCAGCGGCATTGGCCGCTGCCGAAGCCGGCGCGAAGGTCATTCTCTGCGACGAGCAGGCGGAAGCGGGCGGCGCGCTGCGCTTCGATACCGGCGTCAAGATCGACGGCGTCGAGGGCTATGCCTGGGCGCAAGAGATTGTCGCCAAGCTCAAGGCGCTGCCGAATGTCGAGGTGCTGACCCGCACGACGGCCTTCGGCTACTACAATCACAATTTCTTCGGGCTTGCCGAGCGGGTGACCGATCATCTGGCGAAGCCGGGCCGCAACCTGCCGCGCGAGCGCCTGTGGCAGGTCCGCGCCAAGCGCGTCGTCCTGGCGACGGGCGCGATCGAACGCCACATGGTGTTCCCGAACAACGACCGGCCGGGCATCATGCTGGCATCGGCCGCGCGCGCCTTTCTCAACCATTATGGCGTCGCCGTCGGTGCCAAGATCGGCGTCTATACCGCGCATGATTCGGCCTACGAAGCCGCTTTCGATCTCAAGCGCGCCGGTGTCTCAGTCGTTGCCATCGTCGACAGCCGGGTGCGGCCGGGCGAGGCAGTCGTTGCCGAGGCAAAGCGGCTCGGCATCGAGGTCATGGCTGATTATGCTGTTGTCGATACGGCCGGCAAGCTGCGGGTCTCGTCCATGACCGTTGCGCGCAATGGCAGCTCCAGCTCTCGCAAGATCGCCGTGGATGCGCTGCTGGTTTCGGCCGGCTGGACGCCGTCGGTGCATCTGTTCTCGCAGTCGCGCGGCAAGCTGAAGTTCGATGCGGAGAAGCAGCGTTTCCTGCCGGGCACCTATGTCCAGGATTGTCTTTCCGTCGGCGCATGCAACGGCACCGACGGGCTGCAGGCGGCGATCGAGGAATCGCTTGCTGCCGGCGAGCTCATGGCGCGCGCAGCCGGAGCAAGTGGCGGGGAAAAGATCCAGCTCCAGGCGGAGCAGGCTTTCGAATGGACCGGTGGCATGATCGGCGCTGCCGAGGGCGCAGGACCGGACACCAATGCCAAGGCCTTCGTCGATTTCCAGCACGACGTCTGCGCCAAGGATATCCGCCTTGCCGTGCGCGAGGGCATGCATTCCATCGAGCATATCAAGCGCTTCACCACCAACGGCATGGCGTCCGACCAGGGCAAGCTTTCCAATATGCACGGGCTGGCGATCGCCGCCGAAATGCTTGGCAAGGATATCCCGCAGGTGGGTCTCACCACCTTCCGCGCGCCCTATACGCCGGTCACCTATGGCACGCTGATCAGCCATTCGCGCGGGTCGCTCTTCGATCCCGCCCGCAAGACGCCGATGCATGCCTGGGAAGAGGCGCATGGCGCAATCTTCGAGGATGTCGGCAACTGGAAGCGCGCGTGGTTCTATCCGCGCGCCGGAGAAACCATGCATCAGGCCGTCGACCGCGAATGCCGCACGGCGCGCGAGGTGGCGGGCGTGTTCGATGCCTCGACGCTCGGCAAGATCGAGGTGGTCGGGCCGGATGCGGCGGAGTTCCTGAACCTGATCTACACCAACGCCTGGGACACGCTGAAGCCCGGCCGCTGCCGCTACGGTATCATGCTGCGCGAGGACGGTTTCGTCTATGACGACGGCGTCGTCGGACGTCTGGCAGACGACCGCTTCCACGTGACCACCACAACCGGCGGCGCACCGCGTGTGCTGCATCACATGGAAGACTATCTCCAGACGGAATTCCCGCATCTGAAAGTCTGGCTAACGTCGACGACCGAACAATGGGCTGTCATTGCCGTGCAGGGTCCGAAGGCGCGCGAGATCATCGAGCCGCTGGTCGAGGGGCTCGATCTTTCCAACGAGGCCTTCCCGCATATGAGCGTGGCCGAGTGCAAGGTGTGCGGCGTGCCGGCGCGGCTGTTCCGCGTCTCGTTTACCGGCGAGGTCGGCTATGAAATCAACGTGCCGGCCGATTACGGCCAGTCGGTTCTCGAAGCCGTCTGGGCGCGGGCCGAGCCGCTGGGCGCCTGCGCCTATGGCACCGAGACCATGCACATACTGCGCGCCGAAAAGGGCTATATCATCGTCGGTCAGGATACCGACGGCACGGTGACGCCAGACGATGCCGGTCTCTCATGGGCCGTCTCCAAGAAGAAGACGGATTTCGTCGGCATCCGCGGCCTGAAGCGGCCTGATCTCATCAAGGACGGCCGCAAGCAGCTCGTCGGCCTCGTCACTCGCGATCCGAAGGTGGTGCTGGAGGAAGGCGCGCAGATTGTCGCCGATCCCAATGAGCAGAAGCCGATGACCATGCTCGGACATGTCACTTCAGCCTACTGGTCGGAAAATCTCGGCCGCTCCATCGCCTTCGCTTTGGTCGCCGGCGGCCGCGATCGCATGGGCAAGACGCTCTATGTGCCGATGCCCGACAAGACGATATCAGTCGAGGTGACGGATCTGGTGTTCTTTGACAAGGAAGGAGGCCGGATCAATGGTTGATCTTGCAACCCGTAAACTGCCGCTCGCCGGCCGCCACGGCGGTTCCGCCACCGTCAGGCTGACGCCTGCCGCGCCCGCAAGCCGCATTTCGCTGCGCGCGCCGAGCGATTCCATCGGCGGCCTTTCGCAGGCGCTCGGCCTGCAAATGCCGAACCGGCCGAAGACCTCTGCCAGCGCCAACGGCCGTCATGCCCTTTGGCTTGGCCCGGACGAATGGCTCGTCATCGATGAGAACGGCGCCGATCTGGTCGGCCTTGCGGCCTCGGCCGGCGTGCTGCACTCGGCAGTCGATGTCTCGCATCGTAATACCGCCGTGATCGTGTCCGGCCCCGGCGCGGAAGCAACGCTTTCGGGCGGCTGCCCGCAGGATCTTTCGCTGCAGGCTTTCCCGGTCGGCGCCTGCTCGCGCACGCTGTTTGGCAAGGTCGAAGTCGTGCTGCTGCGGCTCGACGAGGAAACGTTCCGCGTCGAGGTCTGGCGCTCCTTCTCTGACTATGCCTTCGGCCTTCTGGCCGAAGCGGCGGAGGATGCGAGCCTTTAATGGCTCCGCATCCGGGCTGGTCAGGCTTCTTCCGGCCGATCTTTCGGATCGAACTGCGAT
>Ga0209677_100284_pt1 | contig 33586 bp, 30 predicted proteins | sample AraplaCvi_mCL_r2_2_FD_184285 | JGI IMG/M metagenome (GOLD analysis project Ga0209677, IMG submission 184285) | Arabidopsis root microbial communities from North Carolina, USA - plate scrape CL_Cvi_mCL_r2 (SPAdes) (version 2) | ecosystem: Host-associated > Plants > Roots > Endosphere | place: USA... | reverse complement strand
CCATTGCGACTATCCCCGCGATAAGGGCGATGACTTTCAGGCGGATCCACGCGCGAGCCGAAAGTGCCGAGCGCTCGCGTTCAACACCGAGCCCGCGATCGGCGGCGACCCTGTAGCCGGTCGCCGCAAACAGCGACGCGCTCGCCAGGCCGTACCCGAACGGAAGTGCGAAGACAGCGATCGTCGCGATTGCCGCCGTCATGGAACGTGCGCGCCATTTGACATCGGCCTCGTCCCACCGCGTGTAGGCACGAAAGCCGAAGACGCCATGAACGGTCGCGGCGACGACGACGATCGCGGCAGTCGTGATCGCGTATGGCTTCAGCGAGGCAACCGGCATGAACCATGCGACCACTCCGACCAGCACGACGATGAACACCGGAGGCAACAACCACTCCCACATGCTCAATGGCACCCCACGCGGCACGGTGAGGGGCGCGCCGTCGCTCGCGGAGTCCGAGTCCGCCGCATCAGCATGAGTCACGCGTGGAGCTTACAGACGCATGAATTCACGGACAAGCAGAGCGACGACCGAAAGCGGCTCCAAAATCGCCTAGCCTCTGTTCCATGGATTGGTGGCCAACTTTGCGGCCGCCTCGTCGAGCCGGAACGAGGGGTACCCAGATGGCAGTCCTTCCCTGAAACTGATCCCCTTGGGGGACAATGCATCCCAGGGCGGAAGCTACGGCAACTTCGCCAAGCAGTGCTTCGCCGCTATTCCCCCTACCGATCAGGTCGGCAGACAGTTTCTCGTGATTCCGCTGCCATCGTTCATACCCACCACAACATGGATGTGCGGCAACCGATGAATATCGTTCTCACGCCCGATGGGCCGACCGCCAACCAGACTGGCGGCGAGGTTCTCGGCGATCTCCTCGAGAAGCTGCGGAACGTGCTCGCATCCGCGGGAGTTCCAGTGAACGATATGCTCCTGCCCGGGTTGGATCGGGCTACGGTGCGCAGCCAGCTGCACGCCGTCGGCCTGGGTGCGCCCGAAGAGGTCCTCACATGGTTCGAATGGGCGAACGGATGGTGCTCTCCGATGTCAGGGGCGCCGTCCGCGGCCCCGATTCCCTATCTTGAGAATGCCTCGTTACGCGACGCCATCGAGCTCTACCAGGTAGTCGTCGTTCCGTTAGGTCGCGAAGGTGCTCCTGGGCATGATCCCGCATTCGGCGTCGGCGAAGGTTGGTTGCCGCTCAGCCACGACAACTGGGGGCGGTACGTGCATTGCAATGGCCATCCATTGGAAGCTCCGCTGGTTCGTCGGGCGAACCCCGAAGCCTGGGATCCGGCCACGCATGCACTGTTCAGGGGCCGCTCCCTGTGCACCCTCGTGAGTTGGGCTATCACCGCGGTCCATGAAGGCGCCGCCAGGTGGCGACCCGGCGACCGGCAATGGAGCATTGACGTATCAAAGCTCCCGACCCTGCAAGTCACGTCGGGCCTTTGAACCGCCTCGTCTGAAATCGCGGTCGATCGACGACGGCTCGAGCCAAATCGCTCTTGTACATTGACGGTTCTACGCGGAGTTTTTCGCCTGCGAGCGGCGACTCGAGCGATACGTGAGGCCCGTAAGGGCTGCCGACGCCCGGGATCCGGGATGGCGCCCCATCGATTCTCGAGACATCGAAAACGTTGACAGCTCGGGATGGCCGACGGACCTGACGAATCTGTACTGGTGGAGGCCGAGTTTCCGCGGCTTCTCGCCTGAAGGCTAAGGATCCGACCCTGACTGGAAGGCATGAGACGAGATTGACGGCGAGATGAGCCAGAAGACCTTCATGGTGGTCTATGACTACGGCATGGGCGGCCTTTGGGGCCTCGTGAGAGCCGACTCGGCAGAAGAAATCCATCGCGTGTACCCAGAGCTTGTGATTTTCTACGAGCGGCCTGCGTGGATGACAGACGAGTCCTATTCGCGCATAGCGCAGAAAGACGCCTACGATCTCAATGCTCCGCCGACGGGAATGCTTGCGGCGATAGTCGCAGATCGCGATCATGACTGACGACGTCAGGGCCTTACAACCGCATTTGAGCGCAGGCCTGGGCTGTCACGCGCGGTGCATTCGGCCGGCATGGGATAATTTCTGCCATGATCACCGCGGTGCCAGTCGACGTGCAGGCGATTGCTCGCGCGTGTGAAGCACATGGAGTCAAGCGACTTCGCATCTTTGGGTCCGTGCTCAGCGACAAGTTCGACCGCGAGACAAGCGATGTCGATTTCCTCGTCGATTTCTTGCCCGGTCGCGGTGGGCTGCTCCACGACTACTACGACTTGAAGAAAGAGCTCGAGCGGATTGTCGGCCGCGGCGTCGACCTGGTCGATGCCGGCGCCGTACGCAATCCCTACTTCGCACGGTCGGCGTTCGGCAGCGCCGAGGATCTCTATGCTGCCTGAGTCGCCAGCGTTCATCTGGGATGCGCGCGGCCGTGACGAAGGTTGCGTCTGACGACCTCCCCGGCCCGATTCCGGTGCTGGCAGGGTCGCCGGCCGAAGCCGACCAGGACGAACCGGCTCTCCCTCGACCCGATTAGGGCAGCGCGCGGCAAGAAGGTCGAGATTCAGTGGGCGATCGGGCGTCCGCGGCCAAGTTTGTGGGCGTGTTGGGCCTGGCGATCTGGACTTTGCCCGCAGATTTGCTTCGTGAGCTATCCCGATCGATCCGGCGCCTTCCGAACGGAAGGTAACTATGTGTTCCGGCCTGGTCTCTTGTGGAGAACAGCCAGCTGCGCGGCGGGCTTGCCGGAGTTTTCGCAGCGGTGGTCTTTGCCTTTGCCCTCGCACCAGGCATCTGGTGGGTGCTCCGATGAGTTGAGCCGAAGGTGGGCGCTCAACTCACAGCGTGGGCCGCCGAAGTCATTCGTCAGTACGCCGCGCTGCCCTACCGACTTCGGAAGCTGAGCCTCTAAGTTCGTAGCATGGCGCAGTCACGGTGGAAGGCTCCTCTGATCGCCCTCGCGATCGTCTTCGGACTGTGCGGGATGCTCGCGGGGGGACTCGCCCTTCTGAGCACGCCCTCGGCTGCTCCGGTCCCGCGTGGTCCGGTCCCGGGCGCCGGCGCGACACTCTCCTCGACAGCGCACACCTACATGGAGGCGGCGAAACACAACGACTGCGGGATGACCCGCGCTCTAACGACCTCTAACACGAGGGCCTGGTGCGACGGTCCGAGACTGCTCTCGTATACGTTTCTCGGCCGCTCCGGCGACGATGGCCAGTGCATGGGGTACTCGATCACCACGGACACCGGCCTCGACGGCACCGACCAGGGGCGAACCGAAGGGTGGTCATTCTGCTACCGCCAGACGAAGGCCGGCTGGCGACTCTGGGATCAGGGCCAGGGCTGAAACGACGCATAACGCTGCCGCCACGTAGATCGTCCCGGTCCCAAGGACGGACAGTCTTCGTGGCGGAATGACAATCTGTCTTGGCGGTCGACGGGCATCCCCCGACGCACTCAGCCAAGGCTTTCGGTAGTGGATCACGCGAGCGTGACTCTGTCGCGCCGGCTCAGTGCGTCTCCCAGCGGAACCAGCGGATACCGAGGGAGGCGAAGACGACGACGTAGCCGAGGCACGCAAGAAGCGCGTACCCGTCCTGATCGGCCCACGCGGCTCCCGTCAGTGCGTCGGAGAACAATGTCATGAGCGCTCCGACCGGGGACCAGGCCGCGATCGACTTCATCGTGTCGCCGAGGATGCCGGAAGAGCCGACGAGCCCCAGCAGCACCAGGATGATGAAAAGGATCCGGCCGATCGCGTTGATCGCGGTCGTCGATGGCACGAGTGCGACCAGCGCCTGTCCGATGGAGAGGAACATCGCGGCCCCCAGGACGGCGACGACGAGTGCCAATGCGTACTGACCGGCACTCGGAGTCAAACCGTGCAGGGCGGCACCGATAACGACCACAATGATGGAGGCGAGGAGGTTGGATGCGATTTGCACGCAGAGTCGACTGGTCATGATGGTCCATGTCGGCGCCGGGCTCACACGGAGCCGTTGCAGGACACCCACTTCCCGGTCGTGCGCGAGGGTCAGGCTGTAACCGAGGAGACAGGACGTGATCAGGCCCAAGGTGAGGGCCAGCCCGATGATGATGGCTGGTGAGCCCAGCCGCGATCCGGCCTTCCCCAGTGTTGTGGCGATCAGGATCACGATGGGAAGGACGAGACTCAGAACGGTCGCGACAGTGCTTCGGAGGAGCACGATCGTGTCCGCTCGGAGCAGCGCACGGAGGGCGAGGCCGACCGGCGGGCGGGCGAAGGTGGTCTCAGTCACGGATCTCACTTCCCGTCAGTCCGATGAACACATCTTCCAGCGTCACTGCCCCGTGGGCGACTTCGAGGACACGCGGATCGTTCTGGTGTTTGGCGATCAGGTGGGCTGGGGTCCCGAGCGTCAGCAGTATCCCATGATCGATGATGGCGACCCGATCGCAGACCGCCTGGGCCTCCTCCATCGAGTGCGTGGTCAGAAGAATGCTGCTGCCCTCAGCACGCAATTGCTCGATGCGGCGCCACAGGCCCCGTCTCGACTGCGGGTCGAGCCCCGCGGTCGGTTCGTCGAGCAGCAGAAGGAGCGGATCGTGGATAGTCGCGATGTAGAGAGCCAGCCGCTGCTGCTGACCTCCGGAGAGCTGCTTGAAACGCTTGCCTCTGTCTTCCCCGAGCCCGATGGCTTGGAGGCTGTCTGCGATCCTGTCGCGTGTCAGCCGAACTCCGTAGAGGCCGCCGTAGAGCCGGGCGATCTGCTCGATGCTCAGTTCCGGCTGGAAACTGGACGTCTGCAGTTGAACGCCGAGGCGCGCTTTCGTATCCAGCGGATTCTTGCGCGCATCGACGCCATCCACCAGCACCTGCCCCGACTTGGGCTTCACCAGCCCCTCGATCGCACTGAGCGTGCTCGTCTTTCCCGCACCGTTGGGGCCGAGGAGGCCGAAGATCTCGCCCCTCTCGATCTCGAAGCTGACGCCGCGGACCGCGGTTCGCTGCTGATAGGCGACAGTGAGGTCGTCGACCCGCAACGCTGGCAATCGCGGCGGGACGACTTCCGGCGTCGATGGCGGTTGATCCGATTCACTCACAACGCCAGTGTGGCGGCACCTGATCGGTCGGGCGATGACCGAACCCTATGAATCTCACTAGAAACGGTCGCGGGGAGCGGTAGGGGCCCGAGCCAGCTTCTGCCGAACGTCATCTTGGTGCGCATAGTGCGGCAGGACTCGACAGGGACCCGTCGTCTCGACGCTCGCCGGCTGAGCCGCTTCAGGCGGGCAGCATCCCGATCGCCCATGCGGCGAAACCGACAAGCACAAGGACACCGGTACAGGTGAGCAGCAACCAGAGCAGGCCGAGGAGGTACTCGCAACCAGCTCTGAGAAGGCCGTCTGTTGTGCGTCGCCCAACGAGTCGGTCGATCCTGGACGAGCCTCCGACGGAGAACAGCCCTGCCAACACCAGGATCCGGCACCGGCGATCGACCACGAACGCTCCGTACGTCGTTCCCGATCGTCCGAGGACCCGGAAGCGGATGATGAGGGCACGCGGCAGCCGAATCCGGCGACGACCGATGACGGTTTCGGCGACCAGCTCGTCGCCGTCCCGCCACGACGATTGCGGGGATACCGCGAGCCCGCAGATCCACTGACCGAAGATCGCAGTGAGGAGAACGAGCCCAAGAGTGACGTTGGGCAGCCAGTTTCTCGGGTACCCCTTCGGATCCCATCCCTGTGCTGCCCACAATGGATGAGTCAGCCAGCTCGTGACGACCGCCGCGACGGTGATGACGGCGAGAACTCGCCCGGCCCACATTCCGGCGATGGTCCATCCGGGTACAGGTGGACGGCCACCGGAGGTTGCAGCGCCTGACGTCACCAACTCCGGGTGGTGAGGGCCTGTCTTCTCCATTGCAACGTCGATCTTGACAGAGGAAATGGCATCCACCGGGTCATTCAATCGTAACCGTCTATCTCGATCTCAATGCCTGTCCCGTTGGACTCCGACCGGTTCCTGAGCTCAGGCCTCCGACGGAGTGGGCGTGCGGCCGCGGCCGCGCTTGCGGACCTCGCGCAGCACGATCTGCTCCGGGCAGACCGTGGAGAGGAAGTCGCCGACAGAGAGCGCGAGCCGATCCGTGACGAGGGAGTAGAGGATGCGGTTCCCGTCGCGGCGCTCGGCGACGAGGCCTGCCTGGCGGAGCACGCCTAGGTGGCGCGAGATGGTCGGACCGGTGGCACTGAAGCGGGCGGCGATCTCGCCGGCGGGGAGTTCGCCGTCCTTCAGGTCTTGCAGGATCTGGCGCCGGGTCGGGTGGGCGAGAGCGGCGAAGATCTCGGTCGCGCTGTCGGTCATGGTTGCAATATAGCACTATAGCTAGATAGTGTTTAGCTATCTTGCTCATAAGCGAAGGAGTTCAACTTGCGTATAGCCATCACCGGTGGCACCGGATTCGTCGGGCGACACCTCGCTCAGAGCCTCGACGCGGCGGAAACGGTCGTGGTGTCCCGGCGTACCGGCGTACGGATCGACGACGTGGATGCGCTCGCAGCGGCCTTCGCGGGCTGCGATGCGGTCGCTCACTGCGCGGGCATCAATCGGGAGATCGGCGACCAGACGTTCCAGAGTGTGCACGTCGACGGGACGCGCGCGGTCGTGGAGGCGGCACGGCGGGCAGGGGTGAAGCGGATCGTCATGGTCAGCTTCCTCCGGGCGCGGCCCGACTGCGGGTCGCGCTACCACGAGACCAAATGGGCCGCGGAGGAGCTGATCCGCAACTCAGGACTGGACCACACCATCCTCAAGTTCGGCATGATCTATGGGCCGGGCGACCATATGGTCGACCACGTGACCCGGGCCGTACGGACGCTGCCCGTCTTCGGAACGGTCGGGTTTCGTGAGCGGACGGTTCGCCCGACGCCGGTCGAGGATGCGGTCGATGTGCTGCGCGTCGCCCTGGAGGGGCGCATCGCGGAGCCGACGGTCGCGGTCATGGGCGCCGACGAGCTGACACTCGGCGAGGCGGTGCGGCAGATCGCCCGGGTGGCCGGGCGCCGGCCGGTGTTCCTTCCGATCCCGGTCTGGACGATCCGGGTGCTCGCCCAGCTGACGGAATGGACGATGGTGGTCCCGCTCGTGGCGAAGGCGCAGGCCCGGATGCTGGCGGAGGGCGTCAGCGAAGCGGCACCGCCCGCCCCCGAGCTTCCCGCGGACCTCCGCCCATCGCGGGCGTTCGACGACGAGCGGATCCGCGCAGCGCTGCCCGTCGGAGGGTTCGGCCTCAGCGACCTCCGCGCCGCGCGGTGGTGGTCCGGCCGGCGGGCGTAGGGCGGGACGCGGGCCGCCGCCCCCGCCGAAGTGCTCGTTGTTGCGCGGCCGCACGGCGTGTCGACTGCAACAACGAGCACTTCGGCGGGAAAGGGAAGCGGGAAAGGGGGCGGGAAAGGGAGGGGAGGGAGGGAGGCGCAGCTAGCGGTCGCGGGCCAGGACGGAGAAGTCGCTCTCGCCGAGGCCTGCGTCGATGGCGCGCTGCAGCTCGGCGGCGACGAGCGCGGCTGCGGGCAGCGGACTGTCGGCCGTTGCGAGGATCAGGCGGAGGTCCTTGGCCAGGAGGGCAGCCGAGAACTGGGTGTCCCCGAAGTCGCCGGAGGCGATGACTGGACCCTTCATCCCGGCGATGGAGGCGATCGTCGTGAGCGGGAGCACCGAGAGCACCTCGTCGGCGGAGAGCCCTCCCGTCGTGCCGAGCCGGAGGGTCTCGCTGAGCGCTTCCGTCGAGATGGCGAGGGCCAGGTTGGCGACGAGCTTCGCCACGGCGGCCTGTGCGGGGGAGTCGAAAGTGCGGAGCTTGTCGGGATCGGCCCAGAGGATGACGACATTGCGTGCCTCGCGCACGGCATCCTTCCGGCCGCCGATCAGCACGGCCAGACGGCCGGCGCGGGCAGGAGCGAGGGAGCCGATCACCGGGGAGTGGACATAGCGCACCCCGGCTGAGGATGCCCAGGCGTCGAATTCGGCGGCGTCCGAGGGTGCCACCGTCGTGAGGTCGATCCACAGGGCGCCCGGGGGAATCGGGAGCGACGGCTGGACGATCGTCTCGCGGACTGCCTCCGGACCGAACAGCACGCTGACCACGACCTCCGCCCCCTCGACGGCCTCCGCGGCGGTTGCGGCGATCCGGGCTCCGCGCCGGCCGACGGCCTCGGTCGGGCCCGGGGAGCGGTTCCAGGCGGTGACGCGATGGCCCGCGTCGATCAGGTGGGGGACCAGCTCGCGACCCATGCGTCCGAGCCCGAGGAAGGCGATGTCCATGCACCCCACTGTGCGCCTCCCACCGAGCGGGAGGAAGGGGTGCCGGGGATCAGCCCGCCGCCGACCCGCCCGCGGCCGACCCGCCCGCAGCCGGCCCGCCCGTCACCGCGTCGCGGCGGCGGAGCAGGAACGCCCGCTCCGGCTCGCTCCCGCAGAGGGAGGCGGCCACCCCGTACTCGTCCGCTGCCTCCTCGCCGCGTCCCGCCTGCAGCAGAAGCCCCGCCCGGATCCCGTGCAGCAGGTAGAAGCCGGCCAGTTCCTCGCGGAGTGGCTCGATCGCCGCGAGTCCCGCCTCCGGCCGATCGACCTCGGCTACCGCGACGGCTCGGTTCAGCGCCACGACGGGCGTGGGGGAAGCACGCAGCAGCTGGTCGTAGAGGGCGACGATCTGCCGCCAGTCCGTGTCCCCAGCGGTCGTCGCGTCATCGTGAACGGCTTGGATCGCGGCCTGCAGCTGGAACGGTCCGGGCCGTCCCCGCAGCAGGCACGCACGCACGAGAGCGTGGCCCTCGGCGATCAGCGCGGTGTTCCACAGGGTCCGGTCCTGCTCGGGGAGCGGGATCAGGGCGCCCGCGGCATCCACTCGGGCGGCCCGCCGCGCATCCACCAGCAGTAGCAGCGCCAGGAGGCCGATCACTTCCTCCTCGTCCGGAAGGAGGGAGTGGAGCGCCCGCGCCAGCCGGATCGCCTCGTCGCACAGCTCCTCGCGCACGAGCCGGTCGCCCGCGCTCGCCGCATATCCTTCGCTGAACACGAGGTACAGCACCGAGAGCACCGAGCCCAGCCGGGCCGGCAGATCGCCACTCGACGGGATGCGGTACGGGATGCGCGCATCGCGGATCTTCGCCTTCGCCCGTGAGATGCGCTGGGCCATGGTCGGCTCGGGGACGAGGAACGCTCGGGCGACCTCGGCGGTGGTGAGGCCGCCGAGAAGCCGCAGCGTCAGCGCGACGCGCGCCTCGGGTGACAGCGCCGGGTGGCAGCAGGTGAAGATGAGCCGCAGGCGGTCGTCCGGGATGTCGTCCGACGACTCGGGCGGCTCCGCCGTGAGCTGACGCAAGAGTTCCGACTCCCTCTCCTTGCCACGGCCGACCGCCTCGCGCCGCAGGCGGTCGATGGCACGCCGGCGTGCGGTGGTGATGATCCATCCGGCCGGCGCCGGCACTCCGTCGCGCGGCCAGCGCTCGACCGCGACGGCGAACGCCTCCTGCACCGCGTCCTCCGCGCGGTCGAGGTCGCCGAGGCTCCGGTACAGCACGGAGACGGCACGGCCGTACTGCTCCCGGAACTCTCGTGCGACGGCGGCCTCGTCCATGCGGCTGTCGGTGCCCGTCAGCCCGCGAACGGACGCACTTCGATCGGCAGAGTCGTGGCGAGCGCGACCCGGCGCCCCCACTCGAGCGCCGCATCCAGATCGGGCACGTCAACGATCGTGAAGCCGCCGAGGTGCTCCTTGCCCTCGGCGAACGGACCGTCGGTGAGCAGGACCTCCCCGTGCGCAGGCCGGAGCACCGTCGCGGACGACGGCGGCATCAGCCCCTCCGAGAACACCCACACGCCCGCGGAGCGCATCTCGGCGTTCACGGCGTTCACGTCTCGTTCGATCCGGGACATCACCTCCGGCTCCGGGATGGGACCGTCGGGCTGGTACACGCTGAGCAGGTACTGGGTCATGATCGTGATCCTCTCCGAACGCCGGTCGGGGAAGTGGATGGCGTTCTCACCGTGTACACGAACGGCCTGACCCTAATTCGACACGTCGCGCTCCAGAAGCGCCACTCCGATCTTCGAGTCGGCCATCCCGTAGAAGACCCAGTCACGGCCATCCACGGTCTCGATCGCCGTCGGAAAGACCACGTTCGGCACGATCCCGCTCCGCTCGTCCTCGGTCTCGGCCGCCAGCAGCGGCTCACGCGTACGGTCGAGCACCCGCCACGGCTCGTCCGCGTCGAGGATCATCGCGCCTGCCGAGTAGTTGACGTTCTTCTGCTGGTCGACTCCCGGTTCCAGCCGGCCCGTGACGCCGTGGTGGAGCAGCAGCCAGCCCTCCGGGACGCGGCGGGGAGCAGGTCCCGCACCGATCTTGAGCTCCTCGAACGGGAACTCGGGACCCGCGAGGAACCGGTTCTGCCGCCAGCGGGTCAGCTCCCGGAGGTCGCCCTGCACGGCAGCGAGCGGGAGGAACGCGATCCAGATGCTCGGCCGCGACTCTCCTCCGCCCGCGACGGCGGGTGGATGCTCGCCCTCCCCGGCCCGGATCCCGTCCAGGTCCCACACCGGACGGTGCAGCACGGCCAGGCTCGGGGTGCCGTCCGGCGCTGTGACCGGCTCGGGGAAGAAGACCGTGTCCTTGTTGTGGAACAGGCTCAGGTCCATCCCGAGCTCGTCGTCGTACTCGAACGTGACGGGCCCGAGCCGGCGCCAGGCGCGGAGGTCGTCCGAGACGGCGACCGCGGTGCGGGGGCCGAGCGGGCCATACGACACATAGGTCATGACATGCAGTCCGAGCGACGGGATGAATGTGGTGCGCGGGTCCTCCACGCCGGCGTTCGTCCGTCCCCGCTCGAACGGCCGGTCGGGCTCGAGCACGACGCCGAGCCGCTCCACGGCGACCGGGACGCCGGCCTCCAGCACAACCCGGGCGAGGCCCACTCGGGAGACGTTGCCCTCGGCCACCAGCCGGGGGAGCAGGTACAGCTCCCCGTCGGGGCCGCGGCCGGACGCCGGATTGAGCACGCCCTCCGCTTCGAGCGGGTCGCCGGGGGCAGGCGTCATGATGACGCCCGCGCGCGAGAGCCGATACGGAAACGCGGTCATGCGTCCACCTCCCGGTAGAAGTACAGTTCGCGGAGGCCGGCGGGCGCATCCCAGCCCTGCGCGAACGTCCAGCGACCGTCCAGCCTCTGGAGGCCGCCCCAGGCGAGCGAGCCACCCCGGTTGAGCTCCCGCTGGGCGAACGGATCGTCCAGCCGGTACAGCGCTTGGGCGGCGGCGAAATCGCCGTCCTCGTCCGCGTAGAAGAAGTCGAGCACGAGGCGGTCCTCGGCGACGACAGCGCAGGCGACCTCGAACAGAGAGCCGGCCAGCGGCGACAAGTCGAGGTACGGCTGCACCTCGAACCGCCAGTCGAGGCCGTCCGAGGACCGTCCGATGGTGGGGCGGCCACCGCATCCCTCCGAGAGGAACATCAGGTAGTCGCCGCCGATCCGGACCGCCCGGCCGTGCTCGTCGCGCGGGACGACGGCTCCCTTCGCCCAGTACTCGGACACCTCGTGCGGAACGACGAGCCCACGCTTCTCCCAGTGCTCGAGGTCGTCGGAGACGGCGGACATGATGTCCACCGCTATGGAGCCGTCCTCCCGGCGCCAGATGGCGTTGTAGAACAGGACGTAGCCGTCGTCGAGTGCGTAGACCTTGGGGTCCTCGCAGCCGAGCGTCTCGTTCGCGAAGGTGGGGAAGATCAGCGGATTGGCGGGGGAGTCGTGCCACACGCCGTCGCGGCGCACGGCGTGACCGATGCGGCTGGCCGTGGACTCCTTCCGTGGCGACGCGCGGTAGAAGAGGTGCAGCTCGTCGCCCCGCTCGATGACCGTCGGGTTGAAGATCGAGTCGCTCGTCCATCCCACCCCCGTCGGGTCGTCCCACTGACCCTCCAGGCGGAAGGTGAGCTCGTCGTCGCGGACGAACGGTCCGATCGCCCAGTCGGGACGTTCGGGGTAGTGCGCCGAGAACTGGTCGGTGGAGATGCGGTCGGTGAGGGCGTTCGTGTGCGCGAGCGCCTCGCGGTAGCTGGCCAGCAGAGCGTCGTGCTCGGCGGGCGCGGTGTGGAGCGTGTCCATGGTTCCTTGGATGTTCGAGGTGCGGATGCGGCTCAGCCCTTGACGGACGAGCCCAGGTCGGTCGAGGTGAAGTAGCGCTGGAACACGATGAACAGCACCACGACCGGGGCTGCCAGCACGACCGCGCCGGAGAGGATGGCGCCGTACGGGTTCGCTGTCGAGCCGGCCACCGTCGAGATGTAGTTCGCCAGCGAGACGGCCAGCGGCTGCAGGCTCGCCTCTTTCGTGATCAGGAACGGCCAGAGGAACTCGTTCCACGGGCCGATGAAGGTCAGCAGCAGGACCGTCACGAGGGCGGGCCGGACGAGCGGCAGCGCGACGCGCCACAGCAGCCGGAACTCGCCCGCGCCATCCACCCGTGCAGCATCAAACAGCTCGCGCGGGAGCTGGAGGAAGTACTGCCGGAAGATAAGGACGGCCGCGGAGTTGATCGCGAACGGCAGGATCATCCCGAGGTAGTTGTCGGCGAGTCCGTAGTTGCGGGCGATGAGCACGTACAGCGGGATCATCAGCAGCTGGAACGGGACGGTCTGCACCAGCAGCGCCAGCGCGAACGTGACGCCGCGCCCCCTCCACTGCAGCACGGCCAGGGAGTAGCCCGCGAGGACGCCGAACACGACGGTGAACAGCAGCACGCCGCCGGTGAAGATCCCGGAGTTCACCAGCCCAGTGAGCAGGTTGATGCGGGAGTTGATCTGCACATAGTTGTTCAGTGTCAGGTTCGCGGGGTTGGGGAAGGCTCCGGCGATGGAGGTGTCCGGCGCGTTCTGCAACGACCCGACCAGCATGTAGTAGAAGGGGAAGAGGAAGGCGATCGCGCCGATGGTGAGCACGATGCCCTGCAGGATGACCTGTCCGCGGGTCAGGCGCCGTGGCGTCCCCAGGTCGCGGCGTCCCCGGCGAGGACGCCGCCCCGGCCGGCGTCCTCCGCCGCGCGGCGTCGTCGTGATCTCTGCGGTCATGATTCGTTCCTCCCACCGACGAAGCGGTTCTGCAGCCATCCGATGATGAGCACGCCGATCACGAGCATGACCCCGATGGCGCTGGCGTACCCCGGGTGGCCCTGCTGGATGCCCTGCTGGTAGATCAGCAGCACCGGCGAGGTGGAGCGTCCCTCCGGCCCGCCGCCTCCGGTCAGCAGGTACGGCTCGGTGAACAGGTTCGCCCCGGTGATCGTGGCCAGCAGCAGCACAAGCACGGTCGCGGGTCGAACGCCCGGCAGGGTCACGGAGAAGAACTGCCGCACCTTGCCGGCGCCGTCGGTCGCAGCCGACTCGTACAGCTCGGTCGGGACGTTCTGCAGCGCTGCGAGGTAGAGCAGGATGTAGAACCCCAGTCCCTTCCACGTGACGTAGATCGCGATGGACGGCATGGCCAGCGCCGGGTTGGAGAGCCAGCTGGGGCTCGGCGCCAGCGGCCCGAGCAGCTGATTGACGAGTCCGCTCTGCCCGAACAGGAACAACCAGACCGCGATCGTTGCCACACTGGCCGTGACGTACGGCACGTAGTAGCTCACGCGCAGGAAGGTCCGGAACCGGACGATGCTGTTGAGCCCGGAGGCCAGCAGCAGGGCGAGCACCACGGTGAGCGGAACGTTGATGATCAGGAAGATCCCGACGTTCACGAACGACTGCAGCACGGCGGGGTCGCTGAATGCCTGGGTGTAGTTGGCGAGCCCCACGAACGGCCGGTCGACGTTCGCGCCCGGCGCCGCGAAGAAGTAGTCGAAGAACGACATGTACACCGAGAAGCAGAGCGGGAACGCGAAGATCGCGATCACGAACACGAGGTACGGCGCGCTGAACAGCCAGCCCAGTGGGTTGGTTCCCAGGATGCGCTGGACGACGGGGCGCCGGTGCTGGTGCCCCCGCCCGGCGGCGGGCGGGGTGCCCGCCGCCGGGCGTGCGGCCGAGGGGCCGCGGACCGAGGTGCTCATGGCCGGCTACTTCTGGGCCTGGAGCCGGTCGATCTTGTCCGCGGCGGCCTTGAACGCATCCTCGACCGTGCCAGTGCCGTTCACCACCGACTTCGTGTAGGCGTCCCGGAGGGCCTGCATCTGCGCGATCGTGTTGGTGCCGGTCGGGTCATCGACCGTGCGGGCGCTCTGCGCTCCGAACTCCTTGTACGCGGGATGCGACGAGAAGTACGAGGAGTAGGTCGAGGCCAGGTCGCTGCGGATCGGCATCTGGCCGGAGACATCCAGCAGCTTGCCGTCCTGCGCCTTGCTCGTCGCGAACTTGATCACATCCCACGCCGTGCCCTGGTTCTTGCACGAGGTGTACATGCCGATGTTCTTGGCGTCGGGGAAGGTGTAGGTCTGGTCGGCCGGCTTGCCGTCCTTGGTCGGGACGGGGACGGATCCCCATTGCACCTTGTTCCCGTAGTACGCGATCGCCCAGGGTCCGACGATCGCCATCGCGGACTTTCCGTCGGCGAAGGCGTCGCCCTGGTACTGCTCCTTGCCGGCGAGGCCGTCGCTGTAGATCGTCTTCCAGAAGTTCGCCACGTCGAGCGCGTCAGAGCCGGTGATGGCCGCCTTGCCGTTCTCGATGAAGGTCTTGCCTCCGGTCTCCGCTGCCAGGAGCGGCAGGTAGTCGAAGTTGACCTGGAAGAACTCGCTGGTCGGCGCCGGGTAGATGGCGTAGGGAGCGGCCCCGGAGGACTTGATCTTCTGCGCGGCCGCCAGGAAGTCGGCGTAGGTCGACAGCTTCGGGTTGGCCGGATCGAGCCCGGCCTTCTGGAAGATCGCCTTGTTGTAGAAGATCATGACCGGGTTCTGCTTCCACGGCATCTGGTAGTAGTCGCCGTTGGGGGACTTGTACTGCTTGGCCGCATCTCCGCTGCGCGCCTCGATGTAGCTGGCGCCGTCCGAGAACTTCGACAGGTCGACGAGGCCGCCCTGCTTCTGCCACTGGCCGGTGGCGGCGGGAAGGTTGTTGAAGACGAGACACGGGGTGGTCCCGGCCGTGATGGCCGCGCCGATGACCTCCTCGGTGCTCTTACCGGCGGGCACCTCCTGTGCCTTGATCTGCTCCTTGGGATGCGCGGAGTTCCAGTCCGCGACCATCGCCTTGCCCCACTGCACCTCCTGGGTGTTGTTCGAGTACCAGATGGTGATCGGTCCGTGCGCCTTCATGGCGTCGGTGGCGCCCCCGCCGCTTCCGCTGCAGGCGGCGAGCGTTGCCGCGATCAGACCGGCTGTGATGAGGGAGGCGGCGGCTCTGCCCCTTCGCAGGTTCTTCCGCCGCAGGATGTTGTCGTGCATGATGTGCCTTTCCGGTGGGCCGTTCGGCCCGGTGGTATTCAGCTCGGCGTGGTGCAGCCGAGCGCTGTTCAGCCGGCCGGTGGTGCGGTGGATGCGCGCACCATCAGCCGAGCCGGGGGGAGCGCGACATCGCCCGACTCGCCGTCCTCCACCAGCCGCAGCAGTGCGGTGGCGGCGGCGACTCCCCAGCCGGCCGGGTCGTTGTCGAGCGTTGTGAGGGACGGGTAGACGAACGACCCGATCTGGGAGCCGTCCAGCCCGGTGATCGAGAGATCGGCCGGCAGGTCGAGCCCCCGTTCGTGCGCGACGCCCATCCCGGCGATCGCCATCGGGTCGTTCCCGTAGACGATCGCGGTCGGGCGGTCCTCCCTCTCGAGCAGGGCCTTCGTGGCCTCTGCGCCCTGCTCGGGAGAGAAGTCTGTGGAGACGACGAGCGGCGTCAGCCCCGCGGCGTGCGCGATGCGCTCGAAGCGCTCGCGCCGGCGCAGGCCGTGCAGCATCCGCTCGTCGCCGGAGACGTGGGCGATCCGTCGGTGACCGAGGCCCACCAGATGGGCGACGAGGTCGTCGATGCCGGCGTCGTAGTCACGGGTGATGACCGGGAACGGGCTCCCGCCGAGGGGCTCGCCGAGCGACACCGCGAAGGAGCCGAGCCGCTGGATCAACGGGATGCGCTCATCCTCGGCGAGCAGGTCGGTGAGGAGGAAGCCGTCGACTCGCTTGTCGGCGGCGAGCCGCTCGTACGCGCGCTCCTCGGCTGTCCGGTCCGGCACGACGGTCAGGACGAGCACGTTCCCGCGCTCGGAGAGCACGGTCTCCACGCCCGCGATGAACGCCGCGAAGAACGGGTCGACCTCGATGGTCCGCGGCTCCCGGCGCAGCACCAGGCCGAGCGCGTAGGCGCGGCGCGTGGTGAGGCCGCGGGCGCCCGGATTCGGGGTCCAGCCGAGCGAGCGGGCGGTCTCCAGGATGCGCTCCCGCGTCTCGCTGGCGACCCCCGGCCGTGCGTTCAGCGTGAGCGAGACGAGCGACTTGCTGACCCCCGCGGCGCGGGCGACATCGTTGATGGTGACGTTGGCGTTGGCGTTGGCGTTCATGCGTCCATCCTCATCGCGTGCTCGCCGTCACGAACCCACCGGGCGGGACGATGACGTTGGAGTGGCCGCCCAGAGTCTGGGGCCGACCGGCCTGACGGCCGGACGAGTCGTAGCTCGTCACCGTGACCGGACCCGTCGCGTCGAGGCGCTGGGGGACCGGCAGGTTCGTGGAGTTCACGTAGACGTCGAGCGCGCTGCTGCCGGCAAGGCCCAGGTGGGAGACGATCGGCTGCAGGAGCACCGCATCCAGTCGTGTCGTGCCGGACACCCGGGCCGTGACCGCGGTGGCCTGCGCCGGGACGGGGACGGCGAGCGTCTGCGGAAGCAGGAACACCGGGCTGGGGGCGATGCCCTGTTCGGCCGGCCGGACGTTGTCCGTGCGGCCGAGCGGCAGGGTCACCCGTCCCACGGCGGCGGTCCAGGAGGTGGTGCCGGAGTCGGTCGGGTCCTCCGGCCCGAGATCGGCGATGGGCAGGACGCGCAGGGCAGGATGGCCGGCGGGGAGCTGCAGAGTCACGGCCGAGCCGTCGCCCGCCTGCAGGTAGGCTCCGCCCGACCAGTTGGCCGATCCGGTCCAGGCCGAGGGAGGGGTGACCGTCGCGACCGGCCCGGTCGTGGTGCCGCTCTCGGCTTCCACCACGCTGAGCCCGACGGTCGCGGTCGTGCGGGTGAAGGAGGTCGCTGCGCGCGCGATGGCGGGATGGGCATCCAGTGCGAGCATGCTCAACTCGGTGTGGATGACGGACTCGGCGCCGCAATTGCGGTTGACCGTTCCGTCGCCCGCGATGCCGTCGACGCAGACCCCGGTCGCCGGGTCGTAGGCCGGCACGCCGGCCCGGTTCGCGCCGAAGTACCACGCGGCCTGGGCGTCGGCGAGGGCGGCGAGTCCCGTGGCGCCGGTGGCATCGGACGCCGCCACGAGCCCCTCGAGCCGCGAGTCGACGCCGTAGGCGATCTGGGTTCGATCGGCCGGGGTGGGAGTCCACCCGTTGTCGGGGCCGCCGGTCGTCAGCAGTTGTGCTGTGAACTGAGCGAGATCGGTCGTCGCCGCGTGCTGCAGGGAGGCATCGCCGAGCACTCCGGACGCGGCGGTCAGGGCTGCGGGTTGCATCCCGGCCCAGGCGTGCCAGAACGTCGGCGAGTTCGCCTCCGGGAGGAGCGCGCCGAACGGCCATTGGCCGATTCCGCCGCTCTGCAGCTCCGCGATCCCGTCGGCGTGGTGGGCGAGCGCTGTTCGTGCCTCGGTGTCGCCGGGTTCTACGGCGGCGTAGGCGCTCAGCCCGAGGACGGCCTCGGCAGTGGCCCCTGCGCTGGCGACGATCAGCCAGCCGGGAACCGTCACGCCGTTCGCCACCTCGGTTCTCGGATACTGCCCGAGCGACTGGCGCTCGAGCGCCGAGAGCGCCAGGTTCAGGCGGTCGCGCAGGAACGTCGCGAACGCGGGGTCCGCCGAGCGGAAGCCGGCGTATCCCTCGCCCAGCGCCCATACCGTGCGGGCGAGCCAGAACGACTCCGCGGAGTCGGACGGGTCGGGCAGCTCCTTCGGAATGGCCGACGGGTTCAGCGTCCCGTCGTGCTGCTGCCAGAGCACGACATTGCCGGCGTTCGGGCCGTCCGAGGTCTGCAGGTAGGTGAGTGAGCGGAGCAGCTGATAGGCCGTCGTCCGGCTCGACGCAGTGCCGTTCTGCTTCCAGTCGCGCAAGTAGACGACCGCCGCGCGCGAGATGTCGTCGGCGTCGTAGGCGCCCTGCGCGTACCAGCCGCGCGCCGGGTCGGTGATCGGACCTCCGCCCACCCGGCGGAAGGTGCCGTCGCTCTGCCGATCGGCATACACCCAGGGAGCGCGGGCGACCGGCTCCTCTGCGGCCCGGTACGTGGTGTGACCGGCGACGCCGGGGAGCAGGGGCACGTCGTCGAGCAGGAAGTCCAGGTGCGCGAGGTTGGTCAGCTTCGGGCTGGAGGCGGCGGTGCGGTGTCCTGCAGTCGCTGCAGCGACCGTAGTCCCTTGCGCGGGGACGGCCGCCGCCGTGAGGGCGAGAGCGGCCCCGAGGGCAAGCGCGGCCGCGGCCCTCGGCATCGTCTGTACTCGGTTGCGCATCGTTGCGATCCCTCATGCTCGTCGTTCTCTGTGCCGGCTCATGGGCTGCCCCGAGGCATTTCCCGCTCAGCCACGAGCTGTCATCTAAACCGGTTTAAAGGACGGTAGGCCTCGATCCCGGAAATGTCAACGAGAGAGCACGCGTCGTGGTCCAAACGTTCCCGGAATGTCGACGAGAGACTTGTGAACCCGCCTGCCGGACGACGAGACTGGCCGCACCGCAACCGACCACGCCGCATCGCCGGGGCTGAAGGAGGACCACTGTGGAATACAAGGACATTCCCACCAAGGCCGACGTCGAACGGATCGCCGCACTGCGCCATCCCGGTTGCGTGAGCATCTACCTGCCCACCGGAACGACGCCCGCGGAAGCGGACCGGGCGCGGATCGAGCTGAAGAATCATCTGACCGCAGCCGAACGCGCGCTGGAGAAGCTGGGAGTGCCGCGCGCGCGCATCCAGGCCGTGCAGACCGAGGGGCAGCGCATCCTCGACGACCGCGACTTCTGGCGTTACCAGTCCCGGTCGCTCGCCGTCTTCCTCGACGGCGACCTGGCCGAGACCTTCCGTCTTCCGAACCGGCTCGGTACGGCCTGCGAGGTCGCCGATCGCTTCTACGTCAAGCCGCTGCTGCGGACGCTGACCTTCCCGCAGTCCGCGCTCATCCTGGCCCTTGCGGGCAACTCGGTGCGCCTGCTGCACCTCACTCCGGACCGGCCGCCCGAGCGGATGGACGTGTCCGGGATGCCGCGCGATGTCGCCGACGCCGTGGGCAAGACCTCGGTCAGCGGACGGCAGGCCGAGGGGCGCATCCAGGGGTCGGAGGGCCAGAAGGTCCGGATGCTGGAGTACGTGCAGGCGATCGAGCGCGCACTGCATCCCGTGCTCGCGAACTCGTCGGAGCCGCTGATCCTCGCCGCCGCCGAACCGCTCTCCGGCATCTTCCGGGGAGCGAGCGAGCACCCCCGGCTGGTTGCGGAAGTCATCGCGGGCAACCCGGAGGAGAAGACCGACGAGGAACTTGCGGCCGCGGCGCGCGGAGTGCTCGACCGGCTCTACGCCAGCAAGGTGGCGGCCCTCCGGGAGGGGTACGAGTCGCGGATCGCAGCGGGAACCGCCCTGGTCGACCTCAGCGATATCGCCCGGGCCGCGACGTTCGGCGCCGTCGAGTCGCTCGTCATCGACATCGACCGCCGGGTGCCCGGCACGATCGACGACGAGACGGGCGCGGTCGAGTTCGCGGACGACGACGGCACCGGCGACTACGGAGTGGTGGACGAGATCCTGCGACGAGCGCTGGCCTCGAAGGCGAAGGTCTATGCGCTGCGGGCCGAGGACGTACCTGGCGGGGGAGCGGCAGCGGCAGCGGTGCGTTACCCGGTCTGAGCGGCGAACCACCCGGTCGGATCTCGGGCCGCGGTGCTGCTGCGGCGCTTCTACGGCCGCAGGGCGAGCACCAGCAGCTCCTGAACCCCCGCGAGCCAGTCGTATACCGCGCGCTGCATGGCCGACTCCTCATCGTGGATGTCGCCCTCGTCGCCGTCCTCGTGGATGCCGAGCCGGGAGGCGAGCACGAGGCGCACATCCGTGATCGTCCGCAGCCAGGCCGACGCCTGGCCCTCGTCGAGGACGGCGCGGACCGCATGGTCCGACGGCGCCGCGAGCGATTCGATCAGCACCTGGGCGTTCCGCTCCTTGCGGTCGGCGAGGCCGGCCGCGGTGAAGCGGCGGAACTCTGCCGACGCCTCGGGGTCGTCCGGGTAGGCGTCCGGCAGCAGGCGGCGCAGCGCCGGGTCAGCTTCGCCGTTCTCCGTCGCCGCCGCCCTCGCGAGTTCCACCGCCTCCTTCGCGAGGGAGAGCAGCAGCTGCGCCTCCGCAGGCTGGAAGGAGGCACTCACCCGGCCGTCGCGGCGCCGGCGGAACGGGGTCACGCGTCCGCCTTGGTGAGCGTCGCCCACAGCCCGTACTCGTGCATCGCCTCCACGTGCCGCTCCATCTCCTCGCGCGTCCCCGTCGCCACGACCGCTCGCCCCTCGGTGTGCACCATCATCATCAGCCGCTCGGCCTCACGCCGCGGAAAGCCGAAGTACGTCTGGAACACGTAGGTCACGTAGCTCATCAGGTTGACCGGATCGTTCCAGACGATGGTGACCCAGGGGGAGCCGAGCTCCAGCAGCTCGTCGGTTCTCGTCTCCTCGAGAGTGCCGGCGTCCGTCATCACAGTCCCGGCCACAGCGGCAGCCCACTGATGGCGTCGGCCGCACGGACGAGTGCGAGGTGCGTCAGCGCCTGCGGTGTGTTACCGGCGTGAGAGCGGCCCTCGACGTCGTATTCCTCCGAGAGCATGCCGACGTCGTTGGCGAGCCCGACGAGCCGGTCCATCAGCGCGGTGGCGTCCGCGAGCCGGTCCGAGCGGGCGTACTGCTCGACCAGCCAGAACGAGCACGCGAGGAAGGGATGCTCGCCCGGCGGCAGCCCGTCCACCCCGGTCTCGGTGCGGTAGCGCAGCAGCAGCCCGTCCCGCAGCAGGTCCTCCTCGAGCGCCTTGACCGTGCCGAGCATCCGCGGGTCCTCCGCGTCGACGAAGCCGACCTGCACCAGCTGGAGGAGGGACGCATCCACCTCCGTCGTGCCGTAATGCTGGACGTAGGTTCCGCGGTGGGGGTCCCAGCCGTTCATCTCGATGTCGGCCCGGATCGCGGCGCGCTCGCGCTTCCAGCGCTCGACCGGCCCTTCGAGCCCGTCCAGCTCGACGCCGCGGACCGCGCAATCGAACGCCGCCCAGACGAGCGCGCGGGAGTGCGTGAAGTGCTGCGGGACATCCCGGATCTCCCAGATGCCGTGGTCGGGCTCCCGCCAGTGCTGCTCCAGGTACCCCATCAGAGCCCGCTGCAACGCCCAGGAGAACCGCGTCTCCACGTTGCCGGCGCGACGGCCGTGGTCGAGCGCCAGCATCACCGCACCGATCACATCCGCCTGGAACTGAGTGGATGCCTCGTTGCCGATGCGCACCGGACGCGCGCCCTGGTAGCCGGGCAGGGCGGTGACGATCCGTTCGGCGAGATCCCGTTCGCCGGCCAGTCCGTACATGATCTGGACGTCGCTCGGGTCTCCCGCGATCGCGCGCAGCAGCCAGTCGCGCCAGTGGTCCACCGTGTCGTTGTAGCCGTGAGTGAGGAGCACGCCGATGGTGAGGGACGCATCCCGCAGCCACACGAACCGGTAGTCCCAGTTGCGCTCGCCTCCGAACGCCTCCGGAAGGGAGGTCGTGGCCGCCGCGACGATACCGCCGGTCTCCAGATGGGTGAGGGCGCGCAGCAGGATGAGCGACCGCACGACCTCGTCGCGGTACGGCCCCTCGTGCGCGCAGGTGCCGGCCCAGGCCGTCCACCACTCGCGTGTGCGCTGGAGGGAGGCCTCGACGTCGAGGGCCGCCGGCGCGTCACGGTGCGACGGGTACCAGGTCATCGTCAGGTCGACGGTCTCGCCGGGGCCGACTGTGAATTCGCCCTGGTGCGAGTGGTTGGCGGCGTGCAGCTGAGCGCCGCGGACCACGATGGCATCCGGACCGGCGACGGCGACGATCGCCGGCATGTGCTCGCCCTTCAGCTGGCGCACCCAGGGGATGGCGGTCGCGTAGCCGAAGCGGATGCGCAGGTCCTGCCGCATGCGCACCTTCCCCCGCACCCCGCGGATCCGTCGCACGATGTCGGCGCGGTGGTCGTTCATCGGCATCGCATCCGTGACCTCGACCTCGCCGTCGGCGGTCCTCCAGCGGGTCACGAGGATCATCGTGTCCGTCTCGTAATGGCGCGTGCTGGACGCGGTCGCATCCACCGGCGCCACCAGCCAGCGACCATGGTCTTCGGTCCCGAGGAGCGCCCCGAAGGTCGAGCGGGAGTCGTAGCGGGGCAGGCACACCCAGTCGATGCTCCCGTCCTTCCCCACGAGCGCCCCGGTGAAGCAGTCACTGATCAGGGCGTAATCCTCGATGGGGAGCGACATATTCCCAGTATGGACGTACTGTGATCGGCATGACGCAGTCCGTGAGCACTCTGGTGATTCTCGGAGCATCGGGCGATCTCACGTCACGACTCCTCCTCCCGGCCATCGGGCAGCTTCTCACCGATCAGCCGGAGCGGGCGTTCACCCTGATCGGCGCGAGCAGCGACGCCCTGGACGACGACACCTGGCGGGCGCGGGTCCGGGAGTCGTTCGCCACGGTGGAGGCGAAGGGCGAGGCGGTCGACCGCCTGCTGAAGGAGACCCGGTACGTCGAGGCGGACGCGACCAGCGCCCACGACCTCCAGGCGCTGCTCTCCGGTGTGGACGGCGTGCCGGCCCTGTACTTCGCCCTCCCGCCGGCGATCACCGCGAAGGCCTGCGACGCGCTCGGCACGTTCGACCTCCCCGCAGGGCTGACGCTGGCCCTGGAGAAGCCGTTCGGCACCGACCGAGAAAGCGCGATCCGCCTCAACGAGCAGCTGGCCCGCCTGGTGCCCGAGGACCAGATCCACCGCGTCGACCACTTCCTCGGCCGGTCGAGCGTGCTCAACATCCTGGGGCTGCGGTTCGCCAACAGCATCCTGGAGCCGCTCTGGGACGGCCTGCACATCCAGCGCGTCGACATCCTCTACGACGAGACGCTGGCCCTGGAGGGACGCGCGCGCTACTACGACACCGCCGGTGCGCTGATGGACATGATCCAGAGCCACCTGCTGCAGGTGATGTCGGTGCTCGGGATGGAGCCGCCGTCGACGCTCGGCGCCCGCGACCTGCGGGACGCCAAGGGGCTGGTCCTGCGGGCCACCCGTGTCTGGGACGACGACCCCGTGACCGCAAGCCGGCGCGCCCGCTATTCAGCCGGCGAGATCGAGGGCAGGAAGCTGCCCGCCTACGCGGACGAAGAGGGCGTCGATCCCTCCCGCGAGACCGAGACTCTCGCCGAGGTGACGCTGCAGATCGACACCTGGCGGTGGAAGGGCGTGCCGTTCACCCTCCGCTCCGGGAAGGCGCTCGGGAGCCGGCGGCGCGAGATGGTCGTCACGTTCGTGCCGGCGCAGCGCATCCCGAGCGGGCTGACCGGGACGACCGAGCCGGCGAAGCTGCGGCTGCTGTTCGCTCCGGACGCGTTGTCGCTCGAGGTCAACATCAATGGGACGGACGACCCGTTCGGGCTGGAACGCGCATCCCTCACGGCCGATTTCGGGCCCGGCGCTCTGCTGGCCTACGGCGAGGTGCTGGAAGGCATTCTGGATGGCGACCCCTCGCTGTCGGTCCGGGCCGACACGGCGGTGGAGTGCTGGCGGATCGTGGAGCCGGTCCTGGCCGCCTGGCGCGAGGGACGCGTCCCGCTGGAGGAGTACCCGGCGGGGTCGGAGGGTCCGGAGGGCTGGGCGGGGCTCGGCTGACAGCCCGGAGGCGGTCGGGTCCTGATCGGGTCCCGGTCGGTGAGGCGGCCCGGGTCAGGCCGCAGTGCGGTGCGAGACGAGCGGGAACTCGCCGGTGACCGGCTTGCGCAGGTCCGTCCACTGGGTGATCGGAGCGGGCTCCCAGGCCATCGCGGCCGGTTCGGCCAGCGCCTGTGCGGGCTCGGCGGGAGTCTCGGCGACGGCAGCGGTGGGCTCCGCCTCGCTCGCGGTGGCGACGGCCGGCGCCTCCACCGGGGCGGGTGCGTCCCTGAGGACAGGCGCGAGGTGCTGCGGCTCGGAGAGCGACTCGCCCGCCTCGATCCGACGGCGTGCCTCGGCGATCGCGGCGGCGATGCCGACCGACACGGACTGCGCGAGGATCGAGTGGAAGATGGTGTCGGTGTCGTCCTGGGCGCGGCGGACGACCGTCCACTCACCCTTCGCGCCGATGAGCTCGGCCACCTTCGTGTGCACGAGCTCGAGGATCTGAGCGTCTGTCAGCTGAGGGACCGGTGCCACCGGCACTGCCGCGGCATGCCGCCTACGACCAAACATCGCGCATCCCCTTCCAGGTTCACCTGAATACAAGTGTCCTGGACAGAGACGCTGCCAACCCGCCGGACACGCCGGGAGATTCGGCGGAAATCGGCGGAAATCAGCGGGTCAACGGCCCTTTCGGGCCTCCACGGACCGCGACTCGCGCTCGGACGCCTCCCGGGACTCGTCCAGGACGGCTCCGACCGCGAGGGCCAGCGAGATCGCCGCGTTCACCCACATCAGCGGGACGCGCCAGTCCCTCGGGCCTTTCCTGGAGGTCTGGATGGTCGTCCACAGACCGATGGCGGCGCTGATGATCGCGCCGTTGAAGAGGTACTTGCGCATCCTGTTCCTTCCGGTTCCCTCCCGTAGCGTAGGCTTCCCCGGGCCGGAATGGGAGGAGGAGGATGCGCACTGCGATCGTGGGCATCGCGCTCCTCGTCCTCGGCGGAATAGCCGTCGCCACCGGCCTGCTGCCCGTCTTCGATGCCGTCGTCCTCTGGGATCGCGTCTGGCCGATCCTGCTGTTCGTCGTCGCCATCACGGTCGTCACGGAGCTCGCGGCCGAGGCCGGGGTGTTCACGGTGCTGGCCCAGGAGACCGCTCGCTGGGGCCGGGGACGCGCCTGGCTGCTGTGGCTGCTCGTGGTGATCGTCGCGGCCCTCAGCACGGTGTTCCTGTCGCTCGACACCACCGCGGTCCTGCTCACTCCCGTCGTGATCGTCATGGCGCGTCACGCGGGCCTCAACCCGCTGCCGTTCGCGCTGACGACCGTGTGGATGGCGAACGCCGGCTCGCTGCTCCTCCCGGTGTCCAACCTGACGAACCTGCTGGCCCAGCATGCGATGGGCGACCCGTCCCCGGTCGCCTTCGCGGCGCTCATGCTGGCGCCCGCGGTCGTTGCCATGGTCGTGCCGATGGTCGTGGTGTTCGTGGTCGCGCGGCGCTTCCTGCTGGTCCGCTACGAGACGGGGGACGGGGACGGCATCGAGGATCCCGTGCAGTTCTGGACATCGGCTGGGGTGGTCGTGGCGCTCATCCCGCTGCTGGTCTCCGGACTCCCGGTCTGGCTACCCGCGAGTGCGGCTGCAGTCGTGCTCCTGGCGCTGTTCCTGGTGCGCCGGCGCGAAGTGCTGCGGTTCGGCCTCCTGCCGTGGCAGCTGGTGCTGCTCGCGTGCGGGCTGTTCCTGTTCATCCAGGTACTCCAGACGGCGGGGCTCGGGATGCTGATGGCCACCATCTCGGGCTCGGGCGAATCGCCGCTGGCTCTGCTGCGCCTCTCGCTGACCGGGCTGGTCGGCGCGAACGCGATCGACAACCTCCCCGCCTACCTGGCGCTGGAGCCCGCGGCCGGCAGCCCTGTCCGGCTCGCCGCCCTGCTGATCGGAGTGAACGCCGGCCCGCTGATCACGCCCTGGGCGTCGCTTGCGACCCTGCTCTGGCACCAGCGCCTGACCTCGTTCGCGGTCGAGATCCGGTGGAGCCGCTACATGCTCCTCGGCCTCATCGTCGCGCCGGTCACGGTCGTCCTCGCGACCCTGGCCCTCGCCGCGACCGTCTAGCCCCACCCGCCCGCCCGCCGCCGCCGCCTCCATCCCGCCGAGGTGCTCGTTGTTGCGGGCGTCAGCGGCGTGTCGGGTGCAACAACGAGCACTTCGGCGAGGGCCGTTCCCCGAGAGGGGCGTTCCCCAGACCGTTCTCCCGGGAGGGCCGTTGCCCGGGAGGCCCCCTCCCCACGAGGGTCCTTCCCCAACCCCGATGCCGTTCCCGCCGAGGTGCTCGTTGTTGCAGGCGTCGGCGGCGTGTCGCGTGCAACAACGAGCACCTAGGCGAGGGCTGTTCCCGGAGAGGGCCCTTGCCCGGGGGGCCCCCTCCCCAGGAGGGTCCCTCCCCAACTCCGATGCCGTTCCCGACCTCCATTTCGCCGAGGTGCTCGAAGTTGCAGGCGTCGGCGGCGTGTCGCGTGCAACTTCGAGCACTTCGGCGGGATGGGCGGGGCGCGGGGAGGAGGGAGGGGGAGCGAGGAGCGAGAGGGAAGGGGAGGGGAGCGGGGCGCTACTCGGCGGGGAGGAGCTGCGCGGCGCGCACGACGCGTCGGCGCGCGACCGCGATGAGCGCGAGGGCGAAGCCGAACGCGGCCCAGAGCAGCAGGCCGCCGAGGCCGCGCCAGGCGTCCGCGCTGCCGTCGATGGCACCCTGCAGCGCGGTGATCGCCGGGGAGGTCGGCAGCCATCCCAGCGCCGCACCGAAGAAGCCGGGCGCCGTGGAGACGATCCCCGAGGCGAGCGTCACCACGACGACGAGCATGGACAGGAACCGCCCGACTCCGCCGAGCAGGGCGGCCAGGCCGTGGTTGACCGCTGCGAACGCGATCCCGACGGCGACCGCCACCCCGGCGAATCCGAACCAGTGGCCGACGTCCAGCCCGAGCGCGGGAGCCATGACCGCTGCCACGAGCCCGCCCTGGATGACACCGACCGCAGCCGCCGGAGCGAAGCCGTCGAGCGCGATCCGCCCGGCACTGCGCGAGGTGAGCAGCGCACGGCGCGACAGCGCCTGAAGGACCAGGAACGTCGCCAGCGCGCCGAGCCACAGGGCCACCGAAGCGAACAGCGGGATGCTGGAGGTCCCGAACGCCGTGGTGCCGGATGCCTTCTGCGCCACGGGCTCGGCGGCGACCTTGGCGAGACTGGTGCGGTCTCCGCTGTCGTAGCTCGGCAGCTGTGCGACGGCCGTGTGCAGGCCGGACGCCAGCGAAGCGCTGCCCGACGCCGACTGATCGGCGCCGGACGCGAGTGCCGGGATCCCGCCGCTGAGCTGCTGAACGCCGGTGGCCAGCTGGTGTGCGCCGTCCGCCGACTGGGATGCGCCCGACGCAAGCTGCAATGCTCCCGACGCCGACTGCGACACGCCGCCGGTGTACTGCCCGAGTTGTGTCGCAAAGCTCTGGCTGCCCGAGGCGAGGCCCGCGGCGTACGCCTGCGCCGTGTTCAGGTCGGTGAGCTGCGCCTTGAGCTGAGCGCACAGCGCGGCCACCGCCGGGTCGGCCGGCGGAGCGCAGTTCTGCGCGACCGCCGCATTGATCCCGTTCGTGGCGGCCGTCAGGTGCGAGGACGTCGTCGCCGCCGTCCCGGCGAGCTGCTGCGCCCCGCCCTGAACCGCCGTCCCGCTCGAGGCGAGGGTGCCGAGCCCGTTCGCGAGGCCCGACGCGCCGTCGGACAATGTCGAGATCCCGTCTGCCAGCGAGGAAGCACCGGTCGACAGCTGCGCTGCTCCGTCTGCCAGCTGATGGGTTCCGCTCGCGAGCTGCGTCAGCCCTCCCGAGAGCTTGTCCGCGCCGGTGGCCGCCGTGTTCAACCGGCCGCCGAGCGTGTTGAAGCCGACGTAGACATTCGCGATGTAAGTGGAGGTGAGCTGCTTGTTGAGCACCGAGGTCGCCGTCGTCGTCACCGCCTGGCTGATCGCCGGGTCGACCAGCTTCGCCTGCGGGCTGGTGCGCACGTCGATCGTCGCCTGCCTCGCCTCGCCGGGCGTCCCCGCGATGGAGGTCGCCGCCTTCGAGAAGTTCTTCGGGATGGTGACCACGGACACGTACTCGCCGCTGCTGACGCCCTGGTCGGCATCCTTCTGGTCGGTCAGGACCCACGTGAAGTTCTCGTTCTTCGAGTCGAGCAGTCCGGCGGCGAGCTGGCGGCCGAGCGGCACCGTCTGGCCGTTCACTTTCACGGGAGTGTCGAGGTTCACCACGGCGGCCTTGACGTCGTGCAGACGATCGGTGGGGTTCCACAGCGCCCAGACGAGCAGCCCGCCGATGGTGATCGGGACGAGCAGGATGCCGGCGATGGTCAGCCAGGTCACCCGCTTGTCGGAGCGGAGGCGCTCCAGCGAGAACAGCGAGCGCGGCCGGCGGAGGCGGGAGGAAGTGGTCATCAGGCGTTCGCCTTCTCGAGGTGGGCGCCGTGCTCGGCGAGGTCGGAATCGGTGGGTTCGTCCAGGGCGGCGGACCGCTGCGCGACGGTTCGCTCCCGGTCGTCGAGGTCGAGGATGGTCGGCTCTGCGGTCTCCGGGAGGAGGTCATCGAGCCGGGAGGGATCGACGCAGCCGACAGCGAGCGCAAACGGCCGCCCCTCGACCCGGGCGCGGCTGAGCGCAGCCGTCAGTTCGGCTCGGATGCGCCGCCGCTCGACCGGATCGGTCACCGTGTCGACAGCGTCCAGCGCCACCAGCTGCGGGTGCCCGGCCAGCGCTCGGCGCAGATCGTCCACGGGGGTCTCGGCCGCATCCAGCCGGACCACGGCCGTCCGCGAGCGGACCGCCGCCCCGCGGGTCGGCAGCACGAAGCCCGCGACCTTCACGGTGCCGGAGTCGACGGGCGTCCGTCCGGTGATCGCCATGAGCACAGCGGTCGCGGCCGTGCGGTCGTCACCGCGCACCACGAGAGCCTCCCCGTCGGCGAGCCGGAACGACACGTCACCGACCAGCCGCCGGCTCCGCGTGCTGACGCCCAGCCCGTCCGCGGCCGCCACGATCCGGGCGCCGTCCTCGGGCCAGTTCGCGAGCTCGAGCTCCTTCTGCAGTCCGTCGCCTTCCACATCGAACGAGGGGAGGATGCGGTCGAGCCAGCGCGGCATCCACCAGGCTTTGTCGCCGAGAAGCTGGAGGATCGCGGGCACGAGGGTCATCCGGACGATGAACGCGTCGACGAACACCCCGACCGCGAGGCCGAGCGCGATCGGCTTGATCGACGCGTCGCCCTCCGGCACGAACGCGGCGAACACCGAGATCATGATGACGGCGGCCGCGGTGACGACCTTCGCAGAGCTCACGAACCCGCTCTGGATGGCGCGGCGCGCGTCGCCGCCGTGCACGAAGTCCTCGCGGATGCGGCTGACCAGGAACACCTCGTAGTCCATCGCCAGACCGAACAGCACACCCATCAGGATGATCGGCATGAACGAGATGATCGGCCCGGTCTTGTCGACGTGGAGCGCATCCCCGAGCCAGCCCCACTCGAACACCACGGTCACGGCGCCGAACGCCGCACCGACCGAGAGCAGGTAGCCGAGGGCTGCCTTGATCGGCACCGCGATCGAGCGGAACACCATGGTGAGCAGGATGAGGGACAGGCCGACGACGAGAAGGCCGAAGGGGAGCAGCGCTCCCGCCAGCCGCGAGGACACGTCGATCTGCGCAGCGGTGTTCCCGGTCACCTTGAGGTCGACGCCGTACTGGTCGAGGAAGTGCTGGTGCTTCCCGCGGAGCTCGGCCACCAGGGCGGCCGTCTTCTGGTCGTCGGGACCGGTGGTCGGGACGACCTGCACGATGCCGGTATCCGCGGTCGCGTTGGGAACGGCCAGGGGGACGGAGGCGACGCCCGGCAGCCGGGAGATCTCGTGGCCGATCTTCGTCATCAGCCCGAGCGGATCGGTGCTCGAGATGATCGAGCCGGTCACGATCAGGGGGCCGTTGTAGCCGGGGCCGAAGTGGTCGGACACCAGGTCGTAGGCGATGCGCGCCGGCTTGCCCTCCGGCTGCGACCCGGCATCGGGCAGCGCCAGGCGCAACTGGAGCGCCGGGATGGCCGCCACGCCGAGCGCGACGATCACGGCGACGATCGTGACGATGGGAAAGCGCGTGACAGCGCGCACCCAGCCGCGGAAGAACCCGGGCGGGATGTCGGCCTTCGCGGCGTGCGCGAAGGACTGACCCGGGGCGTCGACCGGATCGGCGGACCCGGCCGCGGTCGTGGCGACGGACGCGGCTGTGGATGCCGGCGCGCCGGACGTCGCTTCTGCCGTCCTCCGCCTCCTCGCCGCCCGTGCGGCCTTCCGGCGCCCGGGCGTCAGCCGCGCCCCGGCGAAGCCGAGCATCGCGGGCGTGAGCGTCAGTGCCACGAGCACGGCGACCGCCACGCCGACGGACGCGGCGATGCCCATTGTGGTGAGGAACGGGATGTTCGCCACGGCCAGTCCGGCGAGCGCGATGATCACGGTGATCCCGGCGAACAGCACCGCCGATCCGGCAGTCGCCACGGAGCGTGCGGCCGACTCCGCCGGAGGCACGCCTGCCTTCAGCTGGGCCTGGTGACGGGAGATGATGAACAGCGAGTAGTCGATCCCGACGGCGAGGCCCAGCATCAGGGCGAGCATCGGCGTGGTCGACGAGATCGATCCGAACAGCGTCGCGATGAAGATCAGGCACATCGAGATGGCGACGCCGAGAAGGGCCGTGAGGAGCGGCATCCCGGCCGCCAGGAACGAGCCGAACGTGAGGATGAGGACGATGAGCGCGACTCCCACGCCGATCAGCTCGACGAGGGACAGGGAGGGCAGGTTCTGCGAGAACAGCTGACCGCCGAGTGCCGACTTCGAACCGTCCGGGAGCTGCTTCGCGAGGTCGGCTCCCGCATCCTTCAGGGCGGTCTTGGTCGCATCCGTCACCGTGGTCATCTGGCCCTTGAGCTGGACCGTGACGATGGCCGCCGAGCGGTCGCCGGAGATCAGGTTCTTGACCTGAGCGGAATAGGGGGAGCTGACGCCTGAGACGCCGTCGACCTTCTTCAGCACGACGACGGCGTCTTCGACCGGCTGCCTGATGTCGCTGTCATCGACCGACCGGCCCTCGGGCGCCACGACGACGAGTTGCGCACTCGTGCCGCTGACTTGCGGGAACGTGCGACTCAGCGTGTCGAGCGCTTCCTGCGACTCCGTGCCGGGGATGCTGAAACTGTTGTCCGTGCCCTGGTTGAACAGGAGCGCGCCGCCGCCGAGCAGGGCCAGGAGCCCGATCCAGACGATGACGACGAGGGTGCGGGCTCGGTAGGCCCACCGGCCGACCGAATACAGAAGCGAGGACACGCGTTCTCCCAGTGATTGACTATCGAAGGTGATCAAAGAATTTTCGATACACCCTTGTATCCGTACATGACCGTATCGGATACACTTCTGTATCGAAAGCTCGATTCAGGAAGGTTTCAGCTTGGAACGCACGACTCTCAGTGATGGCGTGACCGAAGACGGCCGCGAGGACGGGCCCACGGAGTCCGCCCGCCGTCGGCGCACCCGCACCCGCCTGCTCGACGCGGCCTTCGAGGTGTTCGCCGAGGAGGGTGTGCGGGCCGCCAGCGTCGAGACCATCGCCGAAGCCGCCGGCTTCACCCGCGGCGCGTTCTACTCGAACTTCTCGAGCAAGGAGGAGCTGTTCTTCGCCCTCATGGAGCGAGAGAAGGCCATGCGCGTCGAGCAGCTCGTCACGGGCGTCGACCAGTTCCTCGCACCCCTGGTCGGTGACGAAGGGGCGGAACTGGGGGATGAGGACGTCCTCCAGACCATCAGCCGCATCCTGGAGCTGCAGTCCGACGACCGCCGGTGGTGGCTCGTGCAGGCGGAGTTCCAGCTCATGGCACTACGCGACCACTCGATCGCCGCCGATTACCTGCGTTACCACGACGAGTTCTTCTCCGAGCTCACCGAGATCGTCGTTGCAGCGCTGGCGAGCGCACGGCGCCGATTCACGATCGACGCGGGCGAAGCCGTCCGCGTCATCGCCGAGCTGTGTGCCAGCGGCGAAGCGCGGGCAGTGCTCTCCGGAGACCAGCGGTCGTTCACGGCGCGCCTCTCGGAGTCGGTGCCGGCCATCCTGCTCGCACTCACCGAGCGCACCTGAGCCGGAAGTCGCGTACGGGCCGTGCGGGCCTCGTGGCCGGGCCGAGCGGGCAGCGTCCCGTGGCCGTTTGAGCGTTCGCCAAGCGTGGGCCGCTAGCATCTGAGGGATGCGAGCCGAAGGATCCACGACCCCCCGTGCGGCGCGCGTTCCCCGTGTGCTCCGTGCCGCTGCGGTGATCGCCTCGGCCGCCTGCATCGCCCTGCTGAGCGGATGCTCGGGCTCGCCGACGAGCGCTCAGACACCGCAGGCCCCCGCGACCGATGTCCCGGCGCCCACGTCGACGCCGGACCCGTTCCACAAGGAGCCGCTCACCCCGCTCACCCGGTATGTGGCGCTGGGCGACTCCTTCGCGGCCGGGCTGGGCGCCGGTGCCGAGAAGGGCGGCTGCCGGCTCAGCCCGTACAGCTATCCGTCGGTGTTCGCCCGGCATTCCGGCGTGAACCTGGTCGTCAACGCCGCCTGCGCCGGCGCCACCACCTCCGACCTGCTGAAGCACCAGCTGATCGCCCTCGACGAGCGGACGGACCTCGTCACGGTGAGCATCGGCGGGAACGACCTCGGCGTGCAGGCGATCGCTGCGGACTGCGCCGCAGGCAAGGCGGCGGCCTGCCGGAACGAGGTGACGGCGGCGCTGTCCCTCCTCAACGTCCTGCCCGACCGCCTGACCACGGTCTACAGCGCCATCGCGCAGGCCGCGCCGAACGCACGCATCGTGGTGACCGGCTACACCCTGCTCTATGACGCCTCCGATCCGAACGCCAAAGACTTCGGGACCGCCGCGGCGATCAACGCGGCGACGCTCGGGCTCAACGAAGTCGTCCGCCAGGCGGTGGACCAGCAGCGGAGCGCCGGGAAGCCGATGACCTACCTCCCGGTCGACTTCGCAGGACACGCGATCGGCGACCGCAAGCCCTGGCTCAACACCACCGGCCCGGACGTGTTCCATCCCACGGCGGCCGGCTACGCGGAGTACGCCTCACGACTCGTCCAGCTGCTCGGCACCGCCAAGTAGCGCCCGCCTGCAGGGGTCCGCGGGCACCCCATCGGAGTCGCCTGGGAGGACGCTGGTACCCTGGCTGGTGTCCACGTCCCGACCCTTCGAGGGAGTTGACCCACCATCACAGCGACGCCTGACACGCCGCCCGCCACCGCGCCGGACCACGATGCGCCGCACGCCGACGCGCCGCAGACCGAGCAGTACGACCTGGTCATCGTGTCCAACCGCCTGCCCGTCGACCGTGTTGTCGACGACACCGGGAAGTCCGACTGGCGGCCGTCGCCCGGCGGGCTGGTGGCGGCGCTCGAGCCCGTCATGCGCGCGCAGGACGGCGTCTGGATCGGGTGGGCGGGTGTCGCCGGCGAGCA
>Ga0209677_100282_pt1 | contig 33818 bp, 25 predicted proteins | sample AraplaCvi_mCL_r2_2_FD_184285 | JGI IMG/M metagenome (GOLD analysis project Ga0209677, IMG submission 184285) | Arabidopsis root microbial communities from North Carolina, USA - plate scrape CL_Cvi_mCL_r2 (SPAdes) (version 2) | ecosystem: Host-associated > Plants > Roots > Endosphere | place: USA... | reverse complement strand
GACCGCATCGTGGCGGCAGCGGAGAAGGAGCACGGCACGCCGTGGCCCCAGACGCTGGCCAGCGACGCCGCGCGGTATCACCGCGATGGCGACCGCTCAGCCTGGGAGGACGCGGCCTTCTCCCGGCAGCGCCGACTCAGCCGCGCCGTCGTCGCGGCGGCCGTGACCCTCGACGACGCGCGGATCGACGACGTCGCCGACGGCATCGCCCTCCTCTGCGAGCAGAGCTCGTGGTGCTGGCCCGCGCACGACGACGCGTTCGCCCGGCACGGCTCGGTCGTTCCGGTGGCGGACGACCCCTTCATCGACCTCGGCGCGGGCGAGGCCGTCGCCCAGCTGGCGTGGGCCGACCAGGTGCTCGGAGACGCCCTCGACGAGCGGTACCCGGGCCTGCGCGCTCGCATCCGGTTCGAGGCGTCCCGCCGCGTCTTCCTCCCGTTCGTGACCCGCCGCGACTGGTGGTGGATCGGTCACGAGCGGACCCCCATCAACTGGAACGCCTGGATCCACGCCAACGTGCTGGCCGCCGCCCTGCGGCTGCTCGACGGGCCCGGCGAGGCCGAGCTGCGCGGGCGTACGGTCGCCACCGCGGCGACGGACCTCGACCGCTTCGTCGCCGTGCTCCCCGCGGACGGCGCGATCGACGAGGGCTACGGCTACTGGTGGGAGGGCGCTCTCCGCGCACTCGAGGCGCTCGACCTTCTCGCCTTCGCGACGGACGGGAAGGTGGATGCGTACGCCGCCGGCATCCCGGCGCTCCGGGCGACGGTCGCCTACCCCCACTCGATGCAGCTCGGCGACGCGTGGTTCGTCAACGTGGCCGACGGCCGGGCGAAGCCGCCGTCCGGACTGCCCTGGGCGGCACTCCACCGCGCCGCGCGTCGCCTCGGCAACAGCGACGCAGCCGCGTTCGCCGCCTCCCACCGCGCCCCCGGCACGCCATCGGCCACCGAGGAGCAGGGCCTCGGGCGGCTCCTGCGCGCCATCACCGACGATCACTGGGTCGCCGCGACGCGAGCGGAGCCCCCGCTTCCCCGGGATGTCTGGCTGCCCTCGGTCGAGCTCGCCGTCGCGCGCGAGACCGCGGGCACTGCTCGAGGCCTGACGCTCGCGGCCAAGGGCGGCCACAACGGCGAGTCGCACAACCACAACGACGTCGGCTCGTTCATCGTGGCCGTGGACGGGGTGCCCGTGGTGGTGGATGCCGGTCGCCCGACCTACACGGCGCAGACCTTCGGTCCGCATCGCTACGACATCTGGACCATGCAGAGCTCGTGGCACTCGGTCCCGGAGGTGCGCGGCGTTCCGCAGTCCGCCGGAGCGGAGTTCGCGGCGCGTCGGGTCCGTCCCGAGGACGGCGGGATCGCGCTCGACCTCGCCGGTGCGTACGACGTGCCCGGCCTGCACTCGTGGCGTCGCCGCGTGCGGCTCGACCGCGGTGAGGTCGCGCGCGTGCAGATCGACGACGTGTGGGATCTCGACCCGTGGACAGCCGGCGGCCCCGAGCCTGAGACGACCGTGCGGATGCTCCTCGCCGGGGAGGTGCGCCTCTCCGACGGCGGCGCGCACATCATCCCCCTCGAGGGCGCCCGACCCGTCGTCGTGAGCTGGCCGTCGGGTGTCGAGGCCCGCACCACGGAGGCCGAACTCGACGACCCGCTCCTGGCCGACGTCTGGGGCACGCGACTCACACGCCTCGACCTCGTCGTCACAGACCGGCGCGCGCTGTCTGTCACGGTAGAACTGTTCGTAACGACCCCAGAGGAATCCCGATGAACGACAACGGCAACAGCAACTACTCTCTGCTCGCGCCGGCGCGTCGCTCGCACGTGCTCGCGTCGCTCTCCCGCGACGGGGTCGTGCGCATTTCGCAGCTCATCGACGAGCTCGGGGTCTCGCCCGTCACCCTGCGCCGCGACCTCGCGCAGATGGAGGATGAGGGCCTCCTCGTCCGCATCCACGGCGGGGCCGTTTCTCCGGCCGTCGCCGCCGACGAGGGAGACGAGGACGCACCATCGCCGACGGCGGAACCGGCCGTCGCTCGCACGATCGCGGTGCTCGTCCCCTCGCTCAACTACTACTGGCCGGGCGTCACGCGCGGCATGGAGCAGGAGGCGCGCCGCCGCGGAGTGCGGGTGATCGTCCGCGCCGCGTCGTATTCGCTGCAGGACGAGCGGCCGGTGCTCGAGCGGTTCGTCAACGCCGAGGGCGTCGACGGCCTGATCGTCGCGCCGAACACCGAGACCCCGCACCGGCAGGACGTCATCCAGTGGCTCGCCGAGTGCGGCGTCCCGAGCGTGCTCGTCGAACGGGAGGCGGTCGTGCTGCCGGGCAACGAGCCGGTGGAGTCCGTGACCTCCGACCACGAGTTGGGCGCGGTCCTCGCGGCACGGCACCTGGCCGGCCTCGGTCACCGCACGGTGGGGCTCGTGATCTCGCGCGACTCGCCCACCTCGCGGAAGATCTCGCGGGGCTGGGACGAGGCGTGCCGCGAGCTCGACCTGACCCCGACGGAGCACTTCGAGTCGTTCCTGCCCGACCGCACCAGCCCGGACTTCTCGGCGGCGGTCGACGCCGCGCTCGATACCGCCGTGGAGCGGGGAACGACGGCGCTGCTCGTCCACCCCGACCCGGAGGCGATGGCGTTCGCCGACCTGGCGCTGGCCCGCGGCATCCGCGTGCCCGAGGACCTGTCGATCATCGCGTACGACGATGAGGTCGCAGCCATGTTCTCCCCTGCTCTGACCGCCGTGCGGCCGCCGCGCGAGGCCCTCGGCGCGGCAGCGGTCGACCTTCTTCTGCGGCGACTCGAGGATCCGGCGCGGCCCGTTCATCGCGTGACCGTGAGCCCGGCCCTCAACGTGCGGGCCTCCACGGCACCGCCTCCGGCGCGCGGAGCGTGAGCGGCTGCTCGGGGGGTGCCGGGATTCTGCGGGGACTTCGGTGGTGGGTTTGGCCGTCGTCGGCTTCGACGACACCAGACTCGCAGTATGGTCCTCGCCACAACTGTCGACAATCCGCCGGCCGCTGGACGCGATGGGACGAATGGCCCTGCGCGTGATCCTCCAGATGGGCGCGGGAGAACCGCTCGTCTCGCCACACGTCCAGCTGTCTACGTCCCTTCGTTGTCAGAGGCTCTACGGGACCACGACCCTGAGACTGCGACCTCGAGGAGCTGTCGACGACGTTTGAAATGGGCGCGATCCGGTTCATCGATCACGCGTTCTCTAAGCTGCCGTTCAAGGGCGAGAAAGACTTCGACGGGCGCCCCTCGCTGAGCGGAAATGACGGAGCGAGTTGATCAGACGTGATACGGCGGAGGGAGGGACGATCCCCGCCCTCCCTCCGCTCTTGCGATCACGAAGCGGGAGCGAGATTCCAGAACTCGTTGGACCCGTTGACCGGGATCCACTGATCCAGCGCGGCCCCGGCACTGGTCGACCCGCCTCTGACCTCCAGCGATTGGTTGGAGAGGAAGCTACGGATCTCGAGGGATCCACTCGGTCCGCTCTGGAAATACCAGAGCTGTTCGCTTCCGGTCCCCGCAGTGAATTGGACGATGGCGGCGCCATGGGCGAAGGAGCCTCCGCTGACCGTCATCGGCTTGCCGCTGTTGCGGTTGACGATCTGGTACAGCCCCCCACCGACCGGCGTGATCTGCCACTGCTGGTTGATCCCACCGGTGCCGACGTGCTGCTGCACGGCGACGCCGTCCGCGGTGTTCGTGGCGTCGACATCGGCCACCAGGCCGGAGCTCTGACTGGTCAGGGTGTAGTAGACACCATTTGTCGTGCCGGGATCGACGGGAGCGCTTCCGATCGCCGTTGCGGCAGCGATGACACGCACGTCGGCGATGAAGAAGTATTGTCCATCCGTCTTTTGCGCGCGGACGTAGCGGAATGCGGCCGTGGTCGAGACATTGAAGCTGTCACTGCCGGCGTCCGGGATGGCGCTGGTCTGTCGGCCGACGGTGACGTACGTGGCGAAGGTCGGGTCGTTGGAGAGCTCGATCTGGAATCCCGTCCTCGTTGCCGGCTGGTCGATGTCTTGCCGCGCGAGGACCTGGACTTGTGAGATCGGAGTGGCGGAGCCCAAGTCGACCTGCCACCACGCGTTCGTGTCCGTCCCGCGAGCCGACCATCCGGTCGCCGGATCGCCGTCGTTCGCGTGGGATGCGACCCAACTCGACGACGCAGAGCTCGATGCCGTGGCCCACTTGCCCTGTGCGACGTCGATCGAGGAACGCAGCGCGCGATACGCCGGTTCGAGACCGGCCGCTTGGATCACAGACTTGCCGCTGCTGGTGTTGTTGCTCAGCGTCATATTGGATCCGTTCTGATGCTGGTTGATCGTCTTATCCACGTCGGAGAGCACATTGTTGGACACGGTCAGCCCGTCGGAGCCCTGGTCGAAGTACAGCGCCGCGTGGGCGCTGGCGCATCCTCCGGCACTTCCCCGAACTTCGTGGATGTAGTTGTTCGAGACGCTGCTGCCAGGGTCGTTGGAGAGGTGATAAATGCCGCCGGTGTCACAGAGGCGATTGATGGCATTGCTGATCTCGTTGTACTGGACCGTATTGTTTGCCGCGGCGCCCGCGGCCGACTGCCAGCCCCACCCGACAGAGATCCCCGCCCACGGGACGTCGGTGATCTCGTTGTGGGTGATCGTGGTCGAGTTGACCCAGCCGGCGTTGATCCCCGCCGTTCCGTAGTAGTCCTGCCCGATCTGGGCAATGAGATTGTCGCTGATCGTGTTGCCGGTATCGACCTCCCTGACGTCCTCGCCGGCGGGCGAGGACGGAGGGTTGTACAGAGTACCCATCGGATTGTTCGGGTCATCGAACTTGCCCACCATGATGCCGTTGCCCGAGGCGCCCTGGATGAGGTTCCCGATGGCGGAACTCGAGTGTGTGCCGTGGTCGAAGTCCAGGGCCGTGGATCCCACGTTGACGAAGCTGTTCCCCGTGAACTGGATGTTCGTGGCGTCCGACACATGCACGGCCGCAGGCGGCCGGCCGATGTACTGAACGTTCTGCATGTTGGCGCTGAGGTTGTACTGACCGCCCTGAGCATTGAGGTAGCCGTTTGTGGTCGGTCGGGTCCAGGTCGTTCCTGTGAAGGTGATACCGGTGAAGCTGATGTTAGACGCCTGCGCGTCCAAAGACGTGCCGGAGACTTCCAGCACGGTCTGTGCAACAGGCACGGTGACGGCCGCGTTAGCGATGTCTTCACCGGGTCGCGGGATGTAGTACACGGTGCTGGTGGCGTGGTCGAGATACCACTCCCCAGGTTGGGTCAGGAATGCTGCATTTCCTTCCCAGTGGAAGGGCGATCCGTTCGCCAGGACGGGATTCGGACGCTGGAAGAGGATGTTGGACTCAGCGTCTTGGAAGCTGACGGTCGCGGACGCACCCGATACGGTGATGTTCTTGACCCGGAGATAGCTCTCAGCCCACTGGGTTTCCAGCACCATCTCCGGCGCGCCCGACCCGACCCAACTCCCGACGGATGAGGCTGGGACGGTGACCGTCTTGTTGGTGGCCGAAGAGCTTGTTATCTGGGACCAGGAGCCGATATCGGGGAACCGGGCACGGGTGGCGCGCTTACCGTTCACGTAAAGTTGCCGGAAGTCCAACGATCCAACACTGGCCTTGTACACGCCGTTGCCCGCGGAAGTCCAGCCGGTCACAGCCTGCGCTCCAGAGATCACCGGCGCGGCGCCCGGAGCAGCCTGCCACCGCACGACATGACCGTTGGTTCCCGAGTCCGCCGCCGTGAGCGAGAGCGCACTGGTCTGTGAATAGGTGCCGCCGAGCAGGTCAACGACGATGTCATCGGACATCGACGAATCCATGCCCTGGACCACTGATTGCGCTCTTCCCAAAGTCTTGAATGCTTGCGTGCTGCTCGTGCCGGAATTGGCGTCGCTACCGTTCACCGGGTCGACCCACAAAGTCGTGGCCGCGGCGGAGGCTGGTGCACCGGGGATCAGCACGGCGGCTACGATCGCCGCTGCAGCTATGAGCCCGGAGGTTCGGATGGACATGCCGACATGTTTGCGCATTGTGTGATCTCCTCATCGTTGAGTCAGGCATCAGTCGTTTAACGTCTTATGTAAGCCCACTTGGGGGACTCGGTCAAGAGGAATTTCGGGACGGGTGCGGTGGCGGGGTTAGCGTGCCGTCGTACGGTTGGCCCGCACGAAAGGGAGAGCTACCGATGAAGTTCATCGGGTACCGAAACCTCGTGGCCGCGCACGATTGGGGACGTAGACGTACCCTGCGTACTCCGGCTGGAGCTCATCGGTATGGACACTCGTTTCTGCATCACGGCGGTCAGCACGTCTGCTCGGGGTACTGTTTCAGGTGGTGAGGGCCGCATCTAACGGCATTTCAGCGCGCCAGAGCTGCGGGTTCACGGCCCGCCCGGCGGCAGGATCGGCGCGGTCAGCACCTCGTCCCGGTCGCACACCAGGCGCCCTTCGGCCAGACGCGCCCGGGCGACCTGGATCGAGCTGCGGCGGTGGGCGTAGGCACCGTCGTGGGCCGATGCACCCAGGGGGCGCTCTGGGTGCGTGGAGTAGAAGACGAATGCGTCGTCGCCGACGACGACTACGTCGGCGTGAAACCCGTTGCCGCCATCGTCCTCGCCCGAGCCTGACTCGGCGAGGATGCGGTCCTGGGTCTCCCAGGTGCGCAAGTCGGTCGAGCGATGCACGCGGAGGCCTGCCCATTCGTCGGTGAGCATCCAGTACGCGCCGCCGAACGCGAAGACATTCGGCCCTTCATGCGGCTGGTTCTCCACGGCCGCTCCGCCCGGCGTCCACTGGTAGAGGTCGGGACTGTCGGCCGAGTAGGTATGGGTGCCGTGATCGTCGTCCTTGAACCACATGCGCCAGCCCCCTTCCGGGAGCGGGACGACGCACGCGTCGATGACATGTTGTGAGTCGAGGTCCAGCGTGGACTCGTATTCCCAGTGCGCGAGGTCCGCGCTGGTGTAGTGGCGGATCTCTCCCGGGGCGCCCCAGTTCGTGTGCACGCCCTCGATGTAACTCACGTACATGTGGTAGGTCGCGCCGTCGTCTATGACCTCCGGCGCCCAGAAGGTGTCACGGCCCCAGCTAGTCTCCAGCCCCTGCGCGGTGCCGCGATAGGACCAGGTCGTGCCGCCGTCGGTCGAGGCAGCGATGCCGATGTCGGTGCCGAACACCCAGGCGACGTCGGCGATCGGGGGGGCCAGGACGCGGCGGTTGGTGTAGAACATCCACCACTCCCCCGCGGCGCGGTTCCAGATCACCGTCGGGTCGGCGGCTCCGTCATGGATCGGGTCGCGGAACAGCGGCTTCGGGATCTCGATCGTGTTCATGATTCATTGTAGACACATAAAACGTCAAACGTCTGCTGTATAGTCTGCTTTGATGAGCGTGCCGTCGTACGATTGGCCCGCACGAAGGGAGAGCTACCGATGAAGTTCATCGGGTACCGAAACCTCGTGGCCGCGCATGATTGGGGTCGGGTGATCGGTGACGTCAACGGTGTGCGTCGAACCCAGAAGCCGCGGTTCCGATGCTGATCCTCGGAACGGGCGCCGGAGATGGTCCGGCTGATGATCGCGATGCAGCGCTGCTGGCCTTCGGGTGTGACGATGGGGAGCCTGAAATGACGTTCGAGACTCCGCAGGCCGTCGGCATCCGTCCCGGGACGGTGTTCATCGACGACCGCGGCGACGTGGCCCAGTTGCACGGAGTCGGGATTCAGAGGTTCGGAGACCGGTTCTACGCCTGGGGCGAGGACAAGAGTGCCGGCTCGACCTTCACGGCGGTGGCCTGCTATTCCTCCACGGACCTCGCCCGGTGGCGATTCGAGGGCCGTTCGCTCGTCGCCGGGTCCGGCGACCTCGGAGCGGACCGAGTCGTCGAGCGTCCGAAGGTGCTCCGCCGTCCGGACGGCAGGTACGTCATGCTGCTCCACGTCGACACGACCGACTATGCGTTCGCGCGGGTGGGTTATGCAGTCGCCGACGATCCCGTCGGCCCGTTCCGGTACGTCGGGAGCGAGCGCCCGCTGGGGAATGTCAGTCGGGACATCGGCGTCTATCAGGAGGACGGCGTCGGCTACCTGCTGTCGGAGGACCGAGAGCAGGGACTGCAAATCTACCGGCTCGCCAGCGACTACCTGTCGGCCGAGGCTCTCGTGGCGACGACGCTCAAGGACGACCGCGCCCACGGGTATGAGTCGCCCGCCCTGGTCCGTCACGACGGCACGTACTATCTCTTCGGCTCCGACCTCACCGGCTGGTCGACGAACGACAACAAGGTCTCGACGGCGACGGACCTGCGCGGTCCCTGGTCGCCCTGGCAGGACATCGCCCCTCCGGGCTCCGCGACCTTCGACTCGCAGGTGAGCACCGTCGTGCCGATCGGCGAGGGCGCCCGATCGTCGTTCGTGTATGTCGGCGACCGCTGGAACCAGGACGACCTCGCGAACTCCCCGGCCGTCTGGCTCCCCCTGGAGATATCCGGCGGTCGGGCGAGTATCGAATGGGTCGACGAGTGGCGGCTGGAGGTGCCGGAGGCATGACCCTCGAATATCGACCGACCATCGTCGACGTCACTGAAGCGGCAGGCGTGAGTTCGCGCACAGCCTGCCGGATCATCCAGCGCCCGGACGCGGTAAGCGGAGCGACGCAGCTCGGCCGAGCATCTGCGAGCCCTTCGCGGAACTACGGTTGAGCCATGCCGTTCTCAGACCTGCCGCCGACCGCGTTGCGTGCGTACTCTCCCGAGCTGGTCGACCCCCGCGACTTCGACGAGTTCTGGGCGGTAACGCTCGCCGAGTCACGAGCAGTGAATGGGGAGATCCGCCTCCAGCGGATCGAGGGCGAGATCACCCAGCTCGTCGTCGAAGACCTGACTTTCCCGGGCTTCGAAGGCGAGCCGATCCGCGCCTGGGTCACCCGCCCGCTCGGGGGCGTGGGGCCGCTGCCAACCGTCATCGAGTACGTGGGGTACGGCGGCGGTCGCGGCCTGCCGTTCGAGCGCATCCAGTGGGCTGCTGCCGGGTTCGTGCACATCCTCATGGACACACGCGGGCAGGGCGGCAACTGGGGCACCGGCGGCGACACCCCCGACCCGCACGGCTCCGGTCCTGCGACACACGGCGTGATGACGCGAGGCATCGAGAGCCCCGGAACGTACTACTACCGACGGCTGTTCACCGATGCCGTGCGTCTCGTCGACGCCGCACGCACCCTGGACTTCGTAGACGCCGATCGAGTCGCCGTCGCGGGCGCCAGCCAGGGCGGCGCCATCACACTCGCGGTCGCCGGCCTCGTGCCCGATCTCATCGCTGTGATGCCGGATGTCCCGTTCCTCTGCGACTTTCGCCGCTCGGCGACGCTGACGCCGTCAGATCCGTTCACCGAGCTACGCACCTACCTCTCGGTGCACCGCGACCTGGTCGCGCAGACCTTCGCCACGCTCTCCTACTTCGATGGGGTGGCGTTCGCGAAACGCGCATCCGCCCCCGGCCTGTTCTCGGTCGCGTTCATGGATGACATCGTGCTGCCCTCAACGGTCTACGCCGCGTTCAATCACTATGCGAGCGCGAAGCAGATCGTCGAGTACGAGTTCAACGGCCACGAGGCCGGGCAGGCGTATCAGTGGCGGCGCCAGGTCGCCTGGCTGAGACAAATTCTCGCGGAGTAGGTTCGTTCGCGATGGCCCGAGAGCGGGGGCACGTTCGCTCCTTCCACGGCCACGGTCTGCAAACGTCGTCCTGGTTCAGTGGCACGGACGGGTCGTTCAGATGATCGGTTGCGCCGTCGTGCTACCAGCCAGGAGGCGATACCGACCACCGCCGGTCGCGCGCCATTGCCAGCGTTGCCGTCCCTCTGGGCTGGAAATAGGGATGAGTGGCACGGGCTTTTCGCGATCATCGATCAGCCGGATGTCGACACACGCTGGCAGTTCCACGACGACGACGCTCGATCCCTCGACCCTGAACTCCGCCGACTGAAGTTCACCATTCGTCCAGGTGATGTCGACGCCGATGCCGCCTTGTGCCCGCATCCCGCGGACCGATCCGTTCGTCCAGCTCGGCGGAAGGGTGGGGAGCAGAGACACCGCACCGTCGTGGCTTTGCAGCAGGAGCTCCGCGATCCCCGAGATCGCTCCGAGGTTGCCATCGATCTGGAAAATGTTCCCTCCGGGCCAGTCGCCATGCGGATGCAGGTCGAGGAGTGAGGTGGAACTGAGGTCTCCGAGCAACCGGGAGAGCGATAGCTCAGCCAACCCCGTCTCGCCGAGCCTCGCCGCCAGGCACAGCACCCAGGCCTGACTCCACCCCGTATACCCCCCACCATGAGCGAGCCGCGAGCGCAGGCCGCCCGCACGCCGTTGAACCCGGCCGGATCAGCGGTGACCGTTATCCGGCTTCCCGGATATGCACCATAAAGGTGCGAGAGGTGCCGGTGGTCCAGTTCTGTTGCCGAGAATCCGGGCCGCCATTCCGCGGTCCGCCCCTCGGAGTCGATCCCGGGAAGGCGCAGGCGTGGGACTGCCACAGCTACGTCGGTCGCGAACTCATCCGCGAGCCCGAGCGCATCGGCGAGCTGAAGGTAGCGTGACAGAACCTCGTGAGCCAGCTCCTGATCTATGGTGGCTCCGGCCGTCACGCTTGCGACGGTGTTGTTGTGGCTGAAGCGATGCTCGGGTGAGCTCGACGGGCTCACCACGAGCAGCTGATCGGAATCCTCGACCAGCTGGTCGAGGATGAACTCCGCAGCCGCACGGATCACCGGGGCAGCGACACTTCGAGCGAACTCGTCCGACCATGCGAAGTCGAGTCTGTCGCCGAGGTGCGCGCAGAGCCACGCCAGACCCATGCTCCAGTTCGACCACTTCGGTTCCCCCTTGACCGGGGCGCTGAACCGCCAGATGTCAGTGTTGTGGTGCACAACTGCACCACGAGCCGAGTAACGGGTGCGGGCCGTCTGTCGTCCGGAGTCTGCCAGATCTGCCACGAAGTCGTGCAATGGCCTCACGAGTTCGCCGAGGTCGACCACCTCCGCTCCCCAGTAGTTCATCTGGAGGTTGATGTTGGTGGTGTAGTTGGAACTCCAGCCGGGACGCACGTCGACGTTCCAGATGCCTTGCAGATTTGCCGGCTGTGTACCTGGGCGGGACGAGGAGATGAGCAGATAGCGCCCCAGGTCGAAGTAGCGCTGGGCAGCGATGGCCGAGTCGGCTCCTGAGGGCGCAAGGTCGATCCTCGCTCGATCGAACAGCCCTCGGTAATCGGCGCGGTGCCGACCGGTCAACTCTTCCGACGGGACGGTCGATGCTGATTCGACACGAGCACGTGCTTCGGCGATGAGTTGCTCGAGGTCGATGCTCACTGGTTCGAGGTGGCCGCGGAAGCCGCTGGTCACGGCGGCGATCATCCGCGTGCGGCCGACTGGAGAGCGCACGACTGCAGCGGCCACGGCCCACCCCATTCCGGCAGGTGCCGTGGCGCCGGGACCGGTCGGCTCATCGCCGTAGATGACCGAGTCTGACCGTGGTAGATAGTTCGGCAGAACGAGCCCGGGCGCACGCCCAGCGGCGACGATCCACTCGATGTCGCCTGAGCCGAACCGTTCCTCGCGCAACACGGGGTGCGGGCTGTTGAAAATCGCGGAACCTGCACGTGGATTTCCGACGGTCTCGGCGACGAGAACACCATCGGGCGCGCTGACGAACGCCGCCATCTCCTGCCCCGCGTGAACGACCCTCGCCTCGGCCATGTTCAGGTCGAGGCTCCTCCTGTATTCGCCGACGCGCGCCGGATCACTCCACGTCCAGGAGAGGCGCCCGACCGGCTGGTAGGACTGGGTCCACTGATCGGACTGGAGACGTCCCGCCAACTGGTCTGCCAGCTCGTGATCATCGTTGGCTATCGCGAGGCGCAGTCGGGCGATGAGCTTCGTGTTGTCCGCATCTTCCTCCACCGTGGGGCCGCCCGACCAGACCGTGTCGAGGTTGAGGTCGAAAGTCTCGACGCCGCGACCTCCGTAGAAGGTCGCGCCGAGCGAACCATTTCCGAGGAGGAAAGCGTCCGTGAACTGCGTGGACGGCTCATCGCAAATCAGCATGGCCGGGTCGGATCCCATGCGGCCAACCCTGGTCATGGACACTCCCATCCGCCCCTCTAGCCCTTGGTGCCGCCGGAGAACATCCCGGAGACCAGTGACCGTTGCGCGAACAGGAACAAGACGAGAACAGGAATCACCGAGAGCAGAATGGCCAGTGTCAGTTCCGGTGCGTCGATGCCCAGGTTCGCTGTCCCCCCGGGGTTGAATGCCGGCGACGAGGACATGAGTTGGCTCAATCCGACCTGGATGGGTTGCTGGTCGTCCGAGGGCATCACCAGGGAGGGCAGGAAGAAGTTCTGCCAGTTGCCGACGAAGCTGAAGAAGGTCACCATGGCGATGACCGGCCTGGCCAGTGGGACGGCGATCCGGAAGAAGATCTGAAACTCGCTGGCGCCGTCGATGCGGGCAGCTTCCAGCATCGAGCTCTGCAAGCTAGTGGAGAAGTAGACGTAGGTCAGATAGACGCCAAATGGGAAGTAGGCGAAGGGCAGGATCAGCGCCAGAGGGGTCCCGATCAGTTTGACCGCGTTCAGTTCCAGAAACATCGGGATCACCAAGGTTGCCGCCGGCATGATCATCACGATCAGTGTGATCGTCAGCAGCAGCTTCCGACCTCGGAACCGGATGCGGGAAAGTCCGTACCCCGCCGGGATACTCGTCACCAAGGCAAGGGCAAGCCCGCCGAAGGAGTAGAGGGCGGAGTTGCCGAACCACCGCAGGATGATCCCGTTCTGAAAGGCGACCAGATGCTGCCACGCCTGACCCACTTCGCCGAGGGAGCCCACGGCGAAGGGGAAGGAATTCGCGAGCTCGGTGGACGTCTTGGTCGGGGCGAGGATCAGCCACACGATGGGAAGCACGAAGAAAAAGCCGAAGGCCAGGAGGATCAGCCACACCAGAACGGGGCGCGCCCACCCATTTGCACGAGGACGGCGCCCGCGGGTCGGGGTCGCTTGACGAACCTGGGGCGTCGTCCCTGTGGACTCGGTCGCCCTCACAGGATTGCGTGTCACTGTCATCAGTCCTCCGCCTCAACATTGAACATTCCGGATCGTTTCACCAGGACCACCGCGAACATGAGCCCTACTACCAGGAGGACAACCGAAAGCGCAGCGGCCACGTTCGGGTTCGATGTCGCGCCGAATGCGAACTGGACGGCGAGCTGGTTCGGAGACCACGTGGGATCGACTTGTTTGCTGGCAACGAACAGCAATTGCGGTTCGACGTACAGCTGAGTGCCGCCGGCGAACGCGAGGATGAGCATGTAGACGACCCACTGTCGGATCATCGGAATCTGAACGTACCAGGCCAGTTGCCAGCTGGAGGCGCCGTCAAGCCGGGCCGCCTCCATCACATCATCGGAGATGTTGTTCACTGCGCCGTACATGATGATGATCCAGCCGCCGACTCCCACCCAGAACGCCATGACGGCGAAGATGCCCGGCAGGTTCTGGGGTTGCACGACTTGGCCGAAGTCCGTCCATCCAATCGCGTGCAGCAGAGGCGCGATCGGGCTGGCCTGCGGGGAGAGCATGAACATCCATACAAGGGTGCTGGCGACGCCGGCAAGCGCCCCGGGAAGGTAGAAGATGAATCGCCAGAACACCGAGGCTCGTCCGCGAACGAAGTTCCGTAGGACTAGAGCAAGGCCGACGGCGAATACGACGGTGGCGGTTAGCCAGATGACGAGGAAGGCACCCATGTTCGCCATGGACTGCAGGAATCGGTAATCCGTCACAGCGACGATGAATTGGCCGAAACCGGTGAATTGCCACTGGTCGTTGGTGAACGCCAGCGCCAAAGCGTAGGTCGTGGGGAGCACGCCGAATGCGATCAGCAGCACCGTATAACCGGCGACGAACAGGTAACCAGCCTTGTTGCTGCGCTCGCGCTGCGCGGGACGGAGGGTCTGGGCGGTAGTCATGATTGCGGGCCTTTCTTCGGGTGTGGTGCGTCCGTGCGGGCAAGCGATGCTCGTCCGCACGGACGCACCTGAGGTGGTGCTACTGCACGACCTTGTAACCGGCGGCCTTCGCGGAGTTGACGATCTCGGTCTGCCAGGCGGGCAGTAGCGACGTCAAGCTCTTTCCGCCGGTGATGCCGGGCAGCACGACCTTCTGGAACGCGGCAGAGTCCCCGAAAGTGGTGTTGGCCCATCCCTTCCACACCTGCCCGGCGGCCGTCTGGAAGGGTGCTTTCACGGGGGTGGCGAAATACGAGACGTTGGCCGGGTTCGTCAGCCATGCGGCAGCTGCCGCCTTGTTCGCCGGGTACGTCGGCGCCGTCTTCTGGAATCCGGTGTCACTGGTCACCCAGGTGGCCAGGTCGGTCGCTGCCTTCAGGTTCTTGCTGTGCGAGGAGACCATCCAGACACCGCCGCCGACATTGCCGTTCGCCGGTGCCGAGGCGTCCCACTGGGGCTGGTCGGCGACGCCGATCTGGCCGGCGGGAACCTTGTAGGTCGCGTTGAAGAGGTACTGACCGAACCACGATGGTCCGACCGACATCAGCACCTTCGATCCGTCGAGGCCCTTCTCGAAGTAGCTCTGCTTACCCAGGACACCGGCATCGAGCAGCGTGTCGATGACCTTCGCCATCCGGGTGCATTCTGGGGCCTGCAGATTCACCTTTATAGTGTCCGCCTTGTCAGTGGTTCCCTGCACAGGGCACTTGCTGGCCTGAAAGAAGATCTCGGGCCCCCATGCGTCGCCGAATTCGCCGAGCAGGTATCCCGGGTGCTCCTTGGCGACCTTCAGACCGAGAGCCTGGAAGTCGTCCCAGGTCTTCGGGACCGTGTATCCCCACTGGTCGAACAGTGTCTTGTTGTACCAGGTCACTGTTTGTGCGATGTCGTTGCGCAGGCAGTACAGGTTCCCCCCGAACTGGCACGGGGCGAGGGAACCGTCCGCCCACCCGTCCAGGGTGGACTGCGGGATAAGGTTCTGGTTCAGCGGTGCAGCGTACGGCTGAGCTCCGCTTCCGCTGGACTTCGACGCCCAGGTGGGGTCGCTGGAGCTCGCGGAGAAGACCACGTCCGGCCAGCCTGATCCCGCCTTGTCGTACAGCGACATCTTGGTCTGCAGGGTCCCGTTGAACGTGGTGACCTTCACTTTCACGTTCGGATGAGCCTTCTGGTACGCCTGAACCGCGGCCTCGCGCGTGGGGTCGACCAGGACGGTGATGCCGGACTTGTCATCCTGCGCGGCCGGCTTGAACCCGGCGGAACTGCCGGAGGCCGGGGCGACACTGGCGCAGGCGGAAAGCAGCGCGAGCGCACTGATGGCGGCCACGCCGACTCCTGCCGCACGAAGGCGGCGGTACTTGGATAGCTTCACTGTGATTGCCCTTTCTTGATGGGATCGAACCGCGTCTATGCGGCTCGAGCGAGGTGCCGGACGGCTGTTGGGTAGTCGATGCCTGGAGGGAGTGCGATTCCAGGCTCGGTTGGGGCACGCACAAGCCCGTCGGCCCCCACGATCGATTCACGAGTCACCGAGCTGGATGTGATGAGTGACTCGTAATAGGTGGTGTTGGAGATCGCCATGCAGAGATGCTCGGAGATGATCCCGCCGCCGTGGACCTCGGCGCGGATCCGGAATGAGTCCGCGAGATGCGCGATTCGCATGGCACCGGTGATCCCGCCGCGCAGCCCAGCACTCGTTCGAAGGCCGAAGGTGGCCGCACCGGCCATGATGAAATCGGCACTGTTCATGTGGGCCCCGTCGGATGTCTCTGCGGACAGCAGCGGAACCTGGACCGACCGGGCCAACTCTCGATAGGCGCTGACGCTGAACTCGCGCATCGGCTCCTCATACCAGCGGAAGTTTGCCTCCGAGAGCGCATGTCCGAGGTAGATGGCATCCGGCAGGTCGAATCCGGCAGACCCGTCGTACATGAGGTCGATGTCGTCGCCCAGATGAGCCCGTAGTGCAAGGCAAAGCGCCGCATCACGTTTCGCGTCACCCCATGCATGAAGCTTGATCGCCGGGTAGCCAGCCTCGATGCATTGAGTGGCAACGTCCAGGAACTGCGCGGTGGTGTCGAAGGTCGACGTCGACGCGTACGCCGGGATGGTTTCCCTCATGCCCCCCAACAGCTTCCACGTCGGTAGGCCGGCCACTCGACCGGCGAGGTCCCATAGGGCGACGTCCATCAGACCAAAGACGGGAAGAGGGAATTCGTGAAGGCGGTCCAACTCCCACATGCGGTGGTATTGCCACTCCCGAAGAAGCGGGTCCTTCCCGAGGTATTCAGGCTTGTACACCTTCTCGACCAGCGCGGCCACCAGCGGGAACGCGCCGAGGCGTGACAAGTATGCCGCTCCTTCCGCGCCGGTATCGGTCCCAATCCGAAGAATGACGCCATCTGCCGCGCCGCCGTACTCGGCGCTGCCCGGAAGGCCGTCACGCCACCGGAACGGCGGCAGCACGTCGGGTACCACCACGGGGTGGGCCTCGATGTGGGTGATCTTCATTGATGCCTTCTTTCAGCGGGAAGTTCGCTCAGTGCAAACGTCCTGAATGCCTAGACATTATACGTTCGACGTCTTTTGTTCAAGTAGTATGGTAGTTGTAGCAGAAAAGGGCCGAAAGGGTGCGTATATGTGGATGGGAACCGCCTCACGTTCCGGGGGGCTCGATGAGAGCGAGTCCGCTCAAGACTTCTCGGGCAGCGCCGCGCCTGCGTCGCGCCGCCGGCCCCAGAGGCTGAGCACCGCGGTTGCCGACGAGTTGCTGCGCCGGATTGTCTCCGGGGAATACGCGGTCGGTACGCAACTGCCTCCGGAACCGCTGCTCGTGGACGAGTTCGAAGTCAGCCGACCGGTCGCGCGTGAGGCCGTGAAGTCACTAGAAACCGCCGGTCTGGTCTCTATTCGTCAAGGCGAAGGCACCGTGGTTCGGGCGCGCCGGGAATGGAGCATCCTCGACCAACGCGTGCTCCGAGTAGCTTTGACCTATAGCGCCGGGTCCCGACTTGTTGATGATGCAATAGATTTGCGCGTCGAGTTGGAACGTTCACTCGTTGCTGAAGCTGCTGAGAAACTGACCGACGGCGACTTCTCTGGAATGGTCGACCACCTTCGGGTTATGGACTCGGCAACCGATCTCACGGAGCTCCAGCGCGCCGATCTAGCCTTCCATCAGGTCTACCGGGAGCGAGCGGGAAATGAACTGAAATCCAGCATCGCTCGGCTCCTGGTGGAGGAGATGCCGCTTGGCGAACGCATCACGCGGGACCCGCGAGCGATGTACGACTTCGCCAACAAGCAGCACTGGGAGATCTACCAAGCGCTGCTAGAGGGACGCACCGATGACGCGATAGATGCCATCGCGCGGCATGTTCGCGAGTCTTGGACATGGCGACCGCACGAGACCACCTGAGCAACCTCGCACGGACGAACCAAGCTAAGTCCTCTAAGAACTGCAGATTGGGCTGTGGCATGAGGTTGATGCCCTACCGTCGGTCCTGACAGCCAGCGCGAACCCGTCGAGTCGGCCCTACAAGAGGAAGGGACTCTAGGCGGTCGTTTCGGCTGATGGCACGCGATTCTGCGCTGGGCGACGACCTTGACGAAGGCGACGGACTCAAAGCGGTGAGCAATCGGTGAGTTTGGCCAAAATCCGTTGACCGGGTACTCTGGGCTGCAGCCCTACTTCCCAGTGTTTTACTGGGATTCCGGGCCGCGCGAGTGTAGTTCAATGGTAGAACTTCAGCTTCCCAAGCTGATAGCGCGGGTTCGATTCCCGTCACTCGCTCCAACTGATCTTTCTGACACCCTTGTCGTTTCTCAGGCAATTTGAGACTTTTCGCAAGTCACTTGAGACCGGCGTGAGTTCTCACGGCATCTTTCGACTTGTCTCATCCGTTTGAGACCGCGCACCACACCTGGCGTTCCGTTCGGAGCTCGGCCACACCCCGGCGCGGTTCCGGCGGTCGGCGCGTCGCGGTCTCGCGGCGTAAAGTGCGCACGTGGTTCGATTCGCCCGCCTCGCGCGGGTAGGGAGGAGACGCAAGGATGACGCACTCGATCGACTGGACACCGGTCACCCGGGCGGACGTGGAATTCGCCGTCGGCGAGTTCGACCGGCTGGGCGCCGACGAGTTCTACGCCACCAGCGGGTACCGCCCGACCACCACCTACGACCTGCACCTCGAGGGACGGCTGTACCCGCCGAAGGCGATCCTGGGGGTCGCGTACGAGCACGCGACCGGCACGGCCCTCCGGCCGGCGGATTTCGAAGGAGGCCGGGACGGCGCGGTGAAGGTCCTCACGGACCTCGGCCTCGACGTCCGGTCCCGGGAGTGAGCGAGTGAGAAGGCCGAGCACCGGTTCGCGGCTCGCCGCGTACACCGACGCGGTGTTCGCGGTCATCATCACGATCATGGTGCTGGAACTGCGGCCCCCGGAGGCCCCGACCTTCGCTGCACTGCTGACGCTGTGGCCGACCTTCGTCAGCTATGTCGTCAGCTACCTGTTCATCGCCATCATCTGGATCAACCACCACTACCTGATGGGGTACGTGGATGCGATCAACCTCCGCCTGGTGTGGGTCAACTTTGCCCATCTCTTCTGCGTGTCCCTGCTGCCCTTCGCCACCGCCTGGATCGCCCGGACCGAGCTGGCTGCGGTCCCTGTCATCCTCTACGCCGCGCTGTTCGTGGTCACCGACGGCCTGTACAACGTGTTCGAGCGGGAAATCCTGAGGGCGTCGAGCGAGGTGAGCCGCGAGGTCTACCGCCACGCGCGCCGCCGTTCGCTGATCGCTCTCGGGCTGTTCGCCGTCGCCGCGGCTCTCGCGCTCATCCAGCCGCTCCTCGGCTTCGGCTTCATCTGCGTGGCGCTGCTGCTCCACCTGACCCCCGACGCGGCACCGTGGAACCGCCGCCGTCCGACGGCCACGGGCCGCGACGGCGGCCCCGCCGCCTAACGTCGCGTCCGGCCCGTGACCATCAAACTCTCCCGCCAATAAGACCTGCACTAATTGAGTCGCATAGCGGTGTAGCGCGCGGTGGTCCGGCTCGTCGTTCACGACGTGAGTGCGGTCACCGTGTGATCCTTCGAGGAATCTCCTACAACCCTCTCGAACGGAGTCATCACGATGACCGCACCTCATACTGTCGACCCTGCCGGCGTTCCGGCCGAAGCGCTCACCGATGCGTCGTCGGATCTGATGCGCCCTCAGGCGTGAACACACCAAGCCGAGCCATCGATTGGATGAGCCGCGTCGCAAACGTTTGCTGGCCAAGGAGTGGAAGGGTACCGCTCCTTGGGTGAGATCCATCGGTCGCCTTCGTCGTAACTCACATAGTCGACGTAGAAGGCCTCCTCGCGCGCCGCCTCGATCTCGTTCTGAACGTCCATTCGAAATCGTTCGGACCGTCAAGATACTGGCCACGCCGCAGAAGGTCGGCACGGTCTCTCACCTCTAGCAAGGTTGCTGGGCTCCCAGCTGCGACGGTGATGTAGATCCCCCGGGCGACGTGGTCGCTGAAAGCTGCCATTAAGGTCTTGCGAGCTGGTGCGTCTTCCCTGCCGTGCCGAATGAGGTCGAGCGGGATTAGGGCTTTCGCAGCTTCTTCGCCGCGGACTGCGTCCAGGATCGCTTTTCCTCTCGGCCTCCCGGACTTTAGAAGGACTTCGCTGTCGCGTGCGAGTTCGGTCACATGGTCGGTGAGCATCGTGAGTCCCTCGGACAGCAGCTTCCCACGTCGGCTCTTTGGTACCTGCTCAAGTCGGCGTAACGCGTGCCTTCACCGGAAAAGCATAACGGCGGAGGTCGCCCCGGCACTTACTGGGACTAGTAGCCCGACTGGTCGCGCCCAACAAGGTTGAGACAGCCCAACTAGCCTGAAACGTGACACCAACTGTCACTTCTTGAGCAAAGTGTCGTGTCTCGACAGCGTCGCCCCCGAGCCGGGCCTGTGCGTAGCGAAGGCACGCTCTGGTCTATTGCCGGTCGTCGCGGCCGGCGGTACTATCGGCTCCGAATCGGGGGCCCTAGGAGGTCATCGCTATGTCTGTCATTGTCGCCGTCAAGATTTCCGCCGATGTGGGCGCCTTCAAGAAGTCGCTCACCGAACGCGCGGACGACTACCGAAGGATCGCGGAGATGGGGCGGCAGCAAGGCGCCCTTCACCATCAGTTCGGCTCCGGGGATGGATACGTCCTCATCATCGACGAATGGGAGTCCGCGGACGCGTTCAACAAGTTCTTCAGCGATCCCGAGCTGATGTCGTTCATCGGTTCCGTCGGCGCTGACCCGAACGTAGCCCCGGAGATCACCGTCGGCGAATCCGTGGATTCTCCCGACAAGTTCTAGCCGACGCGCGTCGCCGCTCCGACTCAATCCGCGTGGCAATCGGCGCGTCTCTTCTGGGGACGCCCGCGAGCAGACAGTCCGGCCTCGCTCTCTCCGTTGCCGCCGCATCGCTCCACGACCATCACGGTCGAATAGCGGTTCGTTCGCTCGCGCGCCATCGAGTGGTCCCAACATGCCGTGTCACAGCCCGCCCACACGGCGTGTTGCGACCACTCGATCGCGAAGGCCGCGAGCAAGCACAGCCCCTCACGCCGGCGGCGCGACCGGCGCCTTCGGCGGCGACTTCCGCACCAGGCCGTCGGTCGGCGCGGGGACGGAGCTGCCGTCGAGGGTGACCAGCGCGGGCAGCGGCTGGTCGAGGGGTCCGGGCCACGGCTTGGGCTCCACGGGCGCCGGCCGCGGCGACGGAGGAGTCGGCTGGGTGATCGCGCTGCCGGGCGCCGGCGGCACCGGCCGGCCGAGTCCCGGCTGGACGAGCTGCGCCAAAGATGGTGCCTCATCCACTCGCGGCACACCGAACGTGCCGAGGCCCAGCAGGTCGCAGATGGTCTTCGGGATGGACGCGTGCGAGTGCCACTCGGGGTCGATGGCCTGCGGCACGGCGCCGCCGAACATCAGCAGCGGGATGCGGGAGCCGCCGATGATCGGGAAGCCGTCCGGGTGGAGGGCGTCCGGCACGGTCTCGATGGCGGGCGTCGGGACGGAGTCCGTGTATCCACCCCAGTCGTCCCAGGTGAGGATGAACACGGTCTCGTCCCAGCCTCCGCCGTCGATGACGGCCTGCACCCGCTGCCAGACGAGCCCCTGTCCCTTGGTCAGGTAGTCGGGCGCGCTCGTGAACGGCGGATGCTCGTCGTAGCCCGCGGGCGACCAGACGTAGCAGATGTCCGGCAGCGTCCCTCCCTTCGCCATCGGGATGAACTGCGACGGCGGGTGCAGGTTGGCGTTCCCCGGTGCTTCGGTGAGGGTGGTGTAGAACTTCGTCGGGTACCCGTCCTGGTCGGGGAAGGCCGCCCAGCTGACGCCGGCCTTCTCGGCGACGCTGAAGATGGAGGGCAGGTTCCACACCGGATGCGGTCCGACGAACGGCGGGTTCTTGAGGGTGGGCATCTGGCCGCCGATCGCCAGCATGTGCCCGGGGGTGGAGTTGGACCCGGAGCCGAAGTGGTGGTCGCTGAAGACGAAGGTCTTGGCGAGCCAGCTGTAGTACGGGATGAGCTGGTCGTTGTCGAGCTGCATGGGCTCGGCCGGATAGTCCCCCATCCGGTAGTGCACCCAGGCGTTGCGATCGTGCGGCTGGTCGAAATCCGGGGCCGTCGTGCGCAAACCGCCGTTGTTCGCCACCTGGGCGCCCCACTCGGCGAGGGTGGGGAAGTAGAAGTCGGTTGTCTTGTTCTCCTGCAGAAAGACGATCACGCGCTTCACCGCTGCCATGCCGCCAGGCAAGCACGCGAGGCCTCTCCCCCGCCACCACTGTGAGCGACTTCGCAGAAAGCCCCACCATCCCCAGCCCCACCATCGAGTACGCGAAGACTGCACGCGACACGCCGCCGCAGCGTGCAGTCTTCGTGTACTCGACGGTGGGGGGTGAGGTGCGGGAGGCGGGGACGCTTGCGGGCGGGGTGCGGAGCGAGCATTCTGGGGTCATCCGCATCGAGGAGGTGGGCGCATGCAGGCCTCAGTCGGAGACCGCCTGATCGTCATGTCGAGGAGTGTCGCCGGGAAACAACGCATCGGGGTCATCGTCGAGGTGCACGGGAACGAAGGGGAGCCGCCCTACGTCGTCCGCTGGGAGGACGCCGACCACACGGCCGTCGTCGTCCCCGGCCCGGACGCGCACGTCGAGCACGCCGGGTGACCGCCGCCTCCCTCGCCCTCATCGTGGCGATCGGGCTGCTCGGGCCCGTGCTCTCGGCGAGGGCGGCGTGGCGCGTCCCGGTCGTCGTGGGCGAGCTCGCCGGGGGACTGCTCATCGGCGACACCGGGCTGCGCCTGGTGGATCCGCACACCGACGCGTTCCGGCTGCTCGCGAACATCGGGTTCGGCCTGACGATGGTGGTGGTCGGGTCGCAGATCCCGTTGCGCGACCCCCGCCTCCGCTCCACCGTCGGGCTCCGGGGCCTCGCCGGAGCGGCCATCGCGGGTGCGGCGGCCGCGATCCTCGGCGTCGTCCTGGCGATGGCCTTCGGGACCGGGCATGCGGCGATGTACGCCGTGGTGCTCGCGTCGTCGTCGGCTACCGTCGTCTTGCCGATGCTGGGATCCGTCGGGCTCACGTCGGCCGGGCTCGGCCAGTTGCTCGCCCAGATCGCGGTGGCCGACCTCGTCTGCATCGTCGCCCTTCCATTTGCCGTCGCCCCTCAGGATGCGGGCCCGTCCGCGATCGGTGCTGTCGTGATCGCGGCGGTCTCGATCGCACTGGTCGTCGTGCTGCCGCGGCTCGACCGGAACGGCCTGCGCCGACGCATGCACGCCTTCTCGGAGCGGCGGCGTTTCGCTCTCGAGCTCCGGCTGAGCATGCTCGTGCTCTTCGTCTTCGCCGCGATCGCGCAGACAGCGCAGCTCTCCATCATGCTGGCCGGGTTCGCGCTCGGCCTTGTGCTCTCGGCGATCGGGGAGCCTCACCGGCTCGCCCGCCAGCTGTTCGGGATGACGGAAGGCTTCTTCGGTCCCCTCTTCTTCGTCTGGCTGGGAGCGTCGCTGGACCTGCGAGACCTCGGCGGCCATCCCTGGATGGTGCTGCTCGGCGTGGCCCTCGGCGCGAGCGCGGTGATCGCGCACACCGCTTCGCGGGCCGCGGGCCTGCCCTGGAGTCAGGCCGTCGTGTCCGCCGGGCAGCTGGGAGTGCCGGTCGCGGCCGTAGCACTGGGCCTGCAGGCCGGCGGCCTTCTCCCGGGCGAGGGATCGGCGCTCCTGCTCGGGGCGCTGATCAGTGTCGCTGTCGCCGCGGTGGCGGTCGGCGCGCTGGCGCGCCGCACGCCGGGAGCCGCGACGCGAGAGGTCGCTGAGGCCCCGACGGGATCCTGAGCCGCACCGACACCTGCCGCAGACGGCGAAAGCCGGGTCACCCCGGCACGAGCAGAATGACGTTCATCCGTGTCACATCCGTCCCCCCTCCCCGGTCAGAGCTTGTGGCCGCGGATCGACCGTGGCCGGAACGGAGAAGGACATGAAGATCGTCGTCATCGGCGGCACGGGGCTCATCGGAGGAAGAGTGGTCGAGCTGCTCAGGGAGCGCGGGCACGACGCTGTCGCGGCGTCGCCGTCGTCCGGCGTGAACACCGTGACCGGAGAGGGTCTCGCGGACGTGCTGCGCGGCGCCGAGGTGGTTGTCGATACCCCCAACGCGCCATCGTTCGAGGACGGCCCGGTGCTGGAGTTCTTCGAGCGCTCGGCGACCAATCTGGTCGCCGCCGAGAAGGAGGCGGGCGTCCGGCACCACGTGGTGCTCTCCATCGTCGGTGCCGACCGGATGCCCGACATCGGCTACATGCGGGCGAAGGTCGAGCAGGAGCGGATCGTCCGGGAGAGCGGGGTCCCGTTCACCATCGTGCGCGCGACGCAGTTCTTCGAGTTCATCGGCGCGCTGACGGACGGAGCGACCCACGGAGACACCGCCGTCCTGTCGGATGTGCTCATGCAGCCGATCGCGGCGCGGGACGTGTCGAGCGCACTGGCGGATGCCGCGGTCGCGGCCCCCGTGAATGGAGTCATCGAAGTCGCCGGACCGGAGCCGTTGCGGCTGGACGACCTGGCACGGCGACTCCTCGCCGCACGCGGCGACACCCGCACGGTCGTAACGGACCCCCACGCCGGCTATTTCGGTGGCACGGTCGACGATCGCTCGCTGACTCCCGGCAACGACCCCGCGATCGGCGAGCACCGATTGGCGAGCACGAGCTACTCCCGCTGGCTGGAGGGTGCTCGCTAGCATCGGGGCATGCCCGCGGAGACCGCTCAGGACGACGACCTCGACGCAGCCGCACGGACCTTCTCGGCCGTGCGGCCGCGTCTGTTCGGCATCGCCTACCGGATGCTGGGCACCGTGGCCGATGCCGAGGACATCGTGCAGGACACCTGGGAGCGCTGGCAGCGGACCGACCGGTCGGAAGTCCGCGAGCCGGCCGCATTCCTGGCGACCGCCGCGACCCGCCTCGCGATCAACCAGGCGACGTCCGCGCGAGCACGGCGCGAGACCTACATCGGGCCCTGGCTGCCGGAGCCGGTGGACACGAGCGCCGACCCCCTCCTGGGCGCGGAGCGGGCGGAGGCGCTCAGCTCCGCCGTGCTCCTGCTGCTGGAGAAACTGCCGCCGACCGAGCGGGGCGCCTACGTGCTCCGGCAGGCGTTCGACTACTCCTACGCGCAGATCGCCGACATCATCCAGGGCTCGGAGGCGAACGCGCGGCAGCTGGTGAGCCGGGCCCGGAAGCACCTCGCCGAGGAGCAGCGGGGGCGCGAGGTGGATCAGGCCGAGCAGCGGCGCATGCTCGCCGCGTTCCTGCAGGCGGCGCAGTCCGGCGACATCGCAGAGCTGGAGCGCATGTTCACCGACGACATCGTCAGCTACTCCGACGGCGGCGGCCTGGCACGCGCCTCCCGCATCCCGGTGGTCTCGAGCGAACGCGTGGCCAAGTACCTGCGCGCGTTCCACACCCGGTTCTGGGAGGGGAGCATCCACATCGTCGACTCGAACGGCGCGCCCGCCGCAGTGCTCGTGCGCGACGGCGCGGTGGTCGCCCACCTGGCTCTCGACGTCACGGGCGAGGGAATCCGCCACCTCCTGTGGACACTCAACCCGGAGAAGCTGGAACACCTGCCTGTCCCGGGCGAAGCACCGGAGTGACTTTCCCGCTCGATGTCACAAACGAGGGCGCTGTCCGGTCATAGCGGTGAAGGCATGTGCTGGTCGGACAGGAGGCACTCATGCGCCGGACACGCGGGACGTCTCGCCCCACCCTCACGCTGCGACTCTCGAGGGTCGCGTCGGGCAGTGCGCTCGGCCGACGTGTCCGGGCACTGCGGGACGAGCTCGGGATGCGGCGGGCGCCACTGCACTGGACGAGCATGTTCGGCGTCGTCGCGTTCGCCTGCGTTGTCGTGCTGTTCGTGACGGGCTTCATCCTCCTGTTCGGCTACACGCCGTCGAGCACCCGGGTGACCTACACCGGCCCCTATACGCCGCTCGCCGGCGCCGAGATGTCGAAGGCGTTCCAGTCGACCCTCGCCATCTCGTGGGAGGTTCCCGGCGGGCTTCTGATCCGGCAGGCGCACCACTGGGCGGCGCTGCTGCTGCCGGCGGCGATCATCCTGCAGCTCGCGGTCTCGTTCTTCACGGGCGCGTTCCGGCGTCCCCGCCGGTTCGCCTGGCTGCTGCTCTTCGGCCTGCTGCTCACCGCGCTGCTCGGCGGGTGGAGCGGGTACGCCCTCCCGGATGACATGCTCTCGGGCACGGGCCTCCGGATCGTGGAGGGCATCGTCCTCGGGATCCCGGTGATCGGGACGTGGATGTCGGCGTTGCTGTTCGGCGGCGAGTTCCCCGGGCGGATCATCGAGAACCTGTACCCGCTGCACGTCGCCCTGGTGCCCGCCCTCCTGGTGGTGCTGCTGGCCGGGCGAGCGTGGAGCGCCGCTGTGCACAAGCCCGCACAGTTCGCCGGCCCGGGACGCAGCGAGGAGCGGATCGTCGGCGTGCCCGTGTGGCCGAACCTCGCGGCGCTGGCCGGCGGCCTCCTGGCGCTCACCACCGGTGGGATCGTCCTCGTCGCCGCGACCGTGACGATCAGCCCCGTCTGGCTGTACGGGCCGTCGTCGCCCGGTGACGCGTCGGCCGGGAGCCAGCCGGACTGGTACACCGGGTTCCTCGACGGCGCGTTGCGACTGGTCCCGCCGGGCTGGGAGGTGGTGTGGCTCGGCCGCACCTGGAGCCTCGCGATCATCGTGCCGCTCGCCGTCGTGGGCCTGTTCCTCCTCGCCATCGCGCTGTACCCGTTCGTGGAGGAGTGGGTCACGGGCGACCACCGCGACCATCACCTCCTGGACCGGCCGCGCAACGAGCCGACCCGCACCGGGCTCGGCGTCGCCTCCCTCGTCTTCTACGGCGCGCTGTGGGGCGCCGGGAGCGCCGATCTCGTCGCCACGCACTTCCACGTCAGCGTGGAGCTCGTCGTCGCCGGGTATCAGACGCTCGTCGTGCTGGGGCCGGTGACGGCCTTCGTGCTGACCCGGCGCGTGTGCCTGGCACTCGAGAAGCGCGACCGCGACATCCTGCTCCACGGGTACGAGACCGGGCGGATCGTCCGGCTCCCGGGCGGCGAGTACGCCGAGGTGCGCGGGCGAGTGGATGCGGAGCAGCGCTATCGCCTCGCCGGGCCCGCCGCCGCGCATCCGTTCGAGGCGCGACCGCGCTATGACGGCCGCCTCCGGCTGTCCGACCGGGTGCGCGCGGCCGCCTCGGCCGCGTTCTTCGAGGACCGGCTGGAGCCGGTGGACGTCGAAACCTCTCTCGCCACCGTCGGAGATTCGCACGCCTGAGCGCCCGAATCTCCTTCAGTACTGTCATTCGAAGGAGATCCGGGCCCGATTCTCCTTCGATCGCACCGCGCCCGGCTCGGCCCAGGCCGCGCCCGACGCGTCAGCGGCGCGCGAGTCCGAGGTCGGCGGCCAGTGTCAGCGTCGCCCGGGCCCGGGCGAGGGTCGGCAGGTAGCTTCCGTCGATGGCGGATCCGTCGGTCGCCGCCTCCACGGTGGCCTCCGCCCAGGCGAGTTCCGCCGGCGTCGGGCTCAACGCTTCGTTGATCGTGGCCGCGTGCGCGGAGCGCAGCATCAGCTTGCCGGTCATGCCGAGGGCCCGGGAGGCGCTGGTCGCCTCGGACACCCGGTCGAGCGAGTCCGACAGGGTCGGCCCGTCGATCGGTCCGGGGAGTCCGGCCGCGGCGCTGGCCACCACGAGCCGCGAGCGGGGGTACGCGAGGGCGACCGGGTCGTCGTGCATCCCGGTGTCGCGTCGGAAGTCGCCCGACCCGAAGGCCAGCCGGAACGTCCCCTCCTGCCGGGCGATCTCGGAGGCGGCCTCGAGGCCGCACGCACTCTCGATGAGCGCGACGATCTTCGCTCCCCGCGCCAGCGCCAGGGCGGTCCGCTCGACGTCGGCGGCCGACTCCACCTTGGCCAGGATGATCCCCAGCAGACCCTGCGACGCCCCGATGACGCGGAGGTCGTGCGCCCAGTGCGGCGAGGTGACGTCGTTCACGCGGACCCAGGCGGGCCGGTCGTCCAGGAAGCGGGCCGCGGCCTGACGGGCGGACTCCTTCGCGTCGCCGGGGACCGCATCCTCGAGGTCGATCACGACGGCATCCGCCTGCGATGCAGCAGCATCCTCGAGCCGGAGTCCGGAGACCAGGTGCCAGGAGCGCGCGAGCCGCGCAGGCACCGCCGGGTGGGCGGTGCCTGCGCGGCTCTCCGTGAGGTGGGTCATCGGTTCCGTCCGCCGGCCGACTCCTCCAGCTGCGCGTCCGCGGGGGTGGTGCCGACGATCGCGTGGAGGTTGGCGGTGGTGGGGACCGGCGTCGCGACGGGTGCCTCGACCGGCGGCAGGCCGTGGTCCTCGCCCATGGTCTCCTCGTCGAACGGCCGTGCGCCCGAGAGCGTCAGGCGGACCTGCTCGGCGTCGATCTGCCGCGTCCAGCGCCCGATGATGAGGGTGGCGACCGCGTTGCCGGTGAAGTTGGTCACCGCGCGCGCCTCGGACATGAACCGGTCGATGCCGACGATGACGCCGACGCCGTTGACCAGGTCCGGGCGGTACGTCTGCAGTCCGCCGGCCAGGGTCGCGAGGCCCGCTCCGGTGACGCCCGCGGCACCCTTCGAGGCGATCACCATGAAGAGGAGGAGGCCGATCTGCTCACCGAGGGCGAGCGGCGTGCCCATGGCGTTGGCGATGAACAGCGACGCCATCGTCAGGTAGATGGCCGTGCCATCCAGGTTGAACGAGTATCCCGTCGGGACCGTGATGCCGACGACCGAGCGGGAGACGCCGAGGTGCTCCATCTTGGCGATGAGCCGCGGCAGGGCCGCCTCGGAGGAGGAGGTGCCGACGATGAGCAGGTACTCCTGGCGCAGGTACTTCAGCAGCGAGAAGATGTTCACTCCCGTGACGACCTTCAGCAGCAGGCCGAGCACGACGACGATGAAGATCGCGCAGGTGATGTAGAAGCCGATCATGAGGGTCGCGAGGCTCACCAGCGCGCCCGCTCCCGTGCCGCCGACGACGGCCGCGATGGCGCCGAACGCACCGACCGGAGCCAGCCACAGGATCATCGACAGGATGCGGAAGACGACGGCCTGCAGGCTCGTGACGGCCTTGACGATGCCGGCGCCGCGCGCGCCGAGTCCCTGGACGGCGAAGCCGACGAGCAGAGCCACGAGCAGGACCTGCAGGATGCTGCCGGAGGTGAATGCCGAGAACAGGGACACGGGGATGATGCCGAGGATGAAGTCGGTGCCCGAGACCGCCTCCCCGGTGGCCTTGTAGCTGATCCCCTGGAGGTGGAGGCCGGTGCCGGGGTGCAGCAGGTTGCCCACCACCAGCCCGATCGCCAGCGCGAAGGTCGACATGACCAGGAAGTATCCGAGCGCGAGTCCGCCGATCTTGCCGACCGTGGCCGCCTTGGCGATCGAGCCGACGCCGATGACGATCGTGCAGAAGATCACCGGCGCGATCATCATCTTGATGAGGCCGACGAAGGCGGTGCCGATCGGCTGAAGCGTGACGGCGAACGCCGGGGCGACGATACCCACGATGGCCCCGGCGATCACGGCCACGATGACGGCGAAGTAGAGGTAGTGGTTTCGGTTGATTCGGCGGCGGGCGCCGGGCTTCTTTAGCATGGGATGGTCCATTCGATCGGAACGTCGTTGTGCCTGATCCACCTGAGGTGGTGCACCATCAGCCTGCGGATGCGGACCGGGCGGCGCTATTTGTGGTCATACTGATCACCGGAGGATCGAGGTCGGAATGATCCGGGCACGACGGCGATGGAGCATCGCGAGCCGCATCTTCGCGCTGCAGCTCGTCGCCGTGGTGGTCGTCGCCGGCGCGCTGACGCTCATCCTGTGGCTGAGCTCCCGCCAGTCGGCGAACGAGACGGCGACCCGCGTGAGCCTGGCCGTCGCCTCGACGCTCGCGCACGACCCTGCCGTGGTCTCCGGCGTCCAGGCGCCCCAGCCGACCGCACGCCTGCAACCTCTCGCCCTCGAGGAGATGCACGCGACGGGCGTCGACTTCGTGACGATCATGGATCCGTCGGGCACCCGCTTCACGCATCCCAACCCGGCGGAGATCGGCAAGAAGTACATCGGCACGATCGCCCCTGCGCAGGCGGGACGGACCCTCACCGAGACCTACACGGGGACCCTCGGGCCGTCGGTCCGGGCGGTCGTCCCGGTCCTCGACCACGGGTCGGTCGTCGGGATGGTCGCGGCCGGCGTGACGGAGAGCAACGTGACCTCGTCGGTCGCCGCGCGCATCCCGTTCGTCCTCGCCGGCGCGGTGCTGCTGGTGCTGATCGGCACCCTCGGCGCGATGCTCGCCCGCCGCTTCCTCTCGCGGGTGACGGGCGCCATGCAGCCGACGGAGCTCTCACGGATGGTGACCTACTACCAGTCGGTGCTGCATTCGGTGCGGGAGGGGCTCATCCTCACCGATGAGAAGGGGCGCGTCGTCCTCTACAACGACGAGGCCGCCGACCTGCTCGATCTCCCGCCGGCCTCCGGCGATCAGCAGCCGGTGCCCGTGAGCGAACTGGAGCTGCCGGCCGCGATCGCGGAAGTGATCTCCGGCGGCGGCCGCGTGACCGACCAGACGTATGTGGCGGGCCGGCGGCTCATCGTCGTGAATCAGGAGCCGGCGACTCCGGCCGGCGGTTCGCGACAGGCGCTCGGCACGCTCACGATGCTCCGCGACCGCACCGAGGTACAGCGCCTCGCGGGCGAGCTGGAGTCGGTGCGCACCCTGACGGAGGCGCTGCAGTCGCAGAGCCACGAGTACACGAACCGGCTGCACACGGTCGTCTCGCTGCTCGAACTGGGGAGGCCGGAGGAGGCGATCGAGCTGATCGCGGACCAGGTGGAACGCAGTCAGTCGCTCGCCGACGACGTGCTCGGCGCCGCCAACCAGCCGGCGGTCGCAGCGCTGCTGCTCGGCAAGGTGGCGCAAGCGGCCGAACGCGGGGTCGAGCTCCAGGTCGCGGTGGATGAGGGACTGCCGGACTCGCGGCTCTCGCCCGTCGATCTGGTGTCGGTGGTCGGCAACCTCGTCGACAACGCGATCGATGCGGCCGCCGAGGGTCCGAGTCCGTCCTGGGTGCGGGTGACCCTGACCGCCGACCGCGCCGAAGGGATGCTCGAACTGACCGTGGCAGACAGCGGCGCCGGAGTGGACGCGACGGTGGCCGACCGGATCTACACCCGCGGGTTCTCCACGAAGCCGAGCGGACCCACGGGACGGGGATTCGGGCTGGCGCTGGTGCGCGAGCTGCTGGAGTCCAACGGCGGCAGCATCCACTTGCGGCAGGGGCCTCCCACGGAGTTCGTGGCGCGCTGGGCGGTGGCCGCATGATCCGCACCCTGGTCGTCGAGGACGATCCGCTCGCCGCCGAAGCGCACGCCAGCTACCTCGCCCGGCTGGACGGTTTCGCTGTTGCCGGTGTCGTCGGGACGGCCGCCGCGGCCCTCGCGGCGATTCGCGCCTCCCTCACGTCCGAGCCGATCGAGCTGGTGCTGCTCGACATGAACCTCCCCGACGGAACCGGCATCGACATCGCGCGGCGCATCCGGTCGGCAGGGATCGCGGTCGACATCATCGCCATCACGGCCGTGCGCGATATCGACATGGTGCACTCCGCGGTGTCGGTCGGGATCGTGCAGTACCTCATCAAACCGTTCGCCTTCGCGACCTTCGCCGCGAAGCTGCAGACCTACCTCGACTACCGGCGCCGGCTGGAAAGCGGCTCGGCGCACGCCACGCAGGACGACGTCGACCGGATGCTCGCGTCGCTTCGCACGCCGTCCGACGTACCGCTTCCCAAGGGCCTGTCCGAGCCGACGCTGCAGGCGGTCGTCGAGTACCTCCGTAGCGTCGACCGGCCGCTCTCCGCGATGGAGGTGGCGGAGCCGCTCCACCTGTCCCGCGTCACCGCCCGCCGCTACCTGGAGCACCTCGCCGACACCGAGCGGATCTCGCGCTCGCCCCGCTACGGCACCCCCGGCCGCCCCGAGCTCGAGTACCGCTGGCTGGGCTGACCCGGGATGCGCTCCGCCAGGAGCGCGAGCAGGGCCTCGGCCGCGCGACCGGAGCGCGGGCGGGCGATCGCGCTGAGCCGCCAGTCGATGCGCTCGGCGAGCCGCCGGACGACCGTGCCCGGTGCAGGGAGGATGGTCAGCTCGGGCAGGGCGGCGACGCCGAGGCCCGCGGCGACGAACCGGGGGATCTCGCCGAGGTCGGCGAGCTCGGTGGGGATCCGGCGCGTGAGACCGAGCGCGCTGAAGGCGCGGTCGAGGGTGGTGCGGTTGCCGAAGCCGGGCCGCCCATCCACCCAGGGCTCGTCCGCGAGGTCGGCCAGCGAGACCGAAGAGTCGCCTGCGCGCCGGTGGTCCTCCGGCAGCACGGCGAGGAAGGGCGAATCGACGAGCGGCCGGGTCATGAGGTCGGGCACCGCATCGGGCAGACCGTGGAACGCGATGTCGATCCGGCCCTGCCGCACGTCCTCGACCAGGCCGGCCGACCCACTCGGGGAGGGACCCAGCCGCAGGTCGACCTCGGGGTGCCGGCTATGGAACTCGCCCATGATGCCGGGCAGATCGACCGTGGTCAGGTTCGTGAAGATTCCGACGCGGACGGTGCCGCGCATCGGACCCTCGCGGTCGGCCTGTTCGCGCATCCGCTCCAGGCTCTGGAGGGTGGCGCGCGCCTCCACGAGCACCGCCTCCCCGACCTCGGTCAGCCGCACGCCGTGCGCGTCCCGCTCGAACAGCTCGGCGCCGAGCTCGCGCTCGAGGCTCCGGATGCCGCCGGACACCGTCGACTGGGCCGCGAAGACGCGGTCGGCGGCGCGGGTGAAGCTCAGCTCGTCGGCCACCGCCGCGAAGTACTCCAGCTGCCGGGTGTCCACGACGTCATCGTACTATCGGCCAGACCGATTCTCTCCATCGGTTATTTCCGCTGGACCCGATGGATGCCCGGGGCGCATCATCGGATCATGACCAGCACGCTCGACACCATCCCCGCCCGCTTCCGCCTCCGCCACGGAGCGGGCTTCTGGGTCATCGCGGCAGCCTTCCTCGCGGTGATGGCGTTCTCGACCATCCCCACTCCGCTGTATTCGCTGTACCAGGCGCGGGACGGCTTCCCGACGTGGGTCGTGACGGTCATCTTCGCGGCGTACGCGGTGGGCGTCATCGCCAGCCTCTTCCTCATCGGCCACCTCAGCGACTGGGCCGGGCGGCGGCGGATGGTGCTGATCGCCGTGCTGCTCGAGATCGTGGCCGCCGCGCTCTTCCTGGTGTGGAACGACGTGGCCGGCCTCATCGTGGCGCGGATCGTCTCCGGCGTCGGCGTCGGCGCACTCACCGCGAGCGCGACCGCACATCTGAGCGAGCTCCGGGCGGTCGCACGCCCGGAGGAGGGCCCGCGCCTGGCGGGCACCGTCTCCACCGTCGTCAACACGGGAGGCCTCGCGCTCGGTCCCCTGATCGCCGGCGCCTTCGCCCAGCTGCTCCCGCAGCCGCTCGTGCTGCCGTACGCGATGTTCCTGCTCATCCTGGCCGTGGCCGCCGTCGCCGTCGCGCTGGTGCCGGAGACGGTCGAGCGCGCGGAGGAGCGGCCGGCGTACCGCCCCCAGCGCATCTCGCTCCCGGCGGAGGCGCGCGGGGCGTTCTCCGCGGCGGCGGTCGCCGCGTTCGCCGGTTTCGCGGTGTTCGGACTGTTCACGTCCCTGGCGCCGAGCGTGCTGGCCGGGACGCTGCACCAGACCTCGCACCTGCTGGCCGGCTTCGTGCCGTTCGCGGTGTTCGCCGCCTCCGCGGTGTCGCAGATCGTCTTCGCCCGGCTGGGCACCCGCGCCCAGCTGATCCTGGCGCTGACGCTCATGCTGGTCGGCCTCGGCGGCTTGGCGGCGGGCGTACTGGCGGCATCCCTCCCGGCGTTCGTCGTCAGCGGGGTGCTGGCGGGCGCCGGAGTCGGCCTGCAGTTCCGCTCCGCCATCGCGGTGGCGGCGTCGCTGGCGGCTCCCGAGCGCCGGGGCGAGGTGCTCGCGGCGATCTTCCTGATCGCCTACATCGGCCTCGCGCTGCCGGTCCTGCTCGTCGG
>Ga0209677_100281_pt1 | contig 33858 bp, 27 predicted proteins | sample AraplaCvi_mCL_r2_2_FD_184285 | JGI IMG/M metagenome (GOLD analysis project Ga0209677, IMG submission 184285) | Arabidopsis root microbial communities from North Carolina, USA - plate scrape CL_Cvi_mCL_r2 (SPAdes) (version 2) | ecosystem: Host-associated > Plants > Roots > Endosphere | place: USA... | reverse complement strand
TACTCCGGGATTGCCGTGAGCCGCTGCATCAGATGATCGAGCGGCATGTTCATCTCGCCCGGCGACTGGATCGGGCCGAGCGCCTGCTCTTCGAGAGTGGCGAGCCTGCCGTCCCACATGAAGATCGCGCCCCACGCCGCGTTGACGACGGTGGGCGAATGGCGGCCGAGCTTGTTCATCCCGTGGCCGACGCCGACGGCAAGGCCGTCCCCCCAGCCGAAGCTCGGGCTGTGGCAGCTCGCGCAGGATTGCGCCGACGTCACCGACAAGCGGGTGTCGAAGTACAGCGTCTTGCCGAGCGCCGCCTTTTCCGGCGTATACGCATTGTCTTTCGGGAACGGAATGGTCGGCGGCCGCCGATAGAGCGCCTTCAATGCATCGGTGCCGGAAGGCGCCTTTTGCTGCAGCGTGACCTGCTTGGTTTCGCCCACGAGAGCGGCACCCAGGCTCGTCTTGGTGAAGCCGACAATCAGGATCGTGAGGCTTCCAATAATTGCCCCCAGCGAAAGCAATCGGGCGGGATGGCCGATCCCCATGGTTCTCTTCCTAAAAACGCGAAGGAATTAGATCTGCAACCACCAGACCCGTTTCGGATTAATGAAAAATTGATGCTGGCAGTCCGAACACCGCCGTACTAATACGGAAGACCCTCGCGATACGTCGGCAACTCGACATTGCGGAATCGTCACGCAGCCATCCCAGGAGAGCAGCGCAGCGCTGCCCCGGACTGATCAGGGATGCATCGTGTTGGAAAATGATTTCATCGAATCAATCGGACCGGGGCGCGCCTCGTCGCAACGCGACGGGCTGCCGACCGTCGGTCCGGAGACCGACAGCGGCCGATCATGAATTGGATGCCCGGCATGCGCGCGCTTGCGCAGGCCGGATCACTGCTCAGGCGCCCTTGCGGCGCTCGGCCGCCTTCGCCATCGCCGCGGCAAAGGCACCGCCGCCGGAGGACTTCTCCTCGCGTTGGCGCATGGCAGAGGCCGGCGGCCTTGCGCTGCCGGTCTTGCGCTCGCCCTTGGCCGGCAGCGGATCGGACAGCCGCAAGGTCAGCGAAATCCGGTTCCGCGGCACGTCGACGTCGAGCACCTTCACCTTCACGACCTGGCCGGGCTTCACCACCTCGCGCGGATCGTTGATGCGCTTTTCCGACATCGCCGAGATGTGGATCAGGCCGTCCTGATGCACGCCGATATCGGCGAAGGCGCCGAACGCTGCGACGTTGGTGACCGTGGCTTCCAGGATCATGCCCGGCTTCAGGTCGGTGATCTTCTCGACGCCTTCCTGGAAGGTTGCGGTCTTGAATTCCGGACGCGGGTCGCGGCCGGGCTTATCGAGCTCGCGGATGATGTCGGTGACGGTCGGGACACCGAAACGCTCGTCGGCGAACTTGGCAGGACTGAGCGCCTTCAACGTCTTGCTCTCGCCGATCAGCGCCTTGATGTCGCTCTTGGTCGCCTCCAGGATCTTCTTCACAATCGGATAGGATTCCGGATGCACGCCGGACGCATCGAGCGGATTGTCGCCATCGCGAATTCGCAGGAAGCCCGCGCACTGCTCGAACGCCTTCGGTCCCAGCCGCGGCACGTCCTTCAACTTGTCGCGGCTCGGGAACGGGCCGTTTTCGTCGCGATGCGCGACGATGTTCTGCGCCAGGCTCTCGCCGATGCCCGACACGCGCGCGAGCAGCGGCGCGGAGGCGGTGTTGAGATCGACACCGACCGCGTTCACGCAGTCTTCCACCGTGGCATCGAGCGCGCGCGCCAGCTCATACTGGTTGAGATCGTGCTGATACTGGCCGACGCCGATCGAGGCCGGCGGCACCTTGACCAGCTCACCGAGCGGATCCTGCAGGCGGCGGGCGATCGAGACCGCGCCGCGGATCGATACGTCGAGATTGGGAAACTCCTTCGAGGCGAACTCGGAGGCCGAATAGACCGACGCGCCGGCTTCCGACACCACGGCCTTGGTCAGCTTCAGATCCGGCTTCAGCTTCATCAAATCGTTGACCAGCTTCTCGGTCTCGCGCGAGGCGGTGCCGTTGCCGATCGCAACCAGCTCGATCTTGTGCTTCACGCAGAGCTGCGCGAGCGTCAGCATGCTCTCGTTCCACTGCCGCGCCGGCTCGTGCGGATAGATCGTGGTATGATCGACGAACTTGCCGGTGCGATCGACGACGGCGACCTTGACGCCGGTGCGGAAGCCCGGATCGAGGCCGAGCGTGGCGCGGCCGCCGGCGGGCGCGGCGAGCAGCAGATCGCGCAGATTGGCGGCGAAGACGCGCACCGCCTCCTTCTCGGCCTCCTGCCACAGCCGCATGCGGATATCGAGCGCAAGGCTGGTCTTGATGCGGGTGCGCCAGGCCCAGCGCACGGAGTCGGACAGGAACTGATCGGCGGGGCGGCCCTGCCGCGAGATGCCGAAGGTCACCGCGATACGGTTCTCATAGAGCGAAGGGTCCTTGCTGTCTTCCGGCTCGCCATCGCCGAAATCGAGCTGCAGCACCTCTTCCTTCTCGCCGCGCAGCATCGCCAGAATACGGTGCGACGGCAGCTTGGTGTAAGGCTCGTTGAATTCGAAGTAGTCGGCGAACTTGGCGCCGGCCGTCTTCTTGCCGTGGCGCACCTCGGACTTGACTTGGCCGCGACCCCACATCTCCTCGCGCAGCGAGCCGACGAGGTCGGCATGCTCGGCGAAGCGCTCGACCAGGATCGCGCGCGCGCCTTCCAGCGCGGCCTTGACGTCCTTTACCGGGTTCTCGCCGTCCTTCTTGATGAAGGATTTGGCTTCCAGCTCGGGGTTCTTCATGGGATCACCGATCAGCATGTCGGCGAGCGGCTCGAGGCCTGCTTCCTTTGCGATCTGCGCCTTGGTGCGGCGCTTCTCCTTGAACGGCAGATAGATGTCTTCGAGACGTGCCTTGGTGTCGGCTGTTGCCAGTGCCAGCTGGATCTCCGGAGTCATCTTGCCTTGCGACGTGATGCTTTCGATGATCGCTGTGCGCCGCGCATCCATCTCGCGCAGATAACGCAGCCGCTCCTCCAGCGTTCGCAGCTGCGTGTCGTCGAGCATGCCGGTCGCTTCCTTGCGGTAGCGGGCGATGAAGGGAACGGTCGCGCCTCCATCGAGGAGGTCGATCGCGGCCTGGACTTGGGCGTCGCGGACGGCGAGTTCGGCGGCGATGATGGACGCAAAATTCGGCACGGCAGTTCTTCCGAGATTCGTGACGGGCCTGATTGGATAGGAGCGCCCGACGGCCCGCGCAAGCGGTCCGCACACGCTCTGTGGGCAACCGTGGCAAAAAAGACCGATTGCGAATCATCGAGGGATCGCCATAGCGCGGTCTCTCCTGCTCGCACCCGCAGGCTGACACCGCCTGGACATCAAAGCCATTCGGCATGCCGTCGCAGGCCCATCGCATTGCGCCGACGAAGGAAATCGCCGATCCTGCCGATCCAAGGGGCGATTCGTGCTGGCAGCGACAGCAACATATCTTGACGATCTCAATCCGGAGCAGCGTCGTGCCGTCACGCATGGCGGTGATTTTGCCACGCCTGGCTCTCCGCTCCTGATCATTGCCGGCGCCGGTTCCGGCAAGACCAACACGCTCGCGCACCGCGTCGCGCATCTCTTGGTCAACGGCGCCGATCCCCGGCGAATCCTGTTGATGACGTTCTCACGCCGTGCGGCTGCGGAGATGACCAGCCGCGTCGGGCGGATCGCGCGCAAGGTGCTTTCAGGCAATGCCGAGGCGGTCACCGCGGCGCTGACCTGGGCCGGCACATTCCACGGGCTCGGCGCGCGGCTGCTGCGCGAATACACCGAGAGAATCGGTCTCGATCCCGCCTTTACGATCCATGATCGCGAGGATTCTGCCGACCTGATGAATCTGGTCCGCCACGAGCTCGGACTATCAGGAACACACAAGCGCTTCCCGACCAAGGGTACCTGCCTTGCGATCTATTCACGCTGCGTCAATGCCGACATGCCGCTCGAAGAGGCGCTCGTCCGGCACTTTCCGTGGTGCGCGGAATGGGCGAATGAGCTGAAGAACCTGTTCGCGGCCTATGTCGGCGCCAAGCAGGCCCAGAACGTGCTCGACTACGATGACCTCTTGCTCTACTGGGCGCAGATGATGGCCGATGGCGCGATCGCGGCCGAGATCGGCGAGCGCTTCGACCACGTGCTGGTCGACGAGTATCAAGACACCAACCGGCTGCAATCATCGATCCTGCTGGCGCTGAAGCCGCATGGCGCGGGCCTCACTGTCGTCGGCGACGATGCGCAATCGATCTACGCGTTCCGCGCCGCTGATGTCCGCAACATTCTCGACTTTCCTAATCGGTTCAGCCCGCGCGCCGAGATCATCACGCTGGAACGCAACTACCGCTCGACACAGCCGATCCTCTCGGCCGCGAACGGCGTGATCGGCTTTGCACGCGAGCGCTTCACCAAGAATTTGTGGACCGACCGCGCCTCCTCGCGCAAGCCGCAGCTCGTCACCGTGCGCGACGAGGCGGACCAGGCGCGTTACGTCGTCGAGCAGGTGCTGGCCAAGCGCGAGCAAGGCGCCACGCTGAAGCAGCAGGCGGTGCTGTTTCGCACGTCGTCGCATAGCGGCCCGCTGGAGATCGAGCTCGTCAGGCGCAACATTCCGTTCGTCAAATTCGGCGGCTTGAAGTTCCTCGATGCCGCGCATGTCAAGGACGTGCTGGCCTTCCTGCGCTTCGTCGAGAACCCGCGCGACCGCATCGCCGGCTTCCGTGTCCTGCATCTGATTCCGGGCGTCGGGCCGACCTCGGCACAGCGCGTGCTCGACGCGATCGTCGACAGCGCTGATCCGATCGCTGCACTCTGCGAGTTACCCCATCCCGCTCGCGCCGGCGACGCATGGACGGCCTTCGTCGAGACCGTCGCCCAGCTCAGGCAATCCGAGTGGCCGGCCGACATCGAGCGTATCAGGTTGTGGTACGTGCCGCATTTGGAGCGCCTGCACGAGGATGCCGAGGTTCGCACCGCCGACCTGCTTCAGCTCGAGCAGATCGGAAGCGGCTACGCCTCCCGCGAACGCTTCTTGACCGAGCTGACGCTCGATCCTCCGGATGCGACCTCCGACCAGGCCGGCGTACCGCTGCGCGACGAGGACTACCTGATCCTCTCCACCATCCATTCGGCGAAGGGGATGGAGTGGACATCAGTTCATGTGCTCAACGTGGTTGATGGCTGCATGCCATCCGATCTCGGCGCCGGGACCAGCGCCGAGCTGGAGGAGGAGCGGCGCCTGCTCTACGTCGCGATGACCCGTGCCAAGGACGAGCTGCATCTGATGGTGCCGCAGCGCTTCTTCGTGCACGGCCAGCCGGTACGCGGCGACCGCCACGTCTATGCGTCCCGCACCCGCTTTATCCCGGAAGCCTTGCTGCCGATGTTCGAACGCACGTTCTGGCCGCGCGCTGAGGCGGCGGCGCGCGCGATGAGCCAGGGTCCGAGGATCGACATTGCAGCGCGGATGCGCGAGCGGTGGCGGTAGCGCGGCTGCTGTAGACGTCGCAGGGAGCGAAACCCTGCGTTTCTCGCAGCGGCCTTCCGGCGGCCGGAACAGCGCCTTAAGTGCTTCGGACAAGGAGCGCTCGCGGTCGGGCGCATGGTATGGATTCCATGACAGCACAGCTCGAATTCGGACTGGATACGTTCGGCGATGTCACGCGCGATGTGGCGGGCATGGCGCTGCCGCATGCGCAGGTGATCCGCGACGTGGTCGAGGAAGCGGTGCTGGCGGACCAGCTCGGCATCGACTTCATCGGGCTCGGCGAGCATCACCGCGCCGATTTCGCCATCTCCTCGCCCGAAATCGTGCTGGCGGCGATCGCCGCGCAGACCAGGCATATCCGGCTCGGCACTGCCGTCACGGTGCTGAGCTCGGACGACCCGATCCGGGTGTTCCAACGCTTCTCGACCTTGGATGCGGTGTCGAACGGCCGCGCCGAGGTCATCCTGGGCCGCGGCTCGTTCACCGAGTCGTTCCCGCTGTTCGGCTTTGATCTCCGCCAATACAACGAGCTGTTCGAGGAGAAGCTGGACCTGTTCGCCAACCTGCTGCGACAGGAGCCGCTGACCTGGGAGGGCAAGCTGCGTCCGCTGCTCAAGGATCAGCTCGTCTATCCGCCCGTCGAGCACGGCCGGCTCAGGGCGTGGATCGGTGTCGGCGGCAGCCCGGAATCCGTGGTGCGTGCGGCGCATTACGATCTGCCGCTGATGCTGGCGATCATCGGCGGCGAAGCGAAGCGCTTTGCTCCCTATGTCGAGCTGTATCATCGCGCCCTGTCACAGTTCGGCCGCGAGGCAAGACCGATCGGCGTGCATTCGCCGGGCTATGTCGCCGAGACCGACGAGCAGGCGCGCGAGGAGCTGTGGCCGGACTACAAGATCATGCGCGACAGGATCGGCAAAGAGCGCGGCTGGCCGCCGATGGGCCGCGACGAGTTCGTCTCCGAGGCGGACCGCGGCTCGCTTTATGTCGGCGCGCCGGAGACCGTCGCCCGCAAGATCGCGGCAACCGTCAAGGCGCTCGGCCTGTCGCGCTTCCAGCTCAAATACTCCGCCGGCCCGCTGCCGCACGACAGGCTGATGCGCAGCATCGAGCTCTACGGCCGCAATGTCGTGCCGCTGGTCCGTGACATGCTGGCCTGATCAAAGGCCGGCGGCCGGCGGCAGCAGCAGCTCGCGCTGTCCGGCTACGACGCGCGCCAGTTCGACTGAGACGCGCGCCAGCACGCCGTCCCACGCCTGCGGCCTACTCTGGCGGAACAGCCGCATCGTCGGATACCAAGGCGTATCCTCGCGCTCGCGCAGCCAGCGCCAGTCGACCGCATAAGGCAGCAGCATCCAGCAGGGACGGCCAAGCGCGCCGGCCAGATGCGCAACCGAGGTGTCGACCGAGATGACGAGATCGAGCGCCGAGACCGCGGCGGCCGTATCGGTGAAATCGCCGAGCAAAGGCGCGAGGTCGACGATATCGGCGCCGAGTTGCTGCAGCACCGGTCTATCTGCCCCCCGCGGCTCCTTCTGCAGGCTGAACAGCTGGACGCCCGACATGACGAGGCGCGGCAGCACGGCTTCAGCCGAAAGCGAGCGCTGCCGGTCGCCCTTGTGCAGCGGACTGCCGGCCCAGACGACGCCGACTTTCAGAGCTGACGGGTCGCCGAGCGCTTCCCGCCATTTCTCAACCTTGACAGAATCGGCTTTCAGATAGGGAATATCGGCTGGGATGGTGTCGAGCGTGGTGCCGAAGATGCGTGGCAGGTCCATCAAGGGCAGCTGCAGATCATAATGCGGTGCCGGCTCATGACGCCCGAACACCGTGACACCAGGCATCGGACGCAACAGCGCCGCGATCGCCGGCTGAACCTGCAGCACGACTGAACCACCTCGCGCAACCACCATCGGCATATAACGGACGAATTGCAACGCATCGCCGATGCCGTATTCGGCAAATATCAAGAGTGTCTTGCCGGCAAAATCCTCGCCCTGCCATTCCGGCCCGTCAAATCTGGGCGTTCCTTCGGACAGGCCGTATTTGTGGCCCCATTGATACTCAGCGAAACCATTGACGAGATCGCCACACATCAGCAGGAAATGCGCGTGGCCGAAACGAGTCTGCGCATTATCCGGCGCAAGCTTGACAGCCTGATAGGATGCCTCCAGCATCTCGTTGAGCTCGCCCTTGTTGCGCAGCGCGACCGCGAGGTTGGCATAGCCCTGCGAAAAATTCGGATCGGCGCTGATGGCGCGGCGATGGGCGGCGACAGAGGCGTCAACGTTGCCCATCCTCTCATGAATGATACCGAGATTGACGTGGGCCGGCGCAAAATCGGGATCGAGGGCCAGCGCCTCCTCGCAGGCCGCAATTGCGGCTTCGAACCGCTCGCATCCGGTCAGGCATGCGCCGAGATTGCTCAAGATGACGACGTCGCTCGGATCAAGCACCGATGCCCGTCGGTAGACCTCCACCGCCTCTCCAACGCGCCCGGCGTCATACAGCGCGGTGCCCAGCAGCCGCATCGCAGCGACGTTGTCCGGCGCTAGCTCGATGGCACGACGATAATGAGCGACTGCATCGTTGAACTTGCGCTGCTTGCAAAGCACGTTGCCGAAGTCGATGTGCAGCTCGGCATCATCAGACGCAGGCGGCAGCGGCAGCTCGCGCCGTCCTGCCACGATGTGCGCGAGTTCGGCCGCAGCGCGCGCCAGCACGCCGTCCCACGCCGGCGGCTTGCCCTGGCGGAACAGCCGCATCGTCGGATACCAGGGACTGTCCTCGCGGTCGCGCAGCCAGCGCCAGTCGAGCGCATAAGGCAGCAGCGTCCAGCAGGGACGGCCGAGCGCGCCGGCCAGATGCGCGACCGAGGTGTCGACGGAGATGACGAGGTCGAGCGCCGCAACCGCGGCAGCCGTATCGGTGAAGTCGCCGAGCAGCGGCCCGAGATCGGTGATGTCCGAGCCCAGCTGCTGCAGCACCGGAAGGTCCGCGGCCCGCGGCTCCTTCTGCAGGCTGAAGAGCTGCACGCCCGGCATGACGAGGCGCGGCAGCACGGCTTCAGCCGAAAGCGAGCGCTGCTGGTCGCCCTTGTGCAGCGGACTGCCGGCCCAGACGACGCCGACCTTCAGTGCCGGATGATCGCCGAGCTTCGTCCGCCACGCCTCGACCTTGGCGGGATCCGCCTTCAGGTAGGGGACGCCGACCGGGATGGTGTCGAGCGTGGTGCCGAAGATGCGCGGCAGATCCATCAGTGGCAGTTGCAGGTCGTAATGAGGCACCGGCTCGTCGCGGCCGAGAACCGTGACGCCTTGCATCGGGCGCAGCAGCGCGGCGATCGCCGGCTGCACCTGCAGCACGACCGTGCCGCCGCGGGCTGTGACCATCGGCACGTAGCGGACGAACTGCAGCGCGTCGCCAATGCCATATTCGGCGAACAGCAACAGCGTCTTGCCGGCAAAATTCTCGCCCTGCCATTCCGGGCCCTCGAACACCGGCATGCCGTCGGACAATTGCTTGCATTTGCGGCCCCATTGATGCTCGACGAAGCCTTCCGCGAGATGGCCGCACATCAAGAGGAAATGCGCGTGATTGTAGCGAGTCAGCGGATTGTCCGGCGCGAGCGCCACGGCTTGATGCGATACTTCGAGCATTTCATCGAGCTCGCCTTTGTTGCGCAGCGCGACCGCGAGATTGGCGTAGCCCTTGGCATAGTCAGGGTCGGCCACGATGGCGCGGCGATGCGCCGCCACGGCCGCGTCGGTATTCCCCAGCTTCTCATGGATGATGCCAAGATTGGTGTGGGCCGGCGCATGATCGGGATTGAGCGCCAAGGCCTGCTCGCAGGCCGCGATCGCGGCGCTGAACTGCTCGAGACCACCGAGGCAGGCGCCGAGATTGCTCAAGCTAACGAGGTCGCCCGGATCGAGCAGAGATGCCTGCCGGTAAGCTTGCACGGCCTCTCCGGCGCGGCCGGCCTCGTGCAGAGCATGACCCAGGAGCCGCATCGGAATGACATTATCAGGCGCGAGCGTGGTGGCGCGACGATATTGAACGGCCGCGTCGTCGAACTGGCTCTGCTTGTAGAGTACGTTACCGAGACCGATGTGCAGCTCGACATCATCAGGCTCGGTACTCTGCGCATTCAGATAGGCGACGATTGCCTCGTCGAACTTGTCCTGGTCGGCCAGCGCCTTGCCGAGATGACGCCAGGCACCAGGATAGGCCGGATCGCTCATCAGCAGGCGGCGAAACGCCTGCTCGGCTTCCGCGAATTTGCGCGTCGCGGACAGCGTGATGCCGAGATTGCAGCGCGCGCGCGACAGGTTCGGATCGAGCGCCAGCGCGTGGCGATAGGCGGCCTCGGCATCCTCATGCCGCGACAGCTCGAAGAGAGCACTGCCGAGCTTGGCGTGCAGGCCGGCATCCGTTGGCCGCAGCGTCACCGCGCGCAGGAACGCCGCCATCGCGCCGTCGCGCTCGCCCTTCACAGCCAGCGCGTCGCCCAGCGTAACGTAGGCCGGCGCATGGTTGGGATCGCGCGCGAAGACGCGGCCGAGCAGCACGGAGCCCTCGGACATGCGTCCCTCGGAAAAGGCGATCACGGCAGCGAGATGCAGCGCAGGAAGATAGTCCGGATGGCCGCTCAGGATATCGCCGCACAGCGCGCCCGCTGCGCCCGCGCGCCCCGCATTGTAATGTTCCGCCGCCGTCGTCAACAGCCGCTCGGCCGCCGCCATCGCCATGATGCAACCCTCAACCCACGTCCCAGATGGGGCTTAAACGGGTCGTGCTGGTGAATCAGGCGCGATGTAGCGATTGCAGCGTTTTGCGAATCGTTGCGAGGGCGCGCGACAAATTGCGGAAACGCACTTGCTAACAAATGATGAAGGGAACGCAGCTTGCCCGTTCTGGCGGCCGCGGCGATCCGTGCTAGACCATGCGAGACAATCGATTGAGCCCGGCGATGGCAAAGGCAATCACTGCGACCGATCCCGAGACCGCCAGCCGCCGCGGCCGGCCACGCTCGGCCGAGACGACGACGGCCATCCTCGAAAGCGCCTATGCCTTGATGGCGGAGGCTGGCCTTGGCGCGGCGAGCATCGATGCGATCGCGCGCGCGTCCGGCGTCTCGAAGATGACGATCTACAAATGGTGGCCGTCGCGCGAGGCGCTGCTGATCGACGCCTTCCTCAACCAGGCCTCGCGCATGCTGCCGCTGTCCGACACCGGCAGCCCGGCGGCGCAGCTGCGGCGGCACGCCGCAGCCTATGCCGAGGCATTGCGTGGCGAGTTCGGCCGCGTCCAGCTTGCGGTGGTCTCCGAATGCATCGCCAGCACGGGATCGGCGGAGCTGTTCCATGAGCGCTATCTCAGGTTTCGCCGCGCGGCGCTGATCGAGATCATCAAAGCAGGACAGGCCGACGGCAGCATTGGCGCCAGCGGTGCGGCGGAAGATCTCTATGACGCCCTCTATGGTAGCCTGTTCTATCGCTACGTGTTCGGCATCAAGCCGCTGTCGCCGGCGGCCGCCCGCAATCTGGTCGACACGCTGCTGCAATTGAAATCGTGAGCGCTACGCACCGAGCTTCATCCGTCGCGCCTTGAACCACGCCCAGGTCTCGCGCGTCACGGCAAGATAACCGTGGCCGCGATAAACGATCTCGCCGTCGACGATCCGGTTCAGCTTCGGCAGCGAATGAAACGGCACCGACGGATAGGCGTGATGCTCGACATGATAGGGCATGTTCCAGGCGAGCCAATGGACCAGCCGCGTCGTCATCGTGGTCCGCGTGTTCTCGAACGCGCTGCGGGTGGTCTCACAACCGGTGTGCTCGGCATAGAGATAGGGCCGCAGGATCAATTGCCCCAACAGCAGCGGCAGCACCCAGACCCAGAGCAGGATCGCGTTGTGCAGCACGAGCGAGCCAATCAGCAGCACGGCATAGCCGGCCACGTAGCAGCGCGCTTCGCGGACGATGGTGCCGCGCCGGCCCTTCGGCACCCATGGCACGATCACCGTGCCCGTCACCGCGTGACGCAGCATCAGTGAAAGCCGGCCCACGACCTGCTGCAGGCCGGAATAGGCGATTGCAAGCTGCGTATCCGAGCGCGGCTTGGGACCGACGATCAGCTCCGGGTCCTTCTCCGGATCCTGGGTGTGCCGATGATGCTCCCAGTGAAACAGGCAGTAATACTCGTAAGGCAGTCCGATGAGAAAGGACGAGAGAGTGCCGACCAGAATGTTCAGGATGCGGCTTTCGAACGCGGTCTTGTGCGCGGTCTCATGCACCGCCATGAACAGGAAGGCGACGAGAATGCCCTGCGCCAGCATCAGCGGCAGCGCCCAAACGACGCCATGGTGGGAGACGACCCACCAAATCAGCGTGCCGGTCATAACGATCGCCGCGTAGTGGCTGAGCGAGCGCGCGGCGCCTTGCCGATCCGAGCGCACCGACAGCTCGCGCAGCATCGCCGGCGTCAACAGCTTCGGCTTGGCGGGACCGATCGGCGATGCCATGCTCATGAAAGGACCTCGGCTGATCAGCTCTGCAGGAAGGCGGAGATGGTGCGGTTGATGAAGGCGCGGTCGGCGGGGATCCGCATCGGATTGCCGGCGCGGTGGCCGTGGATCGAGGGGATCGGGCACAATTCGCGCGAGGCCGCATGGACGAGCCTGCCGAGCTCGGCCTCATTGTCGCGCCAGTCGAAATAACGGTCGGTCTGCCCCGGCGTCAGCAGCATGCGGGCGCGGATCGAGCCCAATGCGCGATCGAGATCGCCATTGAAGGGGGCGCAACGGCTGATATCGCCGTTCTGCCAGATGCTGATCTGCGCCAGCAGGTTGTTGGCGTCGCGATGCGCGAACGCAGTATCCCAGGCCCCGGCCAGATAATCCTCCAGCGAGGCAAAGCCGGACTCGCGCCAGACCTCGTCGCGATAGAACTCGTAGGACATCGCCCAGCCGGCATAGACGCGCCCCATCGCGCGCAGGCCCGCGACAGGCTTCTCGACAAAGCGGCCGTCCTTGAAGGCCGGATCGGCCGTCAACGCCGCCTTGACGCTTTCGAGGAAGACATAGTTGTAAGGCGAGCAGCGCGCGCTGCCGCAGACCACCGCGGCACGCTCGACCATGTCAGGGTAGCAGGCGGCCCAGTGGTAGGCCTGCATGCCGCCCATCGACCAGCCATAGACCAGCGCGAGCTTCTCGATGCCGAACTGCTCGGCGAGCAGCCGCCGCTGCACGGCGATGGCATCGTGATAGCTGATCGAAGGGAACGGCGCGCCAGCCGCAAACTCCGCCGTATTGGACGGTGACGACGACAGACCGTTGCCGAACAAGTTCGGGATGATGATGAAATAGCGCTCTGGATCGAGCGCGCCGCCGGGCTCGATCAGCCACTCGATGTCATAGTGCCGGGCGCCGAACGAGGTCGGATAGAGGATGACGTTATCCCTCGCCGGCGAGAGCGTGCCATAGGTCTTGTAGGTGAGCCGCAGCGAGGGGAACACCACACCCGACTGCAGGGTGACCTCGCCGGCCTCGAAGATCTCATAGTCGCGGCCATCGGTCATCAGCGAGCCCCAGCCTGGGCGCGCGGCAGCGCACCCGATTAATTGTACTTATCGTACACTATTTCAGCGTTTTGGCACGCCCAAATTTTGGGACACGACCGATCAGCCCTTAATCACCTTTTTCATCACTCCCTCGGCACGTTGCGGTCGAGGTCCTCCAGCCATGCGGCGGCATTGCCGTCGGACGGCGCGCGCCAGTCGCCACGCGGCGACAGCGCCCCGCCGGCCGCGACTTTCGGCCCGTTCGGCATCGCCGAGCGCTTGAACTGGCTGAAGGCGAAGAAGCGGCGCAGGAACAGCTCCAGCCAGCGCCGGATGTCGGCGAGCGCGTAGGAACGCCGCTTGTCCGCGGGAAAGCCGGGCGGCCACTCGCCGGCGCTCGCGTCCTTCCAGGCATGCAGCGCCATGAAGGCGATCTTCGACGGGCGCAGGCCGTAGCGCAGCGTGTAGAACAGGTTGAAGTCCTGCAGCTCGTAGGGCCCGATCGCCGCCTCCGTGCTCTGCGGCGTCTCGCCGGCCTTGGCCGGCACCAGCTCCGGCGAAATCTCCGCCGCCATCACCGCATCCAGAGTCCGGCCGACCTCGTCGCTGAACTGGTTCGAGGCGATCACCCAGCGGATCAGATGCTGGATCAGCGTCTTCGGCACGCCGGCATTGACGTTGTAGTGCGACATCTGATCGCCGACGCCGTAGGTGCACCAGCCGAGCGCGAGCTCGGAAAGATCGCCGGTGCCGAGCACGATGCCGCCATGATGGTTGGCGAGGCGGAACAGATAGTCGGTGCGCAGGCCGGCCTGCACATTCTCGAAGGTGACGTCGTAGACGCTCTCACCGCCGCCATAGGGATGGCCGATGTCCTTGAGCATCTGCGTCGCCGCGGGACGGATGTCGAGCTCGGAGGCACTGACCTGTAGCGAATTCATCAGCGCGTGCGCATAGGATTTGCTGGCGCTACCGGTGGCAAAGCCCGGCATCGTATAGGCGAGGATGTTGGTGCGCGGCAGTCCCAGCAGGTCCATGGCCTTGGCAGCGACGATCAGCGCATGCGTCGAGTCGAGACCGCCGGAGACGCCGATCACGATGCGCTTGCTGCCGGTGGCGCGTAGCCGCTGCGTGAGGCCCGACACCTGGATGTTGTAGGCCTCATAGCAGTCCTGGTCGAGCCGCTCGCGGTCATCGGGCACGAACGGAAACCGCGCGACCTTGCGGAGAAAGCCGATGTCCTCTTCAGGCGGCTGCAGTTCAAAGCCGATGCGGCGGTAGCCGACGCCCTCCCGCGCCTTCACCTTGGCGTTGTCGTCGAACGTGCCCATCAGCACACGCTCCTGGCGCAGCAGATCGAGGTCGACGTCGGCATAGGTGATCTGACCGTCCTGGCGGAAGCGCTCGCTCTCGGCCAGCAGCACGCCGTTCTCGTAGATCGAGGTCTGGCCGTCCCAGGCGAGATCGGTGGTGGATTCGCCCGCACCAGCGGCGGCGTAGAGGTAGGCGGCAAGGCAACGCGACGAGGTCGACTGGCACAGCAGCGCGCGCGACCGCGCCCGGCCGACCGTGATCGGGCTGCCGGAGAGGTTGGCCAGCACGGTGGCGCCGGCGAGCGCAAGCTCCGAGGCCGGCGTGACCGGAATCCACATGTCCTCGCAGATCTCGACGCCGATCGTCAGCCCCGGCACGTCTTCGGCCGCAAACAGCAGATCCGTACCGAACGGCGCGGTCATGTCGCCGATCGTGATCTCGGATCCCGTGAGACCGGCGCCGGAGGCGAAATGGCGGCCTTCGTAGAATTCGCGGTAGGTCGGCAAATAGGATTTCGGCACCACGCCGAGGATCTGTCCGTAATGGATCACGACAGCACAGTTATAGACGCGCAGACCGAAGCGCAGCGGCGCGCCGATGATCAAAACCGGCATCAGCTCGGCCGAGGCCTGCACGATCGTGGCAAGGCCGCGCTCGACCGCGTCCAACAGCGGGTCCTGCTTCACCAAATCCTCGATCGCGTAGCCGGACAGGCACAGCTCAGGAAACACCGCGACCGCAACCGACTGATCGTCACAGGCCCGCGCGGCGGTGAGGATCGCCGCCGCATTGGAGGTCGGGTCGGCGACATGCGAGATGGTGACGCAGGCAGCCACGCGGGCAAAGCCATGCCGGTAGATCGAATGAAAGCTCATCGCGCGCGGGTCCTCCTGTCATTCCTCTATATGGCATCGCGGGGCATGCCGGCCAGCGCGAGAGTCGCCGAGCTGATCGGCGCGCAGGGCTCCGATACCAGATCATCGGCTGGCAGGGGACTTGTTAACGTTCGGGCTTCCAGCCGTCTCTGTACCGTCATTCCGGGGCGCCCGAAGGGCGAGCCCGGAATGACAGTGAATTTGTTGCACGATGATTCCGAAACTAGCCCGACGACAGCGATGGATGAGGCACCATCGTGGCTCTCATTGGGTTCGCCATTGCCCCAACCCAGCTGTCGTCCCGGCGACTGCAGGGACCCCTAACCCCTGATGTCGATTGTTTGCGCTCGCGGAGCTGCATCCTAGTCCGACGACAGCCCCCGTGCGGCCCGATCAGCCGAACACCTCGCGCTCGAGAAAATGCAGATCGTTCGGGTCGAAATAGCGCTGTGCCCACGCGTCGTCGGTGTAGAGGAACATGGCGTGCGCGACGGCGGCCTGTTCCTTGACCTGCGGCTGCTTGTCAACCTTGCCGTCCTGAACCTGACCTACGACGCTGGATGTCGGCGCCTCATTCTTTGCGGCAGGTGTCTTCTTGGCGGCTTTTTTCATCGTCGATGCCTCGGGATTGGAAGTGTCTCAGGAGCACGGCGCCTGGCAGATGTTTGCCCGCTTACCGGCGTGCCCCGCGCTTTGCGCTCTTGGCTTTCTTGGTCGTCTGCTTCTTTGCAGCGTTCTTCACGACCTTCTTTTTCGCAGCGTTCTTCGCGTTCTTGGCGGTCTTCTTCGCAGCCTTTTTCGCCTTCGCCTTCTTCACCGTCTTTCTGGCCGAAGCTTTCTTCGGCGTCTTCTTTACCGAGGCTGCCTTCTTCGGGGTCGCCTTGGCTGGAGCGCGCTTGGCGGCCGCTCGCTTCTTCGCCGCCACCTTCTTGGCCGGGAGACTGCGCGGCGACCCCTGCCTCGGCGCCGTGGACTTCGGCTTCGCCATGCGATCCAAGAAATTGTAGTGATCGATCAGGCCGAGCGCCTCGATCGCGAAGGCCGTCGCCACGTCGGCATCGTGAATCGCAAGCAGATTGTCGCCGTTCTGCTCCTCGCCGAGCAGCGCGAGGTTCGATGAGCCGCAATAGACCACCGGGTCGCTGCCGTTCAGGCCGCAGACCACGAACTTGTCGTGAATCTCATGGCCCGGGAGCTTCGGCACCTGGTCGAACGGCGCCGGCAAGGTCACCTGGCTCGGCTTGCCCGTGACCTGGACGCCGGTGGCCTGGCCCGGCGTATACAGAAAGATGCCCTTCGGCGCATCGGAGATGCCGTAACTGTAGACCGTCTTGGTCGCATGGAGTTCGCCCAGTGTCTGGCAGACCGCGCCCGACGTCCTGGCGATCTGCATCACCGCAAAGATCACGTTGCCCCTGGCCGCGTGCGTCTCCTGCGTGATGCGATCGGCCATCGCGCCGAGAATCTTTTCCGCATCGTCGGCCGTATGCGGCGAGAACGTGATCTGCATCTTCGGCACGAAGCCGGCCTGCGACTGATAGGGCTTCGTCGCGAGATCGGTGGCGCCGAACGCGGCGGCGGCCTGCGCGCTCGGCCATCTGGTGATGCCGTTCAGCGTCTGCCAGCTTTTCTCGAACACCTCGTCGTAGTGGCCGGCGACGCCGGCATCCTCGAAGACCAGCACGTGATTGGCGTTCACATAGAGCCCGGTCAGAGAGAAGTTGGTCGAGCCGCTGAGGACTTCGATCGCGCTGCCATCCCGCAATACGATGAAGACCTTGTCGTGGGAGAAACGGTCGAAACTGCCGCGCAGTAGGTCGGAGGGGCTCTTCTTCTGCTTTTCGAACCGGTCAGCGAACTGGTCTTCCGCGGTCTCCGCCTCGCCGGCCTGCGTGGTATGCTCTTTCGAATTATCCAGGATGATCCGCACCCGCCCCTGCTCCGCCAGGGTCAGCAGGGCCTTGACGATGTCGGGCTCGTTGAGGTCGTAGGCGAATACCTTGAGCGTCAGGCTGCTATCCTTCAGCACACGATCGAGCAGCACGAAGATCCGTTCGCGCGCGGTCTCGCCCATCCAGCTGTAGATCTGCGCGAAGGTGACCGGCTGTCCGTTGTTGTTAGTGCCGGCTTGCGTGCTGGTGTCGAAATCGAGATCCTTGGTCTTCGGGACGACCGGCGTATCCTTGCCGAAATTGTGGACGTAGGCGCCGGACTGCATGTAGCCGCGGGTAAAGCCGAGCGACAACGCGCCCTTCTTGAACGCCCCCTCGTTCACCTTGACCGAAACGCTGAGGCTCGCATCCAGCGCCAGCATCGCGCCTGTGCCGTCGAAGTAACGCGGCGTGACGGTGAAGGTGTATTCGCCGAGCGCCGGCGACGTGCCCTGGTGCGCCGTTCCGGGATAGTGAGTCCAGCGGAATTTCTGGATCGGTGCGTTCACGCTCGAGTTCGGCTTCTCGCCGTCGACCTGCTTGTGCCGGGAGGGATCCTCGAACTGAAGCTGGTTCATCAGGAAATAGCCGTCCACCCCGCCGGGCGGCTGGCAGTGAATCGTGAAGCCGGCAAGATTCCTGGCGCTGTCCTTGCTCTGGAAGTTGAAAGCCAGCAGCGTCTTCTTGTCGCCGACATAGGCCTTCACGGAAAATGAACGGTTGGTCGCCTCGACGAAAGCCATCAAAGACCCCCCTGAAAAGAACTTCCTGAAAAGCACGCCAGTATTCGCACTGCGCCGGGGGAATTCAACCTCCGGAGACAGATAAATTTATGACAACCACAAGAAGGAAGCCGTGGAGCGGGCTGCTTTTGCGAGGCCGTCCGATCCCGGCCTGACTCGAATATGCGCCTACGGTTCAGGAAACCGTTTGGTTACGAGATGACTCACTCGCTGGCTCGCCACGTGTTGCCAGTGTTGCGCCGGCGCGCATCCGCACAACTAGCTTTGGCGAACTCCCCCAAGCAGGCTTGCAAATAGCTGATGCGCGCTCTTGCGCAGTGTCTCGGCGTCCTGCGCGTCCGGCAGCATGATCGCAACCTTGCAGATCATGGCGTCGAGCAGCCGAGTCAGAAGGTCGATATCATCGAAGGCGATCTCGCCTTCGCGTTTCAGCGCGTTCAAAGTGGCGCGGAGCAGCGCCATCGGATGCGCCTCCTCGATCTCACGATAGCGCTGATTGCCCAGGATCGCTGGCGCCTCCTGGATGACAATGCGTCCGTAGGCAGGCTCCAGGCAGACGTCCAGATAGGCGTCGATGCCGGTCGTGAGCCGCTCCCAGATGTTGCGCTGGGCCTTGGCACATTCCTGAATCTTTTCGGTCGCCTCGATCTGCATGCCTACGACGACTGCGTCGAAGAGCGCCTTCTTGTCCTCGAAGTGATGATAAAACGCGCCCCTCGTCACCCGCGCCACCCGCGAAATCGCGTCCATGCTGGCGGCCTGATAGCCCTCACGCGCAAAAATCTCCCTTCCCGCCGACAGTAAGGCTTGTCGCGTGGCTTCGGTGTGCTCGTCGCGTCGGCTGCGACGCTCGATTCTATCTTGATGCATGGCGTCAACATAGACGTTGACCGCAAACGATACGAGCAGTATGTATCATACATTATGTAGGTTAAATACATCTCGGATGGACGGAGGTTCCTGTGAACACCGCTCGTATGTCTGCGCTCGCGCAGGCGCTCGCCGTTGCCAAAAGCCGCCAGGATTTGCCGGCAGCAATGAAGCTGTTTCACCCGAACATGGTGCTGGAGACGCCGGCCTTCGGCACGAAGGCGCGCGGGCTCGCGAACAACGAAGCGGTGCTGAAGCGGTTCTTCGCCTCGTTTCCTGACTACGAGGTCGTTCTCGACGGATACGCGGGCAATGGCGAAGCGTTGATCTGCTGGGGGACTGCGCGCATGACCATGACGGGCGACCGCTTTGGCGTGACGCCCAACGGTCAGCGTGCGGCGCTGCCGGTCGTGATCCAGTTTGCCTTCAAGGACGACCTGATCGCAGGCGAGCGCTTCATCTTCGATCTGTCCGAACTGTGTGCCCAATCGGGCGTCTCAACGGACGCAGTGCGCAACAAGCTCTTCGCGCACGCCACGCCGACGTCGGAATGACCCTTTGAACAGGAGCGTGCAGCAATGACGGACCCGCGCATCAAATCCTTTGCCCCGATCACGACCGAGCATCTTTTCGACATCGTGATCGACCTCAAGCCGCGCCTGGACATCGGCGAAGGCCCGCATGGTCGGCGCGTGCTGTTCGGGTCAGCCGGCGGATCGTTCGAGGGTCCGAGATTGCGCGGCGAGGTTCTCGCCGAAGGAGGCGACTGGGCTTTGTTCCGTCCCGACGGCACGATGGCACTCGACGTGCGGCTGGTGCTGAAGACGCATGACGGCGCACTGGTGCATATGACCTATGGCGGCCGGTTGGTTACGCCGCCGGAGCTGCGCGCCGATATCGCTGATCCCGTGAGGCGATATCGGATCGATCCGACCAGCTATTACTTCCGTACCAATCCGCTGTTTGAGACCGGCGCCAAACAACATGCTTGGCTCAACGACATCGTGTGTGTCGGCATCGGCTATCTGGTCGAAGGGGGCGTCGCCTACAAGGTCATGCAAATTGTCTGACCGGATCGCCGCACAAGGAGACGGCGGGTCATGCCCCCTCTTTGCGGTACCGCGCGCGTCAGGAGGCAAGGTGCGCGTCAGCGCGTCGGCGCTGACAGGTGTGCAGCACGTCAAAAGCAGCGCATCACAAAATGATGTTTCGAAAACGAAGCTGGCGATCCCGGCATGACTCGAACATGCGACCTACGGTTTAGGAAACCGCCGCTCTATCCAGCTGAGCTACGGGACCGGATCCGGCATTGCGATGCCGGAGCTTCACGCTCGTCATAGCAGAGGCGGGCTGGAGTCGCCAAGCCTTGAAGGGTGATGCGGCTTCCCAAATCGGTCACCCTGATTCTGGTTCGCGCTGCCAATTGGGTTCATCGTCATGCCTGGCCTTGACGACGAAGAAACACCTGCGCTCTCAAACGGTGTCAGAGTGGAACATCGCATTGGTCATGCGACCGCCACAGTCCCGCACCCAATCACCTCCCTGGGTCACAGCCCGGCAGGTCGAACAGCGCGTGCAGCCCGCACGGCGAGGTTAGCATCTTGTCGCCGTCATGGCCGACACCTTCGACGTCGAACAGATGATGGTTCGGCGTGCCGCCGTCACGCGCCGCCATGGTCGCGGCATAGGAATGACCGCGCGCGTAACGGTACGGTCCCTGCGCCTTGGCCATGCAGCTCTTGTCGAGGGCCGGATGGTTCGGATCGGTGTCCCCAGTGCCGAGCAGGTAGATCACGTGCCGCGCAACATAGGCCTTTTCCAGCTCGGCCGGCGCGGGCCTGGCCAGATAATCCGGGCGCGCCTGCATACCGTATTTCCAACTGTCATAACTGGGGCAGGACGCCGCGATCTCCGGCTCCGGACGCTGATCCGAGAAGTAGGCATAGGATGACGGATTGGCGACGACGTAGCGCACCGCAATGTGGGCGGCGGTCAGGGGCGCCTCGCCGCGGCCTGCGATCGCGTAGCGCTGCACCACCTGGCCACCGCCGGAATGGCCGGCCACCACGACCTCCGTCAGGTTCGGAAACAGCCTCTGGTCGGCAAGCCGCGCCAGGATGGCATCCAGCGCCTCGAACGAGCTCGCGGGCTTGGGCGCGGTGGCGTCGTCGCCGCCCTCCCAGCCTTCGAGCGTCCAGCGCAGCGTGTCCGCCGGCAGATGATGCGCCTCGACATCGATCTGGCTGAGGAATTGCGGAACGATCATGATCGTTGCCTGCCCCGCTGCGCCCGCGGCCGCCTGCGCCGTCTTTGCAGACTTGTAATACACGTCCGCATTGCGCAGCCGTCCGTGCAGCACGATGACCGCGCGGGTGATGCCGGGCTCTGCCTTCGACCAGTCGCTGGAGACATAGAGCGGCAGCGTGCCTTTGTCGCCGACCGCGATCCGCCCATCCGCCACCTCCTTCACCGGCTTGCGGTTCGGCGCGTCCTCGTCGGCGGCCATTGCGGGCGCGGCGGCAAGAGCCAGGATCACGGGCAGGGCCCAGCGCAACGGCTTCATTCGGCAGTCTCCATCGACGGAGTTCCGAAATGCCGGTCATGGGAGGGGCGAGTCAACGAAAATGGAGAGTCATGTCCGCCGAGGATACAGTGATCGCACAGGTGAGAATGGTGCGGGCGCCACCCTCCCCCGGAGGGGGAGGGTCGGCTCACATGAGCGTAGCGAAATGTGAGACGGGGTGGGGTGACCTCAGAGACTTGGTCGTCCGCCGCGACATCACCCCACCCCGATTGCGCGCTTTCGCGCACAAGCGACCCTCCCCCTCCAGGGGAGGGTGGATCGACCCTACCGCACCGTATCTTGACGACCATCACAGCCCCGTTTGTAGCCGCCGGTTGCACCTATCCGCGGCGCGTCCGATGGTCTAAGAGAGCGGGCGCCGGAACCGGGTGCGGCCTGCGGCAGTTTTGACGCGCGGCACGGCGTGACCGGTTCCGCGCCGCCCGCGCCTTCGTTGCCATCCGGCACGTCCATCCCAGTCGCCTCAAGCCGAGGGAAACAGAAACGTCGATGCTCATCCGGTCGGTCATTTTCGGCATGCTCGCAAGCGCCCTGTTGGCTTCGGCCGCTGCGGCGCAGGACACCCGCAACCTGCTGGAGTCCAAGGAGTCGCTCTACAATAACATTTACGTGTACGAGCAGCCGCCCTACCGCAGCATGACCTTCGGCCATAACCGGCGCATCTATACCGAGAGCGTCTACAACACTCGAGATGAGCGCGACCTGCCGGTCGACTATACGCGCTTCATGACCGCGACCTTGATGTACGCCAAGGACGTGCATTCGATCCTGGAGATCGGCTTCGGCGGCGGCCGCACCGCCTGGTATCTGCACAAGTTCCTGCCCGATACGCAGGTAACTTCGGTCGAGCTCGATCCCACGGTGCTGGAGTTCGCGAAGAAATATTTCGGCATCAAAGAGGAGCCGAAATTTCATGTCGCCAATCGTGACGGGCGGCTGTTCCTGCAGGAGTCGAAAGAGAAGTACGACATCATCCTGATCGATGCCTATCGCGGACCGTTCGTGCCGTTCCACCTCCTGACCAAAGAGTTCTACACGATCGTGAAGGATCATCTCGCCGATGGCGGCGTGGTTGCGCAGAACGTCGAACCCTCCACCATGCTGTTCGATTCCGCGGTGAAGACGATCAATTCCGTATTCCCGCAGCTCGACTTCTATCGCGCCGACGGCAACATCGTCACGGTCGCCTATGACGGCGCCGAGCGGAAGGCCGAGGATCTCGCCGGTGTCGCCGACACCCGCGACAAGGCGCTCGGCCTGCGCTACAGCCTCAAGGACATGCTCGCCGAGCGGCGGCGCATCGACATCAATGGCGGCCAGGTGATCGCGGCCGAGGCCAAGGTGCTGACCGATGATTTCGCGCCGGTCGAGACGCTGAAGAACATCGAGCGCCACAACAGGAAGATCCCGTGACCGCAGCCCTGTCCCGCGCGTCCGCGGTCGCGGTCTACGTTTGCGCGTTCCTGGTCGGCAGCGTGCTGATGGGCTTCGAGATGCTCGGCAGCCGCTATCTGTTTCCCTATTTCGGCGGCGGCATCGGGACCTGGGCGAGCCTGATCTCCACCGTGCTTTGCGCGCTCGCGATCGGCTATTTCGCCGGCAGCGCGCTGGTCGACCGCAAGCCCTCGGCACGCACCATGGGCGTCATGATCCTGATCGCGGCAGTCTATCTGGCGCTGGTGCCGGCGACTGCCGACCAGATCATGTCTGAAATCCTGGAGAGGATGGGCGACGGCGCCTCCGCCACCCTGCTCGCCTCCACCGTGCTGCTGCTGGTCCCGCTCACCTTGCTCGGCACCTTCTCGCCGATCGCCATCAGCCTGCTGACCCGCTCGGCGCTGGAGGCCGGCCGCGTCGCAGGCCTGGTCTACGGCGTCTCGACCATCGGCAACGTGGTCGGTACGCTGTTCACGACGTTCACGCTGATTCCCGCGATCGGCTCGCGCGCGATCACCTATTGGTTCGCGGCGGTGCTGGCGGTCTGCGCCGGCATTCTGTTCATTCCGTTCGACAAGAAGCCATCCTGATTTCGTCCGGCGAGGTCGCAGGTGAATCATTTCCGTCAGCACGTTTTCGCCGCCGCAGCAGCCTTGCTCGTCGCAGCCGCGCAGCCGGTGCTCGCGGCCGAGGTCCAGACCGAGCTGTGGGACGGCAAGCGCGCGCTCGGCCACATCGCCGATCTCCTGCGCTTCACGCCGCGATCGATGGAGCACCCTGGGCATCAGGAGACCATCGACCACATCAAGGCCGCGATGGCCAAGAGCTCGGCGGACGCGGTGATGACGCAGAGCTTTGTCGTCAACGATGACGACGGCAAGCCGCTGCATCTCACCAACATCATTGCCCGCTTCCAGCCGCAGAACCCGCGCCGCGTCATCGTCGCCACCCATTACGACAGCATCGTCAAGGCCTATCGCGATCCCAAGACGCCGGATGCGCCGATGCCGGGCGCCAACAACTCCTCCTCGGGCGTCGCGCTACTGCTTGAGACCGCGCGCGTGTTGTCGCTGTTGCCGAAGCCCGATGTCGGCATCGACATGATCTTCTTCGATGGCGAGGAAGGCCCGAAATCGCTCGGCGCCGGGGATCCGACCTGGCACCCCCTCGGCTCGCCCTATTTCGTCGCGCATCTGAAGGACTATTATCCCACGCAGCTGCCGGAGAAGGCGGTCGATTTCGACATGGTCTGCGACAGGGATCTGAAGCTGCAGCCGGAGCCCTCGTCGATTGGCTCGGCGAGATCAGAGGTGACGAAGTTCTGGACCATCGGCAACAAGATTGCGCCTGACGCCTTCGTCGGCAAATCGACTCCCTACGATATCGCCGACGACCACACGGCTTTGCAGGGCGCCGGCATCCCGAGCTTCCTGGTGATCGATTTCGACTACGAGCCCTATTTCAACACCACGCAGGACACGATCGACAAATGCTCGGTCGACAGCCTGCAGACGGTCGGGCGCACCCTGCTGCAATATCTGTATGCGCCGTGATCGGCGCGTGCCGGTCACGACAGAGCGGCGCGGATCGCGGCCGCAAGCCCATGCGCGTCGTCGGTGCCGATGCGCCTGATATCGTTCGGCCCGAGCCGCAGTTCGACGGCATCGAGACCCGAGACGGTATAAAGCCGCGGGCCCGGCGCCATGCGCAGGCCAAGACCCTGCCACCAATGATTGCGCACCACGGCGACTTCCCGAATTGCGTCAAGCGGCAGCCGGTAGCGCCACAGGCCGGGGCCGAAATACCAGCGCAGCTCGCGGCTCTCCACCTCGACCGTCAGCGACGAGAACAAGATCGCGACCACGGACTCGGTCGCGAGCAAAAGGATGGCCGGCCAGCGATGACCTGCATTGAGGAGCAGCACGGCGCCGAACGCGCCGGAGACCAGACAGATCGCGACGCTCAAGATCCCCGGCTGCGTGTGACGATACCGCACGGCCATCTCCCCCAAGCTGGCAATGTCAGTATAACGGCGCGAAGGCTGGGGGCCGCAGGAATCGAGAGGATAAACACAGCGGAAATCGATTCGGGAACCGCAGCGGACATCGCCAGTGATGCGGCATGCCTAGGAGCACGCAGCCATGACATTGCGGGAGACATCCCACCACTCAACCTTAACGAGATTCAAGCGTGGCACGATGCTGCTCCGTGTGGCACGACGGACTCAATCTGAGCGCGTTCGCCCGCATGTACGGCGATATTGACGCCACGCTGTGTCGTCATTGACACATCATCGCGTCGAACCGGCGAAAATGCTGCATGGCGCGCAGCATTATGGTGACACGTCGCCGCAAATTGGCGACAATTCCCCGTAATCTCACCAGCGAACGCGCTGAGGAAAGTTTGTTCGTGTTGGTGCCCCGCCTACCAGTCCTGCTGCTTGCAGCAACCGTCGTTTCGGCGATTTTGCAACCTCAACGAGTGCGCGCGGAATGGTGGAGCAGCGCTCCGGCCGATTTCGAGGAATGCGCCGATCTCGCGGAGAAATCTGCGACCAAGGAGCAGAAGACCGCCGCGCTCGCCGACTGCAACGCGAAGTTCGCAGGAAGACGCAAGGCGGGCGGCGGCTACACCTATTACGACTTCATGCAGGACCGCAGCTTCGACATCGCCGGGCCTAACCCGACGCCGGAGGAGCAGAAATACATCGACCAGCAATACACGCTTTATCTCGAGAAGCAGCGCCACGACAACGTCACCGCGGCGTTGATGTCGCAGCCGCAGACGCCACAACCGGTCGCACTGCGCGGCGAGATCGACAAGCCGCCGGCATTTGGCGAGAAGATTCCGATCCCGATGCAGCGGCCGACCAGGCCGCCGATGTCACCTGCGGCTCTCGCCGAGGCCCGCGCCCGGGCGAAGGCAGCCGCCTGCACCAAGGAAGCCGCCAAGGACAGCTTCTCCTGCAATTGGCCCGTGCTGTCGGAGAAGCTGGGCGAGCTGAAGAAGCTGTTCGGCGGGCCCGCGGCTCAGTCGGCCACGAAGGCGAAGAAGGGCTGAAGTGCGGACGCCGGCAGCACACACACCCTTCCTGAGCGATCCGGCGGCGGTCGGTCGGGTCGCTCGGTTGCGCCCACCCCGTTAATAAGAGCCGCGACCGATCGCCCGCCGGCGGTGACGATGGCGATGCTGCGGCCTGGGGCGCGGCAGGGGCGTGGGCAGAGCCATCCCCGGAAGCGGCGCCATGCGCGCCGATCTCTCCTCGCGCAGCCTTGCATCATATCCCGGCGAGGGCACCGCGGTCGGCGGCGCCGCATCGGCCGATCTCATTGCGAGCAGCAGTCCAGCCAGCACCAGCGCACGGCCGGCGAGCGTCTTCCTTGTCATCATGTCCTCCCGCGCGCGGCCATGGGCGGCGCGCCGGGCGGAAAGCTGAGCGGCAATCGCCGCCTTTTTCAAGAGCGGAGTTTCTCGGGCTCTGCGGCAGCTTCGCGTTAGGATTCCGCCGAGCAGCAGCACATGATTGAACATCGCGCTAGGTGCGACGTTGATGTCGGCTGGCGTGCGCGGCGAGCCGTCGCCCGGGGATACGGTACCGGCGTCAGAGGGCAGGAAATCCCGGCATGCGACATCCCCTTCAGAATGATGCGAAGCTGCGTCGATCGCCGACTATGCTGCAGCTGCACCAATCTGCGTCACACCCGGATGAATTGCGCACGGCATCGTGAGCGACTTGTAACCGCGATCGGCGACCAGTATTTTTACCGGTGAAAACCGCAGGAGGCAGTGATGGGCTTACTCGACATCCTCAACGGTATGCAGAACGGGCCGCATGGCCCCTCCAACCCCAGTACGCAATCCAACGGCGGCATGTCGCCAATGACGATGGCGATCCTGGGCCTGCTCGCTTGGAAGGCGGTGAGGCACTTCTCGCAAGGCGGCACGCAGCCGAGCGCCGCGCCGGCCCCCTCGCCGGTTCCACCGTCGTCCGCCGACCGCGGTGGCGGCGGGCTGAGCGGAGGTCCCGGCGGTGGGCTCGGCAATATCCTGTCCGGCGGATTGGGAGGTCTGCTCGCGGGTGGCGCGGCCGGCAGCGTGCTCTCGGGCGGCCTCGGCGACCTGCTCAATCAGTTTCGGCGGAGCGGCCATGGGGAGACCGCGAATTCCTGGGTCGGTAACGGACAGAACAAGCCGATCTCGAAAGGCGACCTGGCCAACGCGCTCGGTGCCGATCAACTCGATCAGCTCTCCTCGCAAAGCGGCATGTCGCGCGACGAGCTGCTCGACGGGCTCAGCCAGTATCTGCCGAAGGTGGTCGATCATCTGACGCCGGATGGGCGGGTGCCGAATCCGGACGAAGTGTCGGGACGTATCCGATAGCGAGCGCTTCGGCTGCTGCCGAGCAGACCAGGGGAGAGGACGATGCTGTATGTTCTGATCGTGGGTTTTGTCGCCGGGCTGCTGGCGCGGTTCCTGTCACCGGGCCCGAACAATCCGAGCGGCTTCATCATGACCATCATCCTCGGCATTGTCGGCGCCTTCCTGGCGACAGCGATCGGCCAGGCCATTGGGCACTATGGTCCCAACGAGGGTGCGGGCTTCATCACCGCCACGATCGGCGCGATCGTGGTGTTGTTCATCTGGAACCGGCTGGTCGCCAGCGGCACCATCCGCGACTTCAACCGGTGATGCTTCCTGCGGTCATTGCGAGCGAAGCGAAGCAATCCAGAGCGACAAGAAGATACTGGATTGCTTCGTCGCGGAGCCTGTCATCGGACCGCGCGTACGCGCGGACCCGTTGGCTCCTCGCAATGACGGTGACAGTGACTAGTTAACTAATCAAATGCATCCCCGCATCCATCCGCACCACCTCGCCGGTCATGTTGCTGGAGGCGGGGCTGGCGAGGAAGCAGACGAGCTGCGCGATGTCCTCCGCGGATGAAGCGACCTTGAGTGGCACCCGCGCGATCACCGTATCCCGCACCTGCTTGGCTTGCGCCTCGCCGCGGCCCTTGGTGAACCAGGGCGTATCGATATAGCCGGGGCAAACCGTGTTGACGCGGATCAGCGGCGCCAGCGCGCGCGACAGCGACAGCGTCATCGTGTTCAGCGCGCCCTTGCTCGCCGCATAGGCGACCGACGAGCCGACGCCGCTGATGCCGGCCACCGACGAGACGTTGACGACGGCAGACGCCCGGCCGGTCTCCTTGGCTGCGGCTTCCAGCAAAGAGCGCGCGGCGCGCACCATCTGAAACGGCCCAATCGTGTTGACGCCATAGATGCGCTGGAAGTCCTCCGCAGACAGGCCGTCGAGATCAGCATGCTGCACGTGCTTGGTGGTGCCGGCATTGTTGACCAGCGCATCGAGCCGCCCCCAGCCGCTCGCTGCCGCCACGATTGTCTTGCAGTCCTCGTCGCGCGACACGTCGCCCTGCACCACGACAACCTCCGCGCCCTCCGTGCGACAGAGATCGGCGGTCTGCTCCGCCTCGCTCTTGCTGCTTGAGTAGTTGACGACGATGCGGCCGCCGCTCCGGGCGAGGAGGACTGCGGTCGCAGCTCCCAGCCCCGACGCCGAGCCCGTTACGATTGCGCACAGCCCATCCTTCGCCATCAGCGTATCCTCTTTTCTGATTGAGCGGCTTTCTTAGCGAAGTTCGCATCCGCTTGCCAAATCCGCCAAACTCCATTGCACGGAAATCCCGCGCGCCAAATTCACGATAGTGGTGTCCCTATGTCATGGCTGGGGACCGCCCTGCGACCGAAGCGCTTGTCAGGACAAGGGCTTTTCCTCATCATGCCCTTCAATCAAAGGCATCCGGCCGTAAACGGGTGCAGCAAGGGCGAACGAGGCGAGGAGCGCTGTGGCGGAAGGTGAGAACATCGTCGTCGAGACGGCCGAGAAGATCTTTGCCGATCTCGCCGACGCGCAAGAGGTCAATCGCGACAAGCAGGGCCAGTGGAAGGCGCCGCTCTGGCACGCGCTGAGCGAGGCCGGCCTGCCGCTCGCCTGGGTGAGCGAGGAGCACGGCGGCTCCGGCGCCAGCCTTGCGGATGGTTTCGGCGTGCTCGGCGCCGCCGGCCGTTTCGCGATCGCCGTCCCGCTCGCCGAGACCATGCTCGCGGGATGGCTGCTCGCGCAGGCCGGGATCGCCTCTCCCGAAGGCGAAATGACAGTCGCACCGGCAAGCCCGAAAGATCGCATGGTCAGCAACGCCGACGGCACCCTGTCGGGCCGCGCCCGCGGCGTGCCCTTCGCCAAGGCGGCCAAGCACGTCGCGGTGATCGCGAGCGGTGCCGACGGTGCCGTGATCGCGCTGGTCGACGCAGCGAAGCTGCGGATCGAAGATCATCTCAACCTCGCCAACGATACCAGCGACACCGTCGTCTTCGACAAGGTCGAGCCGATCACGGCAAAGCCTGCGCCGAGGGGTTTCGATCAGAACAACCTGATGCTGATGGGCGGCGTGGTGCGCAGCCTGCAGATCGCGGGCGCGCTGGAATCGATGCTCGATATCAGCGTGAGATATGCGGGCGAGCGCGTCGCCTTCGAGAAGCCGATCGCGAAATTCCAGGCCGTGCAGCACAATCTCGCCCGTCTCGCCGGTGAATCCGCCGCCGCATTGGCGGCTGCGACCTCCGCCGCCGATACGCTCGCGAACGGCACCGCGCCCGACGACGCGGTGTTCCTCGAAGCCGTCGCGGCCAAGATCCGCTGCGCGGAAGCCGCCGAGAAGGGCAGCGCCATCGCGCACCAGGTGCATGGCGCGATCGGCTTCACCATCGAGCACATCCTGCATCGCTTCTCGCTGCGCGCGCTCGCCTGGCGCGACGATTTCGGCTCCGAGAGCTACTGGGCGGTCGAGCTCGGCAAGCGCGTCGCCGCACGCGGCGCCGACGAGCTGTGGCCGCTGGTCGCTTCACGTTGATGTCGGAGATGGACCTGATGTCTTTTACGCATTCGCATATTTCGCCTGTGGCACGGTGCGCTCCCTCTCCCCGTTCTTCACGGGGAGAGGGCTGGGGTGAGGGGCAGACGCTTGCTCAGTGCGTGCCGTTAGACCTGTCCCCCCTCACCCGGATTGCATCTGGCGATGCAATCCGACCTCTCCCCGCAAGCGGGGCGAGGTTAGCAGCGCGCACGCTGCGAGATCTGGGTCAACCTTTCATCATCGGATACTACCCATGACCGCAGCGCTGCGTTTCGATCCGATCCGCCTGCCGAGCGAATGCGAGAAGCTGCGCCAGGAGGTGCGTGCCTTCCTCGCTGATGAGATCGCCGCCGGCACCTTCAACCCGTTTCAGCCGCTGCGCGAGGATGCCGATGCGCGCGCGTTCTGCCGCCGCGTCGGCGAACGCGGCTGGATTGGCATGACCTGGCCGAAGAAATATGGCGGTCATGAGCGCTCCTTCCTCGAACGCTATGTGGTGACCGAGGAGATGCGCGTCGCCAACGCGCCGACCCGCCGCTTCTTCGTCGCCGACCGGCAGAGCGGCCCGATCCTGCTGCGCTACGCGCCCGAGCACATCAAGATGGACATCCTGCCGCGCATCTGCCGCGGCGAGGTGTGCTTCGCGATCGGCATGAGCGAGCCGAATTCCGGCTCGGATCTGTTTGCGGCCAAGACCCGCGCCACCAAGACGGACGGCGGCTGGCTGATCAACGGCAGCAAGATCTGGACCTCGTCGGCGCACATGGCCGACTACATGATCGCGATCTTCCGCACCTCACCGCCGACCAAGGAGAACCGCCGTCATGGCCTGACTCAATTCCTGGTCGACATGAAGACGCCGGGCATCAAGGTCAACCCGATCGGCCAGATCACCGGCCAGTTCGAGTTCAACGAGGTCGTATTCACCGACGCGTTCATTCCCGACGATCATCAGCTCGGCGAGATCGACGGCGCGTGGAAGCAGGCGACGAGCGAGCTCGCCTATGAGCGTTCGGGGCCTGAGCGCTTCCTCGAAACCTACTACGTGCTCACTGAGCTGGTGCGTGCCGTCGGCCCCGATCCCGACAGCCGCAGCGCCGAAGGCATCGGCCGGCTGGTGGCGCAGCTCCACACCATGCGCCGGATGTCGGTGTCGGTCGCCGGCATGCTGCAGGCCGGCAAGGAGCCGGTGGTGGAAGCCTCGATCGTCAAGGACATCGGCACGGTGTGGGAGCAGCAGCTGCCGCACCGCGTGCGCGATCTCGCCGCCTTCGTCGACGAGGACGCGGGCAATCGCGAGACGCTGGAGAGCCAGCTCACCTTTGCGATCCGCACCGCGCCGAAGCTGACGATTCAGGGCGGCACCACCGAAGTGCTGCGCGGCATCATCGCCCGCGGGCTGGGACTGCGGTGATTGGGCTTCTAACCTCTCCCCGCTTGCGGGGAGAGGTCGATCGCGAAGCGATCGGGTGAGGGGGTACAGATCTAATCACTCGCACCGATCGAGCGTCTGCCCCTCACCCCACCCCTCTCCCCGTAAGAACGGGGAGAGGGAGCAGGCCGTATTCCGCGCGGTAGCTTCCGCACAATTGGCTCGCAAAAGCATTTCACATTCATCGGAGACACGACATGACCACCTTCACTGACATCGGCGTCGAGACCCATGGCCATGTCGGCCTGATCGAGATCCGCCGGCCGCCGCTCAACTTCTTCGACATTTCGCTGATCAACCAGATCGCCGATGCGCTGGACGCGTTCGATGAGAACATCGAGATCCGCGCCTCGGTGCTATCAGCGCAAGGCAAGGCGTTCTGCGCCGGCGCCAATTTCAACGATCCGGCGCGACAGGCGCAGGAAGCGCGCGAGGCCGAAGGAAAAGCCAGCGACAACAGCAAGGGCGATCCGGCCGACAGTCTCGGCCCGATCAATCATCTCTACATCCAGGCCGTGCGCATCTTCCGGGCCAAGAAGCCGATCGTCGCCGCCGTGCAAGGCGCCGCGATCGGCGGTGGGCTCGGCCTTGCTGTCTCGGCCGACTTCCGCGTCACCTGCCCCGAGGCGCGCTTCTCGGCCAACTTCACCAAGCTCGGCTTCCATCCGGGCTTCGGGCTCACGGTCACGCTGCCGGAGCTGATCGGCAAGAACAATGCGGAGCTGATGTTCTATACCAGCCGTCGCGTCACCGGCGAGCAAGCCTATAAATGGGGCCTTGCCAATGAATGCGTGCCGCAGAACGAGGTGCGCACCACCGCGCTGAAGCTCGCCTCCGAGATCGCCGAATGCTCGCCGCTCGGTCTGCTCTCGACCCGCGCCACCATGCGCGCCGGCCTTGCCGACCGCGTGATGGCGGCGACCAATCACGAGCTCGAACAGCAGAGTCGCCTGCGCGCCACCGAAGACTTCAAGGAAGGCGTCAAGGCCACCGAGGAGCGTCGCGTCGCCAATTTCAAGGGGAGGTGAGGCCTTCACCTCCGCTTGAGGCAGGGCTATCGCATATGGCCAAAGAGGTTCGGTGCATTCTTTGTGCGGCCATCCTTCGAGATGGCCGCCTCGGGCGGCCTCCTCAGGATGAGGGTCTTTTCGCGTCTCAACCCTCATGGTGAGGAGCGTCGCTCTTGCGCCGCGTCTCGAACCATGAGGCTGCGAACGGCAACCAGCCAAAATTCGATTCCCCTCCCCTCCGGGCGAGGATGGGCAGCGCCTCGTCATAACAGCCTCACTCCACCAACGTGAACGTCACGCCGCCGAGCAGGAACTTGTGATCGGCAATCGCGTGACAGCGCGCCCGCGCTGACGCGCGGATCTGCTCGAGATCGGCGACACGAAAGATCAGCCCGGCCATGAGCTCGCGTTCGCCATGCAAGAAATGCAAGCATGCATTGGGCAGCTCGAGCTGGGGCCGGCCGTCGACATCCGTGGTTGGTTTGATATCGAGGATGCGGCCCCAATGCTCGGCGAGACCGACCGGATGCGGGCTGTGCAGCTCAACTCCGATCAGCGCGCGCGTCGGCTCGATGCGGATCGATCGCTGCCAGTCCGGCCCGGCCGGCGGATAGGGCCCGCGCAGATCGTCGCTGCCATCCGTGTGATTGAGCTCGATGAAGGCGGCGCGGCAGTCGCGCGGATGCAGTTGCACGCCGTGATAAGGTGGATGATCGATCACGTTCGCAGTGCGCACCCCAAGCGCATTGGCGCGCGCCGCCCGCGCGTCCGGATCGTCGCAGGCGAAGATCGCCATGTAGCCGCCGTGGCCGCCCGTCTTCTCCAGAAAGCGCCCCGCTGCGGTGCCCTCCCGGGTCGGCGCCACCACTTCGAGCAGAATGGTGTCGACCGGCAACAGCGCATTCTCCAGGCCATATTTGGCAACGTGCGGGTCGCGGTAGCAGACGTTGAGACCCATGATCGCCGCAAGGTCCGATACCGTGTGCTCCAGGTGCGATGCCACCAGACAAATTTGGCGCAGATGCAGGTAGCTGGTCATGACTGGCTCCTACAACGGCTTGCACAAAATTCCTCGGTGAAGAAGCACGTAGGCACACGACACGGTCGCTGCAACCTCGCCCCGCTTGCGGGGAGAGGCATAGACCGCCTCCGGCTGCCGTACTTAAGAACGCCGAAGCGAAGCTTCGGCTTTGTGGCATCGCTAGATGCCATCCGGGTGACGGGCTACAGGTCTAACCACTCGCACCACTCGGGCGTCTGCCCCTCACCTCCATCCTCTCAGCGCGAGCGAAGCTCGTCGCGGCCCCGTAAGAACGGGGAGAGGGAGCGCACCGCCGCCTGCGCAATCGGCTCGTGCCACGTTCCTCAGAAACTACTTCCCCTGGAACACCGGCTTGCGCTTCTCGACGAAGGCTTTGGCGGCTTCCTTATGGTCGGCGGTCTCGCTGCAGCGCGAATGGTGGATCGCCTCGGCGTCGAAACAGGCTTCGAGCGAACAGGTCTCGGCGTTGTTGATGTTGCGCTTGATGTAGCCGAGCGTCACCGTCGGGCCTTGCGCCAGCGACAGCGCCAGCTCGCGCGCGGCGGCGTCGATCTCATTGTCGGCCACCACCTTCGTCACCATACCCAGC